>Ga0209399_10001304_pt1 | contig 13085 bp, 10 predicted proteins | sample OV2TP3_FD_184130 | JGI IMG/M metagenome (GOLD analysis project Ga0209399, IMG submission 184130) | Hot spring microbial communities from Beatty, Nevada to study Microbial Dark Matter (Phase II) - OV2 TP3 (SPAdes) (version 3) | ecosystem: Environmental > Aquatic > Thermal springs > Hot (42-90C) ... | reverse complement strand
TGAACGCCGAGCTCGCCGGAAACGTCGCCCATCCCGCATGGACATGCGTGATGCCCTGCTGCTGCATCAGCCGCGCCATATGGACGGTTTTCGGAAACAGCGCCAGCGTCTTCAACAAGATCACCGGATGCCGCCAGTGCCGACTGAGGATCCACCCGAGGCTGCCCCAATAGGCTGACGGCGATCGGCGCGCGTATTCCCCGTGGCTGCGCCACAACGCCCGCGACCAGAGAAACGGCGCGTACACCGTCTGCGGCAGCAGGCGCTTCGCCTGCTCATGGATGACGCGATCGCGACACGGCCGCAGCGAATAGATCGCCAGCGGCCGCGGCCCCTTCGCCAGCTCGACGAGCTCCCGCAAGATGAACGCCTCGTCGTACCGCGGAAACTGGCTTAAGATCACGCCGAGCATGGTTGCCGCCCCTGCCCGTTCAATGATGATCGCTCGCGCGTTCATGGCTTCACGCGTTGTGTCAGGAGTTGCCGATAGACGTCCATGACCTGGGCGGCGTTGCGCTCCATCGTGAACGATTGTTTCACGCGCCGAGCGGCGCGCTGCGCGAGGGTGGTCGCGAGCGCCTGATCCCGGATCAGGCGATGGATCGCGCTCGATAATTCCCCGGCGTCGCCCGGCGGCACCAGCAGGCCGGTGTCGCCGTCGGTCACGACATCGACCACCCCCCCCGCCGCCGTGGCGATCACCGGCTTGCCGGCCGCCATCGCTTCCAAAATCACGAGCCCGAACGGCTCCGGCTTGACGGACGCCTGCACGAAGATGTCGCACGCGTCATAGATCGCGCGCAGGTCTTCCTGCCAGGGGAGCCATCGGACGCGCGCCTCGAGCCCAGCCGCCCGGACTCGTTGCGCGAGCCGCTGCCGATAGGCCTGATCGGCGCTGGGATCATTGCCCACGATGAGCCCGGCGAGATGCGGGACGCGCGAGGCGAGATGCGCCAGCGCGTCGAGATAGATCTCATGGCCTTTCCACGGCACGAGCCGCCCCACCATCGCCACGACGATGTCCGCCTCGCCGAATCCGAGCGCCGCGCGCCTCGCGCGCCGCTGATCTCGGGTCGGCGGACGGTGACCGTTGAGATGAATGCCGTTGGGGATCGCGATGACGTCGCGGCCGGGCAATTGTCCGCGATAGAAGCGCGCTCCAGCAATGCTGATGCAGACGAAGGCGTCGATGAGCCGCGCGGCTGCGCGCTCGCTCCTCGTGAGCGGCCGCCACCCGTGCAGATGGCACACGACGCGGCATCCCGCCAGCCGCGCCGCCAGCGCTAGCGGCAGATGCGAGAGGAGTTCATTGTTGAGATGAACGAGCCGGATGCGCTCGCGCCGCAGCCATCCGATGATCCCCGGCGTCGTCATCGCCAGCTGTGCCAACATCCTGGCCGCAGCCTGCGCGCCGGGCGCTCGCCGGATCGCTCGGGCCGCCCCACCCGCTGACCATGTCTCAGCGCTCCATCTCCACGAGGGTCGCAGCAGCACCGGGACCCCCTGCACGCGCACGCGCGCGATGAACGGGCCCTCGTGCGCCGCCACCACGCGCACGTCATACCGGTCGCGATCCAGCAACGAGACGAGCTCGCTGAGATATTTCGCGCTGCCGCCGTAGCCGCTCCCTGATTCCGCAATGACAATCCTTGACGCATGCTCGATGTCGCGCTGTTGCCTGTGGACTGTAGACTGTGGACTGTGGACTCCACGGCGGCGGCTGCTCGCCTGCGCGCGCTCGCACAAGAGCAGGAACTCGTCAGCCACCTCTGCCCAACCCCAATGCCGCTCGACGTCACTTCGCGCCTCGCGGCCAAGCCGCTCGCGCAGCGCCGCATCCTCGCCAAGCCGCTCCATCGCCTGGGCCAGCCCGTCGCTGCCGGTCAGCGGATCCACAAGCCATCCGGTCCGCTCATGCCGGAGCAATTCCGCGGGACCGCCGTGCGCGAACGCGATGACGGGAATCCCCGCCGCCATCGCCTCCAGCGTGACCATCGAAAATGTCTCCGGCTTGACGGAGGGGACCACGACCAGATCGCTCGCCGCATAGAACGAGGCCATCTCATCGAATGAACGGAACCCCGCCCACATCACCCGCGATCCGAGGGGGGCCAACCGCTGCTTGAGCTGTTGGATATACGGCGTTGGGGTCTCATCGGAGTAGGTGTGGCTGCCCACGAGGATCAGCCGGCTCATCGGCCGGCGCTGCGCGATCCGGCTGAACGCCTCGGCCAGCATGTGCGCCCCTTTCTGCTCCACGAGCCGCCCGACGAAGAGCACAGCGAGCCCGCGCTCCACGCCAAGCTGCCGACGCAGGCGCTCGCGAGCCGCCGGTTCCTCCCACCAAGGACGCGTGCGCGCGGGGTCGATCCCATTGCGCAGCATCGCGACCTTGCCGTCCGTCGCCGGGTAGCGGCGGCGCACCTCATCGACGAGAAATTGGCTGCACCCCGTGATGAGATCGCACTGCGCGATGCGCTCGGCACTCCACAACGCCGGCACCTCGAGGCTGCTCAGTTGATGCAGGCTGAGCATCACCGGCGTCGTGGGGAGTGCCTTGCGAATCCAGGGCACGAACGACATCCGGCTGACCACCTGCACCACATCCGGTCGAAGCGATTGAAGCCGCGCCGCCGCCCAGCGGCTGTACGGCCGGTAGTACCGGATCGAGCCGCTGCGCTTCCACGGGAACCTCCAACTGGAAAGGAGTGCTCGGTCGAGCGCAGTTGGTTGCCATCGATGGTAGGTGCGATGTCCCTTGATTTCTCGCCGCGGAAGGGCCGGATCGGCGATCCCCAAGACATGGACCTCATGCGCTCGAAGATGAGCGGTCAGATGCTCAAGAATCGCCTCCACCGCTCCGCCCCGAATCGGCGGCACCGGGAACACCTCCGGCGCGACCACCGCGATCTTCATCCGCTAGGCTTGGGTCGGTTCCATTGCTTACCGAAGAGTAAGCTGGTATGATGACCACGGGTTGAAAATACATAACTATGACGACTGAACTTCAAACCATCATCGGGGAATTGCGTCGCGGGCTCGGCGCGCACTACGGCCACCGCGTGAAAGGCGTGACGTTGTTCGGATCGCAGGCGAGAGGAGAAGCGATTGAAGGTTCGGACATTGATGTCGCCCTGGTGTTGGATGATTTCGCCTCGGCCGGGGAAGAACTCAGCACGCTTTCCGGACTGGTCGCTCGACTGTCGCTGAAGCACGGTTGCGTCATTAGCGTCGTTCCCATCCGAGAGCGTGAGTGGCATCGCGGCCGCACCCCGCTGTTGATGAACATTCGGCGCGAAGGCGTGTCGCTCGCTTAACGAAGGAATCCCTCTGCCGTGAAAGCTGAGTACGTCGACATCCTGAAACGCGCCGGGCAAAGCATCGAAGCGGCTGAGCTTTTGAGACAGCAGGGATTGTACGGATTTGCCGTATCGCGCGCCTACTACGCGATGTTCTACCTCGCTGAAGCCTTGCTGCTGAGCAAGGGACTGGCGTTCTCCAAGCATAGCGCCGTCATCGCTGCCTTCGGCGAGCACTTCGCGAAACCCAAAGCGCTTGACCCAATGCTCCACCAACATTTGATTGAAGCCTTCGAAAAGCGGCAGATCGGCGATTACGCGTTCGAAGAAGAAATTGAACCAGCGGACGCCAGGAGCCAAATCGAACGCGCACGGACATTCCTCCAAGCAACTCAAGCGTGGCTTGCGCAACAGTCTTCCCCTTCCTGAAATGGGGGACACCATACTTAATTCCGTTCTTCAACTGCGTCCTACCGCGAAATAGGTATTGTGTCCCCAAATTCAATCTGGACGACCACCGGTCGCGGCCGGTGCGTCGGCTGCCGGGTCAGCCAATCTTTGAAGCAATAGACGATGGCCCCCAGATAGTAATACCGCCGAAGCCAGTGCCAGAGCGCTTCGTCGGCCTCCCCGCGCATCCGGCACCTCAACGCCTGCCAGTGAAGGCCGAGGTAAAACCGCACGACCCACAGCGGGACCCGGCAGACGGCTCGGTCTGTTCCTCTCTCTTGCAAGCCCAGCGCACACGCCCGCCCTTGCCTGAAGAACCGCCGCGCGAGCGCTCGTTTCGTCCATCGGGCCGGATCGATCTTGTGAGACAACGCCATCTCCGGTTGATAGATGAGCGTGTAGCCCGCTCTGAAGACGCGAAGAAACCACTCCACGTCCTCCGAGTTGTTCACCCGGCCTTCATCAAACCCTCCCAGGGACGCGAACAACGATCGCTTCCATGCCGAGTTCGGGCCGATAAATCCGGCGGACTCATCGGTCACTTGAAAAACGTCCGCGCCGTGATCGACAACGCCCAACTGCCGCACGAATCGGTCCTGCAGCCAGCGTGGCCGCTCTCCGATCCAGAGCGGCCGCACAGGTCCGCCGATGCCATCCGCGTGATACGCCCGGAAGGTTCGGGAGATGGTGGCGATCCACGCGCGCCCAAGGCGGACATCGTCATCGGTGAACGCGATGATCGCTCCCGTAGCGCCTGAGAGCCCCCGATTGAGGGCGAAGACCCTACCCCTCCGCTCCTCAACAAGGTAGCGGAGAGCGACCGGATAGGCGCGAGCGATCCGTTCCACCGTCGGCCTGGTGTCATCCGTTGAATGGTTGTCCACGACAAGCACTTCGTAGGTCGCCTCCCCTTCAATCGTCTGCTGACGGAGATCCTCAAGGGTCTCTTGGAGGCTCTCGCAGCGGTTGCGGGTGGCGATGATCACACTGATGTCCGGTCCGCCTGTCATCGGGCTTCGTCCCCACGCCGAGATGAGGTTGCGGCAACTGTCTCGACCCCAACTTTCCATCCGCAATAGAGCAGCGCCAAGTACGGTCTGAAGAAACGGTAGATCGGATTGGAAAATCGTCCCCAGGGCAGCGCCGCTCCGATGAAGACGTTATGGCGCAATGCAGAGACCAAATAGCCAAGAGCATGCGCATAACGTCCTTCGTCCATGGCATCGACGGCCATGGAATGACGGTACTTGGCAATCCGATCACGAATCGAACCCTGGACATTCTTCAGATCCCCTTCGCTGCGTAGTGACGATAAGACGCCGACCATCTCCTCCCGCATCTGCTCCACTTTGGAGGAGAGGTTGGCTGCATGAAGACGGTAGCGGTACAGCGGCTCGCGAATCGCGACGACCGCGTACCGGCGCGCCAGGCGAAGATAGAGGTCATAATCATTCGCGATGCGGTAGCACGAGCGAAACAGGCCGACCCGGTCAACACATGCCTTTCTGACCACGACGGAAGACAGCGATCGAATCAAGCACCCTCTCTTCACCAAGGCGTCAAAGGTTAAGACCTCTCCATCCCACAGCAGCGGGTCTTCGTTCATCACGCTGCCCGCTTCATTGATCATCCACGCGGGACAGCTCACCATGCCGGCTTCAGGCCTCGCTTCCAGCACCCGGAGTTGCCGCTCCAGCTTGACGGGCAGCCATTCATCATCATGATCCAGGAATGCGATGTACGCGCCTTGAGACCGCCTGATCCCTTCGTTTCTCGCTCCGGAGGGATCGGCCGGCTCGACATGGATGGAGCGAATGCGACGATCGGAAGCGATGAGGTCTTCAAGCAACGAGACCCCCGCGTGACCCGGCCCATTCTCCACCACGAGGAGTTCAAGATCCTGGAAGGTTTGGGCCAGCACGCTTTCCACGGCGCTGCGCAGAAATGGCGCCGTCCCGTGAGTCGGAATAATCACGCTAACTGTTGGTGGCTGATCCATCTGATGCGGCGTTGGACTTCAATGGCTTCAGCAGCACGTCTTTGATGGCGCCGAGATGCGCGGCCCGAACGAACCACGAGAGGGCGCGGCCAATGGCGAGGCTCGCATCAAGCGATTGTTGAAGGGCCACGCGCAGCAGCCGAGGCGTGAGCGCCAAGGCCGCGGGTCTCCAAAAGATCCGACGCGTCATGGGAACGCGCTGGGTTCGCAGCACCCTCAAGACATCGGACCATTGATAACGCTGAGCGAGCGGCCGCCGGCAGACGTCGCCCACGCCGTCCTCCCACGGAAAGGCGCCCCATGTTGTGGCTTCAGCCAACGACGGCTGAAACCAGAAACACTGAAGCGCCTTGGCAATCGATGCCCGCATATCCCCTGCCTCATGAGCAAAGCCCAGGGAGAGTTGTCTGCTGAAGTCATCAACCACTTTTCGTAACATGGACAGCCCCCAGCGAACGACATCGTCTTGGGATGGTTTTGCAAAAATGGGCACCATCCGTCCCTCCCTCTCTTGATAGCCAAGGACGGTGGGGTGATCCCCCGCGCAAAACATTTCCATGGCAAAAGTGACCCACCGGTGGGGGACAGGCATTCCGAAGGGATGCTCGCGAAGGTAGCCCTCTGTGTCGTTTAATGTCCTCTGTTGACGAACCAACAACCCAAAGTAGAATCCATGAGGCGGCCTGGCTCCTCGTAAAGCGACCAATCGACCTAACGAGTCGTAGAGCGTCCCATACCAGCCCACATCAATGAACCCGGAAGGAACAGCATCGAAGAGCCGCTCTTGTTCGAAGTACCGAAGGATCAGCCGTCGCTCCTGGGCAGCCTTCTCCGCCACGAGGCGCACAAAGTCCTTCTCTTGAACCAAGAGCCGGCGCAATCGCACCCGTTCATGCGCCTTCAGATGCCTCGTCCGGCTGTCTTGCGTTGCAAAACCACCTTGCTTGAGCACGTGGGAGATGTCCTGCGGCTGCATGCGCACCCGACCAAGAAGGGTCTCGAGAGAAAAGTGGTCGGTGGGATACCAGATCCAGTCCAGCTGCGATGCCGTCGCCTGAGTCATCGCAGGAAAGTGCCAGGCGTAGCGGCTTCCGTAGAGGTAGCGAAGCTCGCAGGGCATGTTCAGTTTTGGCAACAGTCTTTGGGCGATCCCCAGCAAGATCTGCCCATCCCGTGAGACAAAATACAGACGCTTGAGCCCGAGGGTCTGCGCTCGCCGAAGCACCCACAGCACATAACTCACCAAGGTGGGGGCCACCACGCTGGCGGCCACATCACGGATGACACTCTCCTGTGGCGTAGCAGCCGGAACGCTCAACCGGGCCAGACGAGAAGCGGCTGACATGATCGAGGACACCCCTTCCGTCTCCCACAGATGCGATTCGAGCATCTGCTCGTAGCGGTTGAGGTTTCCCTCTCCGAAGAGATGCGCCTTCATCCCGCACCGTCTCGGCGCGTCGACATCAGCCTGCCGATGATTGCCGACATGATGGACGGCTTGCGCCGTCACGCCTTCCTTCTGCAGGATTTTTTGAAAGAGCCCTTCGCGTTTCAAGAGGCCTTCTTCGCAAGAAACGTAGACGGCATCTGCTGCCCGGCTCAAACCATATTTCTCCAGCTGCCGCCTGATGAACGCTGATGGCAGATACATCTCTGAAATGAACATGATGCGCCGCCCTTTGGCGCGCTCTTCCTCGATACGCTGGTGAGCGCCCGGAACCGGACAGATCAGCTCCTCCTCAAGAGCGCACTCCAGCTCCATCAGACGCGCGACGGCAGACTCACTCCATCGAAAGGCAAACTGAAGCTCTCGGTAGATATCCTGGTGCGTCACTCTCCCAAAGCCGAGGTTGGCTCCCGCCCGGCGCTCCGCTTCGATGCGCGCTCGAGCAAAGGACTCCGCGCTGTGATTGATCAGACCCATGCGCACTAGTCGTCTTCCTAAGAGGAGAAACAGCGCCTGCGGCGACCCGGTTTTCCTCGTCAGGACCGTATCGAATATGTCGAAGGAAGCAATCTCACTCATGAACTGCCTGGAAGGATCTTTTGAATAATCGCCTCAATGGAATATTCCCCTCGCGGATGAACTGCAGGATCTGAAGCCTCATACCCCTCATCACATCGTTTGATCTCCACAATCCTTGCAGCGTGGAGCGTTCGTTGAATGAGGGGAACCAGACCGATGGTATGCGGAGACTCGTCGCGGTCAGGCAAGAAGAAATGCTTGTGATCAGGATTCCATTTGGAAGGAAGTGTCGTTTTCTGCTCCAGGAGATCCCTATGGGGGATATAGAGGATCAAATAACCGCCTGGTTTTGTGACCCTCCACCAATTCCTGAGTGCCGTCGCCGGATCTTCCATGTGCTCCAAGGCATGAGAGGAGTACACAAAATCGAACATCTCGTCCTTCAATCGGCGAATATAGTGAGCGTCGCCGTGGAACCACTCCCACCCTCGGCAGTTCGGGCTTAACAAGTCTCCGCCGTAGCAGATGTCGAGCCCTCGTCCACGGCAATACTTTTCGAAAAATCCCTGTCGAATGCGGCGATCCCTGGCTTTGGAGGTTTCCAGAGCGACGTGTGGCAAGCCGAACAATAGATACCAGCCCTTCAGGAAGCTCAAGCGGTGACTACTCCAGCACGTCGCTATTCCTCTCGCAACCACACGGGAACCTCTGCGGCCGACGCTCCAAATTGGGGTGGGGACTACCATCTTGAGCCGTACCAGACACGCATCGATTGCGGCATCCCAACGTCTCAGGAAACTGTTGTTGGACACTCCACCGGCCAGCGATGGCAAGCGGTTAGCATGAATCACCGATGGTCCTGAATTCGGGGACACCAGACTCAATTCATCTGTTGGCGGCATCATCTCTGAAATAAGTATTGTGTCCCCGATTTCAACGCGGAGACGGCCCACGCGGCGTAGGGTTTGAGCGGGAGCCATAGCCGCATGGCCCAGGAGGCGTCGGCGCCGATGAATTGGGTGCCGAGGGTCATGTCACGGCGCAGGGCCCGGCTGATCAACCGCACCGCTTCCCTGGCCTGCCCGCGCTTGAGTGCTACGGTGCCGCAAAGGTACTCGAACTTCGCCAACTGGCGCTCGGCCGCGCGCGGAGAGTGCAAATCTCGGCGATAGTCCCGCAAGATCAGCTCAAAGTAGCGGCGGTAGCCGTCGTACAAGAGCGGCAGGTTCGTGTTGATGCTCTCGCCGTGGCGCCGGTACTCCCCCATGACGTCGTCCAGACACGCGATCGGAAATTTCTTGGCGATGCGCAGCCACAGCTCATGATCCTCCGCGGCGCGCAGCGCGGGATTGAAGAGCCCGACGGCATCGAGGCATTCGCGGCGCAGCAGGACCGTGGAGGTCGTCACGGCGTTCGGGCCATTGAGCAGCTCCTCAAAGGTGCGCGCGATGACGTACGGATCGAGGCGGCGCTCCGTCGGGCGATCCACGTGATACGACCACATCCGCGCATAGACCAGTCCAACCTCCGGGTGATCCCGCAGATAGGCGAGCTGCCGCTCCAGCTTGCCCGGCAGCCAGCGATCATCGGAATCAAGAAACGCGATGTACGCGGCTGACGCATGTTGGATGCCCAGATTGCGGGCCGCCGCCACGCCCAAGCGCTCCTGCCGCAGATGCATGACATCCGCTCCGGCGCGCCGAAGCACCTCGGCCGTCTCATCCGTTGAGTGGCTGTCGACGACGATGATCTCGACGTTCTTGACCGCCTGCGCGCGCACGCTCTCAATCGCTTCGCGCAGCATCGCGGCGCGATTGTATGTCGGGATGATGACGCTAACGACAGGCATGGCGCATTCCTTGGAGCACGCTCGCCGGCACCGCCGCGTAGCTTTTCGCCACCCGCGTCATGAGCTTGAACCCGCTTTCACCGGGCCGCCTCGCCGCCAACCCCACCCATGGATTTCCCCAGAGCGCGCCGGCGAAATATCTCGCGGCCGGCCAGTACCGGGCGCGTTCGTAGTACTCACGCGCCAACCGATACGAGAGATTCGCGATCTGGTGACGCCTCAGCCGTTCGAGGCGGCTGTCAGGCTTGACAAATTTCAGATTCCTCAGCACCTGAATGCCGGTGTGGCGGCTTCTGAAGACATCTTTGGACAGGGCCGCGCGATCATCCTTCACCGTTTCGGCGAGCACCTGACCGATGCGCCACAGCCGCGATCGCTGGGCCAGGCGCAGCCACAGATCATAGTCCTCGTTAAACGGATAGGAGGCATTAAACCCGCTGACCTGCGTGAGCAGATCGCGCCGCACCATCACCGTTGACAACCCGATGCCGTACCCGCAGAGCAGATCCTCAAAGTCCGTCGGGCCCTCTTGGGTTCCAGCTGCCCGCTGAGCGGACGCATCCGGCGACTCGGAGGGCCGAATGATCCGAAGCGCGGCATGGCTCATGCCGATCTCCGAATGCGCCTCCATAAACGCCACCTGGACTTCGAGCTTATCCGGCGTCCATTGATCGTCGTCATCCAGAAAAGCGATGTACGTGCCGGTTGCCTGCGCGAGCGCCCGATTCCGCGCGGACGCGATCCCTTGGTTGGCTTGCGTAACATAGCGAAGACGGCGATCCCTCACGAGATACGGCTGGACCACCTCCTCGGTGCGATCCGTCGCCCCGTCATTGACCAGGATCAGTTCCCAGTCTCGGAAGGTTTGGGCGAGCATGCTGTCGATCGCCTTCGGCAGATAGGCCGCGCGATTGTATGTCGAGATGATGACGCTGACAATCGGCGCGCTCATGCCATCGTCTGCGGACGGGGGCCTGTGGCGTAGGGGAGGTTCTTGAGCCCCACGGCGCGGCGGACTTTATTGATGATGCGCGGCACGAGAAACGTCGAGCGCACCCGGCCGGTATGCTCCCGCACCCAATATTTCCGGCGCAGGATGGAATCCGGATGCAGATTCCACTTGGCCTGCAGCCGGTCGAGCGACGTGTCGGATTTCTCAAGATTCCAGCGGTAGAGCAGGTAGCGCCGATGCGGACCCTTGAGCTCGAAAATCCGCTCGTAGTCGTACGCCACGACGGCTTTCGGCTCGAGCAGCACCTGGCCGCCCGCCTGCTCGATGCGCAGCGTGTAGTCCACGTGCTCGGCGATATTGAGATCATCGAGCGGGCCGATCTTCTCGAGGAGGCTCTTGCGAAACAGGACGCAGTGCCACTCGAAGAAGCCGCTGCGCTTGCGGCGCTGATCCGGATAGTCCTCCAAGGGCTTGCCGGAGTAGGTCGCGACCGTGTCGATGAACCATCGGCCGTTGCGCTGCTCGCGGACCATCGTGCCCTCGGCGACGTGAATCTTGCGGATGGGGGCGGTGAGCTTCGTCGTCAGATAGATCGGATGCACGCAGCCGGCCCGCTCGTCATCGGCGCACGCCACCAGCGCCTCGAGCCAGCCTTCCATGACCTCCACGTCGTTATCGATGAACACCGCGTACTCGGTGTCGATCATCGGGATCGCCTGGTTGACGAACTCGTGCGGGTAGCGCCATTGATCGGACCACGCGATCGTCAGGTTGGGGCGAGCGCCCTGCAGCGCTCGCAGGCGCCGACGGATCGGCTCCGGCGACCCGCCCTCCATCACGATCATCTTGAAGATCGGCGGGGTGACGCGGTAGATCCGCTCCACGACCTCATCGAACATGTTGAAGCTCTCGCGCGGCACGACCACGATGGTGGCGCGCGCGGTGCCGCCGTTGCCTGATGCGCTCATGTTGCCTCCTGGTTCCATGGGATGTTATTCGGCGTCGGCAAACCGGCATCGCCGCTTGCCCAGCCAATGGTCCATACGCTCGCGCAGGAAACTCCGCTCAAAGAGCCACCACAACTGCGCGCGAAAGCGGCCGGCGTCGTCGCCGCGTCCCCGGGTGCTTGCATACTGCGCCCCCGCGGCGAGCAAGGTCTTCCAGCGCCACGCGGGAAGCACGCTGAGCCGATAGTGCCATTTCTCAGTGAGCTGATGCGCCTGGGTGTAGCCGATGTCCTCGAACCATCGACGGTAAAACTCCGGCGTGACGCGCGCGGCTTCCACCTTATGCTTGACGACGGCCGCCGGCTCATACACGACATGAGCGCCGCGCGCCAGCCACCGCCGGCACAGCTCCACGTCTTCTCCCCCAATCCAGCGACGGCCGCGCCGTCCCAGCGACGCATCAAAGCCGCCATACCGGCCAATGCCGGCGCGACGCAGGGCGCAGTTGGTCGTGAGGAAGGTCTCGCCGCCGGCGCAGCGCTTGCGCTGCGGCCCGAAATCCACGGCCATGATGGGCCCCATGAGCTCATCCGACAGCCAGCCGGGACGCTCGGTCAGCCACAGCGGCTCCACCTTGCCTCCGACGAGGTCGGCGCCCGTGTCGTGAAAGCAGCGGGCGATCGCCTCCGCCCACGTCGGCTCGGCGAGCGCGTCGTCATCCACAAACGCGATGTACTCGCCGCGAGCGCTCTCCAGCGCCCGATTCCTCGCGTGGGCGACCCCCTGCACGGGCTCCGGCACATACCGTATCGGCCAGCGCGACGCCTTCTCCGCCTCCTGCACGATGCGCGGGGTGTGATCGGTGCTGTTGTTGTCGATCACCACGATCTCAAGGGTCAGCCCCTCACCAAGCCGCTGCGCCGTCAGGGACGCCACGGTCTCCCGCAAGCTCTCGCACCGGTTGTACGTGCACACGACCCCGCTGATCTGCGACATTAGGAGCTCTCATTCGAAGCGCACAGCCGGCGGTAGATTCCTCTGGTCATTGCCGCCGCCCCGCCGAATTGCGCCGACAAATCGATGCCGAACTCCCGCTTGATTCGGTCGCTGCGCTCGTTGGCGAGATGAAACGTCCAGCCGCTGGCGTTCACTTCCAGCACATAGAGCTGCCCGGTCGCTTCCTCCCGAACGATATCGGTTCCTAACAGAGGAATGGTCGGGAACACCGCGTGGGCCCGCGTCGCCAATGCCACCACGTCATCCGGCACATCGGTATCCATTCGGCAGCCGCGGCTGGAAGCCACGATGGTCCTGCCATCAAACGCGCCGGTGCCACAGGCAGGGTCGTACGCAATGGGCTGCCGGGTTTGATCGGCGGTGATCCGCAAGGCGTAGAGCGGCTCTGCGAACACCGTTCCGACTCGATAGCTCACCGGCCATGGCCCGGTGTGCACGTACTGCTGCACGATGAGGGCGGAACTCACTCTCCCCAGCGATTGGACCTCCAATGGCCTCCATCGGACTTTATCCCGGCGCATGATGCGCACCAGCGCCCCCACCTGTTCGGGACAGGGATGCCCGCCCAAGGGGGCATGAACTTTCGCAGCGGCAACATTGAAATGG
>Ga0209399_10001302_pt1 | contig 13098 bp, 11 predicted proteins | sample OV2TP3_FD_184130 | JGI IMG/M metagenome (GOLD analysis project Ga0209399, IMG submission 184130) | Hot spring microbial communities from Beatty, Nevada to study Microbial Dark Matter (Phase II) - OV2 TP3 (SPAdes) (version 3) | ecosystem: Environmental > Aquatic > Thermal springs > Hot (42-90C) ... | reverse complement strand
GAAGACCGCTCTATTGTTGGAAATGGTCGAAGGCGTGGGCGGAGAGGCTGGTCTCGGATCCATCGGCGTGCCGCAGGCGCAGTGTGGGCTCGGGCGTAATCGATCCGATCCGCGTGAGCTCAATACCATAGTGGGCCTGGAATGTGGGCAGCAGGGGGTCTATGCTCCCGGGGCGACTTGTGCAGCAGAGCTCAAAATCCTCGCCACCGCGCAGCGCGTACAGCAGGGGGTCATCTCCGAGTGCCGCCGCCACCTCGCGCACGCCCGCGGCGAGCGGCACCGCAGGCGCCACGATCTGAGCTCCCACACCGCTCTCCTCGCAGATATGGCCCAGATCGCCAGCCAGGCCGTCACTCAGGTCGATCAGGCTCGTGAGCTGTCCCGAAGCCCGCAGAAATACCGCCTCCTGGAGACGGGGCAGTGGCTGCGCATACCGCTGCCGCAGGGCCTCTTGCATGTGGTCGGGGAGCGCGATGGGCTGGAGAAACGTTCGCAGCCCCGCCGCGGACCCTCCCAGTTGCCCACTGACCCAGATTTCATCCCCGGGCCTGGCTCCACTGCGATACACCGCCTGGCCCTGAGGGACGCTGCCGAACACGGTCAGGGTCAGCGTCACGCGTCCGGGATCCTGTGCCAGGTTCCCCCCCAGGAGCGGGCAATCGAACCGAAAGCCGAGCTCGCATAAGCCATCCAGCAAACCCTCAAAGAACGCTAACTCGGTGGTCGGGGGGAGCGTCAGTGCGGCGAGGGCCCCAAAGGGACGCGCGCCCATCGCCGCGACATCGCTCAGATTTACCGCCATGGCGCGCCAGCCGATCTGAAAGGGGGTGAGCCAGGTGCGGCGGAAGTGGACGTCTTCGACCTGGCTATCGGTCGTCACCACCCAATCCATCCCGCCTGACTGGCGTAAGACCGCGCAATCATCCCCAATGCCCTTGACGACCTCAGGGGGGTACTTGCCCTCCATGCGCCGGCGAATCCCGGCGATGAGCGAAAATTCACCCACGCCACCGATGGGGCCCTGCATGCCTTCGGGCATCTCAGCTGACCTCTCGAAGATCGAAGATTGTGCTTCTGCCCTCATTCGTGGGGCCTTGGCGAAACGGTCCCACCCAGGCCTCGGGGGATGAGCTTGCGCATCGCCCGTCGATTCTCACGACTGGCGGCCAGCAGACCCACCGTGAGCGCGATGTACATAAAGGCATACGCATACCGGATGGTCGCATCGGTGAAGAAGAGCTGGGTTGCGAAGAGCGCAAAGATCAGTGCCGCCTCTCCCAGGGGGAAGGAGAGATTGGCCAGCACCGCCACGGCGAACGCCAGGGTTCAGCCGCCGCTGGAAACGGAAGCGAGGCACGAGCGGACGCTGTAAGCGGTCGGCTGCAAACCCTTGTTGGGTGGCGACGTTCGGCGGAACGCGATATACTGGCCTGCTTCTGCCTTTCTATTGAGGCATAGGTTCAGTATGAGCTTTCGGAAACACTAAAGAAAGCACTACTGATGTAGCAATGACCGCCGTGATTATAGCAAGCGACAAGCTAATAGGGAACTTACCGCCAAATAGGTCATTGAGCCACACCATCTTGAGTCCGACGAAGATGAGCACGACGGCAAGTCCATACTTCAGCATATGAAACTTATCCACCGCTCCGGCAAGCATAAAGTACAAAGCGCGCAAGCCAAGAATGGCGAAAATATTGGACGTGAAAACGATGAACGGTTCACTCGTCAAGGCAAAGATCGCCGGGACAGAATCTACTGCGAAGATCACATCCGTCGTTTCCAAAAAAAGCAGCGCGACAAACAACGGCGTAGCATAAAGCACACCGTTTGACCAGACGAAGAAACGCTGACCGTGCAATTCTGACGTGATCGGAACGAAGCGGCGGAACAAGCGAATGGGCAGATTTTTGTCCGGCGCGACACCCTTTTCTGGAGCGAACATCATCTTGACGCCAGTGAAGATGAGGAACGCGCCGAAGATGACCACGATCCAGTGGTATTGCATCAACGCACTCCCTAGCGCAATGAAGATCCCTCGGAAGATGAGCGCGCCGATGATACCGTAAAACAGAACGCGGTGTTGGTATTTCGCCGGAGTGGCAAAGTAGCTGAAGACCAGCACGAAGATGAAGACGTTGTCAACGGAAAGCGACTTTTCGACGATGTAGCCGCTCAGAAACTCCAGCGAGACGCGCCAAGCCGCGCCGGACGGATCAAAGCCGGAGATAGCCAGTAAGCGCGAGTCTTGCGGGAACTTCCACAGCGCATATTGGTAAAGCAGGAAATTAAAACCGAGCGCCAGTGTACCCCAGACAACGCTCCAGACGGCAGCCTCACGGAAAGATACCTCATGTGCCTGACGGTGAAACACGCCTAGGTCGAGAGCTAAAAGAAGCAGCACGAAACCTGCGAAGCATAAATAGAACCACCAATATTCGGCAAACGGGAACAGTTCAACCATCGCTCAAGCCTTTCACGCGTACACGTTTCCAACAAACGCGCAAAAAACCTTCTGCGCGCTACACGAGCCGCAAAAGGTCTTGGTCGTTGAGCTAAGTTGGCTCTTCCCGGTGTGCCGGATGCCCTATGTCGAGCACCGTGTTGACGGCTTCACCAGACCCTTAAAGGCGGGCGACCTACTCCCCTTTCGAGGGCGAAATGATACTGAGGGAACGAAAACCTGTCAAGTTAAATTAACGTTGCCGGCCATCCAGGCGAAGTACATGTCCACCGCATACTCAGGGAGCACGGCGATGAGGGCCAGGAGGGCCAACGCCAGGTTCTGAGGGATCTCGATCTGGGCGAGCTCTGCAGCCCACGAGAGCAGAAATGCCGCGCCGAAAATCCCGAGCCCGGAGAACAATGCCTCCCAATAGGGTGGCAGATGCACGCCGCTCACCCGTAGGACGATCCATTGCAGCGCCAGAAGGACGGCCGCACAAACCCAGAGCCGATTTTTCATCGTACCGCGCACTCCTCCCCCGTGTAAGATGCTCCCGTTGACCGCGGGGAAGTCCCATGCTCGAGACTAGCGGATCACAAACTTAAACGGTATGACACCCCATTGCTCGACAGCTTCCACCTCCGGGGGCAGAGGGCTGAAGCGCCAATTCCTGAGGTAGTTGATCGCAAACGCTTCGAGGCGTGGATCGGACTTCTTCAGCGGAATGACACGGCTGACGGTGCCATTGGGAAGAATCCAGAAGCGCAGCTCGATTTCCGTTTCGCCCTCCACCGTCGCGCTGGGCGGAGGCGGTTGAAAGACGACCTGGCGCTCCGCCGCCGGACCCCTGATTTGGACCGCGGGGCCCGTGGAGGGTCGGCCAACCGCGGGGGGCCGAGCCGTCGTCGCTTCGCGGCGTGCAAAGCGCTCGACCCCTGGCAACGCTGGCAGCTCTTTGCGATCCATTCGCATGCGCGTGGGCTCTGGAAAGCGCGAGGGCGGAGGCGGATCGGTCATGCGCGGCGCACGCTGCAAGGAGTCTATCAGAGACTGGGCAACGGGCACACGATCGACGGACGGCTCCAGGGCCGGCATGCCAGGCAGACCCTCTGGAAGCTGCACCTCCACGCGATGCGGTCGCGCATCCGCCGTGGCCGCCTGGAGCACCTCCTCTAACGCTTCTCGATTGGGAGGAATGACGGGTCTCTCTGGCACCGTCCGCGTGGGCGGGGGAGGGACTGGCTCTTCGACTCTCACGGGCTCTGCCTGGGGCTCCGCTGGAGGGGGCAGCACAGGCCACTCCCGGAGCGATACTTCGATCTTGGACCGCTCGCCCGGCGGCGCCAGGGACAGTGAAAAGGATGGCCCCCACACCACCAGCAACCCATGCAGCAGCAGTGAGAGGATGAGGCCGATCGCGAGATTCAGGTGGGTGCGCTCGCGAATCATGGCGAGTCCCTTCGGGGTTCAGTCACCTTTGGCTCGGTGGCAATCGCCAGCCTGGCAGCCCCCGCACCATTGGCGATGTCCATGATCTCGACGACACGCCCATGGGAGACCTCTTTGTCCGCCTTGATCAGCACTACAACCTCGCTCCGATTCCGCAGCCGCTCTCGCAGACGTGATCCCAGCTCGGCAGTTTGGAGCGGTTCATCGTTCAGATACAGCCGGTTGTCACGGGTGAGCGTGATAAACAGGTCTTGCTGGGGTTCCTCCGCTTTGGAGGCTGCTTCGGGAAGGCGCACCCGAATCCCCGGCTGAAAGATAAACGCGCTGGACAAGAGCACAAAGATCAGTAGGATCAACATTATATCGACGAGCGGTGTAATGCTGATGCTCAGCACCCGTAAAGGCGTGAGATCCAGCCCGGCTCGACTCCGTTGTATGTTCCGAAATCGCATAGGGCGCCCAGCGTAAGCGTTCAGCAATCAGCCTTCAGCAAAGACAACCAGCTCTGCGGACCTGCATCTTGTTCCGTCTTCAGCTGATCGCTGATTGCTGACGGCTGAATGCTTGCCTTTGAACCACTTATTCCCGTTTCAGAATGTTCAGCATCCGCTGCGCATTCTTTTCCAGCTCAATGAATAGCGAATCCACCCGGTGCGTAAAGTAGTTATAAAGCACCAGCGTCGGAATCGCCACTCCCAGGCCGGCGGCCGTGTTGATGAGCGCTTCCGAGATGCCTCTGGCCAGCGCCTCGGGATGGCCGAAGCCAAGCGCAGCGATGGCATTGAAGGTCCTGATCATCCCGATCGTCGTCCCGAGCAGTCCGAGGAATACCGCGATGCTGGCGATGGTCCCCAGGACCCCCAGATAGTGCTCGAGGACGGGCGCCTCGTGGCGTCCAGCGTCCTCCATGATTTCCTTGATCTCGTGACGCGCCTTATCGTGGTTGAGCAGGGCGGTCAGGAGCACTCGTGTCATCGAGGCGGGGTAGCGTTTGCACAGGGCGGTGGCCTCAGGGATCTTACGCTCGCGCAAGAGCTCTTCGATCCGCTGCAGAATTTGATACTTGAAGACCCGATTGCGCCGCAGACTGAGGCCGCGCTCGACGATGATGCCCAGGGATAGCACGGAGCAGAAGAGAATGATGGCCAGAATCGGCCCGCCACTCATCATCAACTCGATCATCCGTTGTCTCCGTTAACCCAATGAACCCAATAAACTCCATGAACCCAATAAACTCCATGAACTCAATAAACCCTCAGTTATGCACCGGAGCTCATTTTCTTCTTGAGCTGCTCCATCTTCTGGGATGCCTGCTCACGGGCCTCTCGCGTGGTGATCTCTTTGAGGATTTTCTGGTAAATGGCCAGGGCCTCCTCCCACTTCCGCTCTTGCTCGTAATTGGCCGCCGCCTGAAAGAGCGCAGGTTGGACCCAGCGCTTTTGCTCCGGATAGAGGTACGCCACCTTGAGCAGCTCCAGGGCACCCTGCTGATAGTTCTTGAGTAGCGAGTAGGAGCGCCCGATCTCATATTGCGCCCGGGCGGCTACCTCCGGCTGGCTCTGGGGGAGGACGCGACCGAAGTATTCGATGGCTTTGTGATAGTCCCCCTCGGTTTGCGATAACAGGCCGAGCTCAAGAGACGCCTCGACGGCCGCGGGGTCCTTGGGAGCCCGGTCGCGCAGCTCCTGCCAGGCCTGTTTCGCCTCGGCTTTCCGTCCAGCCTGCGTCAGGGCACGCGCGCTTCCTCGCAGGCTTGCGGCGGTGTATCGGCTGGCGGGGAATTCGCTCACGACACGCCGATACGTCCCCGCCGCGGCATCGTACTGTTTGAGCTCGTACTGGGCTTTCGCCGTGCCCAACAGGGCATCGACCTTGGCCGCATCGCTCCTGGCAACGCCTGCCGCCGCCTGGTAGTCATGCAAGGCTGCACCCCAGTTGCCTTGCGCGGCAAAGAGCTCCGCCCGCCGCAGGTGGGCCGCCTCCACGAGGTCGCTGTGCCCGAACCGGGTGATCACCTCCTGGTAGGTATCCAGGGCCTGTTGCGGACGTTTGTCCGCCTCGAAGACCTCCGCGACCTGGTACAGCACCGTCACACTGAGCGGATTCGTTGGGTAACGCTCGCTGAAGGCTTTCGCCCGCGTGGCATAGTCGTTGAAGCGACGCAGCTGGTAGAGGGAGAGGATGATCCCATATTCGGCGTCGGGCGTATAGGCATCGGCGGTGCTCCGGTCTGCTATGCGGCGATAGCCTTCGATGGCTTGCGCGAATTTGCCCTGATTATAGTACGTGTCGCCCAGTCGTAAGAGGGCCTGGCTGGCCAGCGGGGAACCTGGCCGCAGGACCAGCACCTCTTCAAACTCCGCGCGCGCCCGTTCGAATTGCTTCTCACTCATATACGCCATCCCAAGCCAGTAGCGAGCATCGGCCGCCACGGGATGCCTGGGATATTGGCGCACGACCTGGGAGAGCTCGTGCACCGCCTGCGCCGTGTCACCGGTTTTGAACTTCACCCAGCCGATGCGGAATTGGGCGCTCGCCATGAACTTATCCTGCGGGTACTCCCGGCGTAATTGCTGGTAGGTCGCGAGGGCCGCATCGAAATTTTTCAGATTATACTGCACTTCCCCAAGCCGGTAGAGGGCCTCTGGCCGGATGGGCGCATCCGGGTAGTTGCGGACAACTTGTTCGAACTCCGCGGCTGCCTTCGGCCACTCGCTTCCCTGATAATACACCCAACCCTTGCCGTAGAGCGCGTCAGGATAGCGGGAGCTTCCCGGAGAGACCTGTTGATAGGCCTGCAAGGCCTGCCGCAACTGGCGACTGTAAAAGCGCGACTCCCCGTGCCAAAACGCGGCCTCCGCCGCATAGCTTGAGGCGGGGAATTTCTGCAGGAAGCGCTGCAACTCCGTCCCGGCGGCGGCAAAGTCGCGCAGTTGATAGGCGGCAAGCGCGCGCTTCAACCACGCTCGCTCCAGAATGTCTCCGCTCAACCCCTCTTTTTCAGCCTTACGATACGCTTCGATCGCCTCCGCAAAGCGACCCGCGTAGTACAGGCTATCGGCCTGGATCACCCGCGCGATGGGGAGCAAAGAGCTTTGCGGGTGCTTCTCGATGAGTTGGCGAGCGAGCGCTGTCGCCGTGGGATAATCCCCAGCTCGATAGGCCGCCCCCGCGAACTCGATGGTGGCCGCTTGCATCCATTTCCCCGCGGGGAACCGCTGCGCCATCCCGCGGTAGACCCCCTGTGCCGTCTGGATCTGCCCCAGCCCCACGTGTGCCTTGACCAGGGCATAGAGAGCGGATTCAAGGAAGCGGGATTGGGGGTACATCTGCTGCAAGCGCTCGAGGGTCTCGATGGCCGTGCGGTACTTCTGCGCGTTCAGCTGGGCCCATCCCAATCCATACAAGGCGTCCTCCGCGCGAGGGCTGCGAGAATCGGCTTGCAGAAACTCCCGATAGCCCTGCTCTGCCTGCTCAAACGCCCCTTGTTGGAAGAAGCTCTCTGCACGCCAGAACAATGCCTGTACCCTGTCAGCCTCCCCATTTTTCGCCTGGGAGAGCTGCGTATAGACCTCCGCCGCTTCGCCGTACTGGCCCGCGCGGAAGAGCGCCTCGGCCAGGTACCGCCGACCCCGGTCAATGCTGGGGCTGGTGGGATAGCGCGTCAGCAACTCCTGCAGCAACGGGACCGCGTCCGCGGGCTGTCCCTGGCGCAGGTGGACGTCAGCCGCCGAGAAGAGGGCATAATCCCGCAGGCGCTCGGCGGGGAACTGTTGCACGACCTGGCGGTAGGTCGCCAGGGCTTTGTCGAGTTGGCCAAGCTGGAACAGGCTTTCGCCCTCCCAGTAGAGGGCCGCGGCGCGAAAAGCGCTCTGGGGATATTCCTTGCGCAGGCGTGTGAAGGCCTCGATGGCGCCCGCATAGTCCCTCGTTTGATAACGATAGAGGCCGACCTTATACTCGGCCTCGTCTCCGAGAATCGCTCGGGCGAGCGAGCCGGTCACGGGATTGCCGAAGAGGCAACCGGGGCTGTCTACCCTCGGGGCACTCTTCTCGCGCTGATCGACCTGGGAGAGATCGATTTTCTCCCGCGCCTCCCCCGGGACCTCTTTGAGCGCCTGGGTCACCTCCTGCGGCATGAGCCGCTCTTTGGCTTCCTTCAGGACAGAGATATCTTGCCCGAGTATCACGACCTCCGGCAGTTTCAGCGGCGCCTTCTCCTCCCCTTCCCCGGCCCACGTCTCGGAGACCTGTGTGATGAGCAAGAAGAGCACGAGAAAAGCCACGCCCAGCAAAGCCCCTCTCACTCCTGCTTGCCAAGGAGGAGCCTTTCCCATCTCCTCCTCCCTTGTTTCCCTCCCATCCTGACCTTCCCCCTCCAGGGGGGAAGGGATTAGGAGAGACTTCCCCCTCGTCGGGGGGAAGGGACCAGAAGAGCCTCCCCCCCCGCCAACCCGCGACGCCGCAGGAGATGGGGCCTTAACCTGGCGCCTATGCTCCTTAAGGGGGAGGATTCCTCTCACATCTCCTCCCCCCTTGAGGGGGAGGATTGAGGTGGGGGGTAGGCAGGCGGGCAAGAAGATCCGCAGTCGCGGAGCGAGAGGCCGCGAAGGGGTGGTGCGGCGCTGGCCGGCCTGCGGCGGCAATCCCCTACTGTCGCGGGGCATCGGCTGGTGCCGAATCGTGACGGACATGGACATCGACCGTCTCCTCGAGGTGCCTGGCGCGCCCCCGGGCGGCCTCCACCAGTTTGGGATCTGTGGCAATTGTCGCGGCGGCCACATAGGCCTTCCACGCCTCTGGCCATCCCTGCGTCTCTTCATACATCAGCGCGAGTCGATAGTGCGCGATCCCCACCCACCGGACCTGGGAGGCAAACTGTGTCGTCAATCGCTGCAAGAGGGCCTTACCCTCCTCTGTTTCTCCATCTGCCAGCACCAGATCGGCCAAATGGTACAGCGCTTCGGCACTGATGACCTGATCGCGGCCCGTGGCCGCGGCACGGAAGTGAGCCCTGGCCTGTTCCCAGGCCTGGCGCTCGCGGTAGAGCAGGCCCACTTGCAAGTGCAAGCGCTCCGTGCCCGCGCGCGTCGGCGCCTGCGTGAGGAGCTGCTCATACACCGTCAGCGCCTCAGTGACCTGCCCCACTGTGAGGAGACTGGCGCCGAGGCTCGCGAGCGCATCGGCCGCGGCCCCCTGTGTCGGGCCTGTCGCCAGGAATTGACGGTAGCGTGCAATCGCCTCCTCATGTCTGTCCATGGTCGCCAGGCTCGGTCCCAAGAGCTCCAGGATGGCCTGGCGATCACCGTGGAAATCGGGCGTATCCACCAGCGGACTGAGGTCATTGATGGCCTGAAGGTACTGCTGCTGTCGATATGCGCACACCCCTCGCCGCAGGCTCGCTTGTTGCTGTGCGGAAGCCTCGCCATTTTCGATCACGGCGGACAAGTGCGGCAGGGCCGCCCCACAGTCGTTCCGTCGGAAATAGCTCTCCGCCAGCATTTCATGGGCCAGCGTCTGCTGCGCTGCGTCCTGGGTGCGGCGCAGCACCTCGGCGAAATCCTCCGCCGACCCGAGGTCGTCCCCCTGTACGTGGCTGATCAGGCCACGCCACACGAGGACATCGGCGGCTCGGGGGTTGTGCGGAAACGCCTGCAGCCACTGCGAGTAACGCTGGTGGGCCTGGGGGAGTTGGCCGGTTTGCTGGTAGGCATCCGCCAGACGCAGGAGGATCGTTTCGCGACGGGGATCGTCAGGGGCCTGCTGGAGCAGCTCTTCGAAGCGCCGAATGGCCGGTTCGAATGCGCCGGCGCTGTGCGCGCATTCCCCGCTGGTTGCCAGGGCATCCCCACGCCTCCGTCCCTGCGGGAACTGTTCGAGGTATACGTCAAAGGCAGGCCGTGCCTGGTCGCATCGCCCCGCGTGCGCCCAGTTCTCCGCCCACCAGAAGGTCGCCTCTTCGGCCTCATCCGGCGTCGAAGCTTCCGAGCGCAGGTGCTCCCACCGCAGAGCGGCCTCAGCGTAGCGGTCCAGGGACATCAAGGCCTGCGCCATCCCATACGCTGCCGAGCGCCGCAATGGGCTGTGGGGAAACTGCTGCAGGATGCGTTCGAAGGCCTGCAACGCCTGCTCTGAAGCATTCCCTTGCTGCCGGGCGTAGCCCAGGGAGTAGAGCGCATACTCGAGATACTCGCTGCTGGGGAACTGCTCGACGAATTGCCCGAGCGTGCGAGCCGCGCCAGCGAAATCGTGGAGGTGCAGGAACGCTTCCCCTGTCCGATACAGGGCAGCTTCGTACCAACGCCCGCTACGACCCTGCTGGATCAGCGGTTGGAGCGTCCGAAGCGCATCCTGGTAGCGGCCGCTTTCGAACTGGCTTCGCCCCAGCACATAGCGGGCATCATCGCGCAGGGTTTCGGAGAGGGGGCGCTGTAACGCCTCCCGCATGTGCTCCGCTGCGCGGGGATACTCCCCCTTGCGATAGAAGTAATCCCCCAGCAGATAGTGCACCTCGGCCAGACGCGCACCCCGAGGATAGGTGGCGAGATAGCGCTGCAGTTGATCACGCGCAAGCTCCCACAAGCTATCTTGATACGCTTGCACCGCAATCATATACAGGGCCTCTTCCTCAGACGTCCGTCCCGCGGCCTGGGACCCTAGGAGTCCCACATAGAGCCACACGAGAAGTCCAGCACCGTACATCAGCCGTGTTGTGTGTCTCACGGCGGTCTTCCTCAGTGGGCTGCGCGGCTACGGTCTGCTTGACCGCATACTCATGCACCACATCGAATCCCCTGGAGCGGTTGTGAAGGCCCCGACACTGGGAGGTACAGGTACCTGCGCGCAAGAGCTGGGAGCGAGCGGGAACTCCATCTTAGGATAGCGTAGGAATTGCAGAGGTGTCAATGCTGACAACGGTTGCGTGAGACCCTTCCCCGGTGCCCCCGGCCACTACAGGCCGATGTGCTTCAGCCGCTCGATCGCTTCTCTGATGCGAGCGTCCCCCACGGTCAGCGAGAGTCGGATGAACCCCTCGCCGTGCGCGCCAAAACCGACGCCCGGGGTCGGCACCACGCCTGCTTCGCGGATCATGCGGGTGGTCAGCGTAGCGGAGGTATACTGGGGTGGCACGGGGACCCAGAGATAAAAGGTCGCCCGCGGCGCTTCTGCCTGCAGGCCGATCTCCCGCAGGCCAGCTAACAGCAGGTCACGCCGATGCTGGTAGATCCGTCGCATCTCCTCCACGCAATCGTCGGACCCAGCCAGGGCGGCGATCGCGGCATCCTGCACCGCCATGAAGACGCCGGAGTCGAGATTGGTTTTAATGGTCGCCAGGCCAGCCAGCACCTGGGCGTTGCCCACGGCGAAGCCGATCCGCCACCCCGTCATATTGTACGTCTTCGAGAGGGAGTGCATCTCGATCCCGACCTCACGGGCGCCATCCACCTCCAGGAAACTCAAGGGACGATAGCCATCGAAGGCCACCTCGGAGTAGGCGGCATCATGGCACACGATGATGTTGTGCTGGTGCGCGAACTCCACAACTTCCTCAAAGAACTCCCTCGTCGCCACGGCCGCCGTGGGATTATTCGGATAATTGAGGAACATCAGCCTGGCCCGCCGCAGGGCCTCGCCAGGGATCGCCTTCAAATCCGGGAGAAAGCCATTCACCTGCCGCAATGGCATCATGACGGATTCGCCCCCGGCGAACACCGTCCCGGCATGGAAGACCGGATAGCCAGGGTCCGGGATGAGCACGACATCGCCGGGGTTGATAAATGCCAGATGGATATGACCGATCCCCTCCTTGGACCCGATGAGCGAGAGCACTTCCGTGGCTGGGTCCAGCGTGACCCCAAACCGACGCTCGTACCAGTCCGCGACGGCGGCGCGAAAGGCCGGGGTCCCCTCATACGGGGGATACTGATGGTTGACGGGGTTCTCGGCCGCGACTTGCAGGGCCTGGACGATATGCGGCGGCGTGGGAATATCCGGGTCCCCGATGCCGAGGCTGATGAGGTCCATGCCCTGGCGCCGCATCTCATCCTTCACCTTGTCGATTTCCGCAAACAAGTACGGGGGAAGCCCATTCAGTCGCCTGGCCAATTCAACGCTCATCAAGGTCTTTTCCTCCGGAAAAGCAATCAGCAATCAGTTATCAGCTATCAGCCGTCAGCCTTCAGCGAAAGCAGAACAGCACTTGTGAGAGCATCGATTCTGCGCAAAGGGGCTCCTCCTATGCCATCTTGTCTCTTCATCGTCGGCTGATCGCTGATGGTGAGGGCGGTTCGCGAACCGCCCCTACCGGCTGACCGCTTACTTGAGTCCCAGCAAATCCTGCATGTCATAGAGCCCGGCGGGCTGCTGCACGATCCAACGGGCTGCACGGAGCGCACCACGGCCGAAGGAGTCGCGGCTTTGGCTACGATGGATGATTTCCAGCCGCTCACCGACGCCCCCAAAGATCACCGTGTGATCCCCGGCCATATCACCCGCGCGCAGGCTCATGATGCCGATTTCATCGTCCTTACGCTGGCCGACGATCCCCTTGCGTCCGTAGACGCCCACCTTTTCGGCATCGCGGCCCAGGGCCTGGGCCAGGATTTCGGCCATGCGGACGGCCGTCCCGCTCGGCGCATCGACTTTGTAGCGATGGTGTGCCTCCATGATCTCGATGTCGAACCCTTCCCCCAGGAGCCTGGCCGCCTCCGCGAGCAGCTGATACATCACGTTAATCCCAAGGCTCATGTTGGGGGCCATGAAGAGCGGCATCCGCTGGGCAAGGCTGCGCACTTCATCCAGCTGTGTCTTGGAGAACCCGGTGGTCCCCAGCACCATGGGCTTGTGGTGCGCCGCCATCACCCGCAGATGTGTAAGCGACCCCTCAGGTGCCGTGAACTCGAAGAGCAAGTCGATCTTCCCCACCAGGGCCTGGAGGTCGTCCAGCAGCGGCACGCCCAGCGTACCCAGGCCCACCACTTCGCCCAGGTCCCGCCCGATGGCTGGGTTCCCTGGCCGTTCGAGCCCCCCCATGACCTCGAGGTCGCCGCTCTCTTGCACGAGATGGACAAGTCGTCCACCCATTTTGCCGCCCGCGCCCGCGATTGCGACACGCACGTGTCCTCTCCTTCATCAGCGATCGTTACACGATCGGCTGCGCCATGCCCCCTCTCCCTCCGGGAGAGGGCGGGGGTGAGGGAAGC
>Ga0209399_10001299_pt1 | contig 13112 bp, 11 predicted proteins | sample OV2TP3_FD_184130 | JGI IMG/M metagenome (GOLD analysis project Ga0209399, IMG submission 184130) | Hot spring microbial communities from Beatty, Nevada to study Microbial Dark Matter (Phase II) - OV2 TP3 (SPAdes) (version 3) | ecosystem: Environmental > Aquatic > Thermal springs > Hot (42-90C) ... | reverse complement strand
CGACGGGGTGAGCGGAGAAGTGCTCTATCCGAGCCTGGGGCTGGGTCTATTCTGCGTGGAGGATGCGGCCCTTCAGGAGGCCTGCTTTCGGGTCTACAACGACTGGATCATTGACTATTGCAAGGGGGCTCCGGAGCGGCTTTTCGGCATCGCCCTGATCTCGGTCTATGACGTGGGACACGCCGCCTCAGAGCTTGAGCGCTGCAAGAAGGAGGGCCTGCGCGGCGCGATGATCTGGCAGGTTCCCCATAAGGAGCTGCCTTTTAGCTCGGACCACTACGACCGCTTCTGGGCCGCTGCCCAAGATCTCGATATGCCGGTGAACCTCCACATCCTCACCGGTCATGGGCCCAGCATGCACCGTCAGACTCTTGCCGGAATCGAGCGCCACCGGCGAAGCGTCAATCAGAGCCAGGAGATCGCCGACTCTTTGTTCGACATCATCTTCTCAGGCGTGCTGGAGCGGTTTCCCCGGCTGAAGCTGGTCTCGGTGGAAAATGAGATCGGCTGGATCCCGTTCTGGCTGGCGCAATGCGATAAGGCCTTCGAGCGCTTCCGCTCGACCGCGCCCTTGACTATCAAAAAGCGCCCTAGCGACTATTTTCAGCGTCAGGTTTATGCGACCTTCTTCAACGACCAGATTGGATGTCGCCTATTGTCCTGGTGGGGCATGGATAACTGCATGTGGTCGAACGACTATCCGCACCAGAACTCGACCTGGCCGCGGTCGCGAGAAGTCATTGCGCGCGATCTCGGCTCTCTGTCGGACGGCGACAGAGCAAAACTGGTTCGGCTCAACGTAGCCCGACTCTACGATTTGAAGCTGCCAACAAATTAGGCTTCTCTAGTCCAATTATTGTAGCCGCTTTTTGATCAAGGGAGGAAGGTTGGAATAGGGAAAGGAGGAGAATGATGAAAGATCGCGTCCGCTTGCTCTGGATCATGGTCTTTTGCTCGGGTCTATTGCCGACGGGAATGCTGCAAGCACAATCGCCTCATCAGAGCAGGTTGATTGAAGGCGCCAAGAAAGAGGGAAAGCTCGTCTGGTACACCTCGATGGCCATTGATACATCCAAGCCCTTGCTCGACGCGTTCCTGAAAGAATACCCCTTCATCAAGGCAGAGCTGGTGCGGGCAGGAGAAGAGCAGCTGATGACGCGTATCATGAACGAGACCCGCGCGGGGAAATGGTCCTTTGATGCCATGTCGGGAAGCGCGATATCCACGCTGGTCGATCGAAAGATCATAGCGCCGTATCTTTCTCCGGAAACAGACGCCTATACGAGTGAGTTTAAAGACCCGCAGGGTTACTGGACTGGGACTTTCGTTAACAACCTGATCCTGGCTTACAACACGAAGTTAGTATCGCAGAAGGACGCCCCGAAGGACTACCCCGATCTTCTCCATCCGAAGTGGAAGGGACAGATCCTCATGGACTCTACCGATTACGATTGGTTTGGCACGCTCGTTACGGTCTGGGGCCGAGAGAAAGCCACGCAGTATATGCAGCGTCTCGCGCGCCAAGAGCTCAAGTGGCGCCGCGGACACGGTCTCACCGCCCAACTGGTGGGCGCCGGAGAAACCGCCTTGGCCTGGGCTTACAATTTCCGCATCGAGCGGATGAAGAAAGACGGGGCCCCGGTAGATTGGGTCGACAGCTTTGATCCCATCATGGTGACGATCAACGGGATCGGCCTCAGCGCAAAACCCACCAATGTGAATGCGGCCAAGCTGTTCATCGACTTCGCGCTTAGCAAGAAGGGTCAAGAGATGATCCGGGAGATGCGGCGCATCCCCGCTCGAAGCGATGTCAAACCTCTTGCTCCTAAAATGGATCAGAGCAGACTCAAACTGAAAGCGGTTCCCAAAGAAGTCTATCTTAACCTCGACCAGTATGCGCTGGAATTCCGGAAGCTTTTTGGTTTGTGATGAATTCTAAACGGTCACGAGGCCAAAACCTAAAGGGCATCAACCCGGGAGGAGAGCCGATGAAACCGAACCACAAAAGAACAAACCGCGAATCATGCTTTCTTGGTCTGTGCTTTTCCTTAACCGCGTTTCTTATTATTTTTTCCTTGAGACCCCCATCCCTCGCGCAGACTAAGCCTGATTGGAGGCAAAGGTGGGAGAAAGTCCTCAGCGAGGCTAAGAAGGAAAGTAAGGTTGTGGTTTGGGGACCGCCAGGCGAACTCATCCGAAGAGCTATGACCGAAGGGTTCAAGAAAGCCTTCCCGGATATCAGCATCGAGTATTCCGGTGCTCGTGGCGGGGAGCAAGCGACCAGGATCAAAGCGGAAAGAGACGGCAGTGTTTACAGCGTGGATGTTCTATTAAGCGGCACCACCACCGCAAACACCTATATGAAGCCCATGAAAGCCCTGGATCCGATCGAGCCAGCCTTGATCCTGCCGGAGGTAACGGACTTGAAAAACTGGCGGGGCAACACCTTGGAATTTTCTGATGAGACCACTCGCTTCAACCTGGTCTTTGTGAATATGCTCAAAACCCCGCTCGTCTATAATCCCCAGCTGGCAAAGCCTGAGGAGATTGATGAACTTTCTAAGCTCTTGGATCCCAAGTGGAAGGGGAGATTCGTCCTCAACGATCCGCTACCGTCCGGTTCAGGCAACGTCACCTTTAGGTGGATCTGGCGCAACATGGGGCCCGAAAGGGCAAAAGACTATTACCGAAAGATCCGCGCCAACGCAGCGGTCGTGGACAGAGACCAGCGGCGCCAAATCGAATGGGTAGCCCAGGGCAAATACGCGTTTCTTCTTGCGCCGAGTGATGGCACCCTTGGGCAGCTTCTCGAGCGAGGGCTTAAGGTTGGCATCCTACCTGAGTTCAAGGATTACGGCACCTACGTTACTGCAAGCTTCGGAAGCGCCATGTTCATCAATAAGGCTCCCCATCCCAGCGCGGCAACTGTTTTTCTCAATTGGGTCCTGACCAAAGAGGGACAGACGTATTGGAGCAAAGCAATGGATCACGTGAGCAAACGGGTGGATGTGCCCACGGATCACCTTCCTCCTTACGTCATCCCGCCACCTGATGCTAAGTTTTTCACCGGAGTGCCAATGCCTGGATATCGATACTGGTTAAGCCACTCTGAGGCAAACGTCCACCGGAGCCCTGAGGAGGACAAGATTTTGAAGGAACTGTTTGGCAGGTAGTATAAAGGCAAGCGAAGATGCAGGAGAAGATTACCGTGGCACGGCTATCCTGGTCATGGATTTTTTTGCCTCTTTTCGTGGCTCTTCTGGTGTTTATGCTTGCCTACCCGGTGGGACTCCTCTTTATTAAGAGCTTCGTCATAAGCCGGCCGGGGCAGCCCACGGCCTGGAGTCTGGAAGGATGGATAGCAGCCTTCAGTGATCGCGGTCTTCCCTTAGCCCTCGCCAACACGTTCAGCCTTGGCGCCGTAAGAGTAGCTATAACCAGCGTCCTGGCTATTTTCTTTGCGTGGGTGGTGACGCGCACCGACACTCCTTGGAAGGGTTTCATAGAGTTGATGCTCTGGCTGGGCTTTTTCCTACCCCTGCTTCCCATGACTTTAGGGTGGATCCTTCTTTTAGATCCCCATTACGGACTCATCAACAAATTTCTCATGAAAGTCTTTCAGCTCTCCGCAGCACCGTTTGACGTCTACTCTTACTGGGGAATTGTCTGGTGCCACCTGGCCTTCAGCACTTCAGTGAGGTTCCTCCTGATGACGCCTGCCTTTAGGACCATGGATGCAGCTTTGGAGGAGGCTGCTCGAATCTCGGGCAGCAACAACCTGGGGGTCCTATTTCGCATCACCGTACCTATTCTTGCTCCGGCCCTTCTTGTTTCCACGGCCTTAGGATTCATCAGAAGCCTCGAATCATTTGAGATTGAGTTGGTTCTGGGGATCCCGGCAAAAATTTATGTCATTTCGACAAAGGTCTATGACTTCATCCACTGGGAGCCCCCGCTTTATGGTCGGGCGACGGCTCTATGCAGTATCTTCCTGGTAATGATTTTTCTACTCATCTGGCTTCAAAAAGTGCTGCTGCGAGGCCGCGAGTACACCACGATTACAGGCCGTAGTTATGCTGTCCGGTCTTTCGGTTTGGGTCCTTGGCGTTGGGTAACGTTTGCGTTCTGTATGCTGTTTATCTTTGTCATGATCGTCGTACCCCTGGCCACTCTAATGATGGGGACATTCATGGAGTTCTTTGGCAACTTCGACCTCGAAAAGCCTTGGACTACCCGTCACTGGGCCACCGCCTTTACAGACCCTATCTTCCTGCGATCGTTTCAAAACACACTCGTCCTGGGACTCGGCGCGGGCGTGCTCGGTACTTTCCTTTACGCTCTGATCAGCTACTACCTCGTGCGCACAAGACTCGCGTGTCGCGGACTCATTGACGTTCTCTCCTGGTTGCCCTGGGCAGTGCCCGGGGTTCTGATCAGTCTGGCGCTCCTTTGGGCAGCCCTCGGATCAGGCGAGCTAGTTAAATTGATTTACGGAACCGTCTTCCTCCTCATTCTCGCTATCATCATCAAAGAGATGCCCCTCGGAAGCCAAATCATTAAGGCAAGCGTTATGCAGATAAGCCGAGAGCTGGAGGAGGCATCCACGGCCTCCGGCGCTTCCTGGCTGGCAGGGTTTCGCCGCATCATGCTGCCGCTGCTTAGGCCGACCATGATCGCAGTGGGAATCATCGTCTTTATTTCGGCAGTGCGGGATATACCGACTATAGTCTTCCTCTCCACCCATAATTCCCGCACCATCTCCCTTCTGATGCTCGACTACATCGCAGAGGCAAATATGGAGAAGGCGGCTGTTCTGGGGGTCTTCATCGTATTCTTGATCTTCGTGCTCCTATTCATTGTTCGAGTTCTGGGATTGCGCCGTGTCGCAGTTGAGTCCTGATATAGGAGGAAAGAGCCATGAATAATCGATCCATTCGCGCCGCCTTGTTCTTAGGAATGGTCGGGTTGCTCTCCTTAGTGTGGCCCATTGCCTCCTGGGCGCAAACTAAGGCCACAGGGCAAGAAAAGTGGGAAAAGGCTCTTGCGGAAGCCAAAAAGGAGGGGAAAGTGGTCGTCATGGGCCCGCCCGGAGACCTGATCCGAGATGCCATGACGCAGGGCTTTAAGAAGGCATTTCCCGACATCGGTATCGAGTATTCAGGCGCGCGGGGTGGTGAGTTGGCCACCAGAGTTAAGGCGGAACGGGATGCCGGCATTTACAGCGTTGATATTGTGCTTAGCGGAACCAGCACTGCCAATGCCTATTTCAAGCCCATGAAAGCCCTCGATCCCATAGAGCCAGCCCTTCTACTCCCAGAGGTAACGGACCTAAGGTACTGGCGCGACAATCGCCTGGAGTTCTCGGATCGGTCTACTCGTTATAATTTGGTTTTCACAACTCAAAACAATGTCCCATTGATTTTTAACCCTGCCCAGGTAAAAGCCGACGAGGTCGATGAGCTCAACGAACTTCTTGATCCCAAATGGAAAGGAAAGATCGCCGTTCAGGATCCTATTCCTTCAGGGACAGGACAGGGCGTCTTCCGCTGGTTATGGCATGTGATGGGTCCGGAGAAGGCAACAGATTACTATAGAAAGATGCGCGCCCAGGCCGCTGCCATTGATAGGGACCAACGCCGACAGATTGAGTGGGTTGCTCAAGGGAAGTACCCTATTCATCTGGGTCCAGGTACCATCATGTTCCAGCTCTCAAAACGAGGGCTTAAGTTCGATGTGATATCGGAGTTCAAAGACTATGGCGGTTATGTCACTGCCGCCTTCGGCAGCGCAATGCTACTCAACAAGGCCCCTCATCCCGGCGCCGCAACGGTCTTTCTCAATTGGCTGCTCACCAAAGAAGGTCAGACAGCCTGGAGTAAAGGCATGGGTTATGTGAGTCGGAGACTGGATGTGCCCACGGGTCACCTCCCTTCCTACTGGATACCCAAAGCCGGAGTCAAGTACTGGCACGGCTACTACGAGGAAGATGCGACGCTATCTGCGGAGCAAGAGAAAGTTCTGAAGGAGCTGTTCGGAAGGTAGAATCGGAACCCAACGGTACGGAAAAAAGTAGCCTGTCACCTCTCGTCCGGTGATCAAAATGGTTCTCTTGGAGTCCTGAGAGGGAACCTGTCCTTCGGCCAGTTGTGGAGTCTACGCTGCGTTCACCGACAACCGACAAAGAAGAGGCCGAAGCGCCGGCGAGCCGAGCCACCCAGCAAGCGCCTTCGCGGCAGTCCTGGCGTCCTCTCAACGCACTGCTTCAACTCCGGGCCATTGAGGCGCTTCGCCACCGCGAATTCCGCTTGCTCTGGTTCGGGCAGGTATTCTCTTCCACGGCGACGTGGATGGATCAGGTCGCCCGCGGGTGGCTCATTTATGAGCTGACCAGCTCGCCGCTCCAGCTTGGGCTGGTGCGGGGAGTTCAGGCCATACCGTTTCTTTTGTTATCCCCACTGGCGGGCAGTACCGCGGACCGCTATTCCCGCAAGACGCAGGTGATGGTCGCCCAAATCATGGACGGGTTATTGTACGCGACGGTAGCCTTGCTGATTATTGCAGGCCAGATCCAGCCATGGCACGTCTACGTGACCGCCTTCGGGATGGCAATCGTCCAGACCTTTCAGCAGCCGTCCAGGGCTGCGATGGTCGCCGATGCCGTGCCGCTTGGTCAGCTGACCAACGCTATCGGGCTCAACGCGATTGTCTTTAACGTGGCGCGAAGCACTGGCCCCGCCCTAGCAGGTTTCCTCATCGCCACGTTCGGCACTGCCGGCTCGTATGCTGTCCAGGCTGTTTTTTACTTCTTGGCGACAGTTTGGACCGTGCGGCTTCGCCCCGAACAGCGCTCTTCCGCTAGTCCTCGCGGTGACTCTGCTCACGGGGCTTCGTTCGGCCAGAGCATCATCGAAGGATGGAAGTTCAGCTGGATGAACGAGGCCGTTCGCACCGGTCTCCTCATCGTGATGTTCGCGTCTTTGTTCATCATCCCCTTCACGACGCTCCTGCCGGTGTTCGCGCGGGACCTCCTTGGAGTTGGCGCCACCGGGCAGGGGCTGCTCCTAACCGCTATGGGTGTGGGTGCGCTATGCAGCTCTGTTCTCGTCGCGTCCCTCGGGGACCAGCTACCGAGGGGCATCTTCATGCTTGGAGGCGTGACGTTATACGGGTTTATCGTCGTGGCCTTCTCGGCATCACCCTGGTTTCAGCTTTCGATGGCGCTGATGGCGATCGTAGGCCTCTGCCATGTGACCTCCCACGCCCTTGTGCAAACCGTCATCCAGACCTACTCTCCTTCCGAATTCCGTGGCCGGACGATGGCAATCTTTCACATGAGCCAGGTCGCGCTGACGGTAGGAAGCATGCTCATAGGGGCGCTGTCATCGCTCGTGGGGGCCCGGTGGGCCGCGGCGTCGATGGGCGCAGCGGGTGCGCTGACCATGGTGGTGATCTATGTGGCGCTACCGCGCGCCCGGCTTGTCCGGTAGGGGGCTACCGCAGAGGTCAGGTTCAAGTAGACTCGATTGTTGGGGTTGCCAGGCGCCTAAAGGGCACGCTCAAGTGCGCGAAGGCGCTGCCGCCGGCTTGCCCGCGCGGCTCGCCTTCCACTTGCCGCTACTTCCACGGGATTTGACGGTCCCCTCAATGGCGTTGCCGCTGACGCGGCCGGTGTATTGGGCGCCGCCGGCACTGAAACTGAGCTGATCCCCGCGCAGCCTACCATTCGTGATCGGCGTGGATTGGCTCCCGGACCTGAGGGTACCGGAAATCATCTGGAAGTCTTGTTTGAGCGTTAGCTCTCCTTGCGGAAGTTGCCATGTCCCTCCCACTTTTGCCGGCACGATCCAGAGGAGGGCCGTGCACCAATTGGCGCAGCCGTCCCCTACTGTGGCTGTCTCGTCGGCCGTCCATTCTCCCATCGTGAAGGAATTCGACACGATCCGAGTGCCGGGCTTGAGATCGAGGATCTTCGGGCGCAGCTTGAGATTGATCTCAGGCAGCAGAAACATCGTAATCACCGTAGCCTGAGAGAAATCGCTCTCGAACAGGTCGGCTTGAACAAATTGGGCTCTGTCGCTGACGCCCTCCTTGGCTGCATTGTGCTTCGACAACTCGACCATATCCGGGTTGTATTCGATGCCGAGCGCGCGGGCGCCGCGCTTCGCGGCAGTGATCACCGTGCGCCCGTCGCCTGAGCCGAGGTCAATCACGTAATCTTTCGGCGTGACTCCCGCGATGTCGAGCATTTTGTCTACTAGCGGCTGCGGCGTCGGCACCCACACTACGTCCTTGCCTTCCTGGCCGACCTGCGGCTGGTATTGCTCTTGCGCCGGCTGCGCCTGGGCAAAGACACCGGCGGCGATCACAGACAGACATAGCGCGAACAACGATTGGCGCACAAAACCCGATGCATTCATGTTGGCTCTCCGATGATTGGATTAAACATCTAGCACTAGTTTCCATACTCCAAGGCCGAGGAAATGTCCAGCCCCGCCCCTGGACAGCAGACAGGTTGATCTCGCATTCTGTCGTCGGACTGACCCAAGTGACTACCAATCACGGCTGCTGCAGTGTAAGATCTGGACGGGCAACCCGCTCGCTGATCGACCTAGGCAGGTCTGAAACGGAGCGCGTCAAGACATGGGTAAGACGATATTTCTCGGCTTTGCTCTTTTCGCCAGCCTGATATTCTGCCCTTTTTCAGTCGCCCTGGAAGTCCCCGTCCTCAAAGATGCCGTCAACGACTTCGCCGGGATGATGCCGCAAGTTAGCGCTCAGGCCCTGGAAGAGCGCCTGAAACGCTTCAAAACACAGACCGGCCACACCATAATAGTTGTTACGATTCAAACTCTTGAAGATGAGGACATGGAAAGCTTTGGCCGCAAAGCCTTTCAGAGGCTGCCGCTTGAGGAGACGGATTTACAGAAATCTGTCCTTCTGCTCGTAGCTCCCAAGGAGCGAAAAGTCGGCGTCCAAACGGGCTCAGAGCTGCGGCAACTCTTTCCCGAGCCTGCGGCGAGCCAAAAACTTCTAGCCCAGGTGGGCCTTTATTTTGACGGCTTCAGACGCGATTTGGGCATTCACGCAGGAGTCCATTATATTTTTCGGGCGATCAAGGGAGAGGCACATGTCGACAACTTAACAGACGTAGAAAAGCTTGAAGCCGCGTCGACAAAAGGTGGTGGGGCCGGAGCGATCCTCGCCGTATTTTTGGCTCCATTCTTGGCATTGATGGTCGGAGGGTTATGGGGAATTTATGCAACAAAGTTTGGCCTCGAGCGTGAAATGCGCCTCTTCATGGGCGCCCTTCTGGGTGGTGGAACGGCAAAGATTGTGGCGATCCTCATGGCCCTCATAAGCAGTTTCAGCGATGGCTTATGGTATTTTATCCTGGTCGTTAGCATTTCTCTCGGTGTTTTCGGCAGCTTAACGGAATTTTGGATGTCAGGGGATTGGAGGGGTATACCGAGGGTGAAGGATAGAACAAAACGGAAGCCTGAAGACAATATGGGGATCTGAAAGCGCGGTCCGTGAGGTGTTGAGACCGGCTCAAACTCGGTGTAATAGTGACCGTTACGAAAGGATGCGGCCTGAAGGATGAAAACGGAAGAAAGGCAAAATAGTCCCTCAGGTTCCGGGTAGCAGGCATTCATTGAGATGAATTCAACAAACTACGAATGGAGGGACGGTGAGCATGACTGGTGAGGCGGAGCGCATGGCTGTTCCCATAAGCGTCAACGTCAACGGTGTAAGGCATGAGACCGAGGTTGAGCCGCGGCTGCTGCTCGTTTATTTTCTCCGCGAGCATTTAGGCCTAACCGGCACGCACGTAGGTTGCGATACGAGCCAGTGTGGCGCCTGCACGGTTCATTTCAATGGCCGGGCCGTGAAGTCGTGCACGATCTTGGCAGTTCAGGCCAATAGGGCACAAATCACAACTATTGAAGGTCTGGCGCACGAAGGGACATTGCATCCTATCCAGGAAGGTTTTCGCGAGAAGCACGGCGCGCAGTGCGGCTACTGCACGCCGGGCATGATCATGAGCGCTGGGTATCTGCTGCAGACCAGTCCGAACCCGACTGACGAAGAGATCAAGCACGCGCTCGAGGGCAACCTCTGCCGCTGCACCGGCTACGTGAATATCGTTGAAGCGATCAAGTGGGCCGCAGAGCGGATAAGACGATGAGGGACAAAGCACAAAAACGGTCTGGGCTCTAGCCAACATGTTTCCTGCTAGCTTCGAATACTTTGCGGCGCGCTCGGTCGAGGAGGCGATCGAGCTTCTAACCAAGCATGGCGAGGACGCCAAGTTGCTCGCCGGCGGCCACAGCTTGATCCCGGCGATGAAGCTTCGGCTCGCGGCGCCCCGCTACCTTATAGATATCGGCCAGGTGCCTGGCCTCAGCGGCGTGAACGTCGATGGGGAGACACTGGCGATCGGTGCGCTCACGGTGCACGCCGACATCGCCTCGTCTGACCTCGTGCGCCAGTGGCTGCCCGGGTTGGCTGAAGCGGCGTCGGTGATCGGCGACGTGCAGGTGCGCAATCGCGGCACGATCGGCGGCAGTGTCGCCCACGCCGACCCGGCGGCCGACTTTCCTGTGATCCTGACCGCGCTCGGCGCCTCGTTCGTTCTGGTATCACCGTCCGGCAGACGAACCCTCTCTGCGGACGATTTCTTCATCGACTTCTTCACCACGGCCCTTAAGCCTAATGAAGTGCTAACAGAAATCCGTGTCCCGCTGCCGCCTTCCGGCTCCGGCACGGCGTACTCCAAGCTGCCGCATCCGGCTTCGGGATACGTTGTCGTGAGCGCGGGCGTCCTGCTCAGCCGCCAGCCATCCGGCCAATGTCTATCAGCTCGGGTCGCGATCGGTGGGTTAGGCAGCGGCCCGCTGCGCGCCAAGGCCACGGAAGCGGTGCTGCAGGGGCAGCCGCTCACTGCGGAAGCAATTGCCGCTGCCGCAGCGAAGGCGGCCGAGGGGGCGAATCCGGACGACGACTTGTACACAAGCGCGGACTACAAGCGGCACGTGGCTGCGGTTTACGCAAGGAGGGCAATTGAAGAGGCCGCGCGAAGGGCGGCGGGTTAGTCGAGGATAGAGGATTGAGGGTCGAAGATAGCACACTCCTCGCCCTCCTTTTGGAGGGAGAGGATTAAAGGTGAAAAGAAGGCAACACGCGTGAGAAAAAAAGCTATTCGCCTTGCTCTAAGCGCTTTGCTCTTGGCTCTTAGCTTCCCCGCCAACGCGCAGCAGCCGGCGAAAATCGCCCGGATTGCGTACCTCAGCAATGCGTCCTCCCCGGGCCGGTTGGAGGCATTCCGGCAGGGTCTCCGCGAGCTTGGATACGTGGAAGGAAAGAACATAGTCATCGAGTGGCGCTCGGGAAGTAACGATCGCCTTCCCGCGCTCGTAGCCGAGTTAGTGGGTTTGAAGGTGGACATCATCGTTTCTGCCGCCGGGGGAGTCACCCCCTCACTCGCCCCAGAGCTCAGCGGAAAAAGACTCGAGATTCTCAACGAGGTCGTCCCAAAGCTCTCCCGCGTGGCAGTCTTCGCGAGTTCAAGCTTCCGGCAAGCGACTGCGCCAGTGTTAAAAGAGATCGAGCTCGCCGCACAGGCGTTTAAGCTAAAGATTCAACACTTCGACGTGCTGGGTCTAAAAGATTTTGAGACGGCATTTAGAGAAGCGAGCAAGTCGCGCGCTGACGCAGTCTTTATGGAGGTGGCTGGCCCGGTCTATATCCCTAACCGAAAACAGATTCCGGAACTTGCCGTAAAGAGCCGGCTCCCGGTGATGTACCGCAGGCGGCAAGATGTCGAAGCCGGGGGGCTTATGACCTACGGGGTGAACGTATACGACTTGGACAGGCGCGCCGCAACCTATGTGGATAAGATCCTCAAAGGGGCCAAGCCCGCTGATTTGCCTGTCGAGCAGCCGACAAAGTTTGAGCTGGTGATCAATCTGAAGGCAGCGAAGCAGATCGGCCTAACGATTCCGCAATCAGTGCTGTATCGTGCGGACAAGGTGATCAAATGAGAGTTGTCAGCGGTCAGTGGTCAGTCTTCAGCAAAGAACAGAAGCGAAAACTGTGAATTCAAAATTTCTTGCCTGGCTGCTGGGGACTTTCTTTCTGGCAACTGCTTTTCTTGCCGAGGGGCAGGAGCCGACGAAGAAAGTCCCGCGAATCGGGCTTCTCGGGTCCGGTTCGCCGTCCTCTCATGCTTCGCAGTACGAGGCCTTCCGGCAAGGTCTGCGCGAGCTTGGCTACGTGGAGGGGAAGAATATTCTGATCGAGTACCGATATGCCGAGGGGAAATTCGACCGATTTCCCGACCTCGCGGCCGAGCTGATCCGGCTCAAAGTTGACGTCATGGTGACAGGGGGAAGCCCGGGAACCCGTGCGGCGCAGCAAGCTACCAGGACAATCCCCCTTGTCATGACAGTTGTTGGTGACCCTATTGCAGGGGGGTTTGTTGCCAGTCTCGCGAGGCCAGGCGGAAACATCACGGGATTGACCCAAATTGCGCCACAGCTAAGCGGAAAAAGGCTAGAGCTGCTCAAGGAGGCGTTTCCCAAGATTTCCCGTGTGGCAGTGTTCGAGGATGTGGCAACCAGAATTGGAACGGAGCAGAGATCTATGAATTTACAAGAAACACAGATGGCGGCAGAGGCACTAGGCATCAAACTGCACTCCCTTGAGGTAAGGGGTCCCAATCCGGATTTAGAAGCCGCATTCAGAACAGCAAAGAGCGAGCGCGCCGGTGCTCTGGTTATCCTGCCTGGCCCACTTTTATTGCTTCACAGAAAGCGTGTTGTGGAGCTGGCGGCAAAGAGCCGGCTGCCGGCGATATACCCCCATCCGGAATTTGTGGAGGATGGCGGTCTCATGTTCTATGGGCCGGACTTCGTCGACTTGTTCCGGCGCGCGGCTACTTATGTCGACAAAATTCTGAAAGGAACTAAGCCGGCTGACCTGCCGGTGGAGCAGCCGACGAAATTTGAGTTTGTGATCAATCTCAAGGCGGCGAAGCAGATCGGCCTGACGGTTCCGCCGAACGTGCTGGCGAGAGCGGACAAGGTGATCAGATAACAGACAGAGATAGAGAA
>Ga0209399_10001298_pt1 | contig 13113 bp, 9 predicted proteins | sample OV2TP3_FD_184130 | JGI IMG/M metagenome (GOLD analysis project Ga0209399, IMG submission 184130) | Hot spring microbial communities from Beatty, Nevada to study Microbial Dark Matter (Phase II) - OV2 TP3 (SPAdes) (version 3) | ecosystem: Environmental > Aquatic > Thermal springs > Hot (42-90C) ... | reverse complement strand
TCACGTCACCCGCAGCACCTCCGCCGGGGTCGTCAGGCCCCGGCACACCTTCAGCCAGCCGTCCTGCCGCAGGGTCCGCAACCCCTCGGTGGCGTGGGCGCACGCCGCCAGCTCCTGCGCGGAGGCCCGGCGCAGCACCAGCGGCTGCAAGGCCGGGGTGAGCGGCAGGAACTCGTAGATCGCGGTGCGGCCTTTGTAGCCGGTGCCGTTGCAGGCGGCACACCCGCGGCCCTCGCGCACGCGCGGCGGCAGCGGCTCCTCGGGCCCCAGCGCGAACTGCGCGCGCAGCGCCGGGGGGGCCGGGACCGCCTGGGCACAGGCCGGGCAGACCAGGCGCACGAGCCGCTGCGCGATGAAGCCGAGGACCGAGGAAGCCACGAGGTAGGGCTCAATGCCCATGTCGAGCAGGCGCGTCACCCCCCCGGCCGCATCGTTGGTGTGCAGGGTCGAGAAGACCAGATGCCCGGTCAAGGCCGAGCGGATCGTGATCTCGGCCGTCTCCGGATCGCGGACTTCGCCCACCATCATGATGTCCGGGTCATGCCGCAGCATGCTGCGCAGGCCCTGGGCGAAGGCGAAGCCGATCTTCGGATGGATCTGCAGCTGGGTGATCCCGCTCAGCTGGTACTCCACGGGATCTTCGATGGTGAGGATCTTCACCCCGGGGCGGTTGAGCTGGTGCAGGCAGGCGTAGAGGGTCGTCGTCTTGCCGCTGCCGGTGGGGCCGGTGACGAAGATGATCCCGTGGGGCTGGGTGAGCAGCGCGCGCAGCAAGGCGAGGTGGCTGGCCTCCAGGCCCAGCTGCTCCAGGCTGAGCAGCATCTGGGCGGAGAGGATGCGCAGCGCGAGGGTCTCCCCGAAGCTGGTGGGCAGCACCGAGAGCCGCAGGTCCAAGTCCTGCCCGGCCACCCGGACCTTGAGCCGGCCATCCTGGGGCAGGCGCTTCTCCGCGATGTCCAAGGCCGCCATGACCTTGATCCGCGAGACGATCGCGGCCTGCAGCTTCCCCAGGTCCGGCGGCAGGGGGACCTCGTAGAGCACCCCGTCGATGCGCTGGCGGATGCGCACGCGCTCCTCGAAGGGTTCGAGGTGGATGTCGGTCGCGCGGGCGGTGACCGCGGAGCGCAGCAGCTGGTTCACGAAGGCGATGACCGAGGCGTCATCCCCGGCGGCGCTGAGGTCTTCCGTGCGGGCGGTCGGGGGGCCGGGCGCCGCCGGCGCGGCCGTATCCAGCAGCCGCTCCACCGCGGAGGCCCCCACCCCGTAGTGGCGCTGGATGGCCTCGGTGATCTCGGCCTGGGAGGCCAGCACCGGCTGCACCGGACAGTCCAAGAGCAGCTTCAGCTCATCCAGCGTCTGCACATCGAAGGGATCGGCGATGGCGACCTGCAGGATGCCCCCGCGCAGGGTGAGCGGCATGAGGTGGTAGTGGGTGGCGACTTTGGGCGTGACTTTCTCCAGGGCTTCCGGTTCAATCTGATAGGTCGCAAGACGGACGGATGGGATGTTCAACTGTTCGGCGAGCGTTTCGATGAGCCTCGCCTCGGTGAGAAACCCGAGGCGCACCAAGACCACCCCGAGATAATCCCCAGTTTTCGATTGCTGCTGCAAGCCTTCCTCGAGCTGGGTCGGAGTAATCAAGCCTTTGGTCACGAGGAGCTCGCCCAGCCGCACCCGCATCGCGGCGCGGGACGCGGCTGCGACCGAATCGCGCGGTCGACATGCTTCGACCGCCTCGGGATCGAGGTCGGCGGTGACGGGATCAGGGGGTTCGTCGAAGAAGGTGCGAGCCCAATTGCGGTCCTGAAAGCTAAACGGCTTGGTGACGTAGTGAGAGGCCCCGAGAGCCACTGCCTGCTCGGCCATCTCGACATTGTCCGAGGCCGTGACCATGACGACGCGCAGCTGCGGGTATTCTTTCTTCGCCAATCGCAGCACATCGAGTCCCGACATGCCGGGCATTCGAATGTCCAGGATCATGCAGTCCGGCACTTCGGCATGCAGCGTCTGAATCGCTTCGGCGCCGGAATGGGCCGTGCGCGTGCGAAAGCCGTGCGCTTCAAAAAAGCTCGCGAGCAACGAGCAGATTTTCGGTTCATCATCGACGATCAGCAGGCTCTTCATCCCCGCCTCCATGCGCCGCGATCGCTGGGAAAGACAAAAGCCAGGCTCCCGCCCTCGGGAACCCGGCGTCGCTGACTGAGGGCTGCGCATCGCCGCGGAAAGCCCCGGCGATCCAACCTCAGGAGCATCCGGTGAGGATCCGACGTCACGTGCCTCGGTAAGTATGCCTGATGCGGCGCGCCCGTGGCAAGGGATGGTGGCCGCGAAGACCGAGCGGCGCGCCTGAAAAAGCTGCGTGCGCGAGAAAGCGGTATGGTATCATTTGTGGCGTCATGCCCGTTTCTCGACGAGCCGCCGCGCGCGACGGACTTCCCCTCGATCTCGTGACCCGCCTGATTCGCGACCTGAAGCATCGCGCCGTGGAGTACGCCGACGTCCGCTTCGAGCGGATACTCCACGAAAACCTCGTCGTCGAACAAGAGCGCGCGACCGCCATCAGCCTCTTCGAGAGTCACGGGATCGGGATTCGCGTGCTCATGAACGGGTCGTGGGGATTCGCCGCCACGCCGCATCTGACGCCGCGCGATCTGCGGCAGGCCGTCTCGCGCGCCATCGACATCGCCCGCGCCTCCTCCCTGCTGAACCGGCAGCCCCGCGCGCTCGCGGCGGTTGAGCCGGTCACGGCCCGCTACGCCTCGACGTACGCGGTCGACCCCTTCGACGTGCCGCTCTCCCGGAAGCTCGATTACCTCTTATGGGCGAATGCGACCGTCCTCGGCCCCGATGCCATCAAGCGCGTGACCAGCCACATGGATTCGTACAAACGCGAGAAGCTGTTCTGTTCCACCGAGGGCGCTCGCATCGAGCAACGCGTGATCGAAAGCGGGGCGGGGCTGGAAGTGGTGGCGCAGCAGGGCGCGGAAGTGCAGACGCGCAGCGTCCCGAATTCGCATCATGGCGCGCTCGCGCAGGCGGGGTTCGAATACACCAAGCAGCTCGACCTGGTGGGCGCGGCTCGGCGCGCCAAGCAGGACGTGCTGCATCTGTTGCGCGCCCAGGCCCCGCGAGCCGGCGAGACGACGATCATCCTCGATCCGACCCAAGTGGTCATGCAGCTGCACGAGTCGTGCGGCCATGCGGTGGAATTGGATCGCGCGCTGGGCCAAGAGCTCAGTTACGCCGGCGGAAGTTTCCTGACGCCGGAGAGTCTCGGCCGCGTGCAGTATGGCGCTTCCTGCGTGAACATCGTCGCGGATGCCACGCTGCCGCAGGGGGTCGGGAGTTTTGGCTTTGATGATGAGGGGGTGCCGGCGCAGCGCGTGGAGCTCGTGCGCGAGGGGCGGTTCGTGGGCTATCTGAATTCGCGCGAGTCGGCCAAGCACCTGGCCTTGCCCTCCAGCGGCGGAGCGATGCGGGCGGATGGATGGAGCGTGCCGCCGTTGGTGCGGATGACCAACGTGAATCTGGAGCCCGGCGAGGGGACGCTCGAGGAGTTGTGTCGCGGCGTCAAGCGCGGCTATCTGCTCTCGACGAATAAGAGCTGGTCGATCGACGACCGGAGGCTGAATTTTCAGTTCACGACGGAGATCGGATGGGAAATCACCGATGGCAAGCTCGGGGCCGTCGTGAACAATCCCTTGTACACGGGGATCACGCCGGTGTTTTGGGGCCGGTGCACCGGCGTCGGACGCAAAGAGGATTGGCGATTGTGGGGTGTGCCCAACTGCGCGAAAGGGGAGCCGATGCAACTCATGCACGTGGGGCACGGATCGTCCTATGCGCGCTTTGATGGCGTGACCGTGGCCCCTGCGAAATAATGCGGCCGGTGGATTCACACGATGATTGAAGAAGCGCGATTGCTCGGCGCGCTCGGCGCGGTGGTGAAGCGGGGCGAGGTGGATGCGATCAGCGTCTGCGCGCATACCAGCGCGCGCCGCGTCCTGCGCTTCGCCCACGAGGCGATCCATCAAGCGGTCGCGCAAGAGACGGTGACCGTGACGGTGCACGTGATGCACCGGCGTCGTCGAGGCGTGGCGAGCGCGGACACGCTCGACGCCGCGAGCTTGGCTCGCTGCGCGAAGACGGCCAAAACGATCGCGCAGCACGCGCCGGTGCTGGCCCCTCTGCCGTCCTTGCCGCAGCGGCATCGCGCGCGCACGAGGGCCGACCATGTGGCCGCGACGGTTCGCATGACGCCCCGGGCGTGCGTGACCTCGTTGAGGCGGCTGGTGCACCTGTGCCAGGGCGCTGGGGCGAGCCTCGCAGGCTCCATGCTCCTCGGAGAGGATGCGTTTGCGGTCGTGAATTCCGCCGGGGTATCGTGCTATGCGGCCTCGACGGTCGCGGCGGCCAAGCTCGTGACGATGTATCGCAAGCTCTCAGGATTCGCCGGCGCGGTGCACCGGGACGTGCGTCAGCTCGACCTCGAAGGCTTGTTGCGGCGCTCGCTCAGTCAATCGCTGCATCGCCAGGACCCCGTGACCTTGCCGTTGGGATCCTATGAGGTGATCCTGGAGCCGGAAGCGGTGGCGGATCTGGTCACCTGGCTGGGGTATACCGCCTTCGGCGCGAAAAGCGTCGAGGAGCGCACGAGCTGTCTTGCGGGCCGCATGGGCGAGCGCCTCTTCGCGCCCTCCGTGACCATCTATGACGATGGCAGCGACCCCAAGAGCCTGCGGATGCCGTTTGATTTTGAGGGGACGCCGAAGCAGAAGGTCGTGCTGATCGATCGCGGCCGAGCCGCGGGCATCGTCTACGATACGACGTACGGCGCGCGCTTCGATCATCCGTCGACGGGGCATGGGATGCCGCCGAATGAAACGGAGGGGCCGTTTCCGTTGCATCTGGGCATGGCGGCGGGGACGACGAGCGTCGCCGCGATGATTCGCGCGTGCCGGCGGGGGCTGCTCATCCCGCGCTTCCATTATGTCAATGGGTTGCTCAACCCGCGCGAGGCGCTCATGACCGGGCTGACGCGCGAAGGGACATTCCTCATCGAGCGGGGCCGGGTCACCTCGCCGGTGGCGACGATGCGCTTTACGCAGAGCCTCCTCGATGCCTTCAGCCGCGTGCTCGGCGTCTCTTCGCAGCGGCGCCTCATCGCGGATCCCAATCAAGAGCTTGGATGCGCCGTCATGCCCGCGCTGCACCTGGCGAAGCTTTCATTGACCGGACGCTCCGAATCCTGAGATGTGCAGAGATCGTCCACAGTCCATCGTCCACCGTCCACGGTTGCACCCTCGGGTGCGCCGCTTTGGCCAGGGTTTATGGACTGTGGTCTGTGGACTATGCCTATTTCTCTTGATCGCGGTCGCGGGCTGCGCCGTGGTGACCCATTTGCCCCGCCGTCCCTTTACCGTGGAGCGCGGGCGCATGCCGGCGGACGCGCCGGATGACGGCTATCACGACTACGTGGGGGTCATTCATGTGCATACGACGTATTCTCACGATGCGATGGGGACGTTTGAAGACGCGGTCCGCGTGGCCAACGCGCAGCGGCTGGATTACCTGGTGATCACGGAGCATAACCATCTTCAGCCGCTTCGAGACGGCAAGCAGGGCTGGCACGGCGGCACCTTGTTCCTCATCGGGATGGAGATTTCCACCGCGAGCGGCCATTACCTCGCGATGAACGTCACGCAGGACATCGACCGCAGCGTGATGACGGCTCAGCAAATCATCGACGAGGTCACCCGTCAAGGAGGCTTTGGCTTCATCGCGCATCCGTTTTTCAAACACGGGCGCTGGAGGGATTGGTCCGTCACCGGCTTTACCGGGATCGAAGCCTACAATATCGCCCACGATACCTTGGATGAGAATCGGCTGCGGCTGGTCATGTGGACCTTGACGGTGCCGGCCGAGCCGTTTTATCTCTCCATCCTCCAGCGCCCCTACGATCCGCTCTCGACGTGGGATGAGATGATCCGGCGGCACCACCGCGTCGTCGGGATCGGATCCAGCGACGCCCACGAGTTCCATCTCTTCGGCTTGAAATTCGCTCCGTATGAAGTGATGTTTCAGTTTATCCGCACGCATGCGCTCATCCCCTCGCAGACCCTCGAGGCCTCGGCGGTGTATGACGCCCTGCGCAAGGGGCACGCCTACTTCGCGATTGAGCTGCTGGCGGAGGCGAAGGGATTTTCCTTCCTGGCGCGAAACGCCGAGCGCATCCTCGGGATCATGGGAGACCAGGTGCCGCTCGAGCCCGCGCTGCGCGTGACCACCGCGCTGCCGGCTCCGGCGCAGTTGACGCTGTTCAAAGACGGTCAGCCCATCGGCATGACGACCGCGCAATCCTGGGAAGTGCCGATCACATCGCCGGGGGCCTATCGTCTGGAAGCCTCGCGTCATGGTCAACCATGGATTTTTTCCAACCCCATCTACGTGCTGCCGCCGGAACCGCCCCAGGAGCTCGCACGGATGCCGGCAAGCGCGCCGCCGCTGGCGACGCCGCGGCCCTCATCGCCCCCATCGACGCATGAAGAGATTCCGCAGACTCCTCAGCTCCCAGCGCCCAGCGATAGCGAGACGCCCACAACGCCGTCTCTGCCATAGTCCGCGCATCCTTCGAGCAGCACGGTGCAGCGTTCCGCTCGGGTGTGCCGGGCTGCTCCTGCTGGGGGCCGGATGCGCCTTGGCACCGCGGCGCCTGGACTCGCGGCCCGCGCAGCTCCTTCCGGCATCCGTCGCGGCCTACTACGATTACCCGGTGCACGAGCCCCGCGCCACGCAACAGCTCGTGAAGGATCACCCGGCATTTCGCGAATGGCTCGTGCAGTTTCCCCTTTCCGCCTCAGATTTCCAGCCGACCGAACCCGTCGTGGAATTTGAATGGCTGGAGTCCAACGCGCCGGGGCGGCGCGCGGCCATCCTGCTCAATCCGATCCTCGGCGGCGATTACCCGCTCGAGCGCGGCATCGCCCGGGCCTTCGCGCAGCGCGGATTCCATGTGGCCATGCTCCATCGAAAGACGCTGAAAATTTCGCCGGAACATGACATCGCGCATCTGGAATTGCTGCTGCGCCAAGGGGTCATCCGCATTCGCCAGGTCGTGGATTGGATGGCGGCGCACCCGCGCGTCGATCCGCAGCGCCTGGGAAGTTTCGGCATCAGCATGGGAGGGATCGCGAGCGTCATGGCGGCTGCCGTGGAGCCGCGGCTTCGCGTGCACGTCATCGCGCTGGCGGGCGGCGGCATCCCTGAGATCCTGAGCACCTCGAAGGATCGCTTGCTCACCAAGCCCCGCCGCCGCTATTTGCAAGCCAACGGGATGGAATTGGCCGCGATGCAACGCCTGCTGAAAGAACGCATCAAGAGCGACCCGATGCTGCTGGCTCCGTATGTGGAGTCGCAGCGACTGTTCATGTTCATTGCGCTGTCGGATCGGACGATCGGCCGCGCCAATGCGCTGCGACTGTGGCGAGCGCTCGGTCGGCCGCAAGCGGTCTTCATGCCGACCGGCCACTACACCTCGTATCTGCTGCTGCCGTACCTGAAGTACCAAAGCCTCAAGATCTTCAGCCGCGCCCTTGAGCCTTAGATCTCGCGCGACTCCGGGAGTTTCGGCTTGCTCCTCACCGACGGCGATCTCTATAATACTGCCATGGCTCTGCGCAAGGTCATCCTCGCCAAGCCCCGCGGATTCTGCGCGGGCGTTGAGCGCGCGATCGAGGTGGTGGAGCAAGCCCTCGCGCGGGTCGAAGGGCCCGTCTACGTGCGCAAAGAGATCGTCCACAACCCCCACGTCGTGACCGCGCTGCGGGCACAGGGCGCTCGCTTTGTGGAGGAGCTCAGCGAGGTCCCCGAAGGCTCGACGACGATTTTCAGCGCCCACGGAGTCTCCCCGGCGGTCCACCACGCCGCCACGGCGCGCCGACTCCATGTCATCGACGCCACCTGCCCCCTCGTGACGAAGGTGCATGTGGAAGCCATCCGCTTCGCCCGCTTGGGCTATACGCTGCTCTTGATCGGCCATGCGGGCCACGAGGAAGTGGAGGGCACGATGGGAGAAGCCCCGGACGCCATCCGCTTGGTGCAAACCGTCGAGGAGGCGCGGCGCGTGAGCGTTCCGAATCCCGAGAAAGTCGCCGTGATCACGCAGACGACGCTCAGCGTCGACGATACCCGCGCGATCGTCGACGTCCTGAAGGCGCGCTTCCCCACACTCATCGCGCCGGCCAAAGACGACATCTGCTATGCCACGCAGAATCGGCAAAACGCGGTGAAGACCCTCGCCAGGGAAGCCGAGGTCATCCTCGTCATCGGCGCGAAGAACAGCTCCAATTCGATCCGGCTGACGGAAGTGGCCGAGGATGCGGGGCGCCACGCGTATCTCATCAATGATGCCACGGAAATCCATCCGGGCTGGTTTGACGGCATCGCCTGCGTCGGCGTCACCTCGGGCGCCTCGGCGCCTGAGCACCTCGTCCAGGAAGTCGTCGCGGCCTTGAAACGATTCGGGGCCACCGTGGTGGAAGAGTGGGAATTGACGCACGAAGACGTCAGCTTCGGCCTGCCGCCTACGCTGACGGACCTCGCCCCCCGCAAGCCGGTCGCTTCCCCGTGAAGCATCTCACCGAGTACCTCTGGTTCAACACCCCCAAGCGCCGCGACCTCGTCAACATCACCGAGACCATCGAGGCGTTGGTGAAACGCAGCGGCGTCCAAGAAGGACTCTGCCTCGTCTCGGCGATGCACATCACGGCGAGCATCTGGGTGAATGACGACGAGGAAGGGTTATGGGAGGATTTCTGGGAGCTGCTGGAGCGGCTCGTCCCGTCGGACAAGGACTACCGGCACCATCGGACCGGCGAGGAGAACGGCGACGCGCATCTCAAGCGCAGCCTGGTGGGCCATCAGGCGATGCTGCCGATCACCAAGGGGACGCTGGACCTGGGTCCGTGGGAGCAGATCTTCTACGCCGAGTTCGACGGTCGCCGCAAGAAGCGCGTCGTCGTCAAAATTCTCGGCGAGTAGAAACCAGGGACGGTTCTTATTTCTCAGAAAAACAGAACCGTCCCTAAAAATACCCAGCGGACGATTTCGCTCGCCGGCGATCTATGAGCGGCAGCCGCCAGAGAATCAGCCATGGCGGCTGTCCTTACTCCTTGAGGAGCGCCTCGAGGTTGAGGTGATGGTAGGGGGTGTGGGCGGCGCGAACTAAGTCCTGCGCGTTGGCGACCCACAGATCCGGCCACGCCATGATGACGCTCTGGACATTGGAGCTTGGGGCGATGGCTTGCGCGATTTCCTGCGCCTTGCGACCGTCGAGTTGTCCCGCATGGGCCTGCAGGCCGGCGGCTTGCCCCAAGTACCGGATCGCATACGCAGAGCTTCCCGCCGGATCCTCCAGTCCCGGATGAACGGGATTCCCGCCGGAGGCGAGCTGCCGATCGCGGATCGTCTGATCCATGGCGGTGTCGGCCCGGAAGACCGCGTCCGCGATGGGCCGGGCGTAGGGCACGGCATGCTCGAGGGCATCGTCGGCCGCAAACGCGCGCGCGCGATGCGCGGTCGTTTCGAGGGCGAGGGCGCGCGGGATCTTGGCATCGGCGATAATGTAGTTGACCCCGACGGTGCGGCGGGCGCTGAGGATCTGCGATGACGCCTCATCAAGGGTCGAGGCGGTCTCCATGACGCGGCGCATGAGAAAGGCCATCGGCTCTCCGTGGAATCGCGCATCTGCCGTCTCCGCGCCGATCTGCCCGATGGAGATGCGCGCATCATTGATGCCGGTGAGCACCCCGATGAACCCGGCCCAGCCGACATTCACAAAGGCACGCTTACCTTGGGGATGTACCACGAACACCGCGGCATACCGCTGAATCCCCGCCTCAATATTCCAGTCGAGATTTCGCAAGTGAATCAAGCGGCCGCGGGCCGTGCTGGTTCCCCACGCGGCAAAACTCGCGCACGAATACGTGCGATCGGGGATCGCGTGGAGGCGATACAGTTCGCGCAGCGCCACCCCGCTGCCGTCAGCGAGTCCGCGCAGCTCCTCGAGGGACTCCTTCGGCACAAACGGCTGCTCGGCCCTCCACACCCGATCGATCCACCCGTTCACCAGCCACGTGCGCACCAGCGGCACCTTGAGGTAGCGGCGAAAGTACCCCAGCACCTGGGCGACGGAGTCGCGCACGTCCTCCCGCAGCGCTCGCCCGTGCTGAAATCCCAATTCATACGGCGTGCCGGTCAGATGGACCACGCGCAGCCCGTCGATGGTTTCCGGTGGGATGGCTGTTTCCGTTGAAGCGGCGGCGGTGGCGGCGCGGAGCGTGTGGCACAGGAGGATGAGGAGGGCTTGGAAGAGACACGTGCGCGTGCGAGGCCTCATTGGGGTGTTGAGTCAAGCATCGCGGTGAGCTGTTCGATCACGCGCGTCCCCGTGGTGGGCCCGTTGAATGCCATGAGCGCTTCGTAGGCGCCTGAGGCGTAGCGGGTTTCCGACACGCAATAGCCGATGTAGTCGTTGGCAAATCCGATGAGGATCGGATGCAGCCCGCGCGAGCGCGCCGTCTGTTTCAGCGCGATTCCCAGCTCCGCGTCAAGGTCGCATGGCACGCCGAAGAACACGACGTCTCCGAGTTGAACGAGCGCAAGCGTCGCATCGTCGTCCACGAGACGTCGGCCGATCCAACGCGGCAGCCTCACGCGCGGGTTGAGGCGCACCTGGGCAGGGGGCAGTTGCATCTGCTGCCATGCGGCGCGCAGGCGATCCGCCGGCATCGTCGGCCGCTCCTCTTTCAACACCTTCGTCACGTCTCGAGCGAGGGACTGACCCAACCGCGTCGCAGGCTCATAGTCGGTGCCGGTTTTCACAGGGGCTTGATCGCCGACGGCCCCGGAGAAAAAAAGGGCCGTTGTCCCAGGGAGCTGTCGTTCGATCTCGCCGACGACAACGCCGGGGTAATCCGCAGAGAGCTGGTGATTCCATGCCCCCAACGTCGTCGGATGAGCGGCAAAGTTGACGATGACCGCCATGGGAGTTGTCATGGCCTGCGCGTACAGCGCCACGACGCTGACCTGCGAATCCGTCACCCCTCCCGGCTCCACCCGATTGACGATGAGCCCCGAGGTTTCAATCGAGTGATACGCCACGCGGATTGGCGCCAGCTGTTGGTGGGCGCGCAGAATCGCCCGCGTCATAGAGGAGAGGAGGCTCTCAGCGACCGTCGGATCATAGTGGCCCATGGAAATCTTCTCGGCGAAGCGGGTGCCGTAGGCCCCGGGGCCCGAATGGGTGTGCGTGCCGGCGAGGATGAGGGTGAGGTCGCTCGGCAGTCCCGCGTCGATCAGTCGCCGGCGGACCGCATGGAAGAGGTATTCATCGATGATCAGCAGGTCGCAACTGGCCAGGATCGCCGCGGTGCGGTCCTCTTCAAGGAACAGCGCTCGCACTCCCACCGGATCATGGACACCGCGCGAAGGGGCTCCGCGACGTCGGCTATAGCCTGCGAGTGGGACCCATCGCGGCAGCTCAAAGGTCTCCTGCGCTACCCCGGCTCCGACCTCTACCTCAGCCGCTGCCACGCATGCGCTCGAAGTGATCAGCAGCATCGCAGCGCCGGCGCACCCGACCAGCAGCCACCGTCCGCATCGATGATTGATTGGAGGATGCATCTCAACACCTCGGTGCGGGCGGGTGACGCGGGCCGGGGCGCCCCACGCCGAACGCGGTGGGGGATGGGGGGCGGAACCGTCGGAGTTCTCGCATCCCCCGCCGCTGAGGCCGTGGGGCTGGCCCGCGGCAGGACCCGCTCCCACAGGGGTGTTGGGATGAGCGCTCATATCACGCAGGGGGCTGCGGCGGATGCAGATGTTCGCGAACCAATTGCATCGCTTCCTCCACGCTGTGAATGCGTCCTTCCGCCTGGGCTTCTTCAATCGCGGCGAGCAAGGTCCCGATGCGCGGCCCCGAGGGCAGACCAAACGTGCGCATCAGCTGATGGCCATCGACGAGTCGTTGCGGTTTGACCACGTCTTCAGCTTGGAAGAAATAGGCGTGCAGCAATTCTTCCAATCGGCTGCGTTGCTGATCCAGTTGATCCAAACGGGATTTCGGCCCTCGCGTGGCCATCCGATCCGACCACCACAACAATAGGCAGCTCGGCCCATGATCCCCCAGCTCTTTGAAAAATCGATAGATCGCTCGACGAGTCAGGAGCGGCTCTCGGCTTAAGAAGCCGGGGCGCAGATGATGCAGGACGAGGGCGCACACCATCTGCGATTCGCGCGTGGAGAGGCGCAGCCGATCGACGATGGCCGTCGCCAGCGGAACTCCCGCGTGTTCATGCCCGAGAAACCAGACTTCCCCATCCGATTCCACGGTGCGTTTGGAAGGCTTGCCGATATCATGCAGCAAGCCGGCGAGTTTGATCAGGGCCTTGCGCGAGCGTCGCTCCACCAGCGATTGCGCGCAGTACGCGGCCATGGGCCGGCGCAGGGCCTCGGAGAACTCGGCGAAATCGGTAAGGATGCGGTCCGCCTGCGCCACCGTCTCAAGCTGGTGGCCGAGCACATCGAGATGATGGAATCCTCCTTGCTCCACGCCGCGGCCCACGCTCAGCTCCGGGCACAGCGCATCCAGCACGCCCAGGGCATTGAGCGACTGAAACGCCACGTGCGCGCGATCCGTTTCGCACATCGCCATCAGCTCATCCCGGATGCGCTCTCCGGCCACGCGAGGCAGCAGGGGTACGGCGCGTGTCATCAAGGGCGTCGCGATGGGATCCAGCGTGCAGCCGAGTTGCACGACGAAGCGAAAGGCGCGCAGAATCCGAACCGGATCCTCCTGAAACGTTCCCGGGAAGCAGGGCAGCAATTGTCGGCGCGAGAGCGCCTCGACGCCCTTGAGCGGATCCATGAGCGGGTGGGGATGGGAAGGATCGCGCAGCCAATCCTCGAGAGTGATGGCGATGGCGTTGATCGTAAAATCGCGGTGGCGCAGATCCTCTTCCAGTGTCGGACCTCGCGCGTCGCTGATGTCCAGCTCCAGGCGATCCTGCCCCATAGGCAGCACGACGCGCGCGGACCCCAGCGCTTCATCCAGCA
>Ga0209399_10001294_pt1 | contig 13137 bp, 14 predicted proteins | sample OV2TP3_FD_184130 | JGI IMG/M metagenome (GOLD analysis project Ga0209399, IMG submission 184130) | Hot spring microbial communities from Beatty, Nevada to study Microbial Dark Matter (Phase II) - OV2 TP3 (SPAdes) (version 3) | ecosystem: Environmental > Aquatic > Thermal springs > Hot (42-90C) ... | reverse complement strand
TCCATCAAAAATCCTTGACGACCATCAGGAAGTCGATCCAGGGACTTAAAAAGATCATCGAAGACGAAAAGGTCGATATTGTTCATGCGCGCTCCCGTGTCCCGGCCTGGATTGCTTATTTCGCCTGCCGGGATAGGGAAGCGCAGTTTCTGACGACCTGTCATGGGTATTACGCCAATCACTTTTTCAGCCGGGTGATGGGGTGGCCCAAACTGGTGATTGTGCCCAGCGAGATCATCGGCAAGCACATGATCACGACCTTCGGGGTTTCGGCCCAAAATATCCGGTTGATCCCCAGGAGCGTCGATCTTAAGAAATTTCAGATTCCCCGGCCTTCCGGGCCCGGACAATCGGAATTTGTGATCTCGATCGTCGGGCGGATCACCCCGCTCAAGGGCCATCTTTATTTTTTGAAGGCCATGGCCAAGGTGGTTCGCAGTATCCCGTATGTCAAAATTTGGATTATCGGCGACAGCCCCCGGCAGAAAGAGGCCTACAAACGGGAATTGAAGACCGCGGTGCGGCGGTTGGGTTTAAGCGGGCATGTGGAATTCTTAGGTACAAGACACGACATCCCGGAATTATTATCGAAGACCGATGTCGTGGTTTTGGCGACGGTGACCCACGAGGCCTTTGGCCGGGTGATCTTGGAGGCGCAGGCCGCGGGGGCCGCGGTTGTGGCCACCCGCGTGGGAGGGGTCGTGGATGTCATTGATGACGGGGCGACGGGATTGCTGGTTCCCCCTCGAGACCCGGACAGCATGGCTGAGGCGGTGGTGCGGATCTGGAAAGACCGCAAATTCGCGCAGTCCTTAATCCGTGAGGCCCAAAAGAAACTGGAAGCCCAATTCACTTTAGAGCGCATGGCGACCAAGACCCTTAAAGTGTACCAGGAACTTCTCAAGTCCCTGAATATTCTGGTCGTCAAATTGAGCTCGGTGGGGGATACGGTCTTGGTGACGGCCTCTTTGAGGGCTCTGCGAGAAAAATATCCCTGGGCCAGGATCTCTTGTCTGGTTGGCCGCGAAAGCCAAAAGGTTTTGCAGGGATGCCCCACCCTTGACGAGGTGATAGTCTTTGATGGGGAAAGAGAGGATAAGGGGCTCTTCGGGCTCCTTCGTTTTTCCAGAAAATTGCGCGCCCGCAAATTTGATAAGGTCATCGATTTTCAAAATAACCGCAAAAGCCACCTCTTGAGTTTCTTGAGTTTTCCTAAGGAAAGCTACGGCTACGATCGGAAATGGGGGTTCCTGCTGAGGCATCGCATCCGGGGTTCTCCCGCGAGGACCAGGGGACCGGTAGAGCACCAGTTTCAAATTTTGAAGATGTTGAAGATCGACTGCCCGGATTATCCCCGTCTTGAGCTTTGGCCGTCGATCAAAGATCAGGAATACGTCCAGAGTCTTCTGGACTCGGAATGGCTAGGGAATGCCCAGAATATCGTCGGGGTCAATATCGCGGCCTCCCGGAGATGGGAGACCAAAAATTGGCCGCTGGAGTATATCGCCCGGTTGTGCGATGTCCTTTCAGAGAAAAATATCCGGGTGTTGATTACGGGGCTGCCCGACGACAAAGAGGCCGCCCGGCAGCTTTTAAAATTGACGAAAAGCAAACCAGCCGTCTTCGTGGGGAAAACGGATATCCCGCAGCTGGCGTCCTTGATCAAAAGATGCAAAGTCTTTGTGACTCCCGACTCGGCGCCGATGCATGTGGCGGCAGCGGTGGGCACTCCCTTTGTTGCGTTTTTCGGCCCCACCGACCCCAACCGGCATCTGCCGCCGGCTGAGAAATGCGTGGTCTTAAAAAGAGAGCTGCCGTGCTCTCCCTGCTACAGTTCCCGGTGTCTTATCAAAACGCACGAGTGCATGCGGGATATTTTGCCGGAGGAAGTCGCGGAACGGATTGAGAAACTTATTGTTGAAAGAACCACTATCCCATCATGAATATCCTTTTTTTATCAACTCATTTGAATACTGGCGGGATCACCAGTTATCTTTTGACTCTGAGCCAAGGGTTGATTAAAAAAGGCCATCGGGTTTTTCTGGCCACCAGCGGCGGGGAAATGGTGGGGGCATTCAAGTCTCTGGGGGCGGATCATCTTCCCTTGAATATCCGTACGAAATCCGAGCTCGATTTGAGGATTTATTTTGCTTTAAAACTTCTCCAGAGGCTGATCCAGGATCAACGGATCGACATCGTCCATGCCCAGACTAGAATCACCCAGGTGATGGGATTCTGCCTTAAGAAGAGGTGCCGCGTGCCTTATCTTTCCACGTGCCACGGTTTTTTTAAAAGGCGTTTGGTGCGAAGGATTTTTCCCTGCTGGGGCGACTCGGTGATTGCCATCAGTGAGGCGGTCCGGGATCATCTGTTGAGGGATTTTGAAGTGGCCGCCCCTCAAGCGGTCCTCATTAAAAACGGCATCGACACCGAACAATTTTCGGCCGTTGATGAGGAAACAAAAGATAAAAATCGTGTGGCTTTAAAGCTCAATCACGGCCCGGTCATCGGGATCGTTGCCCGGCTCTCCGCCGTCAAGGGTCATGAGATTCTGATTGCGGCGATGAAAAAGATTATCTCCCAATTCCCTCAGACCCAGCTCCTCATCGTGGGGGAAGGCCGCACCAAAGACGGGCTGCAGGCCCTGACGCGGGAGTTCCAGTTGGAAGACCATGTCCGATTTTATCCGGTTGTCCATCGCACCCCGGAGGTGTTATCCTTATTGGATGTTTTTGTTATGCCTTCTTTCCAAGAAGGCCTGGGGTTGTCGGTGATGGAGGCCCAAGCCATGGGGCTGCCGGTCGTGGCCTCCAAGGTCGGCGGGATCCCGCAGCTCATCGAGGACGGCACAACCGGGCTCTTGGTGCCTCCCCGGAATGCCGATCTTCTGGCAGAGGCGATTCTGCTTCTTTTGCGTCATCCCCAGAAGGCCCAAGAGATGGGTGAGCGGGCCAGGGCATTCATCCAAAAAGAATGCTCGGCCCACGTCATGGTGGAGCAGACGATTCGGCTTTATGAAAGATTGCTCGTTATGGGCGCCCCGACGGAACGTCGGGGCGCCCCACTTGGGATAAGACATGAATAGAATTCTTGTTGTTAACGTCAACTGGCTGGGGGACGTCGTTTTCTCTTTGCCGATTTTCAAGGCCTTAAAAACGGCTTATCCGAATGCCTCAATTACCTGTTTGGCCGTTCCCCGGGTCAAAGAGGTTTTGGAAAGCAACCCTTATATTGATCACATCGTGATTTATGATGAGGAAGGGAACAACCGGAGTCTTTTCGGTAAAATCAAGCTGATCGCCCGTCTGCGCTGTCTTAAGTTTGACGCTGCTTTTTTATTGCACCGCTCCTTCACGCGGGCGCTTTTGATCTTTCTGGCGGGTATTCCCCAGCGGGTGGGATACGATACCAAAAAGCGGGGATTTTTATTAACGCACAGGGTCGATCCTTTGCCGAAGGGCTATCATCGCTGGGAGGTCTACCGCCATGTGGTCGAGTCGTACGGGATTAGAGTGAACGGTCATCCGGGCGAGTTGCAGGTGGATTCCCGCGCGGGAGAAGAAGTCGGGCGGCTTTTAGAAAAAGAGGGAATTCGTCCCGATGATTTTCTGATTGTGATCAATGCCGGGGGCAATTGGGATCTCAAGCGCTGGCCTAAAGAAAATTTTACTGTGCTGATTGATCGTCTCATTCGAGAATTCAACGCCAAGGTGATTCTCTCGGGTGGCTTAAAAGACAGGGGATTGGTCGGTGAGATCGCTGCCGCCGGCGAGATCTCTACGATTGTCTGGGCCGGGCAAACTTCCCTCAAACAATTGCTGGCGCTTCTTAAAAAAGCGCATCTGGTGATTTCCGCGGACTCGGGGCCGCTGCATTTGGCGGCGGGCCTGGGGACACCCGTGATTGGGTTATTCGGCCCCACCCGTCCGGAGATCACCGGGCCGCGCCCGCAGGGCCCGTCGATTGTGATTCAAAAGGATGTGGGCTGCAACCGCGAGCCGTGCTATTATCTTTCCTGTCCGGATAATGTCTGCATGAAGTCGATCACGGTCGATGAGGTGATGGATGCCGTCCGGCAGCTTAGAGGTTAAAAAGTACGGGCCGTGGGGCAAGTGTATGAAAGATCTTGATCCGCAAAAAGTCTTAATCGAAACGTATGGCTGGTCATAAGTCCTAATCCCTTAAAATTATGACCCCCCTACCACAACATCCGCATCATCCAGGGTTTCTGGAGGCGCTGGAATTATCGGAATTCGTACATTATGAAATAGAATAGTTTGATTAATTATACCAAATATGGTATATTAAGGATGGACGAAAGAATACCAAAGAAATTAGATTTCGTTGGGTCTTCCAGAGAAGATCTTAAAGAGTTTCCTCAAGAAGTGAGACAGGATATCGGATACGCGCTCTTTGAGGTGCAAAGAGGCCAAAAACCAGCAAGCGCAAAACCTTTGCAAGGATTTGGAGGAGCCAGCGTCCTCGAAATCATTGAAAATTTCTCTGGAGACACCTATCGAGCGGTTTATACAGTGAAATTCCGAGAAGTGGTATATGTCTTACACTGTTTTCAAAAGAAATCAAAGCATGGCATTAAAACACCGCAACAGGATGTTGGCCTGATTAAACAGCGATTGAGAGTAGCCGAAGAGGATTATAAAGCCAATTATAAGTGAGGTGAATAGATTATGAGTATAAAAGAAAAAATCCACCGAGGAAGCGATAACGTATTTGCAGACATCGGCGTTTCTCATCCCGAGAGAGTTTTTGCCCGCGCCCAGATTATGTTCCGCATATCTGAAATTATCAAAGAGCGCGGTTTGACCCAAAAAGAAGCATCGGAATTACTCGGTATTCCTCAGTCAAAGGTTTCCTGTCTCATGAACGGCAAACTCAGCATGTTCTCGCTCGATCACCTTTTTGAATTGTTAAATGCGTTAGACCGCGATGTGGAAATCATCATAAAGCCGAAAACCAAAGAAGAGAAGGCCGCTACAACGCATGTGCTCCTTGTCGCTTCGGCTTAATGAGGTGCGCCTGTCGCAAGCAGGCAGGCCTTGGCGAAGGGACGGTTAAAAAATTATGATTCCCTACCATAACATCCTTATCGTCCGCACCGACCGCTTGGGGGATGTGGTCTTGACGACCCCCGTGATCGCGGCCTTGAGGAGGGCGTACCCGGAGGCCCGGGTCTCGATCATGGTCAGAAACGAGACCAGGGACATCGTCGAGGGCAATCCCCACCTGGATCAGGTGATCGTTTATGACCGGGAAAAAATCCACAAGGGTCCGGCGGGATTCTGGAAGCTCATCTTCCGGCTGCGGCGTGAGAAGTTCGATCTGGCCATTGTGCTGCACACCAAAAAGATCACGAACGCAATCTGCTTTCTCGCCGGTATCCCCCATCGCCTGGGTTATAAAAATGAGAAATTCGGATTTCTTTTGACGCACCCTCTCAAAGACACCCGCTGGCAGGGGACCAAGCACGAATCAGAATACTGTCTGGATGTCCTTAAAGCTCTCGGGATTCGTGACGTTTCGCCGGAATTTTACGTGCCTGTTCAGAAGGAAGGGGAGGCGTGGGCCCGGCAATTTTTTCTGGAAAATCAGATTCGGAGCTCCGAGCGGTTGATTGCGGTTCATCCGGGGGCCAGCTGCATTTCTAAACGTTGGCCGGCGCAGAATTTCGCCGAGGTCATTAACAGGATACAGAACGATTCTTCGGTAAGGATCGTCCTCATCGGGAAAGATGATCCCTCAGGGGCTGCAGGGGAAATCCTCGCTACGGTCAAAGGCCCGATTGTGGATCTGACAGGCAAGACCTCGGTCAGCCAGTTGATCAGTCTTCTGAAGCGGTGCCAGCTTCTTATCTCCAACGATTCCGGGCCTGTGCACGTCGCCAGCGCCCTGGGGGTTCCGGTCGTGGCGATCTTTGGCCGGAATCAGGCGGGTTTGAGTCCTACCCGCTGGGGGCCGATGGGGGAGAAATCGGTTATCCTTCATAAGGAAGTGGGATGCCCCGTCTGCCTGGCCCACCGGTGTCAGATTGACTTCAAATGCCTTAAGGAAATCAGCCCCCAGGAAGTTTTTGAAGGATTGACTCGTTGTGCGCAGTTATGATAGAATGACGCTCGTTTTGACGAAAAGGGACTGTACGATGAATCCATTTAACCAGATCATTTCCAATTTTCCCCACAAAAAGATCCTCGTCGTGGGAGATATCCTTTTGGATCAATATATCCGGGGGAGCGTCTCCCGGATTTCCCCCGAGGCGCCGGTCCCCCTTGTCTTGCAGGAAGGCCCGTCCCTTTATACACCGGGCGGCGCGGCCAATGTGGCCAATAATTTGCGCAGTTTGGGTGTGCGCGTCACGCTGGTGGGAAGGATCGGCCCGGATGGGGAAGGGAAAATTTTTTTAAGGGAATTAAAGAAACAAAGAATTCCTCCCGATGGCATCTTCATCGACAAAAAGATCCCGACGATCCTTAAGACCCGCATTATTGCGCACAATCAGCAGGTCCTCCGGCTTGACCGAGAGACGATCGATGTCCCCGGAGACGGTTCCTTAATGGGAAAAGTGAAAAATTTTATCCGTACCAATATCGGTTCCCTGGATGCCGTTATTATTTCCGATTACGGAAAAGGAATGATTTCCCCCGCGCTCGTGCGGGAGGTGTGCTCTCTGGCCATCAACCAAAAGAAGATCATTGCGGTCGATCCTAAGGTCGAGCATTTTGCTTATTATCAAGGGGTCACCGCGATCACCCCCAACCGGAAAGAAACCGAAAACGCCATCCACAATATCAAAATCACCCACCGGGACGGGAAAAAACTGGCGGTTCATGTGGACAGCCTCAAGAGCGATGCGGACATTGATTCGGCCGGCCAGGCGTTGTTGAATTTTTTAAATCTCGAGTGTCTTTTGATCACCCTGGGCGAGCAGGGGATGCGGCTGTTTGAAAAAGGCAGAAAGCCCGTTTATATCCCGACGCGGGCCCGGGAAGTCTTTGATGTGACCGGTGCCGGCGACACGGTGATTTCGATCTTTACCCTGGCTTTGACCGCGGGGGCCACGAAAAGACAGGCGGCCGAGCTGGCCAATTATGCCGCTGGGATTGTCGTCGGCAAAATGGGCGCGGTGGCCGTTTCGCCCGTTGAGCTGTCGCAGGCCATTCGATCCTTCGACTTACGCTCCCTGGCCCTGTCCCCAAAAGGGACAGGGCTGGCCCACCAATCGTCCGGAAAGCTCCGACGCTCGTTTCTCTCGGTCGGAGTCCCGATCGAAACATCGGGACCAGGGTGGGCAGGATCGAACCCTTAAGTGAAATCGAAGGGTTCGATTCCACTTAAGGGCAAGCCAAGTTGACAACTATTCGAAACTCCAACCACGGATGCAGTTGGCACAAGTGCCTCCTATTGTTCTTGCGTTCGCCTGTCTGTTGACAGAAGCACCAAGTGAGCGGGTGGATTAGGCGCCTTCTATTCAGCGGGCAATTTTTAGTCTATACGGTTGACAGATGGGCAGATTTTTAAAGAAATAGATTGACGAATCAAATTTATATGGTAATAATATTTACCAAATGTTAATTATAGTTTCCAAATAAGGAGTTAGAGTTGTTATTAAACAAACCCCTCGATGACATTTTAGGACAGTATTCAAAGGTTAAAATACTGCGTTTCCTTGTTAATAGCCAGGCCCAGCTAAATGGCAGAGAGATTGCCCAAAATGTAGGGTTGTCGCATGTAAAAGTCCATGCTGCCTTAAAGGATTTAACCATCCAGGGGGTAGTGACTATGCGTTCCGTAGGCAATTCTCTTGTTTACTGGCTTAATGAGGAACATTTCTTGGTTCAAGAGATTATCCGGCCGGCGTTTGAGAAAGAACAGGACACCTTTAGTTATATCGTCCGGATTATTTTAAGAGAGATTAAATCGCCAGGGCCTTTAAGCATTATTTTGTTTGGCAGCTTTGTAAAAGGAAACGCTTCAGCGGACAGCGATATAGACATTCTTATTGTGTATCCTAACCATAAGAACAAATCACTTATTACTAAAGAATTATTCGAAGCAGAAAAGAAGATAACTTCGCTTTTCGGTAATCATTTGGCGAGCGTGCCATTTAAAGTAGAAGAATTTCAGAAGAAAGCAAGAAGGAAAGATAAATTTATTGATGAGATTGTCCGAACAGGTAGAATTATTTACGGCAAGAATATATCAGAGTTAATCAGTTTAAATGGCAAAAGAGATTAAAACCAGCCGCGTTCCCAAGTCCGATTATATAAATTACCTTAAAAAGGCCGAAGAATTTTTCTCCAGTACACAAGACAGCCTTATCAGAGAAAAGTGGAACGCGGCCGGTTTGAGCGCCATCCATGCTGGCATATCTTCGGCAGATGCATTGTTGGTTTCTTTACATGGCATAAGAAGTTCAAGTCCTAAGCACGATGATATACTAAAGCTTCTCCCGGGTTTAATAAAGCATAAAGATCTTGAAAAAAACCTAAATCACCTACGCCATTTGATTTCAATGAAGAATATTGTTGAATATGACCAGAGGCTAATTACTCAAAACGAGGCTATTGGTCTGTCCAGACACGCGGAGAGATTTCTTGGGTGGGTAAAAGCCATATTGCCTCAAGGGTAAGTTATGGTAGATCGACGGTATTGTTTGATGCTCAGGCGAACAATATTTGTCAGAGTAGTATAATAAACGAATAGATATGGATGATTTTAAACTTGATTATTCCCTGTGGTCTTGCCACAGGATAAAAGGGAAAGTTTGAATGATGGATTTGAAGCATTTTTGAATAAAGGGAAGAAAGTGGTCAAAGCTGCTCAGTTTAAAGATAAAGACGGCAGGGCGTTTGTTTTGTCACCGACGGGTTATGAACATATAAAACGCGAGCATTGCATTGATGACCCGGTTGATTTTATCAAAGACACGCTTTTAGATCCGTTTGCCATTGTAGAGGACAAGTCAAAACATGACCGGTGGATATATCACAAAGATTTCAGGCGTAATTTATATAAAGTTGTTGTTGTCGGTCTTACAGATAGCCGGATCAAAACAGCTTTTATCAGTGATTCGGTCAAAGGAGGGAAAATAATATGGCTAAACAAAAAATTGATCAGTTAACAGTTTCTTATGATAAAGACTCGGATGTGCTCTATATCACGGAAGGAAAGCCGCGCGAAGCTATTGGCGAAATGATGGATGATGGAGTTATTGTCCGCCGGGATTCAAAAACCAAGGAAATTATTGGGTTCACGATTGTGGATTTCACGGAACATTTTTCCGACGCAAAACCACAGCACATACCAATTAAAGTACATTTTTCAGCGCTGCAAACTGCCAAATGAGGCAAATATGAAGAAAACAATTTTGGCCATTCTGATTTTAACCTTATTCTTTTTCTTCAAATGTAAATTAGGTTGGCGTGGATTTTGGTGGTTAAGTCTTGCGAATGGATTAAGCGTTGCCTGTGTTTTTGCCAGCTTATTGATTTTACCTGACTAATTAATAAAAGTTCGATTCCAACCAGCGCCCCCGCTTGAACAGAGATAAACTGTGAGATTGATTTACGTTCGATTCCACTCAGGGCAAGCGATTGAGGGAGATCAATAATATGAAAACTATCGGCGTCATCCCCGCGCGTTATGCCTCAACCAGACTCAAGGCCAAGGTCTTGGCCGACATCCAGGGAAAACCCATGATCCAGCACGTCTGGGAACGGGCCCAAAAAAGTCTTCTGTTGGATGATTTGCTGATTGCCTGCGACGACCCTTTGATCGTGGAGGTAGCCCGGAGATTCGGCGCCAAAGCGGTCTTGACCTCCCCGGATCACCCCTCGGGCTCGGACCGCATCGCCGAGGCTGTGAAAGATTTGGCCATAGATGCCGTCGTCAATATTCAGGCCGACGAGCCTTTGATCACCCCCGGCATCATTGATGGGTTGGTGGAAGCCCTAAAAGGTGATCCTGCCTGCCGGATGGCAACCGTCATTAAAGTCCTAACCGAGGAAAGTGAGCTCAAGGATCCCAACGTCGTGAAAGTCGTCATCGATCAAGACCGCAATGCCTTATATTTTTCCCGGGCGCCGATTCCCCACAATCGAAATCCAAAGGGAATCCCAGGGGGATCCTACAAGCATTTGGGTCTCTATGCGTATCGCAAGAATTTTTTGATGACCTTTGTTCGGCTACCCCGCGGCGAGCTTGAGCGGAGGGAAGGGCTCGAGCAATTGCGGGCCTTGGAGGCAGGCTATAAGATCAAAACGGTCTTAACTGACACTCCCACTTTGAGTGTGGATACACCGGCGGATTTGAGACGGGTTTGTGAGATGTTGAGTTCGGGAGTTTCTTGAGTTATTGGGTTTATGGGGTTCGTGAGGCCAAATGTCTGGGCTTAAAACGATTAAATTGGGTTCCCTCGCAATCGGCGCAGGAAGGCCTTTTGTCCTGATCACGGGGCCTTGTGTGGTCGAAAGCCGGCCGATGACCGTCAAGATCGCCAAGGCGATTCAAAAGATCACAAACCGGTTGCAGATCCCTTTCATTTTTAAAGCCAGTTATGATAAAGCCAACCGCACCTCGATCGGTTCTTTCCGCGGACTAGGGAGGAATCGGGCCTTAGAGATTCTTTGGGAGATTAAAGAAAGATTCGGTGTTCCCATCTTGAGCGATGTGCATAGCGTGCCGGAGATCGGCGAGGCGGCGAAAGTGCTGGATGTCATTCAAATCCCGGCTTTTTTATGCCGGCAGACGGATCTTCTGCTGGCCGCTGGCCAGACAGGCAAAGTGATCAATATCAAAAAAGGACAGTTTTTAGCCCCCTGGGATATGAGTGAGGTGGTCAAGAAAGTCGAGACAACCGGCAATCGAAAGATCCTTCTGACGGAACGGGGGACCAGTTTTGGATACAATAATCTTGTGACGGATTTCCGTTCCCTCGCGATTATGCGCCGGACGGGTTATCCGGTCGTGATCGATGCCTCGCACAGCGTCCAGACGCCCGGCGGCCTGGGGAAGGCCTCCGGAGGCCATCGCGAATTTATCGGGGTTTTAGCGCGCTGCGGCGTGGCCGCCGAGTGCGACGGGGTTTTTATCGAGGTGCATCCTCATCCGCACCGGGCGCTTTCCGATGGGCCGAGCGCGCTTCCTTTAAGCCAATTAGAAGAATTGCTCGTTGATTTGCAGGCGATTGATCGGATTGTCAAGCGGCATTGAAAGTGAATATCTTCAAAAGTTCTGTGTCGTGGGTCTTGAGTCAGCACATAACACATAACCCATGACCCAAGACGCAAGGCTTTAAAGACTAAAACCATGTCCCTTAAACTTGCAAAAGAAGTGATCGCCATTGAGGCCCAGGCCCTTCAGGCATTGGCCAGACGGCTGGATAAAAGTTTTCTGAAGGCCATCGATTTGATTGTCAAATGCCCCGGACGGGTGATCGTGACCGGCATGGGTAAAACCGGCATGATCGGCCGTAAAATCGCGGCCACCTTGTCCTCCACGGGAACGCCTAGCATTTGGATGCACGCGGCCGAGGCCGTTCATGGGGATTTGGGGCAGGTCACCCGCGACGATGTGGTGATGATTCTTTCCAACAGCGGCGAAACCGACGAGACCAAGACCCTCTTGCCCCTCATCAAAAAGATCGGAGCCAAGATCGTTGCCTTAACCGGGAATGAAAAATCCACGCTGGCCCGTCACAGTGATCTCATGATCGACGTGTCGGTCAAGAAAGAAGGCTGTCCCTTAGGGTTGGCCCCCATGGCCTCCACGACCGCGGTATTGGCGGTGGGGGATGCCTTTGCGGCTTGCCTTATTGAACGCAAAGGTTTTAAGAAGGAAGATTTTGCTTTTTATCATCCGGCAGGCGCTTTAGGTAAAAGACTTCTTTTAAAAGTTGGGGATATCATGCGCACGGGCAGTGCATTTTCTAAGGTCAAAGAGAACGAAATAGTCCAAGAGGTCTTATTTGCGATCACCAAAGCCCGCTGTGGCTGTGCCTGTGTTGTCAATTCCCAGGGGCGCCTTTCGGGGATCTTCACCGACGGAGATTTGCGCCGTCACCTCAAGACCGATCCCAATCTTTCGCTGCGATCCGTCAAAGACGTGATGACCAGAAATCCTGCAACCACCTCGGGTGATCGGCTGGCGGTGGAGGCCTTAAGAATCCTTCGGGAAAAGAAAATCGATGAACTCCCAGTCGTGGACGGCGCCCATAAACCCATTGGGCTTTTGGATGTGCAGGATTTGCTGAAGGCGGGGTTGGTTTAACCAATGAACAATCTATCTTTGCAAAAACGGATTCAAAAGATTAAATTCCTAGCGTTAGATGCGGACGGCGTCTTAACCGACGGCAGGATTATTTATGACAGCCGCGGGAGGGAAATCAAGAATTTTGATGTACGGGATGGTTTTGCCCTGGTTCTTTTTCAAGAATTGGGATTCCAAACAGCCATTCTGACGGCTCGTTTTTCTAAAGTGCTGAGCCTCCGCGCCCGGGACCTCAAGGTCAACAAGCTCTACCAGAACGCCTATCCTAAGGACGAGGCCTATCAAAAGCTCTTAAAGGATTTTCATCTAAAAAGTGAAGAGGTGTGCTTTGTGGGGGATGATCTGCCGGATTTGCCTGTTTTAAGAAGAGTCGGTTTTGCCGTGGCGGTGGCGGATGCGGTGCCGGAGGTCAAAAAGGCCGCGCATTATGTGACTCAAAAAAGAGGCGGCAAAGGCGCGGTGCGGGAAGTCGTCGAGCTCATTTTGAAAACCAAGAGGATGTGGAGATCTCTTGTGGCGAGGTTCGATCATGAATAAAAAGATCATCTGGGTTTGGGGCCTTTCGTTTTTTTCATTCGCGATGGCGACGACGTTACCCGCCGAAGAGGGTAAACAGCAGTTTGAGGGGTTTAATTTGGCCGGTTACAAAGAAGGCGGGCAGAAGGCCTGGGATGTGAAAGGCGATACCGCGGATGTCGTCGGCACAACCATCAGCCTGACGAATATTGTCGCCAATGTCTATGATAATCCGCTGATCAATTTAACGGCTAAAACCGGTACGGTCGATCAAACCAATGGTCTTATTCATTTAGAGAAGAATGTCGTCATCACCTCCGAGACAGGATCTCAATTGAA
>Ga0209399_10001291_pt1 | contig 13155 bp, 11 predicted proteins | sample OV2TP3_FD_184130 | JGI IMG/M metagenome (GOLD analysis project Ga0209399, IMG submission 184130) | Hot spring microbial communities from Beatty, Nevada to study Microbial Dark Matter (Phase II) - OV2 TP3 (SPAdes) (version 3) | ecosystem: Environmental > Aquatic > Thermal springs > Hot (42-90C) ... | reverse complement strand
TTGAATGATTGCTACAACGCGAATCCGCTCTCCGTCGCGAGGGCGCTGGAGACGCTCGGCGATCTCGATGTTCGCCGCACGGTGGCGATCGTCGGAGACATGCTGGAGCTGGGCCCGTTCACCTGCGCCGCCCATGAAGCGATCGGCCAACTGGCGGCGAAACTCGGCATCGATCTCGTCATCCCCGTCGGGACCTATGCCGAGGTGGTCGCGCAGGGTGTTCGTCGGACGCGCCGGCAGCAAGTCGCCACCTTTCGGACCGCCGAGGAGCTCATCCCGCAACTTCCCGCCATGTTGCGCGAAGGCGATGGGATCTTGGTGAAAGGGTCGCGCAAGCTCCATCTGGAAGCGGTGACGGAGTTTCTCATTCGCCAGTACCAGGATCATCCCGCAGCCGTCCATGCTGCTTGATGCAGCGGTGGTGTTTGTCATGAGCGCCGCACTGTGCCTCGGGGTCGGGCGCGTGGCGATTCGCATCCTTGCGCGCGCGCAATGCATCGCCCCGCTTCGCTACGCAGATTGTCCGCCTCTGTTGGCCTACCAAGCGACGAAACCCCCCGTGCCCACGATGGGAGGATTCGTGGTGCTTGCCGTGGCGATCCTCGTCTCGGCGCTGACCGGCGGATTGGCGTCTCGCGAAGGATGGCTCGTCCTCGCCGCCGTGGCAGGGCTCGGGGCGATCGGGTGGTACGATGACTGGTTGAAATTTCGCGGGGTCAACGCGGTCGGATTGCGGACCATGCCGAAGTTATTCCTCGCCTTCGGCATCGGGGCGATCGTGGGCGTGGCCAGCCTCAGCGAATCCGAGGGCGGAGGCGCGTGGGGATGGGTGCTGCTGGCGATGGTGGTGCTCGCAGGCTGCGCCCACGCGGTGAATCTCACCGACGGCATGGATGGTCTGGCGGTCGGGTGCGTGGCGATAGCGTTTTTCGTGGTGGGGTGGTGGGCCATGCAAGGAGATCCGCGAAGCCAGAGCCTCGTGCCGTGGTGCGCGAGTTTTGCAGGGGCGTGCGTCGGCTTCTTGTGGTTCAACAGTTTTCCGGCGTCCGTGGTCCTCGGGGATGTCGGGGCGCTGGGATTGGGAGCGGCCTTGGGGACCGTGAGTTTCTTGACGCACACCGCGTGGTGGCTCCTGATTGTCGGCGGGGTGTTCGTGGCCGAAGCGCTGTCGGTGATGCTCCAAGTGGCGTCGTATAAATGGCGCGGCGGCCGACGGATCTTCCGCGTGGCGCCGATTCACCATCATTTTCATCTCGGGGGCATCCCCGAGCCGAAGCTGATCGTGCGGTTTTGGATCGTCGGCGCCCTGCTGGCGATGGCCGCTCTTGTGCTGAGGGCGGTCGGTTCATGACGCTCGCCGTGTGCGAACCGTCCCGCGCATGCGCGGACCGCTTCGGCGCATCATGGGAAGGCCGTCGGGTCACGATCGTTGGGCTGGGTAAAAGCGGCTTAGCGGCGGCGCGCCTCTTAAGCCGTCTCGGATGCCGCGTGCGCGTCACCGATGCTCGTTGCTCCACAGCCCTTGAGACGTTAAGCGACTCCTTGCAGGCTTCCGGGGTCGACGCCGTCGAGCTGGGGGGCCATACCGCCTCCTTTATTGAGGAATCGCAGCTCGTGGTGGTCAGCCCCGGGGTGCCGGAGTCGGCTGAACCGATCCAATGGGCGCTGGCGCACTCCATCCCGATCATCAGTGAAGTCGAGTTGGCATTCCATTTCTGTCCATCCCCCGTCGTAGCGGTCACGGGCACCAATGGCAAAAGCACGACCGTGACGTTGATCGCGCAATTACTCAACGCGGCGCGACGCTCGGCGGCGGCCTGCGGGAATATCGGGGTTCCGTTTTCTTCCATCCTGGATCGGCTCACGCCTTCGACCGTGGCCGTCGTCGAGGTGAGTTCCTTCCAACTGTTATGGTGCCACCGATTCCAGCCGCACATCGGCGTGCTGCTCAACCTCGGCACCAACCATTTGGATCGTCACCAAGATCCGAGCGCCTACCTGGCGGCGAAAGCGCGCCTGTTTGCCTGTCAAACCTCCGAGGATTACGCGGTCCTCAATGGCACGGATCCGAAGATCATCGAGGCGAGTCAGACGTGGCAGGCCCGACGGATCTGGTTTGGGGAGAACCGGTCCAACCCGCCCGCGTTTCACTTGGAGCCCTCGACCACCCGATCTGTGACGATGGGCGCGCAGGCCGTGCTCCAAGTGGGCCGGCTCTTCGACATCCCGGATCCCTTCACGTGGCAAGTGCTGCGGTCGGCGCAATCCCTCGAGCATCGACTTGAATCCGTGGCGACGATCCGCGGCGTGCATTTCGTCAACGATTCCAAGTCCACGACGCCGGAGAGCCTGCTCTTTGCCTTGGCGCAAACCCGCGGGGACGTAGTCGTGATCCTGGGTGGTCGAGACAAGGCCATGGATTTTACCGGCCTGATTGAGCCGCTGCATGCCGCACGGGTGAAAGGGCTCATCTTCATCGGCGAGTCGCGTTCGCGGTTGCGCGCCTTGCTCAATGGTTCGTCGACGGCGCCGAGCCAGGAATGCGCCTCCTTAGAAGACGCGGTGCGGGCGGCCTTCGCGTGCGCCGCGCCGGGCACGACGGTCCTCTTTTCCCCCGCATGCGCCAGCTTCGATATGTTTCGCGATTTTGAGGAGCGGGGCCGGGTCTTCAAGGCGATCGTGCAGGGTGCTCAGCAGCGGCAGGGGGGCGGATGATCTCCTGGGTGCGTTGTGTGCTGGGCCAGACTCAAGAGGAAGCGCAGGCCACGGCGACCCCTGAGCCCATCGAATCCCTCTTGGAATCCGAGGCGCCTGCGGCAGAGAGGGCGCCTGAAGCGCCGAGCCGTTCGGATACGATGGCCTGGATCGCGGGCGGTTTAGCCGCCCTCGCAGCGATCGTCGGCGTCCTGGCGTGGACGCAATGGACGCAGCAGATCGAACGCGCGGAGCAATTGGAGCGCCAGCTCTCCGCGGCGGAAACGACATCGGCTCGATTGCTCGCGCAGAATCAGGACTTGATGGAGCAGGTGAAAGCCCTGCGCGAAGAACGCGACCTCATCGATCGGCGCATCGCCGCCTTGGGTCTTCAACTGGCTTCCGCAGCGACCGAGTTGGATCAGGCGAAGGAACGTTTACAAGCGTTTCAGCGCCTGTCGCAGCAATTGCAGGAAGCCCAGGCGGGGTTGCAGACCGAAAAAGTCGAGCGTGAAGCGGATCGTCAGCAGATTCAACGCCTCGTCGAGGAGAAAACCCGGCTGCGCCGGACCATGAGCCGCTTGCGCTATCAATTTGAGCTGCTCGAACGGGAGTACCATGGCGTCGTCAGCTCCGTGGCCGCGGCTCAAGCCGCCGCGAACCCGAATGTGCTCATGGTGAGCCAGACCCAGTCGGCGCCACGGTGGGCGACGAGCACTTCCGTCCCGCAGCACCCGCAGGCTGTGGCTTCAGACCAGATGGCTGAGGCGATGTCCCGCTTTTCCTCCAACAGGCCGGTTGAGCTGCAGCCGGTGGTGGTTCGCCAGGGCGTGGCAGACATCGCCATGCCGATCAGCGCCCAGGTGCTCCACGTCGATGAACCGCATCGGTTCGTCATCTTAAACGTCGGTCAGCTTGCAGGCGTGCGGGAGGGGATGACGTTTGACATCACCCGCGGCGAGCAGCAGGTCGGTCGGGCGGAGGTCGTAAGCGTGCATCCGCGCGTCACGGCTTGCCGCATCGCGCGCACGCAGCCATCCGGGTCCTTTCACGTCGGAGATGTGGCCATCCAAACGCCTTAGCTCGTGGCGCAACAGCGGCGACGAGCGTCCATGAGTCCGCGCCAATTGCGGCAGCTGTTCCTTGTCATCGTGTGCGCGTTGCTGGGGATTGGGATCGTGGCGGTGTATTCCTCGAGCGCGATGGCATCGCAGGCAACGTACGGGGGCAGCCTGCGTTTTCTCGCGCGCCATCTCGTGGCGATCCTTGTCGGTCTCGCCTTGGGGATGGGGTGCCTTCTGGCGCCCTACGAGCAGATCCGGCGCGCCGCGCGATGGCTGCTGCCGTTGAGCCTCGCGCTCTTGGTGCTCGTGGATGTCTTCGGCCAAGAAGCCGGCGGCGCTCGACGATGGTTTCGCGTCGGACGATGGAATGTCGAGCCTTCTGAGATCGCTCAAGTCTCCCTTGTGCTGTATCTCGCGGAGATGCTCGCCCGTCGGACCGTTTCGGTGCAGGATTTTTGGCGAGGCCTGATCCCTCCCTTGCTCATGACCGGCGTGACGGCTGGATTGGTCTTGCTGCAGCCGGATTTGGGGACGGCGATCGCGATGGGAGCCGTGGCGGTGCTGCTGTTGTGCGTGGCAAAAGCGCGCTGGCCGCATCTGGCGGCCGTGGTCGCCGTCGCGGCGGTCGGGCTGGTCGTGCTGATCGCCGGCGCCGAATATCGTCGTCGGAGAATTCTGGCGTTTTTGGATCCCTGGCAAGATCCGCAAGGAAGCGGCTATCAAATTCTCCAATCCTTCTTCGCCATGGCCCGCGGCGGCGTGACAGGGCTCGGGGTCGGGGCCTCGCTCCAGAAGCTCTTTTTCCTGCCCAGCGCCCATACGGATTTTATCTTTGCGATCATCGGCGAAGAGCTGGGGCTCATCGGCACGACGATCGTCATTGGGCTCTATGCGCTGTTTCTGATCTGCGGCTTCCGCATCGCCATGGCGGCGCGCGATCTGTTCAGCAAATATCTCGTGTGCGGCCTCATCGGCATGATGGGGCTTGAGGCGGTGATCAACATGGGCGTCGCGACGGGCCTGTTGCCGACGAAGGGGCTGCCGCTCCCGTTCATTTCCTATGGGGGATCGTCCATGGTCATCAACATCGTGGCGTGCGCACTGGTGCTGCAGGCGAGCCGCCACTCCACGTCGCTGAGCCCGCAATGACCGCTCCCTCAGGGTTCAAGATTCTCTTAGTCGCTGAAGGCAGCGGCGGCCATTTGATTCCCGCGCTGCAGGTCGCCCATGCCCTGGCCGAGGCGGGTGCTCAGATCAAGGTCTGGTACGCGCATCGACAGCCGACCGCGTTGCTTTCACACGCCCTGACCCACGCGATTCGCGGAGTCTCCATCGAGATCGATCCGATTCCCCTCGCGGGGGCCTCCAATCCGTTCCGCCGGCTCTGGCACTGTGGTCAGCTCTGGCATCGAGCGCATCAATGCTTCGACGCGTTTGCTCCGGATGTCGTGGTGGGGTTTGGCGGCTGGGTGTCCGCGCCCGTGGTGCTGGCGGCCCGCGCTCGGCGGGCGACACGGCAGCGGCGCATCGGATGCCTTCTGCATGAACAAAACGCGCTGATGGGGCGGGCCAATCGCGTCCTGGCTCCCTGGGTGGATCGCGTCGCGATTTCCTTTCGCGAAACGTCGCCGGGGTGCTTGGCCGCGTCGACGGTGATGACCGGATTGCCGACGCGCCGGCAGATTGGGCGATGTTCCCGCGCGGACGCGGCGCAGCAGTTTGAACTCGATCCGACTCGGCCGACCCTCCTGGTGCTCGGGGGCAGCCAAGGGGCGCGGGTGATTAATCGATTGATGATCCGCCTCGCGGCGCAGTTGACTCCTGCCGAGCGGCGGACATGGCAAGTCATCCATTTGACGGGGGCGACGGATGAGGCGGCTGTCCGCGCGGCGTATGCCGCTTCGGCCGTGCGCGCGTGGGTGGCCCCATTCCTCGTCAAGATGGAAGCGGCGTACGCGCAGGCGGATCTCGTCGTGGCGCGCGCCGGGGCCTCGACGATCGCCGAGTTGGCGCAGTGCGGCAAACCCGCGATCCTCATTCCGTATCCGCACGCGGGAGGCCACCAGCGGGTGAACGCCCGCTTGGTGGAAACCGTCGGTGGCGGGCTCATGCTTGAAGAAGCGGACGCGACCGTGGAGCGGTTGCTGGGAGCGATGCGTCGCATCCTGGCGGATCAACGATTGCGCGAACTGATGGGAGCTCAAATGCACGTCTTGCACTCCGGGAATGCGACGGAACAATTAGCGCAGGTCATCCTGGATCTCGCAGATTCGGGGCATGCCGCATGAGCGGCGCTCCGAAGGTGTTGGTCGAGGCGGCCGCGTTTCCGACCATCGGGCGCGGGACGCATCTGCATTTTATGGGCATCGGCGGCATCGGGATGAGCGGGCTGGCGGAGATCTGCCTCGAGCGAGGCTGCATCGTGTCCGGCTGCGACGCGAAGCTCAATCCGATCGCCCGTCGGCTGCAAGAGCGCGGAGCCTCGATCACCATCGGGCATGAGGCGCGGCACGTGGCGCATGAAACCGACGGGGTCATCTACAGCGCGGCCGTCTCGGCTCAAGAACCTGAGCTGCTCGAGGCGCGCACGCGAGGGATTCCCGTAATCAGCCGCGGCGCGCTCCTGGCGGAGCTTGCGGCGAAGCAGACCCTGATCGCCATCGCCGGCGCGCACGGGAAGACGACCACGTCAGGGATGGCGTCGCAATTGTTGCTGCAGGCGGGGTGGGATCCGACCGTGGTCGTCGGGGGCGTGATGGTGTCGATCGGCACCAATGCCCGGCATGGTCAGGGTGCCTACTTCGTCGCGGAAACCGACGAGTCGGATGGCTCATTCCTGCACTTGAGCCCGCACGTGGCGATTGTGACCAACATCGACCGGGAGCATCTCAATCATTACCGGACCTTCGAGCGCCTGACGGAGGCCTTTCGGCAATTCGTGCATCAACTCGTCCCGGGAGGCACGCTGATTCGCTGTTATGACGATCCGCTGATTCGCGACACGCTCACGGCCCCCACGCAGATCAGCTACGGATTTCATCCGGAGGCGGATGTCACCGCACAGCGGATCAGCCTCAACGGCCACGGCAGCTATTTCCACGCCATGTATCGGGGGCGCGAATTGGGCCGCTTCGTCCTGCGCGTGCCGGGCCGCCACAATATCCTCAATGCGCTGGCGATCGTCAGCTTGGGCCTGGCCTTGGACGTGCCCCTGGTGACGGTGCGCGAGGCGCTGGAAAATTTTCAGGGGACCCGTCGACGGTTTCAAGTGCTTCGGCTGCCCGGCAACATTTGGTTCGTCGAAGACTACGCGCATCATCCCTCGGAGATCCGAGCCACCTTGGCGGCGGATGTCATCGAAGGGCGCCATCGCCTCGTCGTGTTTCAGCCCCATCGGTTTTCCCGGACGCAATCCCTGGAGCAGGAGTTTGCCGCCTGCTTCGATCGGGCGGATGGCGTGATCATCACGGACATCTATTCGGCGTTTGAGCCGCCCATTCCGGGAGTGTCGGGGGAGCGTCTCGCGGACCTGCTCAAGGCGCACGGACATCCGTGCGTTCGCTACGTGCCCAAAACGGAGCTCTCATCCTATGTGAGCCGGATCATGCAAGGGGGCGATACCATCTTTTTCCTCGGGGCGGGGGATATCGGAGAGGTGTGTCATGCCTTGGCCGCGCGGTTGTATGCGCCGGGACGAGCCGCTCGCTAAGCACACCAGCTTTCGTATCGGAGGTGGTGCGGAGTGGTTTGCGGAGCCCTCGACTCTCGAGGAGCTCATGGACGTGCTCCGCGAGGCGACCCACGCGGGCCTGCCGGTCTCGGTCATCGGCGGGGGAACGAATACGCTCGTCGCTGATCGCGGGCTGCGCGGCCTCGTCGTGCACTTAGGGGCCGGATTTCGCACGCTCGAAGCCATCGCGTCCCCCGAGGCGCCGATCGCGCAGGTGCGCTGCGGAGCCGCGCTGCTGACACAGCGGCTCGTTGCGCTCGCCGCGCAGCATGGCTGGGGCGAGCTCGAGGCCTTGGCGGGCTTGCCCGGTCAGCTCGGGGGGGCGGTGGCGATGAACGCGCAGGGGATTGGCCGGTTCGTGCATTCCATTCGCCTCGTCGCTTTCGATGGCACCCTGCACGAGCTGGCGGGCGAGCAACTGCATTTTGCGTATCGCTATGCCGCGCTGCCGCCGGGTCTCATCGCGCAAGTGATGCTGCAGTTTCCGCGCCTGCCGCTCGAGGAAGCCTCGAACCGCATCGGACAGGCCCTCCGGTACCGCAACACGACTCAAGAGGTTCGGCTCCCTTCCGCCGGCTGCGCGTTTAAGAACCCCCGGGACGTCGGCGCCGGCCGCCTCATCGATCAGGCGGGACTGAAAGGCGTACGGATCGGGGATGCGCAAGTGTCTTCGCGCCACGCGAATTTCATCATGAACGTGGGCCAGGCGACCTGCGATGACGTGCTGTCGTTGATGGAATATATCCAGCGCCACGTCGAACGGATTCACCGGGTCCGGTTGGAGCCTGAAATTCGTTTGTTGGGTGAGCAATGGCGCTGAGAGTCGTCGTCGTCATGGGCGGCCCCTCGGAGGAGCATGACGTCTCGTGCCGCAGCGGGCAGGGGGTCGTCGAGGCATTGGCTCGATGTCAGTGGATCGTGGAGTCGCTGCTCATTCCGCGCGCCGCCGGTGTGGACGAGGCGTTGGAGCGCGCCCGGGACGGGTTGACGCGCGCGCGCGCGGACGTCGTCTTCATCGCCCTCCACGGACTCTTTGGAGAAGACGGAACGATTCAGCAGCTCTGCGAAGAGCTCCATCTGCCGTACACGGGCTCCGACGTGCTCGCCAGCCGGTTGGGGATGGATAAGGTGGCCTCCAAGCGGCGCTTTGAAGAGGCGGGATTGCGCGTGCCGCGCTGGCGAGTCATTGAAGGGTCGAGGACGGAGGCGCTGCGCGACCTCGAAGGCCTGGCGTATCCTCTCGTCGTGAAGCCGGCTCGATCCGGGTCGAGTTTCGGCGTCTCGATCGTCGAGCGCGCAGACGGTATGGCCGCGGCAATCGCGCAGGCGCGCCGCTACGGATCAACGGTCCTCGCGGAAGAATTCATCGCGGGCCGCGAGCTGACCGTCGGCATTCTCGGGGATACCCCGCTGCCCGTGATTGAGATTCGCCCGCGCCAGGGCTTCTTTGATTTTCAGGCGAAGTATACGCAGGGAGCGACGGACTACCTGGTCCCCGCGCCGATTGCCGAGGACATCGCCGCCTCGGTTCAGGCGGCGGGGCTCGCGGCGCACCGGGCGCTCGGATGCCGTCACCTCTCGCGCGCCGATCTGATCCTCGATGTGCGCAACACGCCGATGCTGTTGGAGGTCAATACGATTCCCGGCTTCACCCCGACAAGCTTGCTGCCTAAGGCCGCCGCGTGCCTTCAACTCTCCTATGATGAGCTGTGCGAGCGGCTGGCGCTGATGGCCTGCCATGAGACGGCGATTTCGTAAACAGCGGCGCATCCGGGGGCTGGTGCCTCGGCTCGGAGAGGCCCTGTGGGCTGTGGGACGCTCGGCCGTTCGCCATCCGTCGACGCTGCTGCTGTGCGCGGTCCTCGGTTTGTGCGCGTGGGCCGTATGGGCGCACGGAGGGCAAGCGGACATCTTCCGGATTGCCGAGGTGAAGCTGCCCGCCCACTCGTCGTTGAAACTGCGCGAGCCGTTGATCGGCGAGTCGATGTGGTCCGTCGATCTTGAGGCGCTGGCGGAGTCGTTGCATGCCCAGCAGCCCTGGCTCAAAGAAGTCCGCGTGACGCGGCAACTGCCGGACACCCTGCGCATCGACACGGTGGAGCGTCGCCCCGTCGCTCAAGTGCAGATGGGAGGATGGCATGCCGTCGATGGCGAAGGCGTCATCTTGCCGCAGGCGAGCGCGGCGCCGATCGAGGGGCTCATGCGTCTCGGGGACATCGGCGTCGGCCGCGCCGGCGATGCCGGTCAACGGCAGGCGTTGCAGCGCGGATTGCGCGTTCGCGCGCGGCTCTCTCGCAGCGCGCCGACGGTGGCGCGCCGCATCACCGAGATCAACGTCGCCGATGAGCAGGCGATTCGCTTGCTCATGGATGACGCGATCGAGGTGCGCTGCGGCTCCGAGGCGGAGTTGGCGGTGCATCTTCAGCGTCTTGAAGCCGCCCTCAAGACGATCGCAAAGCAGCCGCTGGCGATTCGCTACATCGACGTGAGATTCTCAGAGCCGGTCATCGGACCGAGTACCTCCCCATGAGCCAGCCCCCGCTGCTCGCGCTCGATATCGGGTCCACGAAGGTGGCGTGCGCCGTGGGGCTGCCGCATGAGCAGGGGCCCGGCTTCGAGCTGGTGGGCAGCAGTCTCGTGTCCTATCCGACGCCTCCGGAGGCGTGGCTCAGCGACGCGATGATGGTGAGCCGGACGATTGAGCAGGCCATCGAAGCCAGTGGAGCGAGCGGCGATGCTCAGAGCGCCTTGGTCACGTTCCATCATCCGCGGCTGACGAGCGAGCGCGTCCGCGCGGCGTTGACGCTGGCCGATGAGCCGATCGTCATCCGCTCCCAGGATCTGATGCGATTGCAGCGCCGAGCGTTGGATCAGGCGCTGGGGGTGGATCGCGAGCCGCTGCTGGTCGAGCGGCTCGGATGCTCGGGAAACGGCTTCGAGGGAGTGCATGATCCGCGCGGATTATCCGCCACTCGCCTGGTCGGGATGTTTCATGTGATCGCCATGCCGACGGCCGCCCGTCAAGCCCTCGTGCACGTGGTAGAGTCTGCGGGCCTCGATCTGGCGCGGCTCATCTATTCGCTCCCGTCGGCGCTGGCGAGCGTGTGGGAGCCGGCCTGGCAGCAGCGTCGGGTGCTGCTCATCGACCGGGGGGGATTGACGACCAGCCTCGGCTGCTTTCTGGGATCGATCCTCGAGGCCGTTCGGGTGATGCCGCGGGGCGGCATCACGCTCGCGGCCGCGATGGCACGCGAGCTGCACGTCTCCTTCGATCAAGCCCTCGCCTGGACATTGGAGGGCAGCAATTGTCGCCGGCCTGAGGCGCGCGCCTTGGTGGAAGAGGAATGGCAGATGCTCCAGCGGGACATCGAAGCGCTCCTGCAGGGCGAGGCGCGTCCCGAGGCGATGCTCGTGACCGGGCGCGGCGCGTTGGCCGACGGGTTCGTGGAATGGCTCGAAGCGATCAATGGGATCCCGACTTCCTTATGGCGTCCGGCGCGCCTCCACCAGCTCGGCGATCTTCCTCAGCAAATGGGTTTGGGAAATGCCCTTGGCCTGCTGGAGTTGGCCACGCGGGCGTCCAGCGGCTTCGTGCCGGGCTCGCAACCCTTCCTCAATCGGCTCCTCTCGCGCACCCGCGCCCTCCTCGTGGAATATTTTTAACGACCTTCGTTTTTTCTTCCCAGGCTCTCGACGGGTCTTGCGCGGATCAGATATACTTCAACCGTTATGCCCAAAGAGCTGCTGGTGATCGAGGACGAGCGCAAGTTCAGTGATGCCTTGAAGGCGTTTTTTGAGCAGCGGGGGTTTCGGGTCGCCACGGCGTCCACGGCTCAGGCCGCGCTCGATCAGTGGCAGCAGCTTCCCGCCGAGGTGGTGTTCCTCGATTTGAAACTTCCCGATCGGTCCGGCCTCGAGGTCCTTTCCCAGTTAAAAGATCAGTCGCCGAACGTGCGGGTGGTCGTGCTGAGCGGGCTGCTGGACCATGAGACGATCCAGGAGGCCTTCCACCGGGGTGCTAGCGAATATCTCACCAAGCCGGTGGACTTCGACCGCTGCTTCTTTGCGGCGATGGGATTGACGGTAGTGGATCCGGCGTCGGTTCGGCCGCAGCCGCAGGCCCTGCAGCGCGTCCCCGCAGCGCTCGCGCGCCGTCACCATATCCTGCCCTTGCGGGTGACGCCGCAGGCGCTTGAACTCGTGATGGCGGATCCGCTCGATGAGGCCCATCTTCAGGAGCTGAAGCGGCTCCTCCGGTGTGACATTAAACCCATCGCGGCCATCGGGGCGAATCTGCCGGCGGTGATTCATCAGTGGTACGCCGCGCAAACCCCCTCGACCGCGACGCCTGCGGCGGCGCCGTCGGCGCCCTCTGAAACGGCCGCAGACCTCCTCAACGCGCTCATCCACCAAGCGACGCGCGATCGAGCGACCGATGTCCATCTTGGAATCGGTTCGCAGGGACCATGGATGCGGCAGCGGATTGACGGCGTCGTCAACCAGATCGCCATGCCGGCGCCGTTCGCTGCGCGCTACGGCGAGGTGACAGCCCGGTTAAAGGCCATGGCCTCGTTGCCGCTCGAGGAGCGTCACGCCCCTCTCGAAGGCCGCATCCGATTCGAACACGGGGCGATTCGCCGCGAGCTGTTGGTGTCGATTCTTCCGACGCGCCATGGCGATCACGTCACGATCCGATTGCTTGAGCCTTCGCCGGTCTTCGCCCTCGAGCAATTGGGCCTGACCGAGGAGCAACTGAAGCACGTCAATACTCTCATCGCGAAACGGAGAGGGTTGGTGTTGGTCACGGGGCCTGCCGAATCAGGGAAATCCACCACCAACGCGGCGCTGCTCTCTCGATTGAATACGGGAGAGGCGAACATCGTGACGATTGAGGAGGTCATCACCTGCGAGCTGCCGGGGATCACCCAACTGCAGGCGCCTTCGCACGGCGCCTTGACCCTTGCGGACGCGTTGCAGGCGGCGTTGCGACATGATCCGGACATCGTCATGGTGAGCGAGCTGAGCGATTCGCGGACAGCTCGCCTGGCCATCAACGCGGCCTTGACGGGTCGGCTGGTGCTCTCGGTGCTCCACACGCATGATGCGACGAGCGCGATCCTGCGGCTCACGGATATGGGGATCGAGCCGTTTCTCCTCTGTTCGGCGCTTTCCGGTGTCCTCTCGCAGCGCCTGCTGCGGCTGCTCTGTTCCTATTGCCAGAAATCGGTTCAAACATCCGCGGCCACGTTGCGAACGTTTGGGGTGACCGGGACGATTCCCAACGGCACGCTCCAGTTGCGACAGGCTCGAGGGTGCGCGCGATGTCGCAACACCGGATACCATGGGCGAATCGCCATTGTTGAGCTGCTGCTCCTTGATCATCATATCCGCTCCCTGATCATGAAGCAGGTCTCCAGCACGCAGCTGCGCCAATCCGCCCTCTGCCGAGGGATGCAGAGTTTGTGGCAATCGGGGTGGCGCCATCTCCTGGCCGGTCGCACCAGCCTCACGGAATTGCTGCGCGTCTTGCCGAATCCTCCAGCGTAATGTTTCTTGTTTTTTCCTCCGGGGAGATCTTGCCACCTCATCAAAGGATCAGGTATAGTTCGGAGTAGCCACGCAGTCGCTGATTGACAAGCACGACTCGTCCCACATTCCCGAGAAAGG
>Ga0209399_10001289_pt1 | contig 13163 bp, 11 predicted proteins | sample OV2TP3_FD_184130 | JGI IMG/M metagenome (GOLD analysis project Ga0209399, IMG submission 184130) | Hot spring microbial communities from Beatty, Nevada to study Microbial Dark Matter (Phase II) - OV2 TP3 (SPAdes) (version 3) | ecosystem: Environmental > Aquatic > Thermal springs > Hot (42-90C) ... | reverse complement strand
CCGAGCTGCAGGCGCGCATCGCCGCCGAGCGCGCGCTCGAGAGCGAGGCACGCAACGCGGCCGAGGCGGAAAAACAGGCGCGCGACGCGGCCGCCGAGCGCGCCGCGCTCGCTGCCGAGCTCAGGCGCGCGGCGCAGGCGCGTGCCGAGGCCGACGCCGAGGCGATGCGCGTGGCGCGGGAACGCGAGCAGGCGCAAGCGAAGTCAGCAAAGGAATCGAGCGAAAGGGCCGTTTCCGAAAGAAAAAGCGAAGAGCTTGCGCTCGAGAAGGCCGAAGCCGAGTCGCGCGCCACGGCGACGCTGCAGGCGCGTATCGCCGCCGAGGAGGCGCTCACCAAGAAGCAGCTCGAAGCGGCCGCCGCCGCTCGGGCAGCCGAGAAGGCGGCGCGCGCGCGCGCCGAGCGCGAAGAGGAGCTCGAGCTCGCCCTCGCCGCGCGCGCCGAGGCCGATGCCGCCGCGGCGGCGGCGAAGGCCGGGCAGGCGCGCGCCGACGAAAAGGCGCTTGCGGCCTTACAGAAAAAATTGGCGATGGAAAAGAAGCTTGAACTCGCCGCCAGCCGGCGCGCCGGGGCGGAGTCGGCCGCGGCCGACGTGCTGCGCGCCGGCATCGCCGCCGGGGAAGCGCTGGAGAAGCAGGCGAACCGGAGCCGGGCAGCCGAAAAGCGCGCTCATGCGCTCGAGCTCGAACGGATCTCATTAAAACAAAGGCTGGCGCGATTGCGGCCGCGGCGCCTGCCGCTCGTGGCTGCGGCGCTGGCGATTGCCGTGGGCGTCGCCGCCGGGCTGCTTTTCTTCCAGGAAAAGGTCGAGGAGGGGCCGGCGCCGGCCGGCGAGCCGCTCGAGCTGCGGCTCGACTACCGGCTCACTTCCGCCAGAACGCCGGGGTGAAAAGCACGAACACGGTGAACAGCTCCAGCCGGCCGGCAAGCATGGCGAAGATCCCGATCCACTTCTGGAAAGTGGTGAGCCACGCGTAGTTCGCCGCCGGCCCGACCTGGTTCAGGCCGGGACCGATGTTGTTGATCCACGCCAGCGCGGCCGAGAACGAAGTGACGAGCTCGAGCCCGGACAGCATCAGCACGAAGGTCAGCCCGACCACCGAGACGAAATAGATGAAGATGAAGGCGAGAACGGCGTACACGATGCCGTTCGGCACGACGTGCGCGCCGAAGCGCAGCGGCGAGACGAGCTGCGGGTGTATCAGCCGCCGCAGCTCGCGCAGGCCCTGCTGCACCAGCATGAGCGTGCGGAACATCTTGATGCCGTTGCCGGTCGAGCCGGTGCTGCAGGTGACGCAGCTCAGGAACAGCATCCAGAACGTGGCGAACGCCGGCCAGAGGCTGTAATCGACGCTGGCGTAGCCGGACGTGGTCGCGACCGACACCAGGTTGAAGGCAACGTGCCGCAGCGCGGTCAGGAAGTCGGGGTACACGCCCTGCAGCCACAGATACAGCGCGACGGCGGCGACGCTCGCCGCGACGACGCGCAGGAGCGCCTTCGCCTCCGCGTCGCCGGCATAGATGCGCGCCGAGCGGCTCTGATAGGCGGCGAAGTGGCTGCGGAAATTGAGCGCCGCGAGGAGCATGAACGCGATCAGCACCGCCTCGATCGCCGGCGAGTCGAAATGGCCGATGCTGGCGTCGTGAGTCGAGAAGCCGCCGAGCGCCACCGCCGAGAACGCGTGGTTCACCGCGTCGAACCAGTCCATTCCGGCGAGGCGCAGGGCGAGGATGCAGACCACGGTGATGCCCGCGTACACCAGCCATAGCGCCTTCGCGGTGTCCGTGATGCGCGGCGTGAGCTTGTCCTTGTACGCGCCGGGCGTTTCCGCCTTGTAGAGCTGCATGCCGCCGACGCCGAGCAGCGGCAGGATGGCGATGGCGAGAACGATGATCCCCATGCCGCCGTACCACTGCAGGGCGTGGCGCCACAGGTTGATCGCCGGCTGCAGGCTGTCCAGTCCCACGATGACGGTCGAGCCGGTCGTCGTGAGCCCGGACATGGTCTCGAAGAAGACATCGGTAAAGGACAGGCCGGGCAGCGCGATCAGCAGCGGAATGCTCGCCGCCCCGGCCATCAGCAGCCAGCCGAGCGTCACCAGAAGGTAGCCGTCGCGCGGCCGCAGGTCGCGCTTCTGCCTGCGGGTCGAAACCCACAGGATGTAGCCCGCGGCAAAATCGATGAGCATCGCGAGCACGAAGGCGATCGCGGTGCCGTCGCCGTAGAGGAGCGAGGTGGCGATCGGCAGCAGGTAGGTGACGGCGAACGCCATGAGCAGCGCTCCCAGGACGTTCGCGACCGGCAGCAGCGCCTGCATCGAGGCCTAGAGGAAGGCCGCGCTCACCTGGAACAGCTCCTCGACCTGCGGCACGAGGCGCTTGGAGGTGACGAACACGATGACGTGGTCCTCGGGCTCGATGCGCGTGTCGTGGTGCGCCATGAGCACATGGTCGCCGCGCACCACCGCGCCGATGGCGGCGCCGGCGGGCAGCTTGATCTCCTCGACGCGCCGCCCGGCGATGCGCGAGGACTCGCGGCTGCCGTGGACCACGGCCTCGATCGCCTCCGCCGCGCCGCGGCGCAGGCTGTGGACCGCCACCACGTCGCCGCGGCGCACGTGCGCGAGCAGCGTCCCGATCGTCGCCTGGGCGGGCGAAATGGCGATGTCGATCTGCCCGGCCTGCAGCAGGTCGACGTAGGAGCGCCGGTTGATGAGCGCCACCACGCGCCGCGCCCCCATGCGCTTGGCGAGGAGCGAGCTCATGATGTTGTTCTCGTCGTCGTTGGTGACCGCGGCGAAGAGATCCATCTCGGCGATGCCTTCGTCCTCGAGCAGCGCCTCGTCGGTGGCGTCGCCGTTCAGCACCAGCGCGCTTTCCAGGCGCGCGCCGAGCACCTCGCAGCGGCGCTTGTTGTGCTCGATCACGCGCACCGAATAGTCGTTCTCCAGGGCGAAGGCGAGCCGCAGACCGATGTTGCCGCCGCCCGCGATCATCACGCGCTTCACCGGCCGGTCCATGCGCCGCAACTCGCGCATCACCTCGCGGATGTGGCCCGCCGCCGCCAGGCAGAACACCTCGTCGTCGGCCTCGACCACCGTGTCGCCGTCGGGGACGATCGAGCGGTCGCCGCGGAAGATCGCCACGATGCGCGTATCGACGTTCGGCATGTGGCTGCGCAGGTCCTTCAGCGGGTGGCCGACGAGCGGCCCGCCGGCAAAGGCGCGCACCGCGACCAGGCTCACTTTGCCGTCGGCGAAGTCGAGCACCTGCAGCGCCTCGGGGAACTCCACCAGCTTGACGATGTAGTCGGTGAGCACCTGCTCGGGGCAGATGGCGAGGTCGATGTCGAAGCCGTCTTCGCCGATCACCTTCTCGTTCGCCAGGTAGTCGGTCGCGCGCAGCCGGGCGATGCGCCGCGGCACGTTGAAAAGCCGCGACGCGAGCCGGCAGGCGACGAGATTGGTGTCGTCGGACTGGGTGACCGCGATCAGCAGGTCGGCGTCCTCGATTCCCGCCTGCTTGAGGACCGAGGGGTGCGCGCCGCTCCCGGTGATCGTGCGCAGATCCAGCCGGTCCTCGAGCGCGCGCAGCCGATGGGGCTCGACGTCGATGACGGTGATGTCGTTGCGCTCGGAAACCAGGCTTTCGGCGACGGTGCTGCCGACCTGGCCGGCGCCCAGGATGACGATCTTCATCGTGGGCGGCCATCTTACCCGAAGCTCGCTTGCGCTTTGTGCAGTGCGGGAGTAGCTTGCGCCCCACTCTGGAACGAGATCGCCCCGCCAGATCCTCCCGCGCCGCGCTGACGCTCGCCGCGCTGGGCATCGTCTTCGGCGACATCGGCACCAGCCCGCTTTACGCAGTCAAGGAAACCTTCTCGCCCGCGCACGGCATCCCCTTCACCCCGGCGGCGATCCTCGGCGGGCTGTCGACCATCTTCTGGTCGCTGATGATCGTGGTGTCGCTCAAGTACGTGGTGCTGGTGATGCGCGCCGACAACCGCGGCGAGGGCGGCACGATGGCGCTGCTCGCGCTCGCCGCCAAGGCCATCAGGCAGCGGCCGCAGCTGCGCCTCGGGGTCACGCTGCTCGGCCTGCTGGGGGCGTCGCTGTTCTTCGGCGAGACGGTGCTGACCCCGGCGATCTCGGTGGTGTCGGCGATCGAAGGCCTGCAGGTGGGAACGCCGCTCTTCGCGCGCTGGGTGCTGCCGCTCGCCGTGCTCGTGCTTTTCGGCCTGTTCGCCCTGCAGCGGCTCGGCACGGCGAAGGTGGGCGCGCTGTTCGGGCCGGTATGCCTGCTGTGGTTCCTCGCCCTCGGCGCCGTGGGCTTGTGGAACGTCTGGCTCAATCCCGGCGTGCTCGCCGCGCTCGACCCGCGCCATGCCTACGGCTTCGTCACCGGGCATGCCTTCGCTTCTTTCGTCGTCCTCGGCGCGGTGCTACTCGCCTTCACCGGGACGGAGTCGCTCTACGCGGACATGGGGCATTTAGGCAAATGGCCCATCCGCATCGCCTGGTTCGCGGTCGTGCTGCCGGCCCTGGTGCTTAACTATTTCGGGCAGGGCGCGCTCCTCATCGCCAACCCGGCAGCGCTCGCGAACCCCTTCTATCACGCCTTTCCCAGCTGGGCGCTCTACCCGATGGTGGGGCTCGCCACTGCGGCCACCGTGATCGCCTCGCAGGCGTCGATCACGGGGACCGCCTCGCTCACGCGGCAGGCGATCCAGCTCGGCTTCCTGCCGCGCATGAACATCATCCAGACCTCGGCGCGTGCCTACGGCCAGATCTATATCCCGGCGCTCAACTGGTTCCTGCTGGTGATGGTGCTCGCCGCGGTGCTCGGCTTCGGCTCCTCCAGCAACCTCGCCCAGGCCTACGGCGTCGCGCTGACGGGCACCATGCTCGGGACGACGATCCTCACCTTCTTCGTGATCCGCTACGCCTGGCGCTATCCGCTGTGGCTGTGCATCTTCGCCACCGGGTTCTTCTTCGTCATCGACGTCGCGTTCTTCTCCTCGGCGATGCTGAAAGTGCCGAGTGGCGGCTGGTTCCCGCTGTGCGTCGGCGCCGGCGTGTTCGTCGTCATGACTACGTGGCGCCGCGGGCGCGAGGTGATGTTCGAGCGCCTGAACGAGTCGGCGGTGCCGCTCGAGCCGTTCCTGAAGAGCCTGTTCGCCGAGCCGCCGCAGCGCGTCCCCGGCACCGCGATCTTCCTCACCGCGACGCCGGAAGCGACGCCGCACGCGCTGCTGCACAACCTCAACCACAACAAGGTGCTGCACGAGCGCGTGGTGTTCCTCACCGTCGAGATCCGCGACGTGCCCTGGGTGTCGTTCGAGGAGCGCGTGACCTGCGAGCGGCTCGGGCACGGCTGCTGGCGCGTACGCGTGCGCTACGGCTTCATGAACCGCCCGGACGTGATGCGCGCGCTGGAGCTGTGCGGCGCGCTCGGCCTGGAGTTCGACTTCATGCAGACCTCGTTCTTCCTCTCGCGCCAGCAGGTCGTCCCGGCGCCCGGCGGCACCGCCGTCATGGCGCGCTGGCGCGAGCGCATGTTCGCCGCCATGGCGCGCAACGCCGGCAACATCACCGACTACTTCAACATTCCCACCAACCGGGTGATCGAGCTGGGAACGCGCGTCGAGATCTAGTCGTGGCCGCGGTGTCTGTGTCACCATGTGACACATGAAGACCGCTTCGATTCGTCAGCGCGAGAACCCGTTTCGCGCCCGCAAGCTGCGGCCCGGCTACGCCCGGCTCAGGGGCAAGCTGGGGAGGGGAACCGACAGCACGGAGATCCTGGCCGGAGACCGCGCCGGGCGGTGAGCTGCTTCCACTCGGCGTTCATCGCCAAGTTCTGGCTCGACGAGCCCGAGAGCGAGGCGATCCGCGCGCTCGCCGAGTCGCTGGGCGAAGTCCACCGCAAATGGCGCGAAGGCGCCTTCTCGGCTGCGGCGTTTCGCGAAGTCAGCGACCAATTCTCGGACGATTGCGCCGCATCGCTGTGGCACTGGCTGCCGCTGAGCGCATCGCTCGCCGAGGCGGCGGCGCGCGCCATCCGCCGCATGCCGAGGACCGTGTTCCTGCGATCCGCCGACGCCTTGCATCTCACCTGCGCACGGGAGCACGGGTTCCGCAGCGTCTACAGCAACGACCGCCGTGTTCTCGCCGCGGCCCGCTACTTCAAGCTCAAGGGCATCAACGTCGCTGCGTAAATAAATCTGTTCTGACCCGCTGTTTAGGTCAGCGCAGGCGCAGCCCGACGCGGCTGATCCTGCCGTTCTCGATCTCCCGCACGACCAGCTCGGCGCTGCCCAGGCGCACCCGGTCGCCGACGACCGCCCTGCCGTGGAACGCCTCGGCGAGATACTGCGCAAGGGTCTTGCCCGAGGCGCCTTCGGGTAGCGCAAGGCCGTAGAGCGCGGCGAGCTCGCCGAGGATCGCTTCGCCATGCAGGACGAAGTCCCCGAAGTAGCGATGCTCCTCGAGCCGATCTGGCACGCGGTGCGGATCGAACAGCTTGCTCAGGTGCGGAATGCTCCGCGGCCGGGCGAGGAAGTAGACGTAATCCCCGGGCGCGAAGCGCAGGCCCGGGCGCAGGTCCTGCGGCACGCCATCGCGGATCAGCGCCATGACCTGCATCCCATCGGGCAGCTCGAGCTGGGCGAGGTCGCGCCCGGCGATGAGGCTGCCGGGCTTCGCTTCGAAGCCGAGGATCTCGTACTCGAAGTGGCCGGGCATGTCGACGGTGACGCGCTGAACCGGCTCGGTCGGCGGCGGCGCCTCCAGGCCGAGCCAGCGCGCCGCCGGCGCGATCGTCCAGCCTTGCAGCAGCAGGGAAACGAGCACCACGAAGAACGCGACATTGAAGTAAAGCCTCGCGTTCTCCAGCCCGTACATCATGGGGAAGAGAGCGAGCACGATCGGCACCGCCCCGCGCAGGCCGACCCACCCTATGTACAGCTGCTCGCGCCACGGAAAGCGGAACGGTGCCAGGCTGAACGCCACCGCCAGCGGGCGCGCGACGATCATGAGCGCCGCGGCGAGGAGGAGCGCCGGCAAAGCGACATCAACGAGCTGCGAGGGGGTCAGCAGCAGGCCGAGGATGAGGAACATGACGATCTGGCTGAGCCATGCCAGCCCGTCGTGAACGCGCAGGATGTTCTGGGCGGCCTGCAGCTGCGAGTTTCCGAGCACGAGGCCGGCAAGGTAGATGGCCAGGAAACCGCTGCCGCCCAGTTGCGCGGCGACGGCGAAGATCAATACGCCGCCGGCTGCGGCGAGCAGGGGGTAAAGCCCGGTGATCAGCCTGAGCCGGTTGATCAGCCAGACGAGCAGCTTTCCTCCGCCGGCGCCCAGGAGCGCACCGATGGCGAACTGCATCACGAAGGAGATCGCCAACGCGGCGTCCAGCCCGTTCCTGCCGGCCGCGAGCAGCTCGAGCAGCGCCACGGTGAGAAAGATCGCCATCGGGTCGTTGCTGCCGGATTCGATCTCCAGCGTCGAGGCGACGCGCTTCTTCAGCGCGGCGCCTTGCGTGCGCAGCAGCGCGAACACCGCCGCGGCGTCGGTCGAGCCGACGATCGCGCCAAGCAGCAGCCCCTCGAGCCAGGACAGGTTGAGCACCCAGGCGGCGAATACGCCGAGCAGCGCCGCGGTGACCAGCACTCCCACCGTCGCCAGGCTGACCGCCGGCCATAGGGCGACGCGGAACGTCTCGCGGCTGGTGCGCAGGCCGCCGTCGAAAATGATCACCGCCAGCGCGAGCGTGCCGATGGCATAGGCGATCTCGAAGTCGTCGAACCGGATGCCGCCCGGCCCGTCCTCCCCGGCGAGCATGCCGAGCGACAGGAACACGAGCAGCAGCGGGGCGCCCATGCGCGACGAGATGTCGCTCGCCACGATGGCGACGAGGAGCAGCGCCGCGCCGACGAGGATGGCGAGATTCCAGAACTCCATCCTCCAAAGCTATCAGAATGCTCTACGTGGCCGCGGGAGTTCCGGTGCGCGAGCGCCAGCGGCGCAACGCGACGAACGCCCAGATCAGCTCGACGACGCCGAACGGCCAGGCGCCTTGCAGGAAGCCGTACGCGGAAGCGAGCAGGCAGGCGCCGGCGAAAGCGAGGACGAACCAGGCGCTGCGCTCTTCCAGGGCGTAGAAGATCATCATCGAAGCGACTGCAGCGACGCCAAACAGCGTAAGAGGATCCATCAAAACAGTTTAAGCTTTCGGCCATGCCCGGCATCGTCGACCTGCGCTCCGACACCGTAACGCGGCCGTCGGCCGGCATGCGCAAGGCGATGATGGAGGCCGAGCTCGGCGACGACGTCTTCGGCGACGACCCCACCGTCAACCGCCTGCAAGCGCGCGCGGCGGAAATCTTCGGCTTCGAGGCGGCGCTGCTCTTTCCCTCGGGCACGCAGTCGAACCTCGCCGCGCTCATGAGCCACTGCCAGCGCGGCGACGAGGTGATCCTCGGCATGGAGGCGCACAGCTACCGCTACGAGGCCGGCGGCCTGTCGGTGCTCGGCTCGATCCAGCCGCAGGCGATTCCCAACCGGCCCGACGGCACGCTCGACCTCGCCGAGGTCGAGGCGGCGATCAAGCCCGACGACCCGCACTTCGCCAGGACGCGCTTGCTCGCCCTCGAGAACACGATCACGGGACGGGTTTTGCCGAGAAGTTATCTGGAGCAGGCCGTGGCGCTTGCCCGGCGCAAGAATCTTTCGATCCATCTCGACGGTGCCCGGGTCTTCAATGCGGCGAGCGCTCTCGACATGAAGGTGAAGGACCTGTGCGCCGGGTTCGATTCCGCGTCCTCGTGCCTCTCGAAGGGCCTGGGCGCGCCCGCCGGCACGGTCCTGCTGGGGAACGCTGAATTCATTCAAAGGGCGAAAAGAGCGAGAAAGATCCTCGGCGGCGGGATGCGGCAGGCGGGCGTGATCGCCGCAGCGGGCCTGTACGCGCTCGAAAACAACGTCGAACGGCTGAACACAGACCACGACAACGCCGCGCGGCTTGCCCGCGGGCTGCGCGAGCTCGAGCTGGACGTTCAGCTAAACACGAACATGGTTCTCGTCAAGGTTCCGGCGGATCGCGTCGGCGCCCTCGAAGCTCACATGAAGAAAAACAACATCCTCGTGCTGCCCCGCGCGCCGATGCGGCTGGTGACGCACCTCGACGTCGACGCCGCGGGCATCGACCACGCGCTCGGGGCCTTCCGCAGCTTCTTTTCCTAGGGAGGGGTCTCTTCGAAGGCGAGGCGTAGCCGGGCGACGGCGGCCGAGCTATTTCGCCGCTGCCTGGGGGCGAACTAGCAGCAGGCCGGCCAGGGCGAGAGCGGTAAACGCCGCGCCCGCATAGAACGTCCACGCCGCTCCGTAGACGTCCCACAGCGCGCCCGCGATCAGGCTCGCAGCCAGCATCGCGACCCCCGACACGAGGTGAAACACGCCGAACGCCGTGCCGCGCAGATTTCCGGGCGCGGCGCCGGCGACCAGCGTGGCAAGCAGGCCCTGCGTGAGGCCCATGTGCACGCCCCAGAGCGCGATCGCCAGGAACAGAAGCGGTATCGACGTGGTTGCGGCGATCAACAGGTCGGACGCAATGAGCGCGAGCAATCCCCAGAACAGCAAAGCGTGGCGATGCCCCCGGTCGGCGGCGACTCCCGCCGGATAGGCGATCGCCGTGTAGGCGACGTTCATGACCACGAGCACGATCGGCACCATGGCGAGCGCGACCCCGAGGTCCTGGGCGCGCAGCACCAGGAACGCTTCCGAGAAGCGCGCGAGCGTAAGCACCGCACCGAGGGCCACGATGGTCCAGCACGCTTTTCCCAGGCGGGTAAATGACTTGAGCGAGAACCTGTCGAGCGCCGCGACGGCTTCGGGCTCCTTCACGAAGACCACGAGCACGACCACGGCAACGAGGGCCGGCGGTACCGCCCACCACAGCACGCTGCGCACGTCGCTCGCGAGGAGCAGCATGAGGCCGATGGCGGCGAGCGGGCCGAGCACCGCGCCCACGGTGTCGAGCGCCTGGCGCAGGCCGTAGGCGGCGCCGCGCGCCCCGTCGGGCGTGACGTCGGCGATCAGCGCGTCGCGCGGGGCGCCGCGGATGCCCTTGCCGATCCGGTCCATGAAGCGCGCGGCGAGCACGAGCGGCACCGAAGCGGCGAGGGGAAAGAGCGGCTTCGAGACCGCGGCGAGCCCGTAGCCGAGCACCACGATCGGCTTCCTGCGCCCGAGGCGGTCGGAGATCGCGCCGGAGAAGAGCTTCACGATCGAAGCGGTCGCCTCGGCGATGCCCTCCACCACGCCTACCGCCAGCATGCTTGCGCCGAGCACCGTCACCATGAACACCGGCAGCAGGCTGTGCACCAGCTCCGAGGACAGGTCCATCAGCAGCGACACCGCGCCCAGGGCCCAGACGGTGCGCGGGATTCTCATGCCGAATCCGGCTGCCCGGCTTCCTTCGGCGGCGCGCCGGCGCCGAACTGCGCCCAGGCGACACCGCCCATGGTGACCGCGGCGCCGGCGATCTTGAGCCAGGTGAAGGTCTCGCCGAGCGTGAGCCAGGCCATCACGCCCGCCACCGGCGGCATCAGGTACATGAAAGGCGCGCTGCGCGCGACGCCGCGCACGCTGTTGACCCAGGTCCACAGGAGCCAGCCGCAGAAAGAGGAGACGACCAGCGCCCAGAAAAGCGCCGCCCAGACCGCCGGGCCGAAGCTCGCGAGCTTGAGGCCGGCGAAGAAGGGATAGGTGAAAGCGAGCATGACCGGCATCGAGAAGAGCAGCGTGTACGAGAGCACGATCAGGGGGCCGTACCGGTCGGCGAGCGGCCGCGACAGTACCGTGTAGGCGGAAAACGAGGCGCCCGCGACGAGCAGAGTCAGATCGCCTAGCCCGGCGCGGGAGAACCCGGCGGCGAACTTGTCCGCGAGGAACAGCACGATGCCCGCGAAGGCGACAAGCGTCCCCGCGACCTGCTGCCTGCGCAGGCGCTCGGCGCTGAGCCAGGCGAGGATGGCGAGCGTGAAGAGCGGCTGGCAGGTCAGCACCAGCGACGAGGAGAAGGCGGTGGACAGGTTCATGCCGTACATCACCGCGCTGATGTGGAGCACGTGGCCGACGAGCGCGCACAGGACGAAACGCGGCAGGTCGGCGCGCCGCGGCCAGGTGTGCGCGATGCGATGCCTGAAGATCGCGACGAGAAGCGCAAGCCCGAGGAGCGGCAGCACCGAGAAGCGCAGGAACATGAACGCGCCGACCCCGAGCTGGTCGAGCACGTACTTCACGAAGGCGAAGTTCATGCCCCAGGCCACCATCGTGCCGAGGGCTGCGATCAAGGACCAGTCTAAAATGCGCCGGTTCATGAAATCCGAATTTCCCCTGCTGGCGCGTGCCGCGGTGCGCGCGCTGACGGCATCGAAGATCCGCGAACTGTACAACGAAGGGCTCGGCAACCCGGACGTGCTGCCGTTCTGGGTCGGCGAGCCCGACGAGCCGACGCCCGAGTTCATCCGCAAGGCGGGCAGCGACTCGATCGCCGCGGGCGAGCTCTTCTACACCCACAACCTGGGCATTCCGGAGCTGCGGGAAGCGTTAGCAGCGTATGTCACTCGATTGCATCGCAAGACCGAGTCGAATCAGATCGCCGTCACCACCGCGGGCGTGAACGCCCTGATGGTCGCCTCGCAGCTCCTGGTCGATCCGGGCGACCGCGTGGTGCAGGTGGTGCCGCTGTGGCCGAACCTGCAGGAAATCCCCAAGATTCTCGGCGCCGGCGTCGAGAGCGTCGCTTTGCAGTTTTCGGCTTCGGGCTGGAGGCTCGATCTGGACCGGCTGCTCGACGCGCTCACAGCGAAAACCCGCGCCCTGTACCTCAACTCGCCGAACAACCCGACCGGGTGGACGGTTGGCCTCGCCGAGCTGGAAGCCATCCTCGAGCATTGCCGGCGCCACGGCATCTGGATCTTCGCCGACGACGCGTACGAGCGGCTCTACTATGCCGAGCCGGGAATCGCTCCCTCCTTCCTGGATATCTCCTCTGAAGAAGATCGTCTGATCAGCGCCAACACCTTCTCGAAGGCGTGGCTGATGACCGGCTGGCGCCTGGGCTGGCTGGTGGTGCCGCCAGGCCTGACCGCCGACCTGGGCAAGCTCATCGAGTACAACACCTCGTGCGCGCCGGTGTTCGTGCAGCGCGCCGGCATCGCCGCGGTGAAGGAGGGCGAGCCGGTGATCGCGCGCACGCGCTACCGCTTCCGCAAGGCCCGTGATTTCCTCATCAGTAATTTGAAGACCATTCCCAGAGTGGACGTTGCGGTGCCGTCCGGCACGATGTACGCCTTCTTCAGGATCGAAGGCGTGAGGGACAGCCTCGCGTTCTGCAAGCAGCTCGTTCGCCAGGTCGGCCTCGGCCTCGCCCCCGGCTCGGCCTTCGGCCCGGAAGGCGAGGGCTTCGTGCGCTGGTGCTTCGCCGCCTCGGAAGACAAGCTCGCCGACGGCGTTGCACGATTAAGGCGCGCGCTGCAGCCCTGATGCATTAAAACAGTGCAGCCCTAATCAGGGACAGACCACGTTTTCCGGATTCCCGAGAAGCGAAAACGTGGTCTGTCCCTGATTTAACCGCTGGCACGGTCCGTGCAGGCGCCCTCGGGCGAAGTCTCTAACCTGAGGGAGGACCCATGAAACGACGTTCGTTCGTAAGGGCGCTCGCGCTTGCCGCGTCGGTCGCCGCCATCGGCACTTCGTCCGCCACGTTCGCGCAGCCGAAGACCGTCAAGGTCGGGATCCTGCACTCGCTGTCCGGCACCATGGCGATCAGCGAGACGGTGCTGAAAGACGTGGCGCTGATGGCGATCGAGGAGATCAACGCCAAAGGCGGCGTGATGGGCGCCAAGATCGAGCCGGTGGTGGTCGACCCGGCCTCGAACTGGCCGCTGTTCGCCGAGAAGGCGCGCCAGCTCATCACCCAGGACAAGGTCGCGGTGACCTTCGGCTGCTGGACCTCGGTGTCGCGCAAGTCCGTGCTGCCGGTGTTCGAGGAGCTGAACGGGCTGCTCTTCTACCCGGTGCAGTACGAAGGCGAGGAGATCTCGAAGAACGTGTTCTATACCGGCGCCGCGCCCAACCAGCAGGCGATCCCGGCGGTGGAG
>Ga0209399_10001284_pt1 | contig 13207 bp, 11 predicted proteins | sample OV2TP3_FD_184130 | JGI IMG/M metagenome (GOLD analysis project Ga0209399, IMG submission 184130) | Hot spring microbial communities from Beatty, Nevada to study Microbial Dark Matter (Phase II) - OV2 TP3 (SPAdes) (version 3) | ecosystem: Environmental > Aquatic > Thermal springs > Hot (42-90C) ... | reverse complement strand
GAGGCGGGGACGATTGGCCCCCTGGATCGCCCGGGCTCACGCCGGGCGATGACGGTCGGGAAATGGCAACGCCGGTACCCACAACCAGTTCCGTCATGCCCCGGCGAAGTCCGGGGCATCCAGGCTTGCCGCCCCTGGATCGCCACCGGGCTGCCACTGGCGGGGCCGGGAATGACGGGTGGAGCATGGGGCGACCACAGGAGTCCGGAATGACACGCGCGCGGGAATGACGGGTGGAGCGTGGAACGACGGGCGGCGGCGGGAAAAACGATGAGAAACGATGACAGAAAAAAATTGGGGCTGACATAGATAAGGACCGCGATAAGGACCGCAACCCATGTTGGCGGCGGGCCGAACGGCCGCCGTCCCGGGTTACGGTTGCGCCGCCTGGCCCGCGATCAGTACCGCCGCACCCGGTGCAGCCCGGGCATCCTCAGGATCTCGCCCATCGCCTCGGCGAGGATGGCGGCCCAGCGCTCGATCCCCGGCCGGTCGGCGACCTGGTCCTGGTTGATCTCGACGACGACGTTGGCGAGCCCCGCCGCGGCGCCGTGGCGGTTGATGGTGTAGGCGAGCCCGCGGCCCGAATACGGCAGGTTGTCGCCGACCCGGAGCCGGCGCGCCGCCAGCTTCTCCATCAGCGGCTGCGCCAGCCGCGGGTCGCGGTTCCACAGCACGCCGACGTCCCACGGCCGCGCCGTGGCGCCGAGACGCGGCGTGAAACTGTGGACCGAGAGCAGCGCCGGCGCCCGGCCCAGCCGCCGCAGCCCGGCGATGGCTTCATGGATGGCGTCGTGATAGGGCTCGAACAGCGTTGTCACCCGTCGGCGGCGCGCCGCGTCGCCGAGGTTGCGGTTGCCGGGAATCGCGGTGCCGTCGCTGATCTCGGGAATCGACTCGGGATGGCCCGGCGGCCGGTTGACGTCGATCACCAGCCGCGAATAGCCGGCCAGCACCGCCGGCGCGTCGAGCGCCGCGGCCAGGCGTCGCGTCACCGCGGCGGCGCCGATGTCGTAGGCGATGTGGCGGTCGAACTGGTCGGCGTCGAGACCCAGCCGGCCGAGTTGCGCCGGCACGGCGCGGCCGGCGTGGTCGCACACCAGGAGCACGGGCGTCGCGGCTTCCGCGTTGACGATCTCGAACGCCGGCGGATCGCCGGCGCCGAGCAGCGCGGCCCCGTCGCCGTCGCGGCCGCAGAGGTCGTTCATCGGGCGTTCATCGGCCGGGCATGCCGGCATGCGGCCGCCGCGACACCCGCGCTACCACTTGCCGGTGTTGGGCATCGACAGCCACGGCTCGGCGGGCGGCAGAGCCTGGCCCTTCTGCAGCAGCTCGATGGAAATGCCGTCGGGCGAGCGGACGAACGCCATGCGCCCGTCGCGGGGCGGGCGGTTGATCGTCACGCCGCCCTCCATCAGCCGCCGGCAGGTGGCGTAGACGTCGGCGACCTGGAACGCGATGTGCCCGAAGTTGCGGCCGCCGCCGTAGTCCTCCGGGTCCCAGTTGTGGGTCAGCTCGATCTCGGCGTCCGGGGTCTCGTCGGCGGCCAGGAAGACCAGCGTATAGCGGCCGGCGGGAACCTCCTTGCGGCGGGTCTCCCGGAGGCCGAGCTTGTTGCAGAAGAAGTCGAGCGATCGGTCGATGTCGGAGATGCGGATCATGGTGTGCAGGTAGCGCATGTCGTTCTCAGCCCTCCTCGCGGCGCCGTCGCCGGCCGGAAGCCCCAGGTTTTAGCACGGCCGGCCGGCAAAGTCGCGGCGGGCGAGCCGGGTTCCGGGGGCTCGCGGGCCGCGGTTTCCGGGGCCGCCGGCCCGGCCGCCGTTCCCGCTGCCGCAAAAAGCGCTGGATCGCTTTTAACCGGCGGGTGTAGATTTTGACCAGTTTGAACTTCCAGGAGACCTCCATGATCAAACGTACTCTGGTTGCCGCGACGGCCGCGCTGTTCGCCGTCGGGTTGCTCGCTTCACCGGCCATGGCGTCGCAGTGTCCGAAGGACATGAAGAAGATCGACGCCGCCTTGAAGAGCGCCAAGCTGTCGAAGGACGACATGGCGAAGGTGAAGGACCTGCGCAAGAAGGGCGAAGAGCTGCACAAGGCCGGCAAGCACAAGGAATCGGTCGAGACCCTCGGCCAGGCCATGAAGATGATGAAAATCTAGCCGCCGTTTCCGATATTGATTTGAATTAACACCCGCCCCCGGGAACGCCCGCGGGGCGGGTCGTTTTTCGGCGCGACGCGCGCGGCTCCCGCAAATAATCCTAATTATTTTTTGCCGGGCCGGGCGTAGATTTTCCACCTTCATTAACCTCTGGAGTCCACTATGACGAAACATTACTTGATGGCGGCGACGGTTGCCGTTGCCGCGGCCTTGGTTTTCGGTTCGCCGGCCAGCGCCGCCGTCGATTGCGCGAAAGAAATGAAGTCCGTCGACGCGGCCGCCAAGAAGGCGAAGCTGTCGAAGGAGGATTCGGCCAAGGTGAAGGAATTGCAGAAGAAGGCTCAAGGCGAGATCAAGGCGAAGAAGAAAGAATGCGAGGCCACCGTCGCCGAGGCCAAGAAAATCCTTAAGATGAAATAACGGGATTATCGGACCGCAGGGTCGCGATCCCCGCTCCTCGGGCCGTCCCCGGGGAGCGGGATTCGTTTTCGCCGCTTCCGCCGCAGCACATGATTTAACGGCCGGCGGGCCGCCGCGGCAAGCGCCGCCGCCGGGGCCGCCCGGCGCCGACCGTGGCGCCCTTGCGGATTTCGGGGCTTCCACCTAACGTGGATTTCTTCACGGCCCCGGCGCCTCTTCGCCGGCGGCCCAACGCACATGAACGTCGACAACACGGCGGGGAGGCCTGGTTCGCCCGATTCGAACGCCAGGTTGCCGCCCGCCATGACCGGGAGGAATCCATGACAGCAAGGACCCTGTTCTCAGGGGCCGCCTTGGCGGCAGGCGCCATGCTTGCCGCCCCAACGTTCGCCGACGACGTCAAGCTCCCCACCACGCTCGCGTGGAGCGCCTATAACACCGGCACCACCGGCTACAACCAGTCGGTGGCCATCGGCAAGGCATTGAAGGACAAATACGGCACCAGCCTGCGCGTGGTGCCCGGCAAGAACGACATCTCGCGCCTGACGCCGTTGCGCAGCGGCCAGGTCCAGTTCGTCGCCAACGGCGGCGCCACCTATTTCGCCTTCGAGGGAATCTCCGATTTCGCCGCCAAGGAGTGGGGTCCGCAGCCGTTGCACATGTTGATGTCGGCGTCGTCGGACGCCAACCTCACCGTCGGCACGGCCAAGGACGCCAACATCAAGACCGTCGCCGACCTGAAGGGCAAGCGGGTCGCCTGGGTGCGCGGCGGCGACGCGCTGAACATGGGCGTCGAGGCGGTCCTGGCGTTCGCCGGATTGACCTGGAACGACGTCAAGAAGGTCGAATTTCCCGGTTTTGATTCGTCGTGGGAGGGCATCGTCAACGGCCAGGTGGACGCGGCCTTCGCCTCGACGGTGTCGGGGACGGTGAAGAAAGTCGAGGCCTCGCCGCGTGGCATCTTCTGGCCGCCGCTGCCGCACAAGGACGACGCCGGATGGAAGCGGCTGCTCGACGTGGCACCCTATTTCGTCAAGCACACCGCCACCATCGGCGCCGGAGTGTCGAAGGACAATCCGCACGAGGGCGGGGCGTATCCCTATCCGATCCTGATCACCCTGGCCGGCCAGGACGACGGCCTGGCGTATTCGATGACCAAGGCGATCAATTCGGAATATTCGAAGTTCAAGGACGCCATGCCGGAACTGAAGGGCTGGGCCCTCGAGCGCCAGGCCTTCACGTGGGCCGTTCCCTATCACAAGGGGGCGGTGAAATACTGGAAGGAAATCGGCGCCTGGACCGCCGACATGGACGCTCATAACAACAAGCTCCTCAAGCGCCAGGAGGTGTTGGCGGCCGCGTGGGCGGGCGTGAAGAACAGCAAGGCCGCGGGCGACGCGTTCAAGAAGGAGTGGGAAAAAGTCCGCGCCGAGGCCCTGAAGAAGGCCGGTTTCATTCCGTGAACGAATCGGTTGGCGTCGTCAAATCCCCGGCGGTCGCGGCATTCAGCCGCCACCGCCGGGTTCCTCTCCGCTGGCAGGCGGTGCTGCTGGTCGTCACCTGCCTGGCAACCGGGCTCGCGGTCAACCACTTCTTCAATCTCGGGTTCTTCGTCGGCTACACGCTGCTCGAAAACCATTACCAGTACGCCCTGGTCGGATTGCTGGCGCCGTTCGTCTTCGTCATTTTTCCGGCCCACGCGGCGGCGCCGGTGGACCGGGTGCCGTGGTACGACGGGGTTCTGTTCGTCGCCATGATGGCGGTGACCGGGTTCTTTGTCGTCAACAGCCAGAAGATCCTCGATCTCGGCTGGGAATTCGGCGCCCCCGACGCGGTCGTCTTTCTATGCTACGGGTTGTGGTTGCTGCTGCTCGAGGTGACGCGGCGGGCCGGCGGCACCGCCTTGTTCCTGATCGTCACCGTCGTCTCGCTCTATCCGATCTACGCCGACCAGGTGTGGGGGCCGCTGTCCGGGCTGGCGAGCCCGATCGGCGTCGCCGCCGCGTACCACATCATGAGCAACGAGAGCATGCTCGGCATCCCGATGCGGGCGCTCGCCAACCTGGTCATCGGCTTCGTGATCTTCGGCGTCGCCTTGACCCACACCGGGGGCGGCAAGTTCTTCATCAACCTGGCATTCGCGCTCCTCGGCCACGTCCGCGGTGGGCCGGCGAAGGTCGCCATCTTCGCCAGCGGGCTGATGGGCTCGATGAGCGGCAGCGTCATCTCGAACGTGGTGACGACGGGCGTGATGACCATCCCGGCGATGAAGCGAATCGGATTTTCGGCTTCCTATGCCGGCGGCGTCGAGGCCTGCGCATCCACTGGCGCGGTGCTGATGCCGCCGGTGATGGGAGCGACCGCATTCGTGATGGCGGTGTTCCTCGACGTCCCCTATATCACCATCGCCATCGCCGCGATCATCCCGTCGCTGCTCTACTATTTCGGGCTGTTCGTTCAGATCGACGCCTACGCGGCGAGGAACGGCCTTCCCGGCATGCCGCCAGAAGATTTGCCCCGCGTTCGCGACATCCTGCGCGAGGGCTGGCATTTCATTGCCGTTTTCGTTCTGCTCACCGTGATGCTGGTGGTCCTGCAGCGCGAGGTGCTGGCGCCGTTTTACGCCACGGCGTTGCTGATCGCCGTCAATCAGATCAAAGCCGACGACCGCTGGACCTGGAAATCGACCAGGAACTTTATCATCGCCACCGGCATCCTGCTGGCCGAGATCACTGCCATCCTCGCCGGGGTCGGATTGATCGTCGGCGCGTTGTCGGTGACCGGGATGGCCGGAACCTTCGTCAACGATCTGGTTTTCCTGGCTGGCGGCGACACTTTGATATTGCTCCTGATGGGAGCGCTCACCAGCTTCATCCTCGGCATCGGCATGACGGTGACGGCGGCCTACATCTTCCTCGCCATCGTGCTGGCGCCGGCACTGGTCCAGGGCGGGCTCGATCCGCTGGCGGTGCACATGTTCATCTTCTATTGGAGCATGGTGTCGTTCATCACGCCGCCAGTCGCGCTCGGCGCCTACGCCGCCGCCGCCATCGCCGGGGCGAACCCAATGCGCACCGGCTTGGAGGCGGTGCGCCTTGGCAGCATCATCTATTTCATTCCATTCTTCTTCGTCTTCAATACCGCGTTTATCCTGCGCGCGCCGGTCGCCGACATCGTGCTGCTGACCACATCGGCGGCGCTCGGCATCGTCCTGATTGCCGGCGCGTTGCAAGGCTACCTGGTCGGGGTCGGCAATTTGACGACCCATGCCACGACGGGATGGCTCGTGCGAGCGCTGATCCTGGTCGGCGGCATCTTCCTGGCGACTCCCAGTGGTGGTCCGATCACGCTGACCGACTTCGAGATGATGGTGATCGCGTTGTCGCTCAGCGGCCCGGGGATCGTGCTTGCCCGCTGGTTGAACCTGCGGGCCGCCCGCGCCGCCGGCCCCGCATGACGCGGACCGCCGCCCAGGCCCTGGTCGAGACGCTCGTCCGTCACGGCGCCGACCGGGTGTTCTGCGTGCCCGGCGAAAGCTATCTCGCCGTCCTCGATGCACTCTATGACCATCCCGAGATCCAGACGATTTGTTGCCGCCACGAGGGCGGCGCCGGTTTCATGGCCGTCGCCGACGCGAAGATCACGGGGCGTCCTGGGATCGCCTTGGTCAGCCGCGCCCCGGGCGCCAGCAACGCCGCCGTCGCCGTCTACACGGCGCGCGAGGACGCGGTGCCGATGCTGCTATTCGTCGGCCAGGTACCGACGACCGAGCGCGGCATGGGGGCGTTCCAGGAGGTCGACTACGACAAGCTGTTCGGCACCATCGCCAAGTCGGTGATCGAAGTCACCGATCCCGAGCAACTGGCGCCGGCGACGGCGGAAGCCTTCCGCGTCGCCCGCACGGGCACGCCGGGACCGGTGGTGATGGCGATGCCCGAGGACATGCTGACCATGCAGGCGACGACCGAAGCGGCCGAACCGCTGGCGGTCGGTCGGCCGGCACCGAGCGACGCCGACGTGTCGCGGGTGGCCGAGCGGTTGGCCCAGGCCGAGCGGCCGCTGTTGATCGCCGGCGGCGAGGCATCGGGCCCGGCGGCGCGGCGCGCCCTGCAGGCGGTCAGCGACGCCTGGCAGGTGCCGGTCGCCGTAAGCTTCAAGCACCAGGACCTGTTCACCAACGCGCATCCGCATTTCGCCGGCCATCTCGGCTACGGCATGCCGGCGAGCGTCGTCGAGACGCTGGGCAAGGCCGACCTGATCGTGGCCGTCGGCACCCGGCTCGGCGACGTTACGACGCAGGGCTTCCGGCTGCCGAAGGCGCCGAAGCCCAACCAACCGCTGATCCATGTCTATCCCGACAAACTATGGTTCGGGCGGCGGTCCGAGACCGCGATCGGCATCGCGTCGGCGGCGGCACCGTTCCTCGACGCCCTGGCGTCCAGGAATGCACCGGAGCCGCCGGCCGGCCGCGCCGAATGGCTAAAGCGGGCGCACGCGGTGTATGCCGATTTGGCGCCCTGGAAACCGGTAAGCGCGGCCGACGGCGTCTCGTTCGGCCACGTTGCGGCGGCCCTCGCCAAGGCGCTGCCGGAGGACGCTATCCTGACCACCGACGCCGGCAACTTCTCGAGTTGGCTGCACCGCCATTTCCCGTTCCGCTCGACCAATCTGCTGCTCGGCGCCGCGTCCGGATCGATGGGCCTCGGCGTGCCGGCGGCGGTGGCGGCGGCGCTGCGCTTTCCCGACCGCCAGGTGGCGACCATCGTCGGCGATGGCGGCTTCCTGATGACCGGCAACGAGCTTGCCACCGCCGTCCAGTACGGCGCCCGGGTGCGGCTGTTCGTGTCCAACAACGGGAGCTACGGTACCATCCGTCTGCACCAGGAGAGGCACTATCCCGGCCGCACCATCGCCACTGATCTCAGGAACCCGGACTTCGCGTCCCTGGCCCGCGCCTTCGGCGCCAAGGGATTGTCGATCCGCACCGCCGCCGACGCCGAGCCGGTGGTTGCCGAGGCGTTGGCCAGCGATGGCCCGGTCGTGGTTGACGTCGCGGCCAGCCTCCAACACATTTCCGCCTTCACCACCCTGGATAAACTGGCCCGGGGCGGCGCAAGATAAGCCGATGGCAAACGAACGATCCCAGGGGACAGCGGCAAAGGGCGATGCGGCGGGTGGGCCGGTGCGTTACGAAAGGCGCGGCGCCGTCGCCGTCGTTACCCTCGACAGCCCGCCGGTCAACGCGCTTGGCGCGGCCGTCCGCAGGGGCGTGGCGGAAGGCATCGGCCGCGCCATCACCGATCCGCGCATCACGGCTATCGTGCTGACCGGCGCCGGCCGCTGCTTCTCCGGCGGCGCCGACATCCGCGAGTTCGGCCAGCCGCCGGTTTCCCCGACGCTCCGAGACATCATCGACATGGCCGAGCAGAGCCCGAAATTGACCGTCGCCGCCGTCCATGGCGCCGCCTATGGCGGCGGCCTCGAACTGCCGCTCGGCTGCCATTACCGCGTCGGCGCGCCGTCGGCCGAGATGACGCTGCCGGAGATCAAGCTCGGCATCATTCCCGGCGCCGGCGGCACCCAGCGCCTGCCGCGGCTGATCGGCGCCGTGCGCGCGCTCGCGATCATCCTCTCCGGCGAGCCGGTCGGCGCCGAGGAGGCCGTGAAGCTCGGCATCCTCGACGCCGTCGCCGACGGCGGACTGGTGGAAGCGGCGGTGGCGTTCGCGGAGGCCCGCGTCGCCGACGGCAGTCCACTTCGCAAAACCAGCGAACGGAAGGCGCTGCCGCCCCCGGACGGCTTCTTCGCCGACCAGCGCAAGAGCATCGCGCGCCGCTCCCGCGGCCTGATCGCCCCCGGCCATTGCATCGACGCCGTCGAGGGCGCGATCACGCTGCCGTTCGCCGACGGCATGAAGAAGGAGCGCGAACTCTTCGTCGCCTGCCGCGACTCGCCGCAATCGAAGGCGCAACGGCACGTATTCTTCGCCGAGCGGGAAGCGGCGAAGATTCCCGACGTGCCGAGGGACACGCCGGTGCTGCCCATTGATACCGCCGCCGTCATCGGCTGCGGCACCATGGGCGGCGGCATCGCCATGAATTTCGCCAATGCCGGCATCCCGGTCACCGTGCTGGAGAACAAGTCCGACGCGCTCGAAAAGGGTCTCGGCGTGATCGCCAGGAACTACGCCGCTACCGTCGCCAAAGGCCGCCTCGGCGAGGCCGACATGGAAGCGCGCATGAAGCTGATCCGTGGCACCATGGACTTCGGCGACATCGCCGACGCCGACATCGTCATCGAGGCGGTGTTCGAGGACCTGGACGTCAAGAGGAAGGTGTTCGGCCGGCTCGATCGCGTGTGCAAGGCGGAAACCATCCTCGCCACCAACACCTCGACCCTCGACGTCGATCAGATCGCCCGGGCCACCAACCGCCCGGAAAAGGTCATCGGCACGCATTTTTTCAGCCCCGCCAACGTCATGCGGTTGATGGAGAACGTTCGCGGCGCCAAGACGTCGCCCGAAACCATCGCCACGGTGATGAAGCTGTCGAAGGCCATCGGCAAGGTCGGCGTCCTGGTCGGCATCTGCGACGGCTTCGTCGGCAACCGCATGTACCACCAGTACACCCGCCAGGCCAACTTCCTGCTCGAGGAAGGCGCGCTGCCGCAGCAGGTCGACAAGGCGATCTACGACTTCGGCTTCGCCATGGGACCGTTCGCGGTCGGCGACGTGGCCGGGCTCGACGTCGGCTGGCGCATCCGCCAACGACGGGCTGCCACCCGACCCAAGGACGAGCGCTACTCGCCGATCGCGGATCGAATTTGCGAAATCGGCCGCTTCGGCCAGAAGACCGGCGCCGGCTGGTACCGCTACGAGAAGGGCGACCGGACGCCGATCCCCGACCCGGCGATCAAGGCCCTGATCGAGAAAGTGTCTCAGGAACTCGGTATCGAGCGGCGCGAAATCGGCGACGACGAGATTCGAGAGCGTTGCCTGTATGCGCTGGTCAACGAGGGCGCCAAGATCCTGGACGAAGGCTTGGCGCTGCGCGCCGGCGACATCGACGTCATCTGGATCTACGGCTACGGTTTCCCCGCGCACAAGGGCGGGCCGATGTTCCACGCCGACCAAATCGGGCTCGGCAGGGTTTATGATACGCTTGGCCGGTTGGCCGAGGTCCACGGAGATATGCTGAGGCCGGCACCGCTTCTTGAGTCCTTGGCCAGGCAGGGAAAGGCATTCAAGGATCAATAGGACGCCGCTCGAGGTCCCGCGAGCACCAACCGTCGACAGAGGAATCGCCATGAGAGAAGCCGTCATTGTCTCCACCGCCCGCACCCCAATCGGCAAGGCCAGCCGGGGCGCCTTCAACATCACTCATGGCGCCGTCATGGGCGGCCACGTTATCAAGCACGCCGTCGAGCGGGCCGGCGTCGACCCCGAAGAAGTCGAGGACGTGGTCATGGGCTGCGGCATGCCGGAAGGCGCCACCGGCAAGAATATCGCGCGGCTGTCGGCGATCCGCGCCGGCCTGCCGGTGTCGACGGCCGGCACCACCATCAACCGGTTCTGCAGCTCCGGCCTGCAGGCGATCGCCACCGCCGCCCATCGCATCATCCTAGACAAGGTGCCGGTGATGGTGGCGGGAGGCCTGGAATCGATCAGCCTGGTCCGCGACAACATCAACCAGCATCACCTCACCGAGGACTGGTTGATGCAGCACAAGCCGGGGCTGTGGATGCCGATGATCGAGACCGCCGACATCGTCGCCGAGCGTTATTCCATTAGTCGCGACGCCCAGGACGAATACTCGCTGACCAGCCAGTTGCGGACGGCGGCCGGCCAGCAGGCGGGGCGCTTCGACGACGAGATCGTGCCGCTGCCGACCGTCAAGCGCGTCACCGACAAGAAGACCGGCGAGGTGCGCGAGGAGAATGTGACGCTGGAAAGGGACGAGGGCAACCGCCCCGACACTACGCCCGAGGGACTCGCGTCGTTGGAACCTGTACGCGGCCCCGGCAAGTGGATCACCGCCGGCAACGCCAGCCAGCTTTCCGACGGTGCCTCGGCCTGCGTGCTGATGGACTCGAAGCTCGCCGAGAAGCGCGGCTTGCAGCCGTTGGGCGTGTTCCGCAGCCTCGCCGTCGCCGGCTGCGAGCCCGACGAGATGGGTATCGGCCCGGTGTTCGCGGTGCCGCGGCTGCTTGAGCGCGAGAGGCTGAAAATGGACGACATCGACCTGTGGGAGCTCAACGAGGCGTTCGCCGTGCAGGTGATCTACTGCCGCGACCGGCTCGGCATCCCCATGGAGAAGCTCAACGTCGACGGCGGTTCGATCTCCATCGGCCATCCGTTCGGGATGACCGGCGCCCGCCAGACCGGCCACATCCTGATCGAGGGCAAGCGGCGCGGCGCCAAGAAGGTCGTCGTCACCATGTGCATCGGCGGCGGCCAGGGAGCGGCCGGGTTGTTCGAGGTGTGCTGAGAGGCGCGCCGATTATCGACAGGAGAGGAAAATGAAGTTGCAACTGGTCATGAACACCGACATGCGGCTGCTGGTCTACACGGCCTTCATCTGCATCGTCGTTTGGGTGCCTTACATGCTCGTGGCGATCAGGGCTTATGGCCTGAAGCGCATGGCCGGCGCCTACCCGACGCCGTCGTACGCCAGCCTGCCGCAATGGGCGCAACGCCTGCACCGCGCGCACATGAACCTGGTCGAGAACATCGGCCCGTTCGCGGCGCTGGTGATCGTCGCGCAATTGACCGGCGCCGCCAACGCCATGACGGCGCTGGGGGCGCAGCTTTTCTTCTATGCGCGGCTGGCGCAGATCGTCGCGCACACGGCGGGAATTCCGTGGGTGCGGACGGGAGCCTTCTTCGTCGGCTGGATCGGCAACATCATCATCCTGGCGCAGATTCTCGGACGGTAGGCCGGCGATGCCGGAACCCGTCGCCTCAGCTGTAAACGTTGGCGATGGTCGAGCCGCCGTCGACCACCAGCGTCTGGCCGGTGACGAAAGCGGCCGCCTTCGAGGCCAGGAACAGCGCCACCGAGGCGATTTCCTCGGGTTCGCCGATGCGGCCCATCGGGTAGGCCTGCAACGCGGCGGCGAGGCGCTTCGGATCCTCCCACAGGGCGCGGGCAAGGTCGGTTCGAATCAGGCCCGGCGCGATGCCGTTGACGCGCACGCCCTTGTCCGCCCATTCGAGCGCCAGGCTGCGCACCATCTGGATGTCGGCGGCCTTGGTGATGGCGTAGCCGCCGACGCGGCGCGTGCCCTTCAAGGCGGCGATGCTGGAGACGATAATCACGGCGCCACCCTGGCGCGCCGCCATCCCGGGAATGATTCTATTGCACAGCAGGAGCTGGTTCTTGACGTTGGTGGTCAGCAGGCGGTCGATCTGCTCCTCGCTGATCTCATGCAGCGGCCCGTGATGGGGGCTGACGGCGGCGTTGCAGACCAGGATGTCTATGCGTTTCCATGTCGCCAGCGCCTTGTCGACCATCGCCATCATTTGCGCCTTGTCGGCGACGTCGCAGGGGATCGGCAACGCCTCGCCGCCGGCCATTGCGATCTCGGCCGCGACGTCGGCGCACGCCTGCTCCTTGCGGCTGGTGACGACGATGCGGGCGCCGGCGCACGCCATCAGCAGCGCCGTCGCCTTGCCGATGCCTCGAGTCGAGCCGGTGATCAACGCCACCTTGCCGGTGAGATCGAACAGCGGATTTACGGCCTTGGCCATGGCGAGGGCGCCTTCGCGGATGACGCCGAGGCAAAGCTCCCCGGCGGTTCCTTGTTAGCGGCTCGGCCCGCCGCCCGTCAACGGCGAACCCCGTCGGTTGTGGTGGCGACATGGACCTGACGCTGAACGCGCGCGAGCGCCAATTCCAGGCCGATGTGCGCGCCTTCATTGCCGACAACCTCCCGGCCGACATCAAGCGCAAGGTCGAGGGCGGCCTCAGGCTGGTCAAGGACGACATGGTGCGCTGGCAGAAGCGGCTTGGCGACCGCGGCTGGATGGCGCCGCATTGGCCGGAGAAATACGGTGGCACCGGCTGGTCACCGGTCGAGCGTTACCTGTTCGAGGAGGAACTCGCGCTCGGCGGCTGCCCGCGGGTGGCGCCGTTCGGCATCAACATGGTCGGGCCGGTGATCATCGAGTTCGGCTCCGACGCGCAGAGACGGCGGTTCCTGCCGCGCATCCTCTCCAGCGACGACTGGTGGTGCCAGGGCTACTCCGAGCCCGAGGCCGGCTCGGATTTGGCGTCGTTGAAGATGCGCGCCGAGACGGATGGCGACCATTACCTCGTCAATGGCGTCAAGACCTGGACGACGTTCGCCCACTACGCCGACTGGATCTTCTGCCTGGTGCGTACGGACCCGAAGGCCAAGAAGCAGGATGGCATTTCGTTCCTGCTGGTCGACATGCGGAGCCATGGCATCGCGGTGCGCCCGATCCGCACCTTCGACGGCAGCGAGGAGGTCAACGAGGTGTCGTTCGTTGACGTCCGCGTGCCGAGGGAGAACCTGGTCGGACGGGAGGGGCAGGGCTGGACCATCGCCAAGTTCCTGCTCGGCTACGAGCGCACCGGCATCGCCGGTGTGGCGCGCTCCAAGAAGCAG
>Ga0209399_10001281_pt1 | contig 13215 bp, 14 predicted proteins | sample OV2TP3_FD_184130 | JGI IMG/M metagenome (GOLD analysis project Ga0209399, IMG submission 184130) | Hot spring microbial communities from Beatty, Nevada to study Microbial Dark Matter (Phase II) - OV2 TP3 (SPAdes) (version 3) | ecosystem: Environmental > Aquatic > Thermal springs > Hot (42-90C) ... | reverse complement strand
GGGTAGTAGAGGATCGTAAATGACGGCGAAACGGCGCGCGCTTGGCAAAGGGCTCGACGCCCTGCTCGGTACCGGCACGGTGCTTGAGGAGTTTGGCGCCCCGGAACAGCTGCATAATCTGCCCCTCGATCTCATCGTCCAGGGCCACTATCAGCCCCGCAAGGCGATGAATCCTGAATCCTTGAACGACCTTGCGGATTCCATCCGCGCCCAGGGCGTAGTCCAGCCGATCATGGTGCGGCCTGCAGCCGACGGCTCGGACAAGTATGAAATCATCGCCGGCGAACGCCGCTGGCGCGCGGCGCAGATGGCTGGCCTGCACGATATCCCCGCCGTTGTCCGGGACGTGCCCGATCAGGCGGCCATCTGCATCGCGCTGATTGAAAACATCCAGCGGGAAGACCTCAACCCCCTGGAAGAGGCCCGCACCCTTGCCCGCCTGCTGAACGAGTTTGACATGACCCACGAAACTGTCGCGGAGGCCGTGGGGCGCTCCCGATCGACGGTGACCAATCTCCTGCGCCTGCTCGATCTGCATCGTGAAGTGCAGGACCTGCTCGAAGGAGGGCGGCTGGACATGGGTCACGCCCGCGCCATCGTTTCATTGCCCGAAGACCAGCAACTGGCCATGGCCCGGCGTGTGGTCCGGCAGGGGCTTTCCGTGCGCGAAACCGAATACCTGGTGAACAAGTCGATGAACCGGAACCCGCGCAGACAGGCGCGGAAAAAGCCGGTGGATCCCGATATCCGGCGCCTGCAGGAAGACCTCTCGGAGCGCCTCGGGGCCCCCGTCACCATCACCCATCGTGCCAGCGGCAAGGGAACACTGCAGATCCACTATCACTCGCTGGAGGAACTGGACGGAATCCTCGGCCGGCTGAAATAAATAAGGGGATTTTCCGCGTTTACTTCGGGGGGCGCCGACAGCATCCCGCCGCAATGTCACGTTTAAACGCGATCTTGCTGAAAAGGCTCGTGACAGCAGGTCTCTTGTGCAATGCAGCGTTTGATTCTCCTGGGGCAGGTAATTATACTTTCAGCGCCTGTGCCGGGAGAAAAATGAACTGACCTGCAAAGAAGTCAGTGTACAGGGAAAGCAGCCAACATGCCGGACGTCCTGGGTAAAGGCGGTTGAATGCGCAGACTGACATTGCAATAAGCAGGGCCGCCGCTTACCGACTGATAGGATTGCAACTGGTCCTGACAGTTTTGATTTCCTCCCTGTTGCTTGCCTTCATCAATCATGCGCAGGCGTATTCGGCCTTGCTGGGGGGGTTGGCCTATATTCTGCCGAACGCCTTTTTTATCAGGTATGCTTTCATGAGTGCCGGGAAGGAAACGCCGCGGCACGTGCTGCGGCAGTTTTATATCGGCGAGGCGGGCAAACTGGTGCTGACGGGGCTGTTTTTCGCAGCCTGTTTTATCTGGGTCAGGCCCCTGCACGTAATGACGCTGTTTATGACGTACGTTGCGATGATCTTCTTTCAGATAGCGGGCCTTGCAGCAGCGGGCGCGCGTTCCTGACAAAAGGCTGCTAACAATGGTGAGACAGACTGATGGCAACTGAAGGCCTGACACCGACGAGTTACATTCAGCACCACTTGCAGAATCTGGTTTACGGCAGATTGCCGGCGGGTTACGAGCGCAGCGACGGCACTATTCTCGAACAGGACACGTGGACCATCGCGCACAACTCAAGTGAAGCCGTTGACATGGGATTTCTCGCCATCAACGTCGATTCGATGGCATGGGCCGTCGGCCTCGGCATCGTATTCAGTTATTTCTTCTACCGCGCGGCCAAAAAGGCCACGCCGGGCGTGCCCGGCCTGTGGCTGAACTTTATCGAGATGATCGTCGAGGTCGTCGACAAGAACGTCAAGGAGTCATTTCACGCAAAGAGCGACCTGATCGCGCCCCTTGCCCTGACGATTTTCTGCTGGGTCTTTCTGATGAACCTCATGGATCTCGTACCGGTGGATTGGCTGCCACTGCTGGCCGCCACCGCGGCGGGTGATCCGCATTTTTACTTCAAGGTTGTGCCTACGACCGATCCCAATATCACTTTCGGACTGTCGCTCACCGTCTTCGCCCTGATCATCTTCTACAGCATCAGGTTCAAGGGCGTCGGCGGATTTATCAGCGAATTGACGCTGCATCCGTTTTCCTCGAAAAATCTGCTGGTGCAGGTGCTGTTCATAATACCCAACCTGATCCTGGAAGGGGTCAGTCTGCTGGCAAAACCGGTGTCGCTGGCCCTCCGGCTGTTTGGAAACCTGTATGCCGGAGAACTGATCTTCGTGCTGATCGCCATGCTTGGGTACTGGCAATTGCCGGCGCATTTTGTCTGGGCCGTGTTTCATATCCTGATCATCATCCTGCAGGCTTTTATATTCATGATGCTGACGATAATTTATCTGAGTTTGGCAGTTGAGCACCATTAGTCACGAAAACGGCGTGACCTGACAACCCGTTAACTCTGGAGGGAAAGATGGAAACTATTCTGGCATTCACAGCGTTGGGCGTACTGCTGGTACTTGGCATGGGCGCGTTCGGCACTGCCATTGGCTTCGGCCTGCTGGGCGGAAAATTTCTGGAAGGCGCAGCACGCCAGCCGGAGCTGGCCCCCATGCTGCAGGTCAAGATGTTCATTGTCGCCGGCCTTATTGACGCGGTTACCATGATCGGCATCGGTATCGGCATGTGGTTTACCTTTGCAAATCCCTACACAGCTGCGTTGCACTAACGGGCGCTGCAGGAAAAGCAATCGTAACCGGCGTGATTTACCGGGAGACGTGATATGAATTTCAATGCGACACTGATAGGCCAGACTATCGCCTTCGCCGTTTTTGTATGGTTCTGCATGAAGTTTGTGTGGCCTTTGCTTCTGGGCATGCTGCAGGAACGCGAACGGATCATCGCCGATGGTCTCGCGGCCGGCGAGCGCGGGGAAAAGAAAATGGAAGAGGCGGAGCAGCGCCTGAAGGAACTCGTGCAGGAAGGCAGGCAAAAGGCGGCCGAAATCATTACCCAGGCGCACAAGCGCGGCGACGAGATCATCGAGGAGGCCAAAAATACGGCCAGGATCGAGGGACAACGCATACTGGATGCGGCGCATAACGAGATTGGGCAGGAAAGGGAGCTGGTCAAACAACAGCTCAGGCAGCAGGTGGCGGATCTCGCCCTGCTGGGCGCCGAGCAGATCCTCATGCGGGAAGTGGATCGCAAGGCCCACGATGACGTTCTGGGACGAATCAGCACCGATCTGTAAGGGGGAAACAGCCACCATGCATGAAAAAACCACGATTGCACGCCCCTATTCCCAGGCGGCCTTTGAACTGGCGCAGGAAGAGGACAGGCTGCATGACTGGGCGGCCATGCTGCAGTTGCTGGGCATGGTGGTGTCAAATCCGGCGATGGCATCCGCGATCAAGAACCCCAGGCTGGAGCGTGAGAAACTGGCCGGCATCGTCATTGAAATCTGCCGTGACCGGCTGACTGAAACCTTCAGGAATTTTGTCAGGCTGCTCGCCTACACGGGCCGCCTGCACCTGGCGCCGCAGATACAGGAACTGTTTGAAAAGAAAAGGACCGATGCGGAAGGCATCGCCAGGGTCACGGTTACCTCGGCCTATCCCCTCGAGGACGATCAGGAGGAGAAAATACGGAAAATCATGGCTAAGCGAACCGGTAAAAAAGTTGAAATCGACACGCGTGTTGATGAATCCCTGATCGGCGGCGTGGTGATACGCGCGGGAGACTCCGTAATCGACGCCTCGTTACGGGGGCGGCTGAAACAGCTTAGTCACAACTTTGCAGCATAGCAATCCAGGGGAATAAACATGTCCATCAGCGCAGCAGAAATCAGTGACCTGATAAAGAAAAAGATCAAGGAACTCGATCTTGAAACCGAAGCGCGCACCGAGGGTACGGTCGTAAGCCTTACGGACGGCATTGCCAGGATTCACGGCCTGAGCGACGTCATGCAGGGGGAAATGATCGAGTTTCCCGGAAATACCTACGGCCTTGCCCTGAACCTGGAACGGGATTCCGTCGGCGCGGTGATCATGGGGCCCTACCGGCACATCACGGAAGGCGATACGGTCAAGTGCACCAAGCGCATCCTGGAAGTCCCCGTGGGTGAAGCCCTGCTGGGCCGGGTCGTCGATGCCCTGGGCAATCCGATTGACGGCAGGGGGCCGATCGAAACGATGGAAACCTCGCCGATCGAGAAAATCGCCCCGGGGGTGATCGCGCGGCAATCCGTATCACAGCCGGTCCAGACCGGGCTCAAATCCATTGACTCGATGGTGCCGATAGGCCGCGGCCAGCGTGAACTGATCATCGGCGATCGCCAGACGGGCAAGACGGCGGTAGCGGTGGACACCATCATCAACCAGAAGGGCACCGGAATAAAATGCATTTATGTCGCCATCGGCCAGAAGGCCTCCTCGATAAATGTCGTCATCCGCAAGCTGGAGGAGCACGGCGCGATGGAGCACACCATCGTGGTAGCGGCCAGCGCCTCCGAGTCGGCCGCCATGCAGTACATAGCGCCCTATTCCGGCTGCACGATGGGCGAATTCTTCCGGGACCGGGGCGAGGACGCGCTGATCATCTATGATGACCTCACCAAGCAGGCCTGGGCGTACCGGCAGGTATCGCTGTTGCTGAGAAGGCCGCCCGGGCGCGAGGCCTATCCCGGCGACGTGTTTTACCTGCATTCACGCCTGCTCGAGCGGGCCTCGCGCATCAACGCGGCTTATGTTGAAAAGATCACCGGCGGCAAGATCAAGGGTAAAACCGGATCGCTGACCGCGCTGCCCATCATCGAAACCCAGGCCGGCGACGTTTCGGCTTTCGTGCCGACAAACGTGATCTCGATCACCGACGGCCAGATTTACCTCGAGTCCGACCTGTTCAACGCCGGCTTTCGCCCCGCGATCAACGCCGGTCTTTCCGTGTCGCGCGTCGGCGGTGCCGCCCAGACCAAGATCATCAAGAAACTCGGCGGCGGGGTGCGCCTTGCCCTCGCGCAGTACCGCGAGCTGGCGGCCTTCGCCCAGTTCGCCTCCGATCTGGACGAAGCCACCCGCAGGCAGCTCGAGCGGGGCCAGAGGGTCATGGAACTGATGAAGCAGAAGCAGTATTCGCCCATGACCATCGCCGAGATGGGGGTAAGCCTCTATGCCGCGGACCGCGGCTACCTGGACGATGTGGCCAGGGAGAAAGTCGGGGATTTTGAAGCGGCCCTGCACACGTTCATGAACAGCGAAAAGGCCGACCTGATGAAAAGGATCAATGAATCGGGCGACATCAATGACGAAGTTGACGCGGCGATCAAAAGCAGCATCGAGGAATTCAAGAAAAGCCACACGTGGTAAAGGAACTCATTAAAAAGTGGAAAGCGAAAAGTAAAAAGCAAATAGTGCTTGGGACTAGGGATTGAGTGACGAGTTACGGGATTGAAGAATGGCTGGCGCAAAGGAAATCAGAACCAAGATCGCGAGCGTAAAAAACACGCAGAAGATCACGAAGGCCATGGAGATGGTGGCGGCCAGCAAGATGCGCAAGGCCCAGGATCGCATGCATGCGGCGAGGCCGTACGCGAACAAGATACGCAATGTCATCACCCACGTCGGCCATGCCAATACCGAATACCATCATCCGTTCCTGACGCCGCGCCAGGAAGTGCGGGGAGTGGGATTGATCATCGTCTCCACAGACCGCGGCCTGTGCGGGGGATTGAATGCCAACCTGTTCCGCGAGACCCTGCGGCAGCTCAGCGCCTGGGAGGAGGAAGGCAAACAGGTCGAGATGTGCCTCATCGGCCGCAAGGCGGTGGGTTTCTTTTCCCGCATCGGCGGCAGGATTACCGGCCAGGCGACGCAAATCGGCGACGAACCGAGGCTGGAGAAGCTGATAGGCACCGTCAGGGTGATGCTTGACGCCTACCAGGAAGACAGGATCGACGAACTTTACATCGTGTCGAACGACTTTATCAATTCCATGACCCAGCGGCCCGTGGTGGAAAAACTGATTCCCGTGCAGCCAATGGCGGACAAGGAACTCGCCCATCACTGGGATTACATTTATGAACCGGAGGCCAAGGAGGTGCTGGACCAGTTACTCGTGCGCTATATCGAGTCACTGACCTACCAGAGGGTCGTCGAAAACATCGCCTGTGAACAGGCTGCCCGCATGGTGGCGATGAAGAGCGCTTCCGACAATGCCGGCAAGCTGATAGAGGAATTGCAACTGATATACAACAAGGCGCGGCAGGCGGCGATCACCCAGGAACTCTCGGAGATCGTTGGCGGGGCGGCGGCAGTGTGATGGGTAACGCGTATCCCGGTAAATCTGGTCAGAGAACGGTATGCGGGATACCCGCGTGTTTTCCCGTGCAAATGTTTTATCATTCGTATATCCGGCCAGCCTTTTGGAAGACCGTGTGCCGCAGGGATAGCGGCACTCGAGCCTACAGGGATGTATTCACGGCGTGTCTTCCAAAAGGCTGGCCGGAGGTACGGCATGTTGGATTATTCTGGGGCGGAATACGTGGTACGGCCAAAAGGGTTTTCGATGGAACATATAGACGGAATTGTTTATTGAAGTTAATTGAGGACTGAAGAATGAGCTCTGGTCAAATCGTGCAGATAATCGGCGCCGTGGTGGACGTGGAATTCCCGAGCGCATCAATCCCCAAGGTGTATGACGCGCTGGTGGTAAAAGGCGATGGCGTCAATACCACCCTCGAAGTGCAGCAGCAGCTGGGCGACGGGGTGGTGAGGACGATCGCCCTGGGATCCACCGACGGCCTTCAGCGCGGATTGACCGTTGCCAACACGGGTTCGCCCATCATGGTGCCGGTGGGCACGAAAACACTGGGCCGCATCATGAACGTCCTGGGCGAGGCGATTGACGAGATGGGGCCGATTGAAACGGACGAACAGATGTCCATCCATCGCGAGGCCCCGAAATTCACCGACCTCAGCCCGACGACGGAGCTGCTCGAGACCGGCATCAAGGTTATCGATCTGATCTGCCCGTTTGCGAAGGGTGGGAAGGTCGGCCTGTTCGGCGGCGCCGGCGTGGGCAAGACCGTCAACATGATGGAGCTTATCCGCAACATCGCAATTGAACATAGCGGCTACTCGGTGTTTGCCGGGGTGGGCGAGCGCACCCGGGAAGGCAACGATTTCTACCACGAGATGAAGACATCCGACGTGCTCGACAAGGTGTCGCTGGTTTACGGCCAGATGAATGAACCGCCGGGCAACCGCCTGCGCGTCGGCCTGACCGGCCTGACGCTAGCGGAAAATTTCAGGGATGAAGGGCGCGATGTGCTGTTGTTCATCGACAATATTTATCGTTTTACGCTGGCCGGCGTGGAATGTTCGGCGCTGCTTGGCCGGATGCCCTCGGCCGTGGGTTACCAGCCGACCCTGGCGGAGGAGATGGGTAAACTGCAGGAGCGCATTACCTCGACCAAGTCAGGTTCAATCACCTCCATCCAGGCGGTGTATGTTCCGGCCGACGACCTGACGGACCCTTCGCCGGCAACGACTTTCGCCCACCTCGATGCGACCGTCGTGTTGTCCCGCCAGATCGCCGAGCTTGGCATCTACCCGGCCGTGGATCCCCTCGATTCCACCAGCCGCCAGCTTGATCCGCTGGTGGTGGGCCAGGAACATTACGATACCGCCCGTGCGGTGCAGAACACCCTGCAGCGGTACAAGGAACTGCGGGACATCATCGCCATTCTCGGCATGGATGAGCTATCGGAAGAAGACAAGCTGACAGTCTCCCGCGCCCGCAAGATCCAGCGTTTTCTTTCGCAGCCCTATTTTGTCGCGGAGGTCTTTACCGGCAGCGAAGGCAAGTATGTGTCATTGAAGGATACCATCAGAGGCTTCAAGGAGATCGTGGAGGGCAAGCATGACGGCCTGCCCGAACAGGCCTTCTACATGGTGGGCACGATCGAGGACGCCATCCGGAAGGCGGAGAATTTATAACCGGAGTGCAGACCGAAATGGCAGCTACCATTCACGTGGATATCGTCAGCGCGGAGCGGGAAATATTTTCCGGCGAGGCGGAAATGGTGTTTGCGCCGGCCATCATGGGAGAGGTCGGTATCGCGCCGGGCCATACTCCACTGGTGACGCGGCTCGGTCCCGGTGAGATCCGGGTCAAGCATCCGGACGGCGTTGAAGAAGCCTTTTACGTCTCGAGCGGAATGCTCGAGGTGCAGCCCAAGGTGGTTACGGTACTGTCGGACACCGCGGTACGCGCCGAAGACCTGGATGAGGCAGCCGTGCTCAAGGCCAAGGAGGAAGCGGAACGGGCGTTTCATGATCGCGAGGCCAAGATTGACTACGCCTCGGCGCGAGCGGCGCTGGCCGAAACCGTCGCCCAGTTGCAGACCATCCAGCGGCTGCGCAAGCGTACCGGGCGATCCTGAACGCGTGAGGGGTGTCTCGAGGCTGGTAACGGGCAGCGCGTATCCCGTCCCAGGCACTCATTACTCAGTCCACAGTCCTTTCCTTTCGCCAGTCACTTTAACCCCGCTTATCGTATACCATAATGTCATGAGCCTTAGCATCGTGATTCTCGCCGCGGGCCAGGGTACGCGCATGCGGTCGGACAAACCCAAGGTGTTGCATGAGCTCGCCGGGAAAACCCTGCTGGAACATGTGTATACCGCGGCAAGCCGGTTGAAACACCGGGAGATGCTGGTGGTATACGGGTACGGTGGCGATGCGGTCAGGGAACGGCACGCCCGCCTGCCGGTTAGCTGGGTTGAACAGAAGGACCGGTTCGGTACCGGCCATGCCGTGCTGCAGGCCATGCCCCACATACCGGAAGACGACCTGGTTTTGATAATCAATGCCGATACCCCCCTCATCACCGCCGCCACGCTGAAAAAACTCGTCGCGTCCGCAATGAACAGCGGTTTTGTGTTGTTGACGTCGGTTGTCGAGGATCCCTCCGGTTACGGGCGGATAAAGCGGGACGGGGAAGGCAAAATAACACACATCGTAGAAGATCGGGATACCAGCGCAGATGAAAAATCCATCACCGAGATCAATACCGGCATCCTGGCCGTGACGGCCGGGCCGCTCAGGCAATGGCTCGAGGCCCTGGATAACAGGAATTCCCAGGAAGAATATTACCTGACTGACATCGTGGCGCTGGCGGCGCGGCAGGATGTTGCCATCCGTTCCGTGTCGCCGGAATCGAACATCGAGATCAGGGGTATAAATGATCGCGTTCAGCTCGCGGAAATGGAGCGGTATTACCAGCTGGTACAGGCCCATCAGTTGATGCGCAGGGGCGTGACGATTATGGACCCGGGACGATTCGATCTGAGGGGCGATCTCGAAGTGGGCGGGGACATCGTGATCGATATCAATGTCCTGTTCGAGGGGCGCATAAAGATCGGGAAAAAGGTATCCATAGGCCCAAACTGCTGTATCCGGGACACCATCATCGGCGATGAAGTGACCATATTGCCGAACTGTGTCATCGACAACGCCATTATCGGCAACGGCTGCCGCATCGGCCCCTTCTCGCGGATCAGGCCCGATACCGTGCTGGATGAGAACGTGCGCGTCGGCAATTTTGTTGAAATCAAGAAATCCGGGATCGGGCCGGGCACGAAGATCAACCACCTCAGTTACGTGGGTGACAGCGATGTCGGCCGGGAGGTCAATATCGGCGCGGGCACGGTAACGTGCAATTATGACGGCGCAAACAAGCACAAGACGATCATTGAAGACAACGTGTTCATCGGGTCCGACACCCAGTTGATTGCCCCGGTCAGGGTGGGGGCGGGCGCGACGATTGCCGCGGGATCGGTAGTCACGAGGGACGTTGAGGAGGGCGTGCTGGCCATCAGCCGGACGGATCAGAAATCCGTCAGGGGCTGGAAGCGACCCAAAAAAAAGCCGTAACCAGCCGGTTCCTGGTTACCGGGCGGGTGGAATGGGAAAAATAATTTTTAGCAACGGGCGGCCCGTGGCCTTGTCATGAAAATCGGCTATTACCAGTTCAGGCCACTGTTCGGGAAGGTCAGGCATAATCTGGACAGGGTGGTCAAGGCGCTTGGGGTGGCAGAGGCTGATCTGATCGTGCTGCCGGAACTCGCTTTTACGGGCTATTACTTCAGGAGCCGGGAGGAGGTGAAAAGCCTGGCCGAGGATCCCGGCCGTTCATCCACGGTTGATTCCCTCATCGCGTTGTGCAGGGAGAGGGGATTCCACATCGTCACCGGTTTCGCCGAAAAACGCATGGACAGGTATTTCAACAGCGGCCTGTTGATCGGGCCGGGCGGGGTGGAACACGTTTACCGCAAGCTGCACCTTTTCAATGCCGAGAAGGACTGGTTTGACGAGGGGGACGTTCCGCTGCAGATCAACAAGCTCCGCGACACCAACATCGGCATCATGGTGTGCTTCGACTGGGTCTTTCCGGAGGTGACGCGGGTGCTTGCCCTGCAGGGCGCCGATGTCATCTGCCATCCGTCAAACCTCGTCCTGGATTACTGCCAGCAGGTCATGTTGACGCGGTGCCTGGAAAACAAGGTTTATGCCGTAACCGCGAACCGCTTCGGGGCCGACAACAGGCCGTTTGGGAGGCTCAGGTTCACCGGCAGGAGCCAGATCGTGGCGCCGGGCGGCATGCTGATACATCGTGCGCCCGCCCAGAGGGAGGAACTCCATGTCATGGCTATCGATGCGCACCTCGCCAGGGACAAGAGCATTACCGACAGAAACGAAGTCCTTTCGGATCGCCGGCCGGAATTCTACGCGGCGGTGACAAGGGCGGCGGGTGGATAGCGCGCCAGCGCAGTGACCGCGATGGGTCGCATGGACGGTAATGCCCGCTTCTTTTCCATGATCAACCCTGCGGGCAGGCAGCGGGGAGTAAAAAAAGCGAATAGGGGAACAGGCAGGAAATGAATTTTGCAACGGCGGATTTATACGACAGCCATTCGGACAAAGTGCAGGTCGCCTTGCCCCTGTTCAGGGATTATGGCGGCAGGAAGTCGTTTCACGGGCCCATTTCAACGGTCAGTGTTTTTGAAGACAACGCGCTGGTGCGGGCCGCGCTCGAGGAGAAAGGTGAAGGCCGTGTACTCGTGATTGACGGCGGAGCCTCCCTGCGCTGCGCCCTGATTGGCGACAACCTGGCGCGGATCGCCCGAGATAACGGCTGGCAGGGGATCATCGTGTCCGGTTGTATCCGGGACGCCGCTGTGATCGCCGGTATCGATATCGGCGTCAAGGCATTGGGCGCAACGCCCCGGAAGAGCGGGAAACGGGGCGAGGGCAGTCGGGACGTGGAGGTGCAGTTTGCGGGCGTTACCTTTATTCCCGGTCACTTTCTCTATGCGGATGAAGACGGTATCCTGACGGCCGGCAACCGGTTATCCTGAGTCGTGAAGGGGAGAGGAGGGAAAAATCCCGGGAGTCATGCCCAGCGATGCCCATGAGCGCCACGACCCCCCGCCTCTTTCCGCTGATCAGGCAACTGTCGGAACCCTGCACCAGCCTCCTCGCCCGCACCCCCGTTACCCCGAACCAGGTCACCTCTGCATCCTTGATATGCGGGTTATTGGCCGCGGCCTGTTTTACCCGGAGTGCCTACGGCCTGCAGTTGACGGGTGCACTGTTCTTCATCGCATGCTACGTGCTTGACAATTGTGACGGTGAAATCGCGCGGTTCAAGGACATGGAAACGAGGTTCGGACATTTTTTTGATTCCTTTTCCGACTGGCTGGTTCATGCGGTCCTGTTCGTTGCACTCGGATATGGCGCGTACGCGATGAGGGAAAACAGCATCTGGCTGTGGCTGGGCGTGGCGGCGGCGACGGGGGCGACGATCAATTACCTTATCTGCCTGGTGTCGGATATCAGGAACGGAGATGGCCGGACCCCGGCAGATCCCCGTCCGCCCTCGGGCTGGAAGGAAAATCTCATCTATGTGTTCCGTGAACTGATGCGCGCGGATTTCTGTTTTATCCTGTTCGTGTTCGCGCTGTCCGGCGCCACCTGGGTGTTGCTGCCGCTTGCCGCAGCAGGCGCCCAGGCCTACTGGCTGGCCCGTTTTTACGAGGGCGCGGATAAGTTCCGTGTGTGAAAGGTACGGGAAACTCCCGGTTGGCGCCTCTGCGCGCACGACGCCCCGGTGTAAAACGGCGTTTCTTTATTGCAAAACCCCGCCCGGCCTGACGGTCCCGTCCGGATGAATCCCGTAAAGATCACATTCGCGATTGCCGGCCTTGCCCTGCTCTGGCTAGTTTTAAAGAGCGTCAATCTGGATGAAGTCATCTACTGGGCGATTGAGCTCGGCTGGATTGGCCTTACCGCGGTCCTCGCCGTCTATGCGGCGGCGTTTTTATGCGACGTGGCAAGCTGGCAGTTGGCCTTCAAAACACTCCACCCCGGTGGAAAATGGCGCTGGCTGTATCGCTTCTACCTGGTGAGGCTCGCCGGCGAGGCGTTCAACAATATCATCCCCTCCGCCTCCCTGGGCGGCGAACCGGTCAAGGCGGTCATTCTCAAGAGCCGCTACCGCATCAGTTACCGTGAAACCGGCGCCTCCCTGATCATCGCCCGGACCGTGAACATGCTGGGGCTCGTGCTGTTTCTTGCTGCGGGATTTCTGCTGCTCCTGGCGTCACCGCTGTTTACCGATGCCTACAAGCTGACGGCGGGCACGGGCCTCGTGCTGATCGCGGCGGGCACCGTGCTGTTTTACCTCGTGCAGAGATTTCAATTCACTTCACTGGCGGGGGTATGGGCGACTTCCAGGAAATTCCTGCCCAGGATGGATAACGTTCTCCGCATTATCAATGACGTCGACGCGCATCTGGCGGGGTTCTACTCGGGGAGCCATGCCGGTTTCGGGGCAGCACTGGCGCTGGCAATCGGCAACTGGTTGCTGGGCATTGTCGAGATCTGGGTGATTTTAAGACTCCTCGGCATCCCGGCGAGTTTCACGGACTGCTGGATCATCGAGGCGATGGCGCAGCTCGTTCGGACCGGCACGTTCTTTATCCCGGCCAGCATCGGCGCGCAGGAGGGGATCTTTCTCCTGACGGGCGCGGCGGTGACCGGAAATCCCTCGCTCGGCGTGGCGTTGTCGATCATAAGGCGTATCCGCGAACTGATCTGGATTTGCCTGGGCCTGGCCGTGTGGGCATGGATCCCCGTC
>Ga0209399_10001279_pt1 | contig 13227 bp, 12 predicted proteins | sample OV2TP3_FD_184130 | JGI IMG/M metagenome (GOLD analysis project Ga0209399, IMG submission 184130) | Hot spring microbial communities from Beatty, Nevada to study Microbial Dark Matter (Phase II) - OV2 TP3 (SPAdes) (version 3) | ecosystem: Environmental > Aquatic > Thermal springs > Hot (42-90C) ... | reverse complement strand
GCCACCTGACCCAGTTTCCGCTGGACATGGGAATCCGGGAACTCCGCCAGAAAAGTCAGGTAACAGGCAACGACGGCCCATTCTACACTATTCCACCGCCGGGTGAATTCCTTTATACAGGCCAGGCCAGTCAGAAATACATCGGCAAAGGCGGTAACGTACTGTTTTGCAATGTAATCCCTGTGGCTGGCCTCGGCCATCGCTTCGTTCAGGCGGCCGGTCATTTCTAAATTTACGTCATATTTGTCACTCTGTCCAAGCCCGCCGGGATTGGCCAGGCGGATTGCCTCGTAGACCCGTATCGTTTCCTCCCGGTCGATGGCGTCCAGTTCGATATGGAGCTGTTCTTGCAATGCAGCAACGGAGTTTTTCGCCCGGGTTTCGGCCGCCCGGAGTAACGGGGCGTATAACAGCACCATCCCCAGGTTGGTGTTATACCCCACCTGGTTCATCGTGGCCCTGATCGCTTCGAGGATGCGCTCACCCGCGGTCAGGGCCCGGTTGCAGAGTATGGGAGTGACCAGTTCGGCGCTGCGGATGAAATCCGTCACTGTCATGCCGTGGCCTTCAGCATAGCGACTGACATTGCCCGGTTTGAGGGCGTTGACCTCGGTGAGGAAACAGGACAGGACGATCGGCTGCAGATTTGCCTTGTTCATCACCGCATCGGTCAGGGCATTACGGTCAGGACGTGGGTGGTACCGATGCGCCGGACGAAATGGTCGATGAGGCAATTGGCGATATTGAGGTCCGTCACCCCTTGCAACCCCTGCCAGGCCGGGATCCCGTTGACTTCGATGACCTGGAGTTGGCCGTCTGCATCCGGGATCAGGTCCACGCCTGCGTAATCAATGCCAATCGCCCGCACCGCTGCTTCCGCGAGTTCACGCAGTCCCTCGCCCAGTGGCAGGGATTCGCATCGGGCGCCCTGGGCGCGATTGGTGACCCAGCTCTGCCCGTGCCGGCGCATGGCAGCACGGGCCTGGCCGTCGATAACAAACACGCGGATGTCAAACCAGCCGGGTTCGCCCCTGTCCACGAACGCCTGCAGATAATACAGTCCTGCAAAACGCTCGTCCGGGACGAGGCCGGTATGGCGATCGACGAGCTGTACCCCGATGCCCTGGGAGCCGAACACGGGCTTGAGAACCAGCTTCTGGCCCCTGGCAAAGGCACGGCAGCAAACAGCCTCGGCTTCTTCCCGCGATTCAAACACCCAGGTGTCCGGCGTAGGCAGGCCGGCGCGCCGGAGCAAGAAGCTCGTCATCGCCTTGTCCACTGTCCGCTCTATCGCCCGCGGCGCGTTATAGACCACCACGCCCAGCTCCACCAGGGCGTGCAGGATATCCAGGCGAAAAATTACCTGCTCCAGACTGCCGCCGGGGATACCCCGTACAAAGACACCCACCGGCCGCTGATCATCGAATCCCGGCAGGGAGAGGCATGCCCCCCTGTCATCCATAGTGAACCGGCATTCCGTGAGCGAAAGGTAATGACCGGACAGGCCATGGCGTGCCAGCGCAGCACATAGCTGTTCGCCGTGCCAGCCGGGATCGTCGGTGACGATCGCGATATGCGGAGCGGGTCTAGTCACAGGGCTGACTGAATGATTTGTCGAGTAGCGGCCAGTCCAGTTTACCGGCGTGGAAGGTCTTGCCGCTCGTTAACGAGGTGACGGCCACGCGGGCGGGGCTGAATAGCATCGGATCAATTTTGTAAAAATCATAGCCGACGGCCTTGAAGACCGCGCCGAAGGGTTTCCCGTAGTCTCGGGAGGCGCTACTCGGCAGTTTCTGCGCCAGGGCCCGGGCATCGTCATCGCCAGCGTCCACCAGCAGGTGGGCCTGCCCGGCAAACAGGATGGCGTCATTGGTCCGGCTCATGGCCGTCATGAAATCCGGGGAAGGCGGGCATACCGGGGCACTGCCGGCCCCGTCCACGATCTGGTGGAGCGGGAAGCCCAGGGTATGGGCCTTGTGCAATGCCGTCTCCAGTACCCGGGAAACCACCTGCACCCCCCCGCTGAGGCTGGAGGTCGGGGTGATGATCAGGGTCAGGCGGTCCGGGGTGATTCCGCACTGGCTGCTGATCTTGTCGGCGATAGCCGGTGGTGGAATGACATCCGCCTCGATAACGATTACGGCGGTGTCTCCCTGATCACGGTAAGCCAGCTCATCGAATAATTTCTCTTTACTGCCCATGGCGCGTCCGGGCCCCGAGCCCAAGGCGTTGAACGCTCCCTTGCCCTCGCCGTGAGACAGGCTCCAGCCGGCATACTGGCTGGCCAGACAGGCGATGACCGGGTGTGAGGTATGGACATCCACGTGCCAGGACCACTGTTCGAAATTCGTGGACGCGCGCAGCCTGACCTGGCCCAGACCGCCCAGGCAAATTTCCGCAATCCGGCGGCCCGCCTCGAGCCCGCCCCGGGCCTCGATCCCGGCGTCCACCACCGTGGCACCGTTATCCAGGTGTGAAATGGCCAGCCGCAACGGCACGGCATCCGCGATTAGCGCGCGGACGAGCGGTGCGGCCAGGGCATTAACGCTGGGCAGCGGGGTGTTCTGTACCATTTTATTGATTATTCTTGGTTTTCTGGCATACCTCAGGCGGCGCGCCGATGTCCGCCCAGGAGCGCGGCCACTTCCCGTTCCCGCTTCGCCAGCAGACTCTTTACCTCCCGAGTGCTGCCGGCCTGCGCCTGGACTGTGCATACCGGCTCTCCTGCCGCGATTTTCCGCCCGGGGGTGGGCCGATCGGTCACCCAGATGGGCCAGTTTACCGGCGTTACCGTGAAGTCTGCACCGGAATAGCACACCTGATGCCCTCGGGAGTCATCGTCCCCCGGCAGATCTACGAGTTCACCCTCACAGGCACGAAGGTGCGCCCAAAACAGCGAGGTGTCCCGTTCATGCAGTTCGAAAGTCGCCGTTGGGCGGGGATTGATCTCCAATATCTTGAAATCATTACCGGTGTCGACTAGATCCAGTCCGCACAGGCCCTTCAGGGTTAATGCCTCTGCCAGGCGGTAAATGACAGCCTCAAGCTCCGCGCGGTATGCCAGGGCGTCACCTGCAATGCTCACGGCGCCGGCATAGCGGTAGTCGCCCGCCGCGCTGGCGCAGGTCCAGGTTTCATTGAAACCGGCAATCCTCGCCCGGATGCCGTCGGCGATAAATACGGCGGACAGGGGACGCCCCTCCAGTCTTTCCTGGAGATAATGTTCCGGCGGGAGGGCCTCCCTCGCGAGGTAAGGCCGGATATGGCCGCCGCCCGCTCCGCCGCAACGTTTGAGCAGCCAGTCACCGGCCCTCGCCGGCTGCATGCGTATCTCCGGGTGCGGTATGCCGATCCTGTCGAGCAGGGTAAAAAACCGCAGCGGGTCCTTGCATTCTCTGACGGTACGTGCCGAATTTCCGCAAAGCCGCCCGTAGCGGGGGATTTTTTCCAGTATCTCCGGGCTGGCTTCGAGGCCGCCGCTGGTGACGATACCGGCCAGTGGCCACCCGTGAAACCCGTCCAGCAAGTGCAGCAGATGATCACCCTCGATCCGGTCAGCACCACCGGCGACGGCGTTGCAGCTCAATGCCAGGGCGGCGGTGTCCACATCGGCAAACCGGTCGATAACGTGGACGGCAATCCCCGCCCGTCCGGCGGATGTAGCTAAGGCGCGTCCGGACTGGGCGATGATCAGGTAGGGCCTATTTTGCGGCATACTCTCTGGCCGTTTTGAAGGCCTGCACGTGGTCGAGGTACAGGGGTTCATCGGTGTTCTTCATCATCTGGAACATCCGGTAATGGACCTTGTACTTCACATTGCCAATGGCCAATGCGCCGATACTGACGGCCCGGTTCGGCGTGAACTCCAATTCCTTGCCCATATCATGCAAGTCCACACCTTCGATACCGGCGGGTGGCACGGCGTTGACATCCGCGGCGACAACAAGCCTCGGCGCCTTTTCAAGTTGAGATCGCGTCAGGATCTGGATGCCGGCCCTGGCCGCCCCCACGATCACATCCGAGTTCTCTAGCAGTTTGAGGATTGCCTCTTCCGAACCCGAATCCTCACCCTGCATCCTGACGCTGAAGCGCTTGTTATATTCCTCCGCAATTTCCTGCCCGACTTTCTTGCCGCGGTGGGAGGCGAGAAACACATTGGCGCCGCAACTGGTGGCCAGAATCCCGGCACAGACCCCCACCGGGCCCGTGCCGCCGAAAATATGGATATTCTTGCCTTCCAGATCATTGCCGGTTTTCTTTTTCAACCACACCTCGATGCACGCCACCAGCGCCGCGGCGGTGGTAATCGCGCCGCTGGGATCCACAAACACCGAGACGACAAACGGCGGCACCATGGCCACCTTGGCCCGTAGCAGCATGTCCACTGCCAGTCCGAATTCCCGGCCGCCGATGAATATACCGGTGCGTTTCACGCCGGTCGGGCCGCGGGAAAAGATGGTGTCCTGCGTCAGGGAATGGATGTCCTCGAGATTGACTTCCGTGTAGGGGATGACGCCGTCAAATTCCGCTTCGTAGGCCATGTTGACATCAAACGGGCTGACGTTTTTCGTCGGATTGAAGATGTGCAGGAGATACGGGTCTTTCATTATTGTTATGCTCCTGCGTCGCTCTCAGAGGTGTTTTAGCTTGATATTTCCCGCCGCGGGCATCGGCTCGAGCCTGACTTCGGCCTTCTGATTCCGCGCCCGGCAGAGTTTGAAGGCGAGGCTCCGTTCGGCATACCACTTGTCCCGCGCCGTTTTCAATGCCTGATAGGCCTGGGTTTCATTGGCAAACAGGGCGAAACCGGTGGGGCCCCAGGAACTCTGACCGATGCCGGCCGCCCCGTGCGCCTGCATCCACGGCAGGATCTCCCTGACACGGGGACTGCAGAAGCGCCCCCCCTGGACGGCCGCGAAATGGTCGCCCACCCGCTCCTGAATCGCCGTAATGGCCGCGCCGAACCGCCGGCAATCCGCCTCCACCAAGGCCGGCAGCACCTGCATCAGGGTGAGCCGGCAGAGGTATTCCGTTATCCGCTCGCCGATGGGCGGCAGATGTTGAAACGCCTCCCGCTCGTGGTCACCGTGGACGCCCTGCCGCTCCTGATCAAACACCAGGACAAGCCGCCACGCTTCCGGGAAACGAAGATGACTGATGATCGGCGGGACGCCGGTGTGGTCCCCGCGGCCGCCGTCGACCAGAAACCCGCCCAGGGAAAAGGCCCCCACGCCGATGCCGGACCGGGCGCCGCGGCCCATGAGGTTGGCGATTTCCCGGACCGAAATCTCCCGCTGATAAAGAGTGGCGATGGCGGTGCCCACGGCCAGCGACAACTGAGTCCCCGATCCAAGGCCGGCGTGTTCCGGAATGGCCTCATGGACGGTAATGGCGATGCCCTTGGGTATGGAGAGATGCTCCAGTATCCGGCCGGCGTAAAGACTGGCACGGTGGCCGGAGGGCCCCTGGATGATAACGTCATTCGACGGGATCGCGGTGAGGCGGGTGGCGATGTCTTCCAGGCATACGCCAAGGCTGCCGTAGGTTCTACCCAGGCCGCCGTGCATGTCGATGAAACCGAGATGTAAACGCGCGGGGGAAATGACGGTCACCCTCAGCTTTTCCTCTGCAGGCCCCGATAAATGTTCGTTGTGATCAGTCAAGATTAGGTACTTGGGCGCATCCGGGATGATGGGCAGGCTCTACACGTAAACAGCCTGCACGTGCCCTATCATACGGCATGAACGATAATTGAGATACACTCAAGGACTGCTGCTCAAGCCCTTGTCGCAGGTGAATTTTTCCGGTGTGCATTAGCCGCCCAGACGACTATAATAGAGGCTGATCATCAGTGACAATAGTGTCGTGATAAAAAGCAGGCGCAGGCATTTTTACCGCCATGTTGTCAGAATGACCCCCAGTAACAGTGACTTGGAGCATTTCGTGGCGGAAACCATGATCCTGATCCCCGGCCGGTCGAGCAAGCAGGGGACATCTCTCAACAAAGGCAAGCTGAAAGAGGAATACCTTGAAGTGACTTCCACGGTGGAGATGAACCCGGACGATATGGCAAGATTAAACCTGCAGGATGGTGACCCGGTGCGCCTGAGCAACGCCACGGGCGAGGCCATCGTCCGCTGCAAGGGCCGCAAACCGGGCGAACTCCCAGCCGGCGTACTGTTCATCGCCTATGGCCCGCCGTCCTCCCGCCTGATGGCCAGTGACACCGCGGGCAGCGGGATGCCGCTCTCGAAACAGATGGAGGTCCGGGTGGAAAAGGCGGATGGCTCACCCGCCGAAAATGCGGAGACGAGGTTACCGAATGAGTGAAAATATTCAGATAGTCAAAAATGCTACCTGTACGTTCTGCGGCTGCGTCTGCGATGACATGGAACTCACCGTGGACCTGGACCAGAAAAAAATCACCAAGGCGAAAAACGCCTGCGTGCTGGGACGGGCGTGGTTCGCCGAGCATGGCGTTAGCGAAGGTCCGGCGGCGGCGATCGACGGCCGGGAAGTACCGATCGAAGAGGCGGTGGAAGAAGCGGCCAGGGTGCTGGCCCGGGCCCGATTTCCGATCACGTACGGTCTGAGCGACACCACCTGCGAGGCCCAGCGCCAGGCGGTGGCCATTTCCGACATCATCCAGGGCAACGTCGACACCACCACCTCGGTCTGCCACGGGCCATCCGGCATCGCTTTCCAGGGTGTCGGTGAAAGCACGATGACGCTTGGCGAGGTGAAAAACCGGGCGGATTTCGTGATGTACTGGGGCGGCAACCCGGCCGAATCTCACCCCCGGCACTTTACCCGTTACGCTGTAACACCCAAGGGCATGTACATCCCCAACGGCAAGAAGGATCGCACCGTGGTGCTGGTCGATGTCAGGAAGACGCCGAGCACGCCGGTCGCCGATATCTTTTTACTGGTCAAGCCCGGCCGTGATTTCGAACTCCTCTGGGCCCTGCGCGCCCTGGTCAAGGGTCGCCGGATCAACCCCGGGATTGAAGCGATCACCGGTGTCTCGCTGGAGACTCTCACGGATCTCGTCGAACGCATGAAAAACTGCCGCTACGGCGTGCTGTTTTTCGGCATGGGACTGACCATGACCCGCGGCCGGCACTTCAATTCCGGCGCCCTGCTGGCGCTGGCCACGGATCTCAATGAATACACCCACTTCGTCGCCAAGCCGGTCCGCGGCCACGGCAATGTGACCGGTGCGGACAACGTCGTGTCGTGGCAGACGGGTTTCCCGTTCGGCGTCAATTTCAGCCGCGGCTACCCGCGCTTCAATCCCGGTGAATTCACCACGGTGGACACGCTGTCGCGGGGCGAGGCGGACGCCGCGCTGATCGTCGCGAGCGACCCGGCCTCCAATTTCCCGCGTGCCGCCACCGAACACCTGCGCCGGATCCCCGTCGTTACGCTGGACACGAAACAAACGGAAACCACGAACCTCTCCCACGTGGTCTTCACCACGGCCACTTACGGCATCAACACGGCAGGCACGGTGTACCGGATGGACGATGTCCCGATAACACTGCGGAAGGCCTTTGATTCGCCGTACCCTACGGATGAAGAGATCCTGACCGCGATCAGAAAACGGGTTCATGAACTGGTACTGGCGAGGCGAGGTGCGACGGGGGCGCGCGGCGAGGCAAAAGTTGCGCAACGGCAACCGGTATAACACCAGCGAATCCCCCTTTTCCGGGATTCCACAAATAATAATAACAAGAAAAAAGAGGCGCCGATGACATCGAGGCTGCGCATCGTCAACGGCAAGGTTCATGACCCCGCCAATGGCATCGACGGCGCCGTCCGCGATATCTGCATAGAAGACGGCAGGATCGTCGAATCGGTGCCCGAAGATACACTGCACATCGACGCCGCCGGCATGGTGGTCATGCCCGGCGGTATTGATATTCACTGTCACATCGCCGGACCCAAGGTCAATCTGGCGCGGAAACTGCAACCCGAAGACCACCGCCGCGATCCTCACCCCGGGACCGCCTTCACCCGCTCCGGCACCGGTGGCACCGTACCCTCGACCTTTGCCACGGGTTACCGGTATGCCACGCTGGGCTACACCACCGCCATGGAAGCGGCCGTGACCCCGATCGGCGCCCGCCATACGCTGGAGGAACTGCACGACACCCCCGTCATCGACAAGGGCTTTTACGTGCTGCTCGGCAACAACATATTCCTCCATCGCCTGCTGAAAGAAGGCCGGTATGAGGAATTTCGCCAGGCCGTGGCCTGGTGGCTGAACTCCACCAAGGCCTATACCACCAAGCTGGTGAATCCGGGCGGCGATGAACCCTGGAAAGGCAGGCGCAATGCCAACGTCAGTGATATCAATGAAAAAAGCGACGTCTTCGACATCTCGCCGCGCCAGATCATCGAGGCCTTCGTCAGGACGGCGGCGGAACTGCGGTTGCCCCATCCGCCGCACATCCACTGCAACAATCTCGGCCACAGCGGCAATTACCGGACCACACTGGAGACCATGCGCACCGCCGGCGACCAGCGCCTGCACATCGCCCATATCCAGTTCCACAGTTACGGCGGCGTACCGGGCAAAAATCCGGAATCCAGGGCGGCGGAGATCGCGGAGTATATCAACAGCCATCCCAACATCACCTGCGACGTAGGCCAGGTCATGTTCGGAAAATCGACGATCATGACGGCGGACGCCCCGCTCGCCTACATGCTGCGCGGAATCAGCAAGAACAAATGGGTCAATGCCGATACGGAATGCGAGAGCGGCTGCGGCATCGTGCCATTCAGCTACCAGGAACACGTGTTTGTTCACGCCCTGCAATGGGCCATCGGCCTGGAACTGTTTCTGTTGTCCGAGGATCCCTGGCGGATCATCCTCTCGACGGATCACCCGAACGGCGGCTCCTTCATGAGTTATCCGAAGCTCATCCGCCTGCTGATGGACAGGGAATTCCGCCGCGAGGAGACGGGCAAGGTCAACCGGAAGGCCATGAACAAGTGCCGGCTGATGGATCTCGACCGGGAATATACCCTGAACGAGATCGCCATCATCACGCGGGCCGGGCCGGCCCGGGCCCTGGGCCTGGCCCACAAGGGCCATCTGGGGCCCGGTGCGGATGCCGATATCACCATTTACGAGGAACAGGAGGACCGGGAGCTGATGTTCAGCGCCCCCCGCTACCTCATCAAGTCCGGCAAGACGATCATCCGGGATCACGAGTTCATGCACGATCACACCGGCCGTCTCCTTCACGTCGCCCCTGCCTATGACGAGGCCATCGCCGGTACCGTGCGGACCTTCTTTGAAGATTACTATTCCATAGAATTTGAAAATTATGCCGTCAATGATCATTACCTGCATGATCACGAAATAGTCCCCACAAGCTGATGAACATCAGATCGACAGAAATTGCGGACACCTTCGCCGAGGCATTCAAGATGTGGGGGGCGCGCATCGTGGTGACCGCGGCAACCCGGCAATGGGCCATGGCGGCCGCCCGGTCGATGACGGGTTTTGCGACCTCCGTGATCGGCTGCAAATGCGAAGCGGGCATTGAACACGAGCTCGGCCCCGGGGACACGCCGGACGGGCGGCCGGGCGCCAGCCTCCTGCTGTTCACGACAGACAGGGAGGGCATGGGCAAACGGCTGGTGGAACGTATCGGCCAATGCGTCATGACCTGCCCGACGACAGCCTGTTTCAACGGCCTGGAGGCGGAAAAGACCGTACCCGTCGGCGGCCTGCTCCGGTACTTCGGCGACGGTTACCAGATCAGCAAAAAGCTGAACGGCCGCCGCCTGTGGCGGATACCGGTCATGGATGGTGAATTCCTGGTGGATGAACAGTTTGGCGTGCAGCCCGCCGTGGGCGGGGGGAACATCCTGATCCTCGGCAGGGATCAGGACACGACATTGCGGGCGGCGCGGGCGGCGACCCGTGCCATGCGCGCGGTTCGCGGCGTCATTCTTCCCTTCCCGGACGGGGTCGTGCGCAGCGGCAGCAAGGTAGGCTCGCGTTACAAGTCGCTGATCGCCTCGACCAATGACGCCTATTGCCCTACCCTGCGCGGTGTCGTAGCTGGCTCGAATATCACGGGCGATACGAACTGCGTACTGGAGATCGTCGTAGACGGCCTGGACGTGGCGGCGGTGGCCGAGGCGATGCGTCTCGGACTGTACGCGGCGGCAAAACCCGGCATCCGGCAGATCACGGCGGGCAATTACGGCGGCAATCTGGGCCAGTATAAAATCGAACTGAAAACCCTGCTCAATATTAAATGACCCGGATTAATCCACAGCGCGCATGGCGCCGGCCAATCCGATCGCCGCTGATCAGGGCTGGACAGACTCCGGCTGGATCGGGGAACAGGCGATGAGCCTGAATCTCACGCTGCATACACCGCCCGCCGTGCCGGTGGAAGCGGAAATCCTTACGCCCAACGGCACCGCCGGCCTGGATGACGCGGCGGTGGCTTCCCTGGCCGTGCTGCACGGAAATCAACGCGTACCGATCGGTGATTTCTTCAGGGTCAGGGGCAGGGGCAATGGGGTCATTCACCTCGAAGGCGATCTGTCGCGCATCAAGCACATCGGCGCCGGGATGAGCGCCGGCCAGGTTATCATCCACGGCGACGTGGGCGCGCATCTCGGTGCCGGGATGTCGGGCGGCGAAATCCACGTCAATGGCAACGCCGGTGACTGGGTCGGCCCGGAAATGTCCGGTGGACGCATCACCATCACCGGCAACGCCGGCCACATGGTCGGCAGCGCCTATCGCGGAAGCACCACGGGGATGCTGGGCGGCGAGATCATCGTTCACGGGGACGTCAAAAACGAGACCGGCCATGCAATGCGCAATGGCCTGATCGCCGTTGGCGGGAACGCCGGCGATTTTACCGGCGTCAACATGCGCGCGGGAACGATCGTAGCCCTGGGCGAGCTGGGGATACGCACCGGCGCCAGCATGAAGCGTGGCACCATTGTCAGCATGCACGAGGCGGATATATTGCCCACCTTCACGTATGCTTGCCTGTACGGCCCGGTATACCTGAGAATCCTGTTGCAGCACATCAAGCGGCTGGGTTTGCCGGTCACCGATGAATACATACTGGGCCAGTACCACCGCTGGTGCGGTGACGGCGTTGAACTCAACCGGGGTGAAATCCTGATTTACCGGAAGCGCTGACGCGGCAGGAGCGGGTATCGTCCTGACCGCCCACTGTGAACGAACCATGACCTTCACGGCAAGGAGAGAAACATGACGACCATAGTGACTGATAACTGCAAAGGCTGCCGATTCACGGACTGCGTGACCGTATGCCCGGTTGCCTGTTTCCATTACGATGACGAGATGCTGTATATCGACCCGGATGTCTGCATTGATTGCAGCGCCTGCATACCCGAGTGCCCGGTCCAGGCGATTTACGAGGGCGACGATATTCCTGAAGACAAAAAACACTGGATCGCCATCAATGCGGAACGGGCGCCAAAACTGCCCGTATGCGAAGAGAAGATGGACCCCCTTCCCGGCGCCGAGGAAAGAAAGACGGCTTTGGGGTTTTGACAGAGAAAAGACAAGTGCTAAGGACTGAGTGCTGAGAACTGAGTATTGAGATACCTGATATGATTTTTTTCAGGCATCAGTCTCCTGTCCAATAAATTACCTTGCGAAATACCGGGCCACCGGGCGTTCCCCCGGAAGACCGTGTGCCGCAGGGATGCGGCACTCGAGCCAACAGGGATGTATTTACGGCATGTCTTCCGGGGGAACGCCCGGTGGCATGATTCTAGATACACTTTAAATGCAGGGAAACAATAACAATGAGCCAACCGGGATCACCCGAGCATCCATTACGCGTCGCCATCGTCGGCAGCGGACCAAGCGGATTCTATGCCACCGAAGCCCTCCTGAATTCCGCCATTAATATCAGGATTGACATGTTTGAACGCCTGCCCGCGCCCTATGGCCTGGTGCGCAACGGCGTGGCGCCGGATCACCCCAAGCTGAAACAGCCCATCCGCTTATACGACAGGATCGCCGGAGCGCCCGAGTTCAATTTTCTCGGCAACGTAGCCATCGGGCGTGACATCACGGTGGACGAACTGCGCCGCAGCCACCATGCCGTGATCTTTACCTGCGGGGCGGAAACTGACCGGAAACTGGGCATCCCCGGTGAAAATCTGCCCGGCAGCTACACCGCCACGGAATTTGTCGGCTGGTATAATGGCCACCCCGATTACCGGGACCGGACGTTTGACCTCTCGCATGACGTCGCCGTCATCATCGGCCAGGGCAACGTGGCCGCGGATGTGAGCCGCATCCTGGCGAAAACCGTGGATGAACTGAAACATACGGATATTGCCCAGCATGCGCTCGAGGTGCTGGCCGAAAGCCGCGTCCGTGACATCCATGTCATCGGCCGCCGCGGCCCGGCCCAGGCGAAGTTTACGCCCAAGGAACTCAGGGAATTCGGCGAACTGGCCGATTGCGACCCCGTTGTAAACCCCGACGATCTGACGCTCAATCCCGAGAGCGAGCGGGAGCTGCAGGAAAAATCCAATGTTACGAGCGCCAAGGTCTATCAAATTTTCAGGGAATTTTCTGAGCGCCCGCCTTCGGCCAAAACCAGGCGCTGTTATTTCCGGTTCCTGTTAAGCCCCGTTGAGCTCATCGGCAACGGCAGGCTGGCAAAAATCAGGCTGGAAAAAAACCGGTTGCAGGGCGAGTCGTTCAACCAGTCGGCGCAAGGTACCGGGGAAAAATTTGAACTTGAAACCGGCATCCTGTTCCGGAGCATCGGTTATCGGGGGGTCCCCATTGCCGGTGTACCGTTCGACGAAAGGCGCGGGATATTCCCGAATGAAAACGGCCGCATCACCCTGGATGGCGAGGTGGTTCCACGGCTTTACACGGCCGGCTGGATCAAGCGCGGACCGACCGGCATCATCGGGACCAACCGCGCCGACGCCGTGGCCACGGTTAAAGCCCTTCTCAGTGACCTCGCGACCCTGGATACCCAAACCCCGAAGCGCGGGGCGGAAGACCTGCTACCCCAGCTCGACCGGCGCGGTGTGCGCTACCTGAACTTTGCCGAATGGAAGATCATCGACGGCAAGGAGATCGAACGGGGCGCGCCACGGGGTAAACCCCGGGAAAAATTCACCACGGTTGGCGAGATGCTCGCTGTCCTAAAGTAACGCCCGCGCCAAAACCGCCGGGCACAGACC
>Ga0209399_10001276_pt1 | contig 13236 bp, 10 predicted proteins | sample OV2TP3_FD_184130 | JGI IMG/M metagenome (GOLD analysis project Ga0209399, IMG submission 184130) | Hot spring microbial communities from Beatty, Nevada to study Microbial Dark Matter (Phase II) - OV2 TP3 (SPAdes) (version 3) | ecosystem: Environmental > Aquatic > Thermal springs > Hot (42-90C) ... | reverse complement strand
GCCAACGCCGGGGGTAGCGCGGCCGCGATCGTGGAGAAGGAGGTCATCAGGATCGCCCGCAGCCGCGCGGGGCACGCGTGACGCAGCGCCGCGAACACGTCCAACCCCCGCTCGCGGAATTGGTTCGTGAAGTCCACCAAGAGGATCGAGTTCTTTTTTACAATGCCCATCAGCAGGATGAGCCCGATAAAACTGTAGATGTTCAGCGACTGCCGGGCCGCCCAGAGCGCAACCAGCGCGCCGGAGAAGCTGAAGGGCAGCGCCAGCAACACGGTGATCGGGTGCAGGTAGCTGTTGTATTGGGAGGCCAGCACCATGTAGGAGACCAGAATGCCCAGCAGGAGCGCGAAGAGCAGGCTCTGGAACGATTCTCGGAACGTCTGGCTGCTGCCGCCGAGGACGACCCGGTAGCCTTCCGGGACGGCCTCGCGCGCGATCCGGTTGACGGCCTGCAGCGCATCGGATTGTGAGACGCCGGGCGCGACGTTGGCAAACACGCTGATGGCGCGCTCGCGATTTTTTCGCGTCACGGTCAGCAGCGCCGGCTGCTGCGTGATCGTGACGACGTCCTTCAGTTGCACGAGCTCGCCGTAGCTGTTCCAGACCCAGAGCCGTTCGATGTCTTCGGCGTGCGTGCGCTGCATGGGGACGAGGCGCACGCGGACATCGTAGCGACGGCCTCCTCGCGTGTATTTCGCGACGCGCTCCCCGCCGATCAGCGCGTTGATCGTCTGCCCGATGGTTTCAATGCTGACGGCATGCTGGGCGGCGCGGTGGCGATCAGGGCGCACCCGCACCTCGGGCACCCCCGTCAGGTAATCCGTGTCCACGTCGACCATGAGCGGGCTTTGACTCATGCGCGCTTCCAGCGTTTGCGCGATCGTGGCGAGCTGCTCCCATTCCGGGCCGCGGACCGTGAGCTCGATGGGGAAGCCGCGTTGCGCCGAGAAGCCGCTGAGCGAGAGATCTTGGATCGACGCTTTCACATCGGGAATCGCATTGAGCTGAGTCCGGAACAGCGTCATGAGCGCCTGTTGCGAGAGCGGATGCGTGTTCGGAGGGACGACGGGACGCTCGCGCGGCGGCTTGAAGGTGATGAAGAGCATCCCCGTGTTCACTTCGCCCCCGCCGAAGCCGCCGATCGCCCCGAAGTAGCGTTTGGTCTCCGGCCGGCTCATGGCGAACGCCTCGGCTTGCTTGAACCGCTCATCGGTGAGCTCAATGGACGATCCCACCGGCGTTTGAATGCGCGCCAGAAACATGCTTTGATCCTGGGGCGGCACGAATTCTTTTCGAAGGAAGGGGACGAGGGCCAGCGACGCCGCAAAGAGGGCCAGCGAGGCGATCAGCACGGCCGCGCGCTTGCGCAGCGCCCACGCCAATAGCTCTCGATACCGCTCCGCCAGCCAGCGGAACCCTTCCTCCACCGCCTTGCCGATGCGCGTGCGCCGCTCGCCGACCCGCAGCAATTGCGCGCAGCGCATCGGGGCCAGGGTCAGCGCCTCCAGCAGCGAGAGGGCGACGGCCACGGAAATCGTCATGCCGAATTCAAAGAAAAATTTCCCGATGATGCCGGACATGAACGCGACCGGCAGAAAGATCGCCATGATGGCCAGCGTCGCCGCCAGCGCCGCGAAGGTGATCTGCCGAGCGCCCGCGCGCGCCGCCTCCACCTGCTCCACCCCGCGCTCCCGGTAGCGGACGATATTCTCCAACACCATGATCGCGTCATCGACGACGATGCCGATCGCCAGCGAGAGCCCCAGCAGGGTAAACGTGTTCAGCGTAAAGCCGAAGAAGTAGAGACACGTGAAGGATCCGACGATCGACGTCGGGATCGCCATGAGGATGTTGAGCGTGGCACTCCACGATCCCAGAAACGCCCAGCAGACGAGCGATGTGAGAATCGCCGAGAGAATCAGGGTGAACGTCAGCTCATGGATGGAATCCTCGATGAAGCGGGTGCGATCGAAGTTGACCCCCAGCGCGATGCCTGTCGGCAGCTGCTTCTTCACTTCCTCCATGCGCTGCAGCACCCGATGGGCGACCGCGACCTCATTGGCTCCTCGCTGCTTGCGGATCCCCAGCCCGACCGCCGTCTTGCCCATGATGCGCGAGATGCGGCGGGTATCCGCGAGCCCATCCTCGATGCTCGCGACATCCTGAAGATAGATGGGGCGGGAAATCGGCTCATTGCCCCGCCGCGTGATGAGGATGCGGCCGAACTCCTCGACGCTGGTCGCTTCGCCCATGGCGCGGACGTTGAGCTCCTGCGTCTTGGTTTCGATGCGGCCCGCTGGGATCTCGGCGTGTTCGCGCTGGATGGCGTTGATGATGTCTTGGATGGTGAGCTGATACGCCTCCAGCTTGTCCGCGTCGATCCACACGCGGAGGTTCCGTTCCAAGAACCCCCCGAGGAAAATCTCCCCGACGCCGTTGATCGTCTGGAATTGATCCTTCAGGTGGTCCTGCACATATTCCATCAACGCGCGCTTGGGCACGTCGCCGGAGACGCCCAGCCAGAGGATCGGCTGATCCTGGGGGTTCACCTTGGTGACGACCGGCGGATCGAGATCGCGCGGCAGGCGCAACTGGGCTTGCGCCAGTTTCGTTTGGACTTCTTGCAAGGCCACGTCGATGTCCCGTTCCAGGTCGAATTCGATCGTGATCTGGGCTTGACCTTGCCGCGTCGTCGACGAGATATCGCGGATGCCCTGGATGCTGGTCAGCGTATCTTCCACGACATCGACGACATCGGTTTCCATGACTTCCGGCGCGGCCCCTTCCCACGTCAGCGTGACGGAGAGGACGGGGAAATCCACGTTGGGCATTTGGCTCACGCCCATGCGCTGAAAGCTGATGCTCCCGAAGACGATCAGCGCGACCATCAGCATCCACGCAAACACCGGGTTTTTAATGGACAGATCCGAGAGCGTCATGGCGTCCTCGTCGTCGGAGCGGGTGTCGGGACGGGATGGTCCCCCACGGCGGCGCGCAGTTGCCAGACGAGCCGCTTGGCTTCCATGGTCGCTTGCACCAGGTTGCGGCGGGCCGCCTGCAAGGTTTGCAAGGCTTGGAGCACTTCGAGATGGTTCACGAGGCGGAGGCGGTAATCGTCGACGTCCAAGCGATACGTCTCTTCGCTCGCCGCCAGCGCCTGGGTGAGCAGCCGCACGCGGATGAGGGCCGCCTCCAGTTGTCGATAGCTCTCGCGAATATTCAACTGTGCGCGACGGCGAACTTGAGCCAGTTGCAGTTGGGCCACGCGCACCTGCGAGGAGGCCTCCCGGGACTCGCCGAGCGCTTGGCCTCCCTGGAAGAGCGGCACATCCACCTTGAGCAGGGCATCCCAGTCCACTCCTGAGCTGGCACCGACCCGCTTGGCGTAATAATTGCTTTCGGCGCTGACCGTCGGATAGAACCGCGAGCGAGCGATGCGGGCTTGCTGCCGCGCGATCTGCAACGCTTCTTCCGCGATGCGGATATCCGGCCGCCGATCGGTCTGGGTCACGTAGGCCGCTTCGGGTTCAAGGGATGAGGGCAGCGGATCCGGGTCGATGATCGCGTCGATACGGGGCAGCCCCGTGAGGAATTCCAGCAGCTGGCGCGCCGTGGTTTCCTGGCCGAGGACTTGGGCGATCTCGGCTTCCATCTGATGCAATTGGGCCTCGGCGCTGACGACTTCACTCGTGCGCGAGCGCCCTAAGCGTTCCCGCTGCGTCAATTCCTCGAGGCGGTCGCGCAGCGCCGCGCGCGTAATTTCCAACGCCCCTAACTCCTCTCGCTGCTGCCGCAAGAGATAGAAGGCCTCCGCGACGTCAGTGAGCAACAGCAGCTGCGCGTTCGCCTCCTCCTGGAGCCGCTGCCGGCGCTCGGCGCGGCTGCCGGCCATCGCCGCAAACTCTTTGAATCCCGCAAACAGCGGCTGGGTGACCACGAACTTGCGCTCGGGGATCTCCCGCAACTGAAACGCGGACCCTCCGCTGCCGTCCTGGCGCTTTTCCGACCAGGCGAACGTCGCGCGGGGCAGGATGCCGCTCAGGGCTTGGAGGAAGCGCCCTTCGGTTTCAGCCAGTCGCTCCCGCTGGATCGCGATGGTCTCGCTGTGTGTGAGGGCGAGCTGATAGCAGTTCAGGAGGGTGAGCGGGGGCGGCGCCGGTGGCGCGTTGAGCGATTCGAGGGCGGCCCACGCCGCTGGCGCAGCGGCGATGCAGCCACTGATCAGGAGGCCGAGCGGTCGTCTCATAGTCGTCGAGAGGGTTGCTGGTCGAGGATGCTGACGACCCGCTCAAGCGTCGAGAGATACTGCGCTCGATCCGCCGGGGAAATCCGGCCGAACACCGTCACGAGGGTGCGCCGCTTTTGCTCCCAAATATTGGCCAGCACGCGCTGCCCTTTGGCGGTGAGCATGACGCGCACGACGCGTCGATCGCTCGGATCGGCGACGCGCCGCGTGAAGCCTTGGGCGATGAGACGATCCATCAGGCCGGTGGCGGTGGGACGGGAGATGCCCAAGGCATGGGCGAGCGCCTTCATGGGGCATCCGCGGGCTTGGCGAGCGAGCACATCCAGGGCCCACAGTTGGGGCAAGGTGAGTTTTCCTCGGGAGAGGTCATTGTGCTCCTGGCGGGCGAAGCCGCGCACCAGTTGCGGCAATAACTCAATCATCCGTCGGCCGAATCGCTCCAGATCCATCCCGCCTCCGCGAAGTAATTCGCTATACAAATTATTTGCTTAACGAATCATATATGATTGGAGGCCCGGTTGTCAACGGCCGCGGGATAGTATGGGGCGCGCTCTTAGCGTACAATACCGCCATGCGATTCTCCTCGTCCCACGCTGACCTCCTCTGTTGGGTGGAGCGCGCCGTCCGCGGCTGCCGCCCGATCGCGCTGCGCTACTTCCGATCCTCGTCGCTGCGGATTGAACGAAAAGCCGATCAGTCTCCCGTGACGATCGCGGATCGCGCCATTGAAGAGCGCCTTCGCGCGCAGCTCGTCCGCGCGTTTCCCTCCGACCACATCCTCGGGGAGGAGTTCGGCGGCTCGCAGACGGCGACCGGGACGTACTGGACCATCGACCCCATCGACGGGACCCGGGCGTTTTCTCGAGGCCTGCCCTCGTGGGGAATGCTGGTAGGCCGCGTGGACCATGGCCGGGCGACCCTGGGCGTGTGCGATTTCCCGGCGTTGGGCGTGACCCTTGCCGTCGCCCCGGGGGTCAACGCGTATGAACGGTCGGGCCGGCGCACGCACCTGTTGCCGCGGCCTCGCTCCGTCCGTTCGCTGAAGGACGCCACAATCCTTCACGGCGGGGCGCGGTGGTGGGAGCCGACTGTCTATGCGCGAGGATTTACCCGGCTCATCCGCGGCTGCTACCTCGAGCGGGCGTATGGTGACTGCGTGGGGTTTCTCTGGGCGTTGCGAGGATGCGCCGACGCCGTGATCGAGTATGGGGTGAAACCGTGGGATCTGGTCCCGTTTGCCGCGCTGGCGCACGCGACCGGCCGCGTCCTGACCGATTTCTCCGGCCAGGGAAATTTCTCCGGACCTGAAGTCGTCATGGGACATCCCGCGATGGCTCGCCTCGTCTGTCGGACGCTTCGCTCGTCCTCACGATGAACCGCCCCGCAGGGGATGCCTGAGGTCGTCTTTCCCCGCGGATTCTTGTGGGGCAGCGCCACCTCGGCCCATCAAGTGGAAGGGAATAATGTCCACAGCGATTGGTGGGCCTGGGAACGCGCAGGCCGCGTGAAAGAGCGCTCGGGACTAGCCTGCGATCATTACCATCGCTTCGCGGCGGATTTCGATCTGGCCGCGTCGCTGGGGCACAATGCCCACCGCTTCTCCGTCGAATGGGCGCGGATCGAGCCGGCCGAAGGCCAATGGGATGACGAGGCGCTTGCCCATTACGTCGAGGTCGTGCGCGCCCTGCGTCAGCGCCACCTGGAACCTATCGTGACCCTCCATCATTTCACGACGCCGCAATGGCTCGTGGCCCAGGGGGGCTGGCTCAGCCCCAAGGCGATCGACCATTTTGGGGACTACGTCCAGCGCGTGGCGACGGCGCTCGGATCGATGGTGCGCTATTGGATCACGATCAATGAGCCGCTGGTCTACCTGCGCATGCACTATATCCAGGGGCTGGGTCCGCCGGGGGCGCAGGATCTCGGGCAGGCCTTGCGCGTCATCGAGCAGCTGATGCGGGCCCACGCGCTGGGGTACCGCATCGTGCACAGCGCCTGCGCCGCGGGAGCCGACGGCCCGCACGTCAGCATCGCGCATCACGTGCCCATGTTCCGGCCGTGCCGACGCTGGTCCCCGCCGGATCGCTGGATCACGCACGTGACGGATCGCGTCTTCAACCGAGCGTTTCTCGACGCGTTGCTTGAGGGCCGATGGTCCGTGCCGGGGCTCGGGACGCATCGCGTGCCCGACGCCAAGGGCACGTTGGATTTTCTCGGGATCAATTTTTACGGGCGCCAATTCATTCGATGGGTCCCGGGGCTGACGCCGTGGCCCGGCAGCAGTTGCGATCTGGGGCATCATGAGCCCCGGCAGGTGACGGAGCGCACCTCGATGGGATGGGATGTGCATCCGCCCTCGTTTGCTGAGGCGCTCATGCGGTGGGGACGGCTGGGGCTGCCCATCCTCGTGACCGAGAACGGGACCTCTATGACGGATGATGCGCGCCGGTGGCGGTATCTCCTGCGGCATGTGCAAGCGATGGCGCACGCGTTGCGGCGCGGAGCGGCCATCCGAGGCTACTGTTATTGGTCGCTGCTCGATAACTTTGAATGGGCGGATGGCTACACGCCGCGCTTCGGCCTCATCGAAGTGGATTATGCGAGCCAGCGGCGCACGGTGCGCGAGAGCGCGCGGCGCTATGCCGACATCTGCCGCGCCAACCGCGTCTCGATGGAGCCCGTCTCCTGACGCAAGCACTTGTGCTGGGGGCGACGGGGCACATCGGCGCGCATGTCGTGCGCGCGTTGCTCGCCGAGGGGCACCAGGTCCGCGCGGCGTATCGTCAACCGCGATTTCTCCCGACGCTGGATGGGTTGCCGGTTGAGCGCGTTCGGATCGATCTGGAAACGCTCGAGGGCGTGCGCGAGGCGCTCGACGGTTGCGAATGGGTGTTTCACGCCGCGGCCGCGTATCCCCGGGCGGGCGAGCGCTCCCAGGACGCGATGGCGCGCGCGATGGAGGCGACGCGGCGCCTCCTGCGCCTGTTCGCTGAGGTCAAGCCGGCGCGCGTCGTCTGGACGAGCAGCGCCTCGACGATCCGCAGCGTGCCCGGCCGGTCGGCCGATGAGCGCGATGCCGAGCCGTGGCCGCTCACGCAGCCGCGCACGCTCTACGCCGCCGTGAAGATCGCGATTGAACGGGAGGTGGAACGCGCGTGCGCCGGCGGGTTGCCCGCGGTCCTCGTGAATCCCAGCGTCTGCCTCGGCGAATACGATGCGCGGCCATTTTCCGGGCGCATCCTGCTCGCCTACGCCAAGCACCGTCTGCCGTTTTACGTGCCGCATACCTTCAATGGGATTTACACCGGGGATGTGGGGGTCGGACAGGTGCGGGCCGCGCAGCGCGGCTGCCTTGGCGAGCGGTATCTGTTGACGTGTCGACGACTGACGGTCCAGGAATTCGCCGCGATGGTCGCCCGCGTGATGGGCCGCTGCCCACCGTGGATTCGCGTCCCGGATGGCGTCGCGTTGACCGTCGCCGCGGCCAGCGAAGGCGTGGCATGGCTGACGCGCGGCGAACCGCTGCTGCCGCGCCACATGGTGCTGGCGGCCCGTCGAGACATGGGGCTCGATGGCGCGAAGGCGGTGCGCGAGTTGGGGCTGCCCCAGACGCCGATCGAGGACGCCGTGCGGCGGGCGGTGGCGTACTTTCGACAGGCGGGCTATCTGCGCTAGCGACATTGCGCGGCGATCGGCGGCAACGTTACAATACCTAAGGATGGCTCTGCGTTTTTTCCATGATCTGTGCATGGGCGGGTCCTGGCACAGCATACCCCGGCCGTCCTCGCCGCGCCGCACTCTCGGCGTCGTCGGCTGGGGTCGGCCAGGGGCCCTGCGCCGTGCCACCCGCTCAATTGAGTTCATGAGCAAATCCCTGACACAGGACATCCGTCGTCGCGCAACGAGTTGGCGTTGGAAGCGTAGCGCTGTGTGGGGGGCGCGAGGCGTCTTCCTTATCATTGCGGGACTCATGTGGCCCGCCGTCCTCGCGGCGCAAGACTCCTCCGCCGCGCAACCGCTCGGATGGCTGGGCGACACCATCCGCCAGCACGGCCTTGGGGTAGGGCTGCTCGCCGTGTTCCTCGGGGGCGTAGCACTCAATGCGACCCCCTGCGTGTACCCGATGATTCCCGTGACCATCGCCTTCTTTACGAGCCAAGCGGCGGGCGACATCAAGCGGGTGCGCCGGCTCGCGTTCGCGTACGTGCTGGGATTATCGCTGCATTACGCGGCGCTCGGTGTGTTGGCGGCGAAGACCGGGATGCTCTTTGGCGCCTGGCTGCAGCGTCCCATGGTGCTGGTGACGATCGCGGCCATCATTGTTGCGCTGTCGCTGAGCCTGTTCGGATTATACGAGCTGCGCGTGCCATCCGTGATCACCCAACGATTTGGGCGCGCCTCCTCAGGGGTGGGAGGGGCGTTTGTCATGGGCATGGTCGTCGGGGTGATCGCCGCGCCGTGCGTCGGCCCGCTGGTGTTGAGCTTGTTGCTCATCGTCAGCCAGCTCGCGCATCCGCTCACGGGATTTCTGCTCTTCTTCGCGCTCGGATTGGGCATGGGACTTCCCTACGCGTTCTTGGCCCTCGCCGCGCGACGCGTGAGCCGATGGCCCAAGGCGGGTCCGTGGCTGGTCTGGAGCAAGCGCGCGCTGGGAGTCATCTTGTTAGGGCTCGCCCTCTATGTGCTCAAGCCGGTGCTGCCCGCACAGCTCCTTCATCTGATGGCGCTCGGTCTCTTGATCGGGGCGGGCGTGTACTTGGGATGGCTGGAGCCGACGCGCACACCTCGGTCGCGGTCGGTGTGGGTCCGACGCGCGGTCGGCACCGGGCTGATCGTCGCGGCGATTGCGTGGGGCTGGCCGAAGCCTCATCCCGCGCCGATGGTACCGTGGATTTCCTACAGCGCCGCGGCATTCGAGCGCGCGCAACGGGAGCATCAACCGATCATCGTGGATGTCTACGCGGACTGGTGCTTGCCGTGCGTGGAGATGGACCACGTGACGTTCCGCGATCCGGACGTGGTTCAGGCGGTGTCGAGCGTGGCGATGATGCGCGTCGATGTTACGCGCGGCGCCTCGGATGAGGCGGCCGCGTTCTTGACTCGCCGCCAAATCTATGGAGCGCCCACGATCATCTTCGTCGATCGCACGGGTCATGAACGGCTCGACTTACGGCTGGCCGGATTTGCCGATCCGGAAGAATTCCTTGAGCGTCTCGCGCAGATCCTCCAGGAGGCGCCGGTCTCATGACGCCTGAGCCGGTCACCGTGGATGCTCATCAGCGGCCGGCCACCGAAGGGCGGCGCGAATTGAAGCTCGCGTTGCTGCTCACGGTGGCCATGATGCTCGTTGAGCTGCTGGCCGGATGGGCGACCGGCAGCTTAGCGCTGCTCGCCGACGCCGGCCATATGCTGACCGACGCCTCGGCCCTGGCGCTGAGCCTCTTTGCGGCCTGGTTTGCGAGCCGGCCCGCCAATCTCCAGAAAACCTACGGCTACTACCGCACCGAAATCCTCGCCGCCCTCGCGAATGGCGTCGGATTGTGGCTCATCGTCGTGTGGATTTTCGCGCGCGCCCTCCAGCGGCTGCGCGATCCGGTCGCGGTTCCGAGCGGGCCGATCATTCTCGTGGCCTGCATCGGGCTGTCGATCAATCTGCTCAGCGGTTGGATTCTTCGCAAGGCCCGCGCGCGCAGCCTGAACATCCAGGGGGCGTGGCTCAATGTGATGAGCGATGCGCTCGGGTCGCTGGGCGTCATCATCGCCGGCGGTCTCATGCGCTGGCGAGGATGGCTGGCGGCCGATCCCCTCGCGAGCATGGCGATCGGGCTGCTCATCGCCTTCAATTCCTGGACCCTCATCAAGCAGGCGGTGAACATTTTGCTCGAAGCGACGCCCCGGCACGTGCGCATCCCCGACGTGGTGCGCGCCATGCGCGCCATCCCCGGCGTCCAGGAAGTGCACGACGTGCATCTGTGGACGATCACGACGGGCATGGAGGCCATGAGCGGCCATGTGATTGTGGAAGATGTCCAGCGCAGCGCGGTGATTCTCGCCGGGCTGAATGCGCTCGTGGCGGATCGCTTCGGCATTCGTCATACGACGTTCCAATTGGAGCCGCGGCTCTATCGCTGCTGCCACCTGGGGACCGCCGAAGAGCCGGAATTGGATGGTTGAAGGAGGCAGGGGACTTTGTTAGACTAGGGCCGCTCAATTAAAATTCCGTCGACACGAGCGACAGGCTTGGCGGCAACGAATCGTATGGAGGGCAGGGGATGGAGGTGCGGATGTGGGGCGTGCGGATCGTGTTTTTGATGGGAGCCGTTTCCATGCTCGCGGGCTGTGCCAGCGGGCGACAACGCCATGAACTGGCGCGGTTGCAATCTCAGGTCGGCTTATTGGATGAACGGATTGCGCAGTTAGAACGGGTGGGTTTTGGAAGCGCGGCCGCCCCTCCCTCCTTTCCCAGCGATCTTTCCGCGGATGTCGGATCTACGGCCGTGATGCCCTCGACGTCGCCGCACGGCTCCGCCATTCGCGAAACGGCCGCCAGCGGTTCGTTCGCGAAACCCTCCACGCGCGCGATCCAAGAAGCCCTGAAAAACGCCGGGTTTTACCAGGGGGCGGTCGACGGCAAATTGGGGCCGAGAACGCGCGAGGCGATTAGAGAATTTCAGCGGGTGCACGGATTGCATGAGGACGGGGTCGTCGGGCGGCGCACGTGGGCCAAGTTGCGGACGTACGCCGATCTCTCCGCGGGGAGCTCCAGTACCGCGCCGATGAAGTGAGGGTGCCGGCCTCGGGGAGGCCCAGCGGCATGGCGAGGCTGAGCGGCGCATTCCTCCTCATCGGGCTGAGCTGTCTTGGCTGCGCGCCGCCGCGCGTGAAAGCGCTTCGACGCCCTCTTCCGACGCTTCCGCCGCCCCAGGCGGCGATTGAATGGCAAGAATCATTTGAGACGCTGGATCCCGAGCGGTGGCGGCATATCAAAGTGCACGGAGCGACAACGTACCGCATCGTGGAGCTCGACGGACGCCGCTGCTTGCTGGCGGAAAGCTCCGGGGGCGCGTCGATCCTGTTGACCGTGGTGTCGATTGATCCGCGCGTCTCCCCGTGGCTGTCCTGGACCTGGCGCGTGGATCAGCCCATCGCGGGCGAGGCGCTGGAGCACCGATCCGGATCGGATGCTTCCGCGCGCGTCTACGTCTATTTTGAAACGCCCGGCCTGCCGTGGCAGAAGCGCAATCTCGATTACGTATGGTCGACGGCGTTGCCGGTCGGCACATCGATGAGCAGCGCGTTTACCTCGCAGTCGCATATCCTCGTGGTGACCGCCGGGGCGCCGTCCATCGGTCGATGGGAAACCGTCGAGCGCCAACTAGTCGAGGATTATCGGCGCGCCTTCGGCGGGGAGCCGCCGAGGGTTGTCGCCATTGGAGTGATGAACGATACGGATGACACCGGCAGCGCGGCCACCGCCTATTTCGATGACGTGCGGATCAGCCGAGCGCCCTTCCATCCGCAGGCCGCGGCTTCATCCGCCTACACAGCCACAGAGGAATAACCGATGCGGCGCATCATGCGACCGATTGTGTTCGTGGGGTTGAGTGTGCTGCCGCTGGCGGGATGCGCCGAGCGGTTCCTGGGTCGTCAACCGGACCGATCCCAGATGGCGTTCATGATCAATTCCCCCACCGATGCGCGCTGGACGGCGACGACGCGGGAAGCGGCGGCCACGCCGGCGAATCGCGCGGTGCTCGATCGGGCGCGGCCGAAGACGATCACCGGCGAAGTCGTCGATGTCAGCTGCTGGCTGCAACTCGGCAAGCGCGGCGAGGCGCATGTGACCTGCGGGCAGAAATGCGTGCGCCAGGGCCAGCCGATCGGCATCCTCACCGACAAAGGCAAACTCTACCTCGTCCTGGCCGAGGAGCATCATCCGCGTCGCGATGGCACCATCAGCATCAAAGAACGCTTCACGGAACTCATGGGCAAGCGCGTTCGAGTCAGCGGAATGGTCACGAAGTACGACGATTACCGCGCTCTCTTCGTCCAGACCCTGCCGGCCGAACAGTAACCTGTTCCACCACCCCTGGTCATGTCGACGCAGACGCTCGCCAATGGTCGCCACGCCCCTGCGCTGCACGAGGCGATGGCGCGGCTTGCCGCTCAGCGATTTCTTCAGCGGCTTGAAGAAGGCGACGCGAGTCTCTGGAGCGCTGATCCCGCCGCGCAGCAGGCGATTCGACGGCGCCTCGGATGGTTGACCATCACGCGCACCATGGCCGCCCAGACCGAGTCGCTGCAACGGTTCGCCCGGCAGATTCACGGCGAAGACCTCACCCACGCGGTGCTGCTCGGCATGGGAGGCAGCGGGCTCTTCGCCGAAGTGTGCCGCCAGACCCTGCAGGTCGGCACACCACCTCTCGACGTCACCGTGCTCGATACCACCGATCCGATCGCCATTCGACGGCAGCAGCAGCGCTGCGCCCTGGAGCGATTGCTCGTCATCGTCTCAAGCAAATCAGGCTCCACGAGCGAAGTCTCGGCGCTGTCGAAATATTTTACTCACGCGCTGACCTCAGCCGGCGTGGAGGCGGGGGCGCATGTCATCGTCATTACGGATGCGGGGACGCCGCTGGAAGCGCAGGCGAAGGCATGGAACAGCCGGCGCGTGTTCACCCACGGGCCCGGGACCGGGGCGGAGGTGGGCGGCCGATTCTCCGCGCTCACGTATTTTGGCCTCGTTCCGGCGGCCCTCATGGGGGCGCAGACATCAACGCTGCTCGCGCGCGCGGACGCGATGCGCGCGCAATGCGGTCCGACGACGCCGTTAGAGGAGAATCCCGCGGTCCAATTGGGGGCCGCCCTCGGCGCGTTCGCCGCCGCCATCGCGCACGACATCCGTACGCCGCTCACCAGCATCCAGATGAACATCCAGATGCTTCGAGGCAGGGCGGACCTGCCGCCGGACGACATGGAGTGCTTCGACA
>Ga0209399_10001275_pt1 | contig 13237 bp, 13 predicted proteins | sample OV2TP3_FD_184130 | JGI IMG/M metagenome (GOLD analysis project Ga0209399, IMG submission 184130) | Hot spring microbial communities from Beatty, Nevada to study Microbial Dark Matter (Phase II) - OV2 TP3 (SPAdes) (version 3) | ecosystem: Environmental > Aquatic > Thermal springs > Hot (42-90C) ... | reverse complement strand
GCACTCAATTTATGTTCAAAATGGTAGAAAAATGTTACGGAGGAGCAAGGCAATTCCTTCACACACAATGTGTGTGGTATCCTTGCCTAGAACAATGATTTTTGGGAACTTAAAAATTTTTAATTTTTAAGTGAATAAAGATATAACAGCAAACATGGAAATACCTCTTGCCAATGACGCTGATATAAAAGAAAGCGAAACAAAGGAAGTAGATTTTGCAGGCAGGCCAGTAATTTTATTCAGATTAAATGATGAGGTGCATGCTTACATCAACTGTTGCACCCATGTCGGTGGTCCAATGAAGCTAAAAGTCAAGCAAGATACTGCTTACCTTGACTGCACATGGCATGACTCTCATTTTGATGCAGAAACAGGGCAATGCTTGAGAGAGCCAGCTCCTTTGGATAGTAAGCTGATTAAGCTGCCGATACAAATTAAAGACGGGAAAGTTTTCTATGTTTATCCTTAAACCGGACAAATCTCCTGCCCCAGCTTCTTGACTAATTCATAATTCTCAGAAATATCAACCGGAGCGTCGATTATGGCTACGGTCTCTTGTTGCAATGCATCTTTAAGCATTTTGGAAAAATCTTCTGCTTTCTTAACTCGATAGCCTTTTGCTCCAAAGCTCTCCGCATATTTTATAAAATCAGGATTTGTAAAATCATTTCCAAAGCTCTTGTTGTGGTGCATTTTCTGCTTCCATTCAATCATTCCATACTTTGAGTCATTGAAAATTACTATTACAATCGGCGTGCCGATTCTGGTCGCGGTTTCGATTTCCTGTGAGTTCATCAAAAATCCACCATCCCCGCAAACAACAACAACTTTTCTTTCAGGGTGCACTAATTTCGCTGCAATTGCCCCTGGCAATGCAATTCCCATTGAGCATAATCCATTGTCAATCAGGCAGGTATTTGGCTCGTAAGTCTTGTACATTCTTGCTGTCCATATCTTGTGCATACCAACATCAGAAATCACAATATCAGAGTCATCCAGTGCTTTTCTTATGTCATAAATAATTCTTTGCGGCTTTACTGGAAATGAGTTATCATTCGACTTTTCCTCATGGTCCTCAATAATAGTTTTTCTCAACCTGAAAAAATATTCTGGATTCTTTTTAGAAACATTTTCTAATCTCTCCCTTAAAATCCATAACGTATTAGAAACGTCTCCAACAACCTCCAAATCAGGATTGCAGTATTCATCAACTTCGCTCGGCTTGAAATCTATATGCAGAATTTTCTTGTCATTTGATCTATTCCAGTGGATTGGATTAAACTCCACAACATTATAGCCCAAAGTTATTATCAAATCAGCCCTGTCAAATCCGCAAACATAATAGTCTTTTGCATGAATGCCTGTTGTAAACAATGAATATTCTGATTTGTCGCTTATCGCGCCTTTGCCCATTTGGGTATGAACTATTGGGATGCCTCTTTCTTCTACAAATGCATTCAATTGCTTGCTGACCCTTGTTCTTATGCAACCATTTCCTGCAAGAATTAAAGGATTTTTTGCTTCTTTTATCATATCAACAGCTTGCATAATTGCCTTTTCATCAGCGCTTGGCCTTCTGACTTTTACTATTTTCAACGGCAATCCATCAACTTCTTTTTTCGCAACATCTTCTGGAAGCTCTAAATGTGTTGGCCCTGGACGTTCCATTTCAGCGATCTTGAATGCTTTTCTAACTGCTTCTGGTATTATTGTTGGGATTGAAATAGAAGTATTCCATTTAGTTATTGGCCTGAAAGCTCTTACGACATCTATAAATTGAAAATTCTCTTTATGAAATCTGTGCAGTCCACCTTGCCCTGTAATTGCAACAACAGGCATATTGCCAAGATGCGCATCAGCCAAGCCAGTTGTAAGATTCATTGCTCCAGGACCTAAAGTTGAAAGGCAAACTCCAGCTTTTCCAGTTAATCTACCATAAGTTGCTGCCATGAAAGCAGCTCCTTGCTCATGCCTTGTAGGAATAAACTTTATTGTGGAATTTATCAAAGATAGCATGATGTCTTCATTTTCCTCTCCAGGAACACCAAAAATATATTCAACTCCTTCGTTTTCAAGGCATTTGATGAATAGGTCTGATGCTTTCATTTTATCAACGTAATTTAACTTCATTTTTTAATCTTTCTACAAATCCATAGTCTATGTAAGTTTCAAAAGATATTTCCCCTATCTCAGTTTTTATTCCCAAAACTAAGCAATTGTTTTTACCTTTTGCAGTAAAGAGTAATGGAGATTTTTCATAGGATTGTAGAAAAAAATTTAAGAAACCATAATCCATAGGAAACTCGTACCATAATTCACCATTTATTTTCCATTTTTTCATTTCAGATTGAAGATAATCATTGTTTGCCCTTTGTTTATTATAAAAATTTAAATTCATTACACAAATAAATAAGTCATAAAATAAAAAGAAAAGCTGCATTTTAATGAAATAATAATAATCAACATATCTAGGAATTATAAAGTTCAGGTCAAGACTTTCTAAATCCTTGAAATAAAGTCCAGAAGGGGCTATCATAACATCTTTAGAGATAGGAGTTGCATAATAAGCTTGTTTTATTTTGAATATTTGGCTTTTATCATTCCAATCTAAATTAACATTTTCTTTGAAAAAGTCAAGTTCAATTAACCAGTCTCCTATTTTTACCACATTGGTATTTTCTCCTTTTTTTCTTATGCCTCTAGCTACAAGTTCAAAATACCTAACTAAATCTAAAATAGCCTGTTTTATTACAACCTCAGCTTGTTGCGGGATTGGTGATAAGTAACTTAAAGCCAAATCGCTACGACCTGATTTGAAAGTGCCGAGTCTGATAGTGCTTGGAATTAGACATACCTCTTGTGCAGCATTTTTTAAAAAAACCATATTTTGTTGAGGTATTTGGGTAGCCCTATTCAATGCTTTCATCAAGAATTCCGGAGGTATCCTTATTGCATATAATGTAGGGCAAAATTTGAAAGAGCATTCTGGGCGTTCAAATAATTCGTCTGTAGTTTCTATTTCTCCAAGCGCATAAGGATAAAATTGTGCTCCAAGAGGCCGTTTATCGTCTTTTCTGTATGGTCGTGGTAAAATTTCTCTTATCTCACTAGGAAAGCTCCCAACTACTCCAACTCCTTTCCTACATTCTTTAAATTCCTGGACCCCTTTGCATCCAAATATTGATAAATCAACATAATAAGAATTTTCTTGCACTATCACACTTCTACCACCATCAGATACAAATTCTTTTTTAATAGCCTGAGATTTTAATTGACCATCTGGAATATTGCCAAGAGGCAGTATCAATATTCTCTTTAATTTTCTAATTTCATCTGGAAATTTTTCTTCAAATGAAAATGATTGTACTAATTTTGTATCTGGAATAGAAATTTCATAAAGAATTTCATTGCGAACAGGGTTTACATTACTTCCATTAATAGTGTTTCCTATAGAGATTTCTCCAAATCTTACTGGTATAGAAGTAAATCTAAAATTTACTCTTGGGCTTACCAAAGGCTTCTTTTCTCTAATTTTTTCTAGCAAAGGCTGATTAAATTTTTCCACATCTCTGCCCCTTTTTGCACTTATTTCACTCCAATATACCTTCCTGGATTCAATGTCTCTAATCAGCATTTTGAAATCTTCTTTAACTGATTTAAACCATTTGAGAACATTACCTTTGAGTTTTCTTGTGGCAATCAAATCCAGCAAATATATTAATTGGTTAATCTCATTTTCAATTTGAGGCAAGCTAGATTTGCTTTTCTCCAAAACTAGTTTTATGCGCTTTATTAGCTCTTCTAATGCTTTAACTCTTTCAATCTCATCTTCAAGCCAGATTCTTCCAAAATCCACTTTATAAGGATCTCTCAAATGCTCTACAATTTGTCTCCATAGTTTTAATGAATCTTTCAAAATTCTATCTATGTTTTGAGGAGAATTAGATTTATTTGATTTTTTTAAAAATCTCATTTTAATAAACATTTATCCCCTTAACATTAACAAATTCTTTTAATCCGTATTTTGAAAGCTCCCTTCCAATCCCGCTTTTCTTTATACCTCCAAATGGCATTCTTGGGTCTGATTTTACAATTGAATTTATTGCAACATATCCTGCATCTATCATACATGCTATCTTTAATCCTCTATTTTCATCATTTGTCCAGATACTTGCTCCCAAGCCATATTCAGAATTGTTTGCAATTCTTACTGCTTCTTCTTCATTCTTGACAACAATGATAGGCGCAACCGGCCCAAAAACCTCTTCTTTAACAACCTTCATATCAAGTTTAACATTAGTTAAAACAGTTGGCTTGTAAAAATATCCTTTTCTATCCAATCTAATGCCTCCTGTCAAAACAGTAGCGCCTTTCATTACCGCATCTTTGACTTGTTCTTCAATTGCAAGCAATCCATCCTTATTTACCAAAGGACCAACATCGGTTTCCATTTTCATCGGGTCGTCAACAATCAATTCTTCCATGTACTCAGCAAATCTTTTTGAGAATTCATCAGCAACATTTTTCACTACAATAAACCTCTTTGCTGAAATGCAGCTTTGCCCAGAATTAGTAGTTCTTCCGATCACTGCATTTTGTGCAGCAAATTGTGGATTTGCATCTTCTAGCACAATAAAAGGATCTGAGCCCCCTAATTCCAATACAACATTTTTTAGGTTTCTGCCAGCAAGCTCTGCAATTCTTGAGCCTGCAACAGTGCTTCCAGTCAAAGTTACACCCTGTATCAAATACGAAGGCACTAATTCAGCAACTGCTTCATGATCTGTAATAATTGTCTTGAAAACATTTTCCGGAAAACCTGCCTGCTTAAAAGATTCTTCAATTGCCAAGGCGCACTGCGGAACTTGGTTTGAGTGTTTCAGAACAGAAGTATTGCCAGCAATTAAAGTTGGAATTCCAAATCTCAAAGCCTGCCAGAACGGAAAATTCCACGGCATTATCGATAAAATTGTTCCGAGCGGCTCAAATACAACTTTATGCAATTTTCCATCTGCTTGGACAATTTCTTCTTCGAGCCATTTTGCTGCATTGTCTACATAAAACTCGCATGTCCATGCGCTCTTTTCAATTTCTGAGATTGACTGCTTTATGGGCTTGCCCATCTCTGCTGTCATTAGTTTCCCATATTCTTCTTTATTTTTTCTTAGAACATCAGCCAATTTCCTGAAATGCCGTGCTCTTTGAAAAATATCTAATCTTTTCCAATCATTAAACGCCTCATGCGATTTCTTAGCAACAGAAATAACTTCATCTTTCGGCATTATTTTATATTCGTCAATAATCTGCTCTGTTGTAGGATTAATGGTTTTGAAAGTTTTCATACCAGCCCCTGACGACGAAAAGTGAGGAATTTATTTAAATGTTTTGGTTGAAAATTAAAATAGAAAATAAACCTACTCCCTCAACAAATTCTCGTACTCTTCCTCTTCTGCAACTTCTTCTGCAAGCAAGTCTTCTGCAAGTTCGTGCGTGACTAAATCCTTGCCATGAGTTTTTATTGACAAGTTATTGTAAAGTTCTATTGCATGTCTTTCCATTTCAAGGAATATCTTAATAAATCCTGCTGTATCACTTCTCTTCCTGGGAAAATTAACTTTTCCAAATTCAGCCAGCTTTTCAATCTCAGCCATTGTTTGAGGTGGCTCACCTCCAAGTTCTGCAATTCTTTTTGCAATTTTATTGGCATGTTCAAGCTCTCCTTCCGAAGCTTTCTTGAAGATTTCTGAATATACTGCAGTTCTGTGCCCCGATAAAACATTGGCAGCGAAAGAAGCATAATAATGCACAACCCATTCAAAGGCATATGCTTTGCTTAATTCTTTGATTAGCCATTTATGATCAAGTTTTGCAATTTCCCTTCCTTTTTGTCCCATCATTTTCACCTTAATTTGCTTAATTCAGCGATTAATTGCTCATTTTCAAGCCTTTCTTTTGGAGTTGCCATTAAATACTTAAACCTTACGACTCCGTTTTTGTCTATAATAAAATAAGCTCTTTCGCTGAAGCCTTCCATCCTCAAAGTTTCATAAAGTCTACACACTTCCCTATTAAAATCGCTCAGTAAAGGAAAATTTAGCTTTAGCTTGTTTGCGAACTCCTTGTGACAGTATTTGCTGTCAACGCTTATTCCGAGAACTTGAGCATTTAAGCTATTCAATTTGCTTAAGTCCTGCTCAAAGCAGCCAAACTCAACTGTACAGACAGGAGAAAAATCAAATGGATAAAAAGCAAGTATCACGTTCTGTTCCTTAAAATCGCTTAGCTTTCTATCATTTCCATCTTGATCAGGCAAAGCAAAATCAGGAGCTTCTTGACCGATTTCAACCATTTTTAGATTTCTTCAAAAAGTGTTAGTTATTTTCTTTAGTAAGGAATTAACGATATTTGTAAAAAATTTTGAAATTTAATACTCAAAGCTCTGGCCGCATCCGCATGAGCTGTGGGCATTTGGATTGCTTATCTTAAAGCCACCCCCTTGCAAGCTTTCAACATAATCAAGCTTTGCCCCTTTCAGGAACTGCAGATTTTCTTTTGTTATAATGATTTTTACTCCTTTGTCTTCAATAACTAAATCCAAATCAGTAATGTTGTCATCTAACTCTAACCCGTATTGGAATCCAGAACAACCCCCTGGAACAATCTCGACTCTTAGACCAGAGCCTTCCTTGCTGTTTTCTTTTAGGACTTCTATCAACTTATCAGCTGCTTTCTTTGTGATTATGAATTCCTTTCCTTCTTCGCCTTTGTATTCCTCAACTGCATTGTTCAGTTTTTCAATCACTGCCTCAACTTCCTCATCTGTCATTCCATGACCTCTAAAGCCCTGCTCTAATGTTTCATGATAAGAAACATGGCAGCCAACGCAGTGCACGCCTGCTGCTTGCAACACCTCAACGGAGGCTGGATATTTGGCTACAACATCCCCAATAGTCATATCTTTTGTGATTAACTGGGTTTTTACTTCCTTTGCTTCTTGCTCCATATAATTATCCCTCAAAATTATTCTTAACTATTGTTAAGTTTTCTAATATTTAAATGTTGTTATTTGACAGAAGAACATAATTTAACCAAAAAGCCCAAACAATCCCTTTGCTTTCTTTTCCTTTTGGGAAATTAAAGCATCAATATCTTGCTGCTGTTCTTGCAGATCGTCAATTTGTTCCTTCAAAACTGATTTTGCAACATCGCTTGGGACTTCTTCGATAAGTTTTGTCAAAGTTTCAATTGTGTCCTTCAGCTTAGATTTGCTGTCGCCAAGCATTTTTATCTCTTCCTGCTCAGCTTTCTTTGCAAAACCTAAAAATAATTTCACTTTGTACGCAAATCCTTTTTCTGCCTCTTTCTTCTCAATCTTCTCTAAACTTTCAGACACATTAAGCACTTCGCTGGCTTTGTCTTCAATTATGTACAGGTATTCGTTTGGCACATCTGAGTCCCTTAATGAAACCAGTTTGCTTGCAACATCCACTGCTTTCTGTCTTGCCACAATACCTTCTTTAACCTCTTTTGATCTGGCAGAGCTGACAGATGTACTAATCTTTGCGTTAACAACAAACGGCAACAATTTTATGTCACCAAAACTATTCGGAGCAATTATTCCCTTATAGATAGTAGTATCTTGTAGCTTTAAGTCTTCTTTAAGGTTATCAATAAACAGCTTTAATTTTTCAATATCATCTTCAGTTGCAGTATTTAACACAGCCAGAACGATCTCAACTTTTTCAGCTCTTTTTACTTCTTCCTCACCCACAACTATGTCTTTAAACTTGCATCTTTTATTTGCCTCTTCAACAATAAATTTCCTGAGTCGCTCTTCCGTTAATAATTCTCTGCATAATTCTGCATTGCCTTTCATATGCTCGCATCTTTTTGAGCCTCGCTCAAGACATCTTTTTCTATCTTCATCTATTCTTGAGCATCTTTCGTCTGCATGCTTTATCTCTGCGATAGTAGCTGTCTGACAGTTTTTCTCAATCTGAATTTTCAAGTCATTACCATGTTTTCTTTCCTGTTCCTTGCACCTTTCTATAAAAGCTTCCTTATCACAGACCTGCGGGCCATTGAGGCACATTTTTTGCTGCTCAAGCCATGAATTGTCACAATGTCTTGAGAAATCTGCATATGTTGAAAGAATCGCAGCACCTGTTATTGAAGTACTGCTGGTTATACTCACACATTCGTATGCAATAATGCAAGCTCTATCGTCATATTTTGTGGTTAAGCTCTGGTCTTCTGCGCAGACTGGTTTTGTTACTTCAGGACAGGCACTTTGGTACGTAATACATTGGTAACTTGTAATGCAGCCTCTATTGTTGTAATAGGACTCTAATTTCTCATCTGCATTGCAAGCTGGCTTTGAAACTTGAGGACATTCGTTTTGCTTGCAATAATAAGATACACACCCCTTTTCATCAACATTCTTTTCCAGATGAGTTCCAGCGGCACATGAAGGAGTTACAGGCTCTGGGCATTTTGCCTGGCAAGGATCTTGGAAATAATTTATGGTTATGCATTTGTTGTTAGAGCAGCTATATTGCTGGTATGTAGAGCCGTCTGGGCATATTCCTTTCTTGCAGTCAGCGTCTGTACTGCACTGTATGTTAGGACAAGCAGCAAATTCACAATTAGGGGCTGTTCTAGGCACATAACTGCCATCAGGACACTGCTTGACATCTCTCGGGCAAACTGTTGCTTCTTTTTCACAGAAATAGTAAACACAGCCATTTGAATCTGTTCTGCTTCTTAAGGCCGTGCCGGTTTCGCATTGTGGAATTGGATAATAAGGACATATCTGCCTTTCTGACTTGCACTCATCACTGACACTAAAAGTGTTTACTCCGCATTTGCCAGTTTCAATACTGCACCTATTTTCGCAGAATTTTCTCGAAAGTTCGCTCCAGTGCTCATAAGACCTGCATAAGCCATCGCTTCTTGATTCAACTGTACCATCGTAGCACTCCCATCTTGCACTGACGAAACCTTCTCCTTTGCCGGATTTATCTTCTTCTTTCTTAATCCCGGACATACACCGCCTAATAAACTTTTCTTTATCGCAAAGTTGGTTTTGCTTAAATTTCTCGCATTCCTGGATCAATCTATTGCCTTCGAAATCGAATCTTTTGCCACACTCCTCATCAAGTTTCTCAAGCCTTTGCTCCATATGGAATTTGCTTCTTCTTTTGCAAGCCTCTACTATTGCATCTTTATTTCCAGGACAGGAATATGCAATTGCATTAAGCTTTTCAAGTTCTGTCGCATCATCTCTTACAATAGCTGTTCCAATTTTTGAGCAGCTCTTTTTTATTTCATCATTGCATCTTGATTCTTGTTCTTCAATGCCTTTGCATATATTCTGCAAATCTCCAACTTTTTCTCTTAGTTTAGTTATAACCATATCTGCGATTTTTTCTGGTTCATTGCAGAATTGCTTGATGTCTCTGGGATCTATCTCGTCACCGATATGCTCAAAAATCATGCCGAATATCATATGCTCTTTTGAATACCCCTCGTAAGATGGACCATAATAATATCTTTGATATCCTTCATTTTCATATGAAAATGCCTCTTTTCTCTCCATTCTTTCCTCAAACTCCATCATCGATTTTTTGAATTCCATCTCATCGAATTCTTTGCCAAATTTTTCTCTTGCAATTCTGCGCATCTCTTCTTCTGAGAAATCTCCTTTCACAAAGCGCTCCATCATGTCTTTTTCTTTCGAACTTATTCCCACCGGATAAACAATAACTTCGCCTTCTCTGTGATACTCAATTCCCTCTTTGGAAGGATCTATAGGTCTGCCTTCATATGAGCCAGGATCATCATATTGCGCAAATGCAATATTACTAAGAACAATCAGAATAATCAAAAGTGAATATATCCTCTTTTTTGCTTTGGCCATTCTTTTAATTTTCTTTAGAATACTAGTATATAAATTTAACTAAACTTCAAATCCGTATTTGCCATACAACGGTGTGAATAAAAAAGATCCTAAAAACTCTAATTCTAAGTGGCCATTTTCGCCTTTTACTCCCTTTACCATTTCCTGCTCGCGCTGGTTTCCAACAGGTCCCACTATAATGCCATTAGGCTTAAGCTGCTCAAGCAGGGGCCTTGGAAATTCCTTGCAAGCAGCTGTGATTATAATTTTATCGAAAGGCGCTTCAGATGGCATTCCATTTGCTCCATCGTCTTCGTATACGAATACACTTTCTATTCTTGATTTTTTTAAATTTTCCTTTGCAAATTGCACGAGTTCCGGTACAACTTCAGTAGAAATAACTTTTCCTTTTGGCCCCACCAACTTTGCCACTATTGCAGCTTGGTAGCCTGAGCCAGTACCAACCTCAAAAACCTTGTCACCTTCTTTTAGCTCTAAAGCGTGCGTCATTATCATAACTGTAGTAGGCTGTGAAATGGTTTTTCCTCTAATCAAAGGCAGCGGTGTATCCTGATAAGCAACATTTTTGAGATTCTTAGGTATAAAATTCTCCCGGTCAATTTCTCTAAATGCCATGAGTTCATTCTCATAAAAACCAAAATTCTCCTTCCAAAATCTTATCAATTCTATTTTCTGAATCATCATTCCCTGCATTGGTAAAGACGGATTAATACTTAAATCTATTTCCTGGTATCAATAATCCTTTTTTCTTTTAACTCTGTTTCCATGCCTAATTTTCTAAGTAGCTCGTTCAGTTCGACTTTCACAATTTCAGGCATAATCTCTGCTTCTGATGTAATTCTATTTCTTAATTCATTTTTCAATTTTTCAAAATTAGCTTTTTTCTTTATGGCAACGTAAACAATCAATTCATCAACCTCATATGGGTCATTATATTTCTTTCTAATTTCCACTTGCCATTCTTCAATATCTTTGTTCGACATCATCATTGGAAAAAAAATATTCAAATTAACAAAACTGCCTTTGATTTTCGTTAGCTTAAACTCCTTGTATTCAGAGCTTCTTTCAATTGCTCCATCAATTCGTGGTAAATATCTTCCACATTGATGACATTTTTCATAATAAAGCCCACTAGTTATATCTCCGGTTTTATACCTTAAAAAAACAGAGCCGCGCCAATCCAGGGACGTATACACAATCTCTCCTTTTTCACCATCGTTAACCCTTTCACCATTTTTATCAACTATCTCTATAAACTCAAAATCTGGATACATGTGGTAGCCTGATTCTTCCTTGCATTCAACCCAAGCCACTTTTCCTTCTGTGAATGCGTATGTTGATAATATTCTCGGATTTTTGGATCCCAAATTTGACAGATAGTCTTTAACTTTATCTCTCAAGCCAGCAGGCACCCTCTCACCTCCAAAAACAATTAAGTTAAGGCTACTGAAGTTCTTGTTCTGTTCTCTAGCAGTTCTCACTAGGTGGTATAAATATCCAGGCATACCAACTAAAGCAGTTGCTTTCATATTTTCAACTGATTTGATTATTTTTTCAGTTCCCAATATCTTGCCACCGCCTGTATGCAAACTCAAAATATTAGCGCCTTTTGCTGCGTAAAATGTCTGCCAAAATGCAAGATGTGGAGCATAAGGAAAAGAATTTATAACAACGTCATTTTTTGATAAATTAAGAATACTCATCATTCTTTTGCCACTTTCCTCCAGTCTTTGCAGATCAAAAGCTGTATAAGATACTGGTGTTGCGTTTGCAGTTCTTCCTGTTGTAAAATGAATGTGAACTGGTTTGTATTCATAGTAAAGTTGTTCCTTATTGATTATCAAGCTTATTTTTTTGTGAATAGAAGCATATTTCATAATCAAGTTCTTATTTGGCTGTAGGATAAAATTAAGAAATTTTCTTGGTTCTTTTGTTGTTGGCGCAATATCTTCCTTACTTGTAAATGGGAGTTTTCTCAAATCGTCTATTGTTCTAACATCAGAAAATTTTATGTTATTTTTCTTAAAGATTTCCCTATAATGCGGATGATACGGGATTTGGTTTCTTATGAATTTTCTAAGTAATTTATTCTGTAATTGTCTTGTTTTCCCTGGTTTCAGACATTGAAGTTGCTGCCATGTTACCATATACAACAAAACATTTTTATAACATAAAAATATTTCTATAGCTAATGTGGATAAAGAACAAATCATAGAAGTATTAAAGAAAATAAACGATCCTGAAATCCAGTTAGACATATGGAGTCTAGGCTTGGTTTATAATATAGAAATTGATGGCAATAGGATAAAAATCTTAATGACCTTTACATCTCCAATGTGCCCGTACGGGCCTGCTTTGCTTGATGATGTGAGAAGGCAAATTTCTGCAATTGATGGTGTTGGAGAGGTATCAATCGAGTTGACTTTCAATCCCGTATGGAGCCCAAATAAGATGTCAGAAGAAGCGCGAATGGCTTTGGGAATCTAATATGGAGTATTTTCTTGTTCTTACGGGAATTTTGATGTTAACTATGTTCATACATTGGAAATATAATCTTCAATTATATCTATCAAGAAAGGGAATGATGGTATCAATAATTACCATTTTCCTTATTGGCATGACGTGGGATTATTATGCAGTCTGGAGAGGGCATTGGATATTTCCCGGCAATGGCCTAATCGGAACTAGAATCTTCGGACTGCCTATTGAAGAATTTATGTTTTTCTTGATAGGACCATATTTTGCCTTAACTATCTACAATATGTCCAATTCTAAAATCAAATAGGAAAGATTATATTGATAACAATATAACTTATAATTATGCTTCAAGATTTTGTTGGTTATCTCGGCGGGATTTTTATCATGATTAGTTTTATTCCACAAGTGGTAAAATCTTATAAAACTAAGAGTGTAAAAGACTTATCATTGTGGATGATTATTGCAACTCTTGTTGGAACTGTATTCTGGATTACTTATGGTTATTTTATAGATTCTAAACCGGTTGTAGTGATGAACACAATCTTTGGACTTGTTGTAGTATATCAGCTTTATCTAAAGATTAAGTATGAAAAATAATGGGCCCAAGGAGAATTGAACTCCTGCCCCAACCCTTTTCAATTGTGAGGATGCTTCGCAATGCTCCGCATCCATGTGAAGGTTGTATCCTAGCCACTAGACCATGGGCCCTAACGGCAAATTTCACTAACACTGGAGAGACATACCACCGGAAGTATCGAGTACTCGTTTAGTTGGCAACAACAAAATATTTCTTTTGTCTTTATAAAATTTTGTCAATACTAGAAATTCTCAGCCAGATAA
>Ga0209399_10001274_pt1 | contig 13241 bp, 9 predicted proteins | sample OV2TP3_FD_184130 | JGI IMG/M metagenome (GOLD analysis project Ga0209399, IMG submission 184130) | Hot spring microbial communities from Beatty, Nevada to study Microbial Dark Matter (Phase II) - OV2 TP3 (SPAdes) (version 3) | ecosystem: Environmental > Aquatic > Thermal springs > Hot (42-90C) ... | reverse complement strand
CATAGCCCCTAAAGTTTCAAGCCTCGCCGAAGACTTCGGCCAACTTATGCTTTAACAGTGACCTATCTTAATGCACAAGAATCGTGAAAAGCTATTTAAGGCCCACGTCCACGCCGACCGCCGGGCCGTCGTGGATGACCGACTCAGGGTCGGGCATATCCAGGGACAGGCAGACGTACCACGCATCGAGCGACCGCTTGAGGATGACGTGCTTAATCTGTGCCAGATCGGGGAGCAGACGATGATGCTTGACCTTGATCTCCCCCACGTTCTGGACATAGAACATCGCCCGGCCCTTGTCGTCCGTCCTCAGTTTGCAGCCGTCGCCGTGCCGGTATTCCAGGCTGTGAAAGCGATCCCGGCCCTTGAAGCGGGGAAACCCGGGCTTCTCACCTGCTTTGAGACGGCGAAAAAAAGCGGTAAAGCCCTTGTCCAGACGCCGGAGCATCTGTTGAGCGGAGGTTGCGTTGAGCTTGCCCAACGTCTCAGGATTGGCGTTGCGCTCGTCCCGGAAGTGCGCCCACTGCTTTTCGTAGCTGATGCCCTTGCCGGTCTCCTGATACGTCTTGATCCTCTGTTCCAGGGCAGCGTTGTAGAGATTACGTCCTTGCCAGAGAAGAAAGTCAAGGGCCTTATCCTGTGTGCGGTTCGGGTAGAGGCGGTATTTGTAAGTCCGTTTCATATTTTAACCAGAAAGACGCGGCTTCCTCTATCGTGTAAACGCGACAGTCCCCGCCGCAAAACTCCTTATGGGCAGGCCGGGGCAGCCGGTGAGGTTTTCGATTCGGGGTCAGGGGGTGGGCGAAGGCTGAGACCCCAGGGGTGGGCTTTCTCCCGGAGGCATTCGGCCAGACTCGATCTCCGTTCGCTTCTGATCCGCGAGGCCGAGGGTCGTCCGGATCAGCCACCGGGCGTTGGCGCGGCGGCGGAGTTTGGAGCGCTCGAACAATTTTTTGGCCCTCTCGAACAGTTCCGGGTCCGGGAGGGTCGATTTTTTGCGGCCCGACAGGGCGCTGTGCACGTCCGAGAAGTGCTGGCTCTGATAGACCTCCCGGATGCGCGTCCACTTTTCGTAGGCGTGGGTCTTGATCGAGAATTCGGAGGGGTCGTAGGTAAATTTGAGACCGAGGGACTGGACCTTCAAGCCCTGTTCGGAGGCCACCAGGTCGGCCCGGACGATCTGGCCGAGGAGGGAGGCCTTCATCGGGAGGTCGGTGCGGTACATGTCGAGCCCATAGACCGAGGACCGGACGATGTAAAAGGTCAATCTCAGGCCGGCGTAGCGGACAGGGGCGAGGGGGTCGTCCGGGGAGAGGGGGGCATCGGCGCCTTCGGACAGAAAGGCCATCAGGGCGTCGTCGGCGGCGACCTTGACCCCCCCGGCGCTGAAGTCGATCAGCTCGACCCGCCTCCCCTCCTCCTGCCGGATATAACGGGGCCTGAGCACGAGGTGCTCCAGGGCCACCCGGAGGACCTCGGCCACCATCTCGACATAGCGGGGAGGCGCTCCAGAGGTGGACGTTACGGAGAACCCCAGGACGATCACGTCCCCCCCCCCGAGGGCGTCGGGGTCGCCGGTGTCCGGGTTCATCTTGGGGGGTTTTCGGATGAAGATGGACCTCTCGTCCGGCCGGTCCCGGTCCAGACCCAGCACCTTGGCGCGACCCAGGACCATCGGGACGATGCGAAGGCTGCGCTGGTCCATGTAGGGCTTGGTGACGTGGACGACCTGGTCCGGCACGGGGTTCCCGCGCATGGTCTCCTTGAAGTCCCGGATGAGTTCCTGCGTGGTCCGGGTGGCCGGGGGGACGGCGCAGGGGAGCGACACGCGCGCAGGCAGAGGCCCCTGGGCGGGGTAGAGGAGGTCGGTCCGGGAGACGTAGAGGTCGAACTGGGCGGGGAGGCGGGAGTGGATGCCGCTTGCGGCAGAGGCGTGGATGAACCTGGCCGAGGCGCGGCGCTCCGGCTGGGAGGCGGGTGCGGTCTGGTCGGACATGGAAAGATATTTACCGAAGGCTGTCCGGTGGCGGCTGGAGGACCTCCGGCTGTTCCTGCCCCCTGGAGAGGTACCAGACCCGGCGCTGGACAACGTCGATGTCCTGGCGCAGGGCGCGGACGTGGGCGTCGAGGCTGTCGAGCCGCGCCAGGATGCGGACTGCATCCCCCGACGGGGAGTTGGCCGAAGGCGCGGAGACGCCGGGCGACGCGTAGTTCCAGAGGCAGACCACGAGGGCGAAGGCGGCCAGGACGAGTGCGATTGTGGATGCCGAGCGGTGCCCCTCTGCCCGGCGGGCAAATGCATTGCCGACCAGGAACACCAGGACCAGGAGGGAGAACAGGAAGTTGACGGTGTTGAGCAAGGGGTCTCCTCGCTATGCAGGGACGGTCTCTCGCACCTTCGTCTCAATGTGTACAGGCTTGCCCCCGGCCCGGCGGACGGCGATGAGTTCGGCCACGACGCTGACGGCGATCTCCTCCGGGTTGTCCGCCCCGATGTCCAGGCCGATGGGGGAGTGGACCTCCTCGAGGCGGGCGCGGGGGATGCCCTCCTCCTCCAGTTGCTTCCACATCAGCGCGATCTTGCGCCGGCTGCCGATCATGCCGATGTATTTCGCGTTGGTCCGGACGGCCTGCCGGATGACGGGTTTGTCGTGCTGGTGGCCCCGCGTGACGGCCACGAGGTAGGACTGCTCGTCGACCTCGAGGTGGTCGAGACAGGTCTCCATGTCCAGAACGAGGGTCTCGTCGGCCTCCGGGAAGCGCTCCCTGTTGGCGAACATGGGGCGGTCGTCCACGACGACAATGCGGAAGCCGACGGCGCTGGCGATCCGGGCGATCTGGAGGGAGACGTGTCCGCCGCCGAAGAGGTAGAGGGTGGGCGCCGGGACGATGGATTCGAGGAAGACGCGGACCTCCTTGGGGCCGGCGGGGGTCTCGACCTCCACGCTCAGGACCTTCAGGAGGTTCTCGTCGATCTCATCGCCGATCTCCTGTCTGACGCGCAGGTCGAGGGAAGGGCTGCCGAGGGTCCCGAAGGTGGTGCCATCCCTGCGGACCAGGAGCTTGGAGGGGACCTCCTCGCCGCCGCCGGAGACGAGGGTGGCCAGGATTGCGGACTGGTCCTCCCGCTCCAGGCGGACGATCTCCTCGAGGATGGGCCTGGACCGCCCGGCGGTGACCGGCTCGGTGAAGATCTCGACGTTGCCGCCGCAGTTCAGGCCGTTCTCGCCCGCGTGCTTCTCGGTGAGGATGAAATGTTGCAGGGTGGGGACGCCGGTCTCCAGGACCCGCCTCCCTTCAGCCCAGACGTCGGCCTCCAGACAGCCCCCGCCCACGGTGCCGACGATCCTGTTGTCGGGCCTGATGAGCATCTTGGCCTTCTTGCTCATGGGGAGGGACCCCTTGCTCGACACGATGGTCGAGAGGGCCGCCCGCTCTCCGCGAGAGACGATTTCCAAAGCTTCCTTGAAGATGTCTTGCATGATCGCGCTTCCTTTCAGATCCACACCTCCCGCAGCGTCCGGGCCAGTTCCACCAGGCTCTGGAGGTTGTGCGCCGGGAGGAAGTAGTCCAGGTAGGGGAGGGCGGTCTTCATGCCCAGGCAGAGGGGCTGATAGCCGGGGCTGCCCAGGAGGGGGTTGAGCCAGATCACCTTGTAAGAGCGCCGGCGCAGGCGCTCCATCTCCCGGCGCATCAGGTCGGCGTCGCCCCGGTCCCAGCCGTCGCTGACGATGACGACGACGGTGTTGCTCCGGAGCATGTCCCGGCTGAACTTCTCGTTGAACTCCCGCAGGCTCTTGCCGATGTCGGTGCCGCCGGCCCAGTCCTGCACGGAGTGGGCGACCTCGGTGAGCGACTCCTCCACGCCCTTGGTGCGGAGGAGGTGGGAGATGATCGTGAGGCGGGTGCTGAAGACGGCGACCTCCACGCTCTTCAGCTCCCGCTTGAGGCCGTAAATGAACTGGATGAGGAACTTGCTGTAGCAGTCCATGGACCCGCTGACGTCGCAGATGAGCATCAGGCGCGTCTTCTTGATCTTCCGCCGCCGGGTGGCGATGTTGACGCCGTCCTTCCCGTAGACGATGTTGCGCCGCCAGGTCCGGCGGAAGTCGATCTCCCTCCCCCGCCGGGCGGGCATGCGGCGCCGGCTGATCTTGGTGGAGATGATGTCCACGATGGCGGCGATGACCTTGCGGGCCTCCTCGATCTCCCGGTCGGTGAGGGCGGCGAGGTCTTTTTGCGCCAGCGCCTCATCGGGGCTGTAGCCGATGGACTCGGTCTCGTCGGCCTCCTCGGCCTCCGGGTCCTCCTCGGCCAGGTCGAGGGTGTCGATCTGTTTCTCCATCTCCCCCTCGCCGGCGGCGTCCTCCCCGCAGGCGTTCTCGTCCGAGTCGCCGGGGTCGGGCTGGAGGTCCTGGAGGGCGGACTCCCAGAAGACCCGGAAGACCTGGTCGAAGGTCTCCATGTCCTCCTGCCGCGAGACGAGGTTGGCCCGGGCCGTCAGGTAGAAGTCGGTCCGGCTGCTGATCGGGACGTAGCCGAGGCTCCGGCAGAGGTCGATGACGTGCCCGGCGGTCACCTCCACGCCGGCCCGGTGGAGGGCGCGGGAGAAGGAGACGATGCGTCCGAGCATGGAGCGGTCTGTCACGGGCACGGTCAGGTTCTCCAGGTGCGGACGAAGGGGGCGTTGGCCGGGCCTCTGACGGCGCGGTCCTTGAGCGCCTTCGCCTTCTCGATGAGTTCCGAAATGCCCTCGTCGTGGACCTTCTGGATGTCCTCCCGGTACTTAAAGATGCATCCGAGCGTGGCGTCCACGGTCCCGTTGTCGAGCTCCGAGATGCCGAGGGCCATGAGCGCCAGGGCCCAGTCGAGGGTCTCGGCGATGCCGGGGCGCTTGTAGAAGTCGCGCGTCCGGGCGACCTGCATGAAGCCGCAGACCTGGCGGGCGAGGTCCTCCCGGATGCCGGGGACCTTCACGTTGACGATCTCCAGCTCCTTCTCGAAGATGGGGTAGTCGATCCAGAGGTAGAGGCAGCGGCGCTTGAGGGCGTCGTGGATCTCCCGCGTCCGGTTGGAGGTGAGGACGACGTAGGGCCTGTGTCTGGCCTTGATCGTGCCGATCTCCGGGATGGTGATCTGGAAGTCGGACAGGACCTCCAGCAGAAAGGCCTCGAACTCCTCGTCGGAGCGGTCCACCTCGTCGATCAGGAGGACGGGGGCGCGCCTGTTGTTCCCCTGAATGGCGTCCAGGAGGGGGCGCTTGAGGAGGAACTCCTCGCTGAAGATGTTGCGGCCGATCTCCTCCTTGGAGTGGCCTCGCGCCTCCTCGAGCCGGACCTCGAGCATCTGCTTGGGGTAGTTCCACTCGTAGAGGGCGGCGTTGGCGTCGAGGCCCTCGTAGCACTGGAGGCGGATGAGGCGAGTGTCCATGATCTCCGCCATCACCTTGGCCACCTCGGTCTTGCCGACGCCCGGCTCCCCCTCCAGGAAGACCGGCTTGTTGAGCTTGCCGGCCAGAAAGACGGTGGTGGCCAGCGCCCGGTCAGCGATGTAGTTGTTGTCCGAAAATGCCTTTTCGACCTCGTCTATGGTGTTGAACATGTCGGAATAGAGTATCCTTTCAGGGAAGGTTTATAGATGGGGCAATCGGCGTTCGGATGTCGGAGAAACCAGAAGGAATATAAGGAAATGAAGGGATGGAGTCAAGGCGGTCGTCCGGCGCGTGGTTCGGGATGTTTTTCTTCCCTGTTGACTTGTGTGATGATATGTTGTATATAAAATGCCGGTAATCAGGAGGGTGAGATGGCCGTCAACATCATCGAGGTGAGCCGCCGGTTCTTCGAGCAGGCGGTCCGGCCGCTGCTGGAGCGGGAGTTCCCGGAGGAGGCGCGGCTAATGGCCTGCGGGGTCTTCGGCTACGGGTCGGAGTGCCTGGGGATGGACGACGAGGTCTCCCGCGACCATCACTGGGGGCTCCGGGTGGACGCGCTGATGCCCGACGCGCTGTTCCGCAGCCGGGCCCGGGAGATCCTGGCGCGCGTCGGGAAGGGGCTGCCCGAAGGCTTTGAGGGGTTCGCGCTGCGAGAGGGGCACGTGAAGGGGGCCGGGATCGCGCCGGAGAGTCTGGAGGGGTTTCTGAGACGGACGATCGGGCTGACGGATGCCCCGAAGACCCTTCGCGAGTGGCTGGACATGCCGGAGGAGGACATCGTGCACGTCACGAACGGGGAGGTCTGGTACGACCCCTCCGGGCGGTTCTCCCGCATCCGGGAGGCGCTGGCCTACTACCCGGAGGCCGTCTGGCTGCGCCGGATCTCCCACTGGTGCCGCTACTTCTCCGGGATGGGGGTCTACGCCCTGCACCGGGCGCTCATGCGGGACAATCAGGTCTACGCCACGACGGCGTTCGGGCGGGCGATCAAGTGGGGGATGGAGCTGGCGTTCCTGCTCAACCGGCGCTACTTCCCCTATGACAAGTGGCTCTACCCCTTCTTCCGGCGGCTGCCTGAGCTGGCGGACCGGATGGACCCGTTGATCCGCGAGGGGGCGCAGGTCGGGACCCCCTGGGAGCGCCGGCTGCGGATTCTGGAGGCGATCTCAGACATCCTGGACGAGAAGATGGTGGGCCTGGGCCTCATCCCGCCGCACCCCCGGTTTCAGGGGTCGGCCACGTCGGGCTACCGGCTGCTGGAGCACGCCTACGCGGTCCTCGTGCAGAGGCTGCCGGCGGAGATCAAGAACTATGTGCCCCGGTGGGACCAGGTCTTCCTGGAGGAGTTTCATACGGGCTACGTGGACACGCTTCCGATAGAGGAGTGGGATCGGATTCTGAATTTGAAACCGATGGAATAGAATCCAGGGGGAAGGGGGCAGCCCTCACTGCTGGAGACAGAAGGCATATGCAATGAGTGATGCGCTGGTGCGAATCAAGCGCGCGGTCCTCTCTGGATGGACTGGCCATCTACTCCAAAGGTAAGCTGGTTCGCGAACCTGGTTCAGAAACCTACTACTTCCTTGTTTCTTCCAAGAAGGCTTTGTAGCAAGAGGTAAACGTCATGGTAAAGATTGCAGTCTGCCCTTCTTGCGGCAGCAAAAAAATCAAGAGAGTTCATCGGAACTGGACCGGCGAATTCCAGGGTCAGACCTACGCGGTCCCAGACCTAAAATTCTACGAATGTGGAGCGTGTGGCGAGAAGATCTATGACCGGGAAGCCATGCGAAAAATTGAAGCCCATTCTCCGGCCTTTACCCATGCGCACGCTGAGAAATAGGGCTGCCCTCACAACGCTTGCCCTGGCGCTAATCTTCTCGGAAGCCTGGGCGGTGCGCCCTTATACGCCCGTCCATCCCGACCCTGTCCTGGAGCCCTGGCGATGGCGGGCTTTCCCGGAGCTGAACGGCCTGGGCCTGCGCTGCATGGCGGAGGCGACGGATAAGGCCATGTGGTTCGGCGTGGACGACGGCGTGCGGCGCTACGATGGGGTGAAGTGGACGGCCTACACGGAGAAGGACGGGGTGTATGGCGGTACGGTGAACACCCTCTGCGCGACGCAGGACGGGAGCCTGTATGCGGGCACGGAGATGGGCATCAGCCGGTTTCAGAATGGAAAGTGGAGCCGGGTCTTTCCACCAGAGGGGGACCTACCCTGGTTTATCCCACCCACGCCTTCATACACCTACCAAAAGCTGATGGAGGCGAGGGATGGGAGCGTGTGGGCCGGGACAATATGGGGTGCGCTGCGATTGAGTCAAGAAGGTTCAATCCTGTATACGACGAAGGCGATGGGCATTGCGCTGCGCGCCATTGCGCCTTACGTGCGGCTCTCCATCGTGCCGGAGGAGGCTGCGCCGGCCCGTCTCTATGGGGAGGGGATCGGGATAAGTACAGCAGGCGGCGGACGAATCTCGGAGGTCATCTGGGCGCTGGCGCCGGGTGGTCCCGGAGAGGCCGCTGGACTGAAGGTGGGGGACCGCATCACGGCCAGGAACCCTGTGGGAGCCTCGGTGAAGTTGACCGTGCAGCGGGAAGGCCATGCCCAACCGTTCGAGGTGACGGTCACGCAGGGGCAGGTCGTAGGGACCTATCGAGATTTTCGGATTTTCGAGGTGTATGAAGGCCGGGATGGGGCAATCTGGTTCGGACTGCACCAGGGTGAGATTGTCTGCTATGACATCCGAAACAAACAGGCTGGCGATACCGGGATATGGCGACTTTATTCGGAGAAGGACGGCTTAGATATCGGAAATAGGCCGTACATCCTCCAGGCGCGGGATGGGACGCTCTGGGTGGTCAACGGCAATCCCAACAAGGGTGTGAACCGATTTGATGGGAAACGCTGGACGCACTTTCGTCTGAGCCACCTGGGAGGAAGCGACCACAACGCCTCCATCATGGAGACACGGGACGGCACGGTCTGGGTCAGCGGACATAGAGGTTTCTTGCACGCCTATCGGAAGGGGTCCTGGACCATCTATCAGACGACTTCCGACGTGCCGATCCCGACGGTCTACAATTTCCTTCTCGAAGCTTCCGACGGGGCGCTCTGGATAGCTGGCCGAGGGCAGGAGGCTGCCCGGCTGGACTATGAAGCTGTCCGGTGGACGACATATCAGGGCCTGTGGTTCTGGTGCGAGACGCCCGACGGGGCGCAGTGGTTTACCCTTCAGGATGAGGGGGTTATGCGCCATGAGGGGCAGACGTGGACACGCTACGGCGTGGAGGATGGGCTGATGGATAGCCCTGGTGGACTCATTGTGACTCGGGAGGGCGTGCTCTGGGCAGCGGGAAGTCACGACAGCACGGCGGCCACGGCTCGATTCGATGGGAGGAGATGGTCTCTCCAGACGCATCCCAGAATCTCTAATGGTATCAATGGGAGAACATTGTATGAGTCTTCGGATGGAAACCTCTGGTTAGGAGTGTTTCCGGGTGGCCGACGGGATCAAGCCGGAGTGCTCCGATTCGATGGAAAGGCGTGGGTACACTACACACCGCCGGAGGTCCCGCGGTACCCTTACGGCATTGGGCAGACCGCTGACGGCGTCCTCTATGTCGGGGGGATTACTCCCGGAATGGTTCGCTTCGACGGAAAAATCTGGACACGCCTTACAGAGCCGGAAGAGGTCACAGTCGTCAACGATGTCGTGTATGCGACTCCGAAAGGGGATCTCTGGGTCGGCACCCGGCAATACGGCGCGTTTCACTATGATGGGAAAGTATGGAAACGGTACGATGTACGAGATGGACTGGCGGATAACGGCATCAACGGCATCCTTCAGACGGAGGATGGCAGCGTCTGGGTCGGCACAGCCAAAGGGATCAGTCGGTTCGATGGACGGACCTGGACGACCCACGCCCTCCCACCGGACTGGAGCGTAGAAACCTATTGGGGATTGCTCCGGCAGTCCCGGGACGGGGCGATCTGGATTAACAGCTATTCAAGAACGAGGACATCGATACGCGTCTGGTCGATCCGCTATCAGTCCGACGCCGTTCCCCCGGAGACGGAGATCACCCTGTCCCTGGACAAAGTCTCTCAACCGGGTAACACCACAATAGCCTGGAGGGGCGCGGACCCATGGAAGGCCACGCCGGATGAGGAGATCCAGTATTCGTATCGAATGGACGGAGGGGAGTGGTCTCCGTTCTCAGCAGAGAAGAATAAGGTCTTTCTCGCTCTGAGCAGCGGGGCGCATACCTTCGAGGTGCGGGCGCGGGACCGGGACTTCAACGTGGACCCGACGCCTGCGGCGATCCGGTTCACCGTGGTCCCACCGGTCTGGAGGCAGCCCTGGTTCATCGGCCTGATGGCCGTGCTGCTGGGCGCCATTGCCTTCCAGACCGCGCGCGTGGTCTGGCGTGACCGACGGCTGAGGGAGGCGAATACGGCGCTGTCGTCGGGGAACAAGGAACTGTTTGCGCTCAACCGGGACCTCCAGCAGACCCTCAAGGAGAAGGAGGAGGCGCAGCGGCAGTTGATCCAGGCCGAGCGCATGGCCGCCGTGGGCGAACTCGTCGCAGGATCGGCGCACGAATTGAACAATCCCATGGCTGTGGCCTCCAGCATGATGCAGTCCATCGGAGAGGTCCTGAAAGAAGACACCCCTGAGGAGCTGGTCCAGGATCGCGCCCTGATGCTCCAGAACGTCCAGGTGGGCCTCAAGGACCTGAACCGCGCCAAGGACATTGTCTCCAGTCTCCTGAGCCTCTCCGACCGGACGCGCACCTACGCCGAGGCCGTGCAGGTCAACATCGTGGCCGACGATGCCCTGCGCGTGCTCAAGGGGAAGTATGACGAGGAGAAAATCCGGGTCGTAAGAGAGTACGACGAGGACCTCCCGACCGTCACCGGCAGCTTTGCGGACCTGGGTCAGATGGCGATGCACCTGGTCAGGAACGCGGTCGAGGCGATCAAAGGGAGCGGAACGATCACCCTCCGCACAGCGGCGGAGGATGGTCAGGTCGTGTTCGAGTGCCGGGACACAGGGATGGGAATTCCATCCGAGATCAGAGGCGATATTTTCAAGCCGTTTTTCAAGACCAAGCCTCCGGCGGAGGGGACAGGTCTGGGGCTTTACATCTGCCATCAGATCGTGGAGAAGCACGGGGGGACGATTGAGGTGGAGAGCGCCGTTGGGAAAGGGAGCACGTTCAGGGTCAAGCTTCCTGTAAGGCGCTGACCAGGGCGCGGGGATTCATGATCCTGTTGGTAAATCCGCAAATTGGCGTCTGAAGGCCCGGAATTGGTCGGTTCATCCGTTTCGTGTAGGGGCGGCCCTTTGTGGCCGCCCGGCGACGCCAACCCAAAGACCGACGGGCGATCACACAGGATCGCCCCTACCCCTATTTGCAAATCGCCTGATTCTGGGCCACATGGCGCCAATGGAACCTGCTGGAGGTCTTGACCATGAAAACATCCCGAAAGACACCGGCGCGATCCGCAACGCGCAAGGGCGGTCCACGAACGGCCCCCGCCCTGGCGCGCCTCTCCTTTGAGTCGCCGCCGGAGCGCATGGCCGGGTTCGAGGCCGTGTATGAGGAGAAGTTCGTCCCCATCCTGAAGGCGCACGGCCTGACGGAGTCCTCCGAGAAAGGGCGACCGACCCCGGCCCACATCTTCAGCCGGCTGTTCGAGGTGAAGACCCCCTCTGAGGCCGCCGAAAAGCGCGAGGCGCTCCAGAAGGACCCGGCCTGGCAGGAGACGCTGCGGGAGTTGGGAACAGCCTTTGGAACAGGCGGCTCGATCCGACACGGCTTTGGTCTCTACGCCGCGCCCGCCGGGCCGGGCAAGATCGCGCCTGCTGGAAAGGGACGAGGCCACTGGCGAACCTACGATGGGGCAGATGGACTGGCAAACATCTGGGTGAGACCGGTCTTCCAGGATCGGAATGGGGTTCTCTGGTTCGGCACCGAGAGCGGCGTAAGCCGGTATGATGGACGAACGTTTACCACGTTCACGACCCAGGACGGTCTGGCAGACGATCTGGTGTCGTCCATTTTTCAGGACCGGGAGGGCAATCTCTGGTTCGGCGCCTACGGCGGAGGCGTGAGCCGGTATGATGGCGAGACGTGGACCACCTTCACCACGAAAGACGGGCTGGCGAGCAATACTGTGTCGTCGATCCTCCAGGACCGGGAGGGCAACCTCTGGTTCGGCGCCGGATATCTCCGGGGTGAAGGCGGCGTGAGCCGGTATGATGGCGAGACGTGGATCACCTTCACCACGAAAGACGGGCTGGCGGGCAATGCTGTGTTGTCGATCCTCCAGGACCGGGAGGGCAACCTCTGGTTTGGCACCAGGGATGGCGGCGTGAGCCGGTATGGTGGCGAGACGTGGACCACCTTCACTACGAAAGACGGGCTGGCGGGCACTACTGTGTCGTCGATCCTCCAGGACCGGGAGGGCAATCTCTGGTTTGGCACCTGGGGTGACGGCGTCAGCCGGTATGATGGCGAGACGTGGACAACTTTTGCTACGAAAGACGGGCTGGCGGGCAATAATGTGTGGTCGATCCTTCAGGACCGGGAGGGGTATCTCTGGTTCAGCATCCAGGGGGGCGGCGTCAGCCGGTATGACGGGCAGGTGTTTGCCACTTTCACCGTAGAGGACGGGCTTGGGCACAACTGGGTGCGGTCGATAGTGCAGGACCGGGAGGGGAACCTATGGTTTTGCACCGGAGGCGGGGGTGTCAGTCGGTATGATAGTAAGAAGTTTACCACCTTCACTACAGAAGACGGCCTGACGAACAACAATGTGCGGTCGATTGTACAGGACCGGGAGGGGAACCTCTGGTTTGGTACCGTTGGGGGAGGTGTCAGCCGGTATGATGGGAAGACCTTTGTCACCTTCACCACAGAAGACGGCCTGGCAGGCAACGCGATGTTTTCGACCTTTCAGGACCGGGAGGGAAATCTCTGGTTCAGCACCCATGGAAGCGGCGTCAGCCGGTATGATGGCAAGACATTTACTACGTTCACTACGAAAGACGGCCTGGCGAACAATGATGTGCGGTCGATCTTTCAGGACCGGGAGGGAAATCTCTGGTTCAGCACATACGGTGGAGGGGTGAGCCGATACGATGGGCAGAGGTTCACATCCTTTACGACAGAAGACGGGCTGGCGCTCAATAAGGTGTTTTCGGGCTTTCAGGACCGGGAGGGGGTTCTCTGGTTCGGCACCTGGGGCGGCGGAGTCAGCAGGTACGATGGAAAAATCTGGACCACTTTCACCACAGAGGATGGCCTGGCGCACAACGTGGTGATTTCGATGTTTCAGGACCGGGAGGGGGTTCTCTATTTCGGCACAGGCGGCGGAGTCAGCCGGTATGACGGACAGGTCTTTCAGGCCATGACCCAGCAGGACGGCCTGGCGAACAATGGGGTGTATGCGATCTTCCAGGACCAGGAGGGATACCTCTGGTTCGGCACGAGCAACGGTCTGACGCGCTATCGTCCCCCGGCTTCCTCCCCTCCCTCGGTGTTCATCGACGCGGTGGTGGCGGACCAGCGATATGAGGGGGCCGAAGAGGTCGAGTTGTCATCCGTTACAAAGCTGATCGCTTTTGAGTTCCACGGGATGAGCCTCAAGACGAGACCGGAGGCAATGGTCTACCGATACCGTCTGAAGGACTACGAAGAGGCGTGGCGGAACACGCGGGAACGCCGCGTCGAATACGAGGACCTTCCCCTCGGCGACTACACGTTTGAGGTCGTGGCCGTGGACCGGGACCTGGTCTACTCG
>Ga0209399_10001273_pt1 | contig 13244 bp, 17 predicted proteins | sample OV2TP3_FD_184130 | JGI IMG/M metagenome (GOLD analysis project Ga0209399, IMG submission 184130) | Hot spring microbial communities from Beatty, Nevada to study Microbial Dark Matter (Phase II) - OV2 TP3 (SPAdes) (version 3) | ecosystem: Environmental > Aquatic > Thermal springs > Hot (42-90C) ... | reverse complement strand
GGGCGTGCCGTCCCGCGTCGGATAGGACTTCGACACCCCCGTGACGTCGATGAACGCCGGCGCCGCGGCCGGGCCGCGTGAGGTAGGCACTACCACGGGCGCCTCGTGGAGCATCAGGGCTGGAGCGCCGGTTGCAGGTTTATGAACGCACGCACGATCTGCTCGCGGCGGACCGGAGTCGTGTTGAACTCGACGCCGAGGTGGCCGAGCGCGTCCGCGACCGCGTTCGCGATCACGACCGGCGGTGCGATGGCGCCTCCCTCGCCGAGCCCCTTGATGCCGAACGGGTTGAGGGGCGACGGGATCTGCTGGTGCACGACCTCGAACGCGGGAAGCTGCGCGGCCGTCGGCACCGCGTAGTCCATGAGCGTTCCCGTCAGGAGCTGGCCCTCGGCGTCGTACGCTAGCTCCTCGAAGAGCGCGGCGCCGAGACCCTGGGCCGCCCCCCCGACCACCTGCGCTTCGGCGAGCGTCGGGTTGACGAGCACGCCCGCGTCGTGGACGACCACGTACCTCTCGATCGCGACCGTCCCCGTCGCCGGGTCCACGTCGACGATCGCCGCGTGGGTCGCGTACGCCCACGTCACCGTCGGGGCCTCGTAGTAGTACGTCGCCTCGAGCCCCGCTTCCACGCCGGGCGGCCGGCCGTGGTCCCACTGGGGACCCGCAGCGTGGGCGAGCGCGCGGAGCGTGACGGTCTTGTCGGGCGCCCCGCGGACGCCCACGCCGCCCGGGCGCAGCTCCAGATCCTTGGCGTCGCACTCCAATAGATTAGCGGCGATCGCGAAGGCCTTCTGCTGCACGCGCTGGCTCGCCTCCTGAAGGGCCGCCGACACCAGGACGGTGCTCCGGCTCGCGATGCTGCCGAAGCCGATCGGGATCGCCGCGGTGTCGGCGAGCGAGACGATCACGTGGTCGAGCGGCACCTTCCACAGCTCGGCGGCGATCTGGGAATAGATGGTTTCCTGGCCGTTCCCCATCGGGCAGGCGCCGCTCGCCACGTGGATCATCCCCGAGCCGTCCACGCGGACCGTCGCGCCCTCGAACGGCCCCGCGCCGGTGCCCTCGGTGTAGCAGCCGAAGCCGAGCCCGAGGTGGCGGCCGTGGCGGCGGGCCTCCTCCTGGCGACGGCGGAACGCCGCGACGCCGCCCAGGGCCTCCAGCGCCCGCTCGAAGGCGCGGGGAAAGTCGCCGCTGTCGTACACGATCGGCACGCCGTCGCGGTAGGGGATGCCGACCTCGTAGGGCATCTCCCGCGCCTCCACCATGTTGCGCAGCCTCACCTTCGCGGCCTCGAGGTGAAGCTCGCGTGCGATGAGGTCCACCAGGCGCTCCATAACGAAGACCGCTTCGGGCCGCCCGGCGCCGCGGTACGGCGCGTTGGGCACCTTGTTGGTGCAGACCACCTTGCTCTCCGCTGCGTAGTGGTCGACCTTGTACGGGCCAAGAAGGTGGGCCGCCGTGTTGTAGGCGAGCCCGGGGCCGATGGGGTTCCAGGCGCCGCAGTCGAGCGTGAACCGATCGCGCACCGCCAGGATCCGCCCCTCACCATCGAAGGCGACCTCGGCCTCGTGGATCTGGTCGCGGGAGTGGATGGAGCACGCGAAGTGCTCGCGGCGGTCCTCGATCCACCGGACCGGCCGTCCGAGCGTGCGCGCGAGACACGCGACCAGGACGTCCTCGGGGTACACGTGGCCCTTGATGCCGAAGCCGCCTCCGACGTCCGGCGCGACACAGCGCACGCGGCTCTCCGGCATGCCGAGCAGGGCGGCGACCTCGCGCCGCACCCAGTGCACGACCTGGGTGGACGACCAGACGGTCAACGAGTCCGTGCGGACGTCGTACTCGGCGACGACCCCCCGACACTCCATCGGCACGCCCGTGTAGCGGTGGTGGTGGAACCGCCGCCGCAGCGTGTGGGGGGCCGTGCGGAAGACCGTGTCCACGTCGCCCTTGGCGATGCGGTACTCGCTGATCACGTTCGTCCCGAGATCTTCGTGGACGAGCGGGGCGCCCGGCGCGAGCGCGGCGTCGACGTCGGCGGCGACCGGGAGCGGATCGAGCTCGACCCTGAGGCGGGCGACGGCGTCCTCCGCGGTGTAGCGGTCGCGGGCGACGACCACGGCGATCGCCTCGCCGACGTGTCGGACCTTCTCCACGGCCAGGATCGGCTGGCGCGGAGTCTTGAAGCTGTGCGGCACCGCCTGCTTCCAGAGGTTCGGGAGGGCGACCTGCTGAGTGGCCACGGGCCCGAGCGCCTTCACGAGGTCCTCGCCGGTGACGATCGCCACGACGCCCGGGACGGCCGCGGCGGCCGCGCGATCCACCGAAACGATCCGCGCGTGGGCCGCTGGGCTCCGGACGATCGCGGCGTGGAGCATTCCGAGGAACTGCAGATCGCCGACGAAGACGCCCCGGCCCGTGAGCAGGCGGCGGTCCTCGCGGCGGAGCACGGAACGGCCGATCAGCCCGGACGACGCGGAATCCGACATCGAGGAAAACCTCCTCGCGGTTCTCGGCTGGCGCTTCCGGTCGAACTGTGCGCGCAGTCTATCAGGTCGGGTGAGAGCCGACAACGTTGGACGCGTTCCCTTGACAGGCCCGGGGCGCGCCATTCAAGCTAGCGCCATTCCGGATCTGAAAGGGGCATGACCGATGCGGTTCGGCGCCGGCTTCTGGGGCCCGTTCCCCCTCCGCCGCTACGTCGAGTGCGCGAGGCTCGCCGAGGCCCAGGGGTTCGACGTGGCCTGGATCGGCGACACCCAGCTCCTCACCCCGGATCTCTACTCGGTCCTGGCGCTCTGCGCCCAGGCGACCAGCCGGATCGGGATCGGCAGCGCCGTCACCAACACGGTCACGCGGCACGCGACGGTCACGGCCGGCGGCTTCCTCGCGCTCAACGAGTTCTCGAACGGGCGCTGCCTGTTCGGGATCGGCGTGGGCGGGTCCGCCGTCCACACGGTGGGGCTGCCGGAGGACCGCCTCTCGGAGTTCCGGCGGAAGCTCGCGCTCATCGAGGGCCTCGTGCGCGGGGAGACCGTCGAGGTGGACGGCGTGCCGGCGCGCGGCAAGATCGCGGCCCCGGCGGTGCCCGTCTACGTGGCCAGCTCGAGCCCGCTGGTCCTCGAGATCGCGGGCGAGCTGGCCGACGGCGTTATCCTCAATGTCGGTGTGCTCCCGGAGCTGGTCCGCGAGGCGATGCAGCACGTCGAGCGCGGGGCCCGCCGGGCCGGGCGCGATCCGCGCAGCCTGGACGTGGCGGTGTTCGCGGGATCGTCTGTCGACCGCGACCGCAGCCGGGCGATCGAGGAGACGCGCTCCTGGGCGGCGACGGTCGCGCGACGTATCGGGAAGTGGATGGCCTCGGGCGGTGATGAGGTCCGGGCCCTTGGCAGCGAGATCCTCAGGCGGTACAACTGGGATGAGCATGTCAGGGTGGGCGCGACGCACGCGCGAGTGGTGAGCGATGAGATGGCGAGAAATCTCGTGCTGGCCGGGACCGTGGACGATGTCATCGAGGTGGTCAGACGACTCGAGGGCTGCGGGGTGACCCAGGTGATCCCCTTGCCGATGGGGGCCCGCATCGAGGCCACGCTCGAGGCGTTCGGACGCGAGGTCATCCCCGTCTGGCGAGCACCGTCGATGGCGTCCACGAGGAGATGAGGATGCAGGTCTACGCGTTCGATCTGATGCCCTGGCCGTACCTCAAGGAAGCGTCCTACTACCCCGATCCGAACAGTCTGTACGACCCGGCCCTGGGGCAGAAGCTCTACGCCGAGCATCTCGAGCAGATGGAGCTCTATGAGGAGCTCGGCTACGACGCGATCTGCATGAACGAGCATCACGCCAAGCCCTACGGCCTCATGCCGTCGCCGAACCTCGTGGCGGCGGCGCTCATCCAGCGCACGCGGCGGATCAAGATCGGGATCTTCGGCAACCTGCCGGCGCTCCACGCGCATCCGGTCCGGCTGGCGGAAGAGATCGCGATGCTCGATGTGATGTCGGGCGGACGGGTCATCTCGGGCTTCGTCCGCGGGGTGCCGCAGGAGTACCTGGCGTTGAGCGTCCCGCTCCAGGATGCCCGGGCTCGGATGCAGGAGGCGTGGGACCTGATCGTCAAGGCCTGGACGGAGCGCGAGCCGTTCGAGTGGCACGGCACGTATTTCAACTACGACCGCGTCGTGATCTGGCCGCGGCCCCTCCAGCAGCCTCATCCCCCGATCGTGCTGCCCGCGGACAGCGACGAGGGCCTCGAGGCCGCCGCCAGGCGCCGGGTTCCGACCGGCGTCGCCTACCGATCGATCGGCCGGACCAAGGCGACGCTCGATCGTTACCGTGCCTTCGCCGGGAAGCACGGCTGGACCCCGGGACCGGAGCATTGCTACGTCGTCCGCCACGTCTACGTGTCGGAGACGAACAAGCGGGCCAGGGAGGAGGCCGAGCCGCACCTTCTCTACTTCTGGCAGAAGCTCCTGAGCTATCACAAGGGGTCTATGAAGCTCATGGGACAGTCCCGCCCGCCCCGTCCCGCGGTCGTGCAGAGCGCGGAGGACATCCCGTTCTACGAGTTCGACTTCGATCTGTGCCAGAAGGAAGGCATCACGATCATCGGCGATCCCGACTACGTGATCCGCGAGATTCAATCCCAGACGCACGAGCTGGGGGTCGGCGTGCTCATCGTCCTCTTGCACTTCGGGAGCATGCCGCACGTGATGGCCACGAAGAACATCCGGTTCTTCGCGGAAAAGGTGATTCCCGAGCTCAAGCGCGGCTGAGGGGAGGACGAGCGATGGGTGAGATTCTCGGACTCGGCGTGACGCACTATCCGGGACTCATGTACCCCGACGCCAACATGGCCACGTTCCTGGAGCGCACGCTGGCGAGCGGCCGCGTGCCGAAAGAGCGGATGGATCCCGACCGCTGGCCGGAGCCGATGCGACGCGAGTGGGGGACCGACCACGGCGCCACCGCCGCCGCGGAGCACCGCCGTCGGTGCCGGGACGCCTTCCGGACGGTGCGCAAGGAGCTCGATGCCTTCGCGCCGGACTTCGTGCTGATCTGGGGCGACGATCAGTACGAGAACTTCAAGGAGGAGATCGTTCCGCCCTTCTGTGTCTTCGCGACCCCCGAGGTGGCGTGCCGACCCTTCAGCAGGCGCCGCGCCTTCACGCCGCCCGACAACGTCTGGGGCGAGCCCACCGAGACCGTCGTCACGCTCAAGGGGCATCCGGCCGCCGCCAAATATCTAGTGACCGAGCTGATCAACGCGCAGGTGGACATGCCGTACGCCTACACCACGCGCTACGAGCACGGCCTGGCCCACGCGTTCATCAACACCGTGCTCTACCTCGACTGGGACCGGACCGGGTTTCCGTATCCCGTCGTGCCCTTCCACGTCAACTGCTACGGCTCCGCGGTGATCCAGCGTCGCGGCGGGGCAGCCGCACCGACCTCTCCCGAGCCGGACCCGCCCGGCCCGACGCCGACCCGCTGCTTCGACGTCGGCGCCGCCACCGCCCGGGCGCTCGCCAGGAGCCCGTGGCGCGTCGCGCTCATCGGCTCCTCGAGCTGGTCTCACGCGTTTCTCACGGGGAAGACGCAGTGGATCGAGCCGGACCTCGAGTCCGACCGTGCCCGTCTGGAGGAGCTCCGCGCGGGACGCTACGCGAAGTGGCGTGAGCTCACGACCCGGCAGCTCGAGGACGCCGGCCAGCACGAGTTCCTGAACTGGGTCTGCCTGGCCGGCGCCATGCACGAGCTGGGACGGCGAGCCGAGATCGTGGACTACGTCGAGTCCTACATCTTCAACTCGGACAAGTGCTTCGCCGTCTTTCGTCCGCGCTGAGCCCGCAGGGGAGTCGAGAGGGGGGCGAAGGCTGTACGCCTTCCGTGCAGCCGGAGCCCTCTTCTCCCACTAGATGCGCAGTTTCGGCTGATTGCCGCCGGCGCCGTGCCGGTCCCGGGACAGCTCTCCGATGGTCTTCTCGCCCTCGGCGTCCGCGATCAGCAGCCGGACGTAGAGTCGTTGGCCGACCACCTGTGCGTCGGTCAAGGTGACGAGGGTCGGTTTGAAGGCGATCACGTTCGCGAGCACCTCGTCGACGGCGGACTTGAGCGCCTGTTCGAGCCGCGGCTTGTCGTGGACATCGATGTCGGCGAGGGATAGAGACGTGGTCGCCTCGACGATGGCGGCCCAGGCTGGCGCCCCGCAGAGCGTTGCCGACACGATGATCAGTGCTACGACCAGAGCTTTCATGGGAACCCCCTCGGCATGGCAACGGTGCATAGTCGCTGCCACGCTGCGGGGGCGGTCGTATGGAAAACTTACAGCGCCCGACGCGGCCCGATCGTCAGATCACGCGGAGGGCCGCGGTGTGACATGGCCGCACGCCGCGCAGGTCCGATGGGTCTCGGAGCCGTAGAACTCCTCGTAGGCCCGTGACACCGGATCCTCGCGATAGTCGGCGACGTGCTTGACGGTCTCGTAGAGGCTGGCCCCACACCGCTCGCAAAACCACGTGAACCGATCGCGCTCGTCCGGTCGCCGCTTGCGCTCGAGGACGAGGACGAAGGCATCGGGCGAGAACCGCGGAGAGTGCAGGACCCCGGCGGGACAGTAAATGATCTCCCCCTCGCGCACCACGGCGATCTTCTCCGCGCCGTCGGGCGTGCGGTAGTGGAGGTTCATGTCGCCTTTGATCATGTACATGACCTCGTCGCTGGGGTCGTTGTGAAACTCGCTGCGGTGCTCGCGCCCCCGCGCGACGAAGGCCACGCTGTCCGGCGCCTGCCAGAGCACACTGACCGGCCTGGTGGCGTTGCGGATGCTGTTCGTGACCTGACCGAGGTCGACCGCCCGCATCTCGTCCATGGACCCTCTCCTGGGTGGATCGCGTTGGGGGAAGGGTAGCATGGATCGGGTGAGGGCGGCGGTGGTCGGCGCAGTGCTGGCGCTCGCGACCAGCGGCTCGGCGCGCGCGGCGGAGAGACCCGGGACGGGGCCGGAGACGCCCTGGGCGTGCCCGGTGAGCCACCCGATCAAGGGCTACCTCTCTGCGGAGTCGGGGCGGCGCGTGTACTATGTGCCAGGCGCGCGGTTCTACGAGGAGGCAAGCCCGGAGCGGTGCTACGCCACCGAGGACGAGGCGGTGCGCGACGGGAGCCGGCCCGCGCGCGACCGAATGGCGCCCGCCTCGAGTCCGCACGCGCCGCTGCTCTAGGCTCGTCGCGCCACCGCATCACCGAGGGAGGACGCTCACGTGGAAAACAGGAGCATCCAGGCACCCCGGGACCTCCGTGAGTGGATCACCCGCGTCGAGGCTGTCGGGCAGCTGACACGCGTCCGCGAGGAAGTCGACTGGAACGAGGAGATGGGAGCGATCACCTACATGGCTCACCAGACCCTCGGCGCCCCCAGCGGTGCTCTTCGAGCGCATCACGGACTGCCCCCACGGGGTTCGGCGCGCTCTGGAACCTGATCGGCTCCAGCCCGGACCGGTTCGCCATCGCGGTCGGCGAGCCGGTCGGGCTCGGCGTGATGGACCTGATCACGCGCTTCAAGACGAAGCTCGGCCAGGGCATGCCGCCCGTGATCGTGGATGGCGCGGATGCCCCCGTGAACGCCAACCACCGCTTCGGCGACGACGTGGACGTGACGATCTTCCCGGCCGCGCGCCACTGGGCCGGCGACGGCGGCCGCTATATCGGAACGGGGGACGCCATCCTCACGCGTGATCCCGATGGCGGCTGGCTTAACGTCGGCTGCTATCGCCAGATGGTGCAAGGCAAGAACCAGGTCGGACTATATCTGTCGCCGGGCAAGGACGCGCGGCTTCATATCGAGCGCTACTGGAGCCGCAACGAGCCCTGCGAGGTCGTGGCGGTGTGGGGCGTCGACCCCGCGATGTTCGTGGCGGCCTCCCTCGGGTTTGGCAAGACGCTCTCGGAGCTCGAGTTCATCGGCGGCATCACGGGCCGGCCCATGGAGCTCTGCAAGGGCCAGGCGGGGAGCGTTCCGTATCCCGCCCACGCCGAGATCGTCGCCGAGGGCGTGATCCGGCCCGACGCCATGAAGCTCGAGGGGCCGTTCGGCGAGTTCACCGGCTACTACGGGCGCCCCGAGGACATGGCCTTCCTCATGGAGGTCAAGGCCCTGCACTTCCGCGACAAGCCCATCCTCACCCACGCGCTGATGGCGGATTATCCGGCCAACGAGACGAGCCTGCTCTACTCGATCGCCCGCGCCGCGAAGATCTGGAACGACCTCGACAAGCTCGGCGTCCCCGGGATCCGCGGCGTCTACTGTCATCCCGCGGCCGCAGGGGGCTGGGGCCTGACGATCGTGTCGCTGGAGCAGCGCTATGCCGGCCACGCGCCCCAGGTGCTCGCGCTCGCGTCCCAGGTGCCCGGCGGCGCGTACTACGCCAAGTGGATCATCGCCGTGGACGAGGACGTCGATCCCTCGAACATGAACCAGGTCCTCTGGGCGATGGCGACCCGCTGCAACCCGGCCGAAGACATCGATCTCCTCCGGCAGACGTGGTCGACCTGGCTCGACCCGACGCAGAACCCGCCCGAGGAGCGCCCGTACGGATCGAAAGCCCTGATCAACGCCTGTATGGAGCACCGCTACATCAAGCAGTTCTCGAAGCGGACGAAAGTGCGCCGGTCCGTCTATGAGTCGGTGGCCAGGCGCTGGTCTCAGCTGGGCTTTCCGGGCGCGCCACCGCGGCTCTGGGCCCTCGAGGACGGGGAGCGTCAGGAGCCTCCCGCGGGCTGAGCGGCTCGCCGCGATGCTGGTCGCCGTACATATCCTCGTGGGCCTGCTGATGGTCGCCGGCCTCGTGGGCTCCCTCCTGCCGTTCGTGCCCGGCACGCCATTCATTCTGGCCGGAGCGCTGATCTATGCCCTGGCGACTGATTTCAACCCGGTCGGCTGGGGACGGCTGTTCATCTTGGTGATGCTCGCGGCGCTTGCCGGAGCGCTCGGCTACGCGGGCGCGGCGCTCGGGGCCACGACGTCCGGGGGCAGCCGCTGGGCGGTCGCCGGCGCGCTGCTCGGCGGTCTGGTGGGAATCTTCTTCGGTCCTCTCGGCCTCCTCCTCGGCCCGCTCGCGGGAGCGGTGGGCGGCGAGTTGCTGCGGAGCGGAAATCTCGAGGGAAGCGCGCGGAGTGGCGTCGGGGCTCTGGCCGGCGTCGTGGCGGGTGCCATCGCGCATTTCACGCTGGCCCTCGTCATGGTCGGGCTGTTCCTCTGGTGGATCTGGCGAGGCTAGCGAGCAGCGCCTCACGACGGACCGGCACCTCGTTCACTTCGACACCCTCGAGAGCCAGAGCATCGGCGACGGCGTTCGCGATGGCTGCCGGGGGCGGTCCTGCCGATCCCTCTCCGGTCCCTTTGAGGCCGAGGGGATTCAGTGGGGATGGCGAGTCGCGGCCGCTCACGTCGATCGACGGCACGGCGTCGGCAGTCGGCAGCCCGTACTCCATGAGGCTTCCGGTCAGGAGCTGCCCGGTCTCGTCGTAGACGATGCCCTCGGAGAGGGCCGCGCCGATCCCCTGGACGACGCCTCCCTGGGCCTGGCCCTCGACGAGTCGCGGGTTGATCTCTCGGCCGGCGTCGTGCACGACGTGGTACCCGAGCACCGTCACCGTCCCCGTCTCGCGATCGACCTCCACCGTCGCCGCATGCGCTCCGGAGGCCCACGTCACGCTCTCGGGAACCGCCGCGTGACGACCAGATCGGCGCCCGCGAGGGCCGTGTCGGGATCGCCGCGCTCGAGCGCGACCGAGGCCGCGAGGTTCGTCCCCCAGTCGGGATGGACGAGCGGCGCGTCGGACCCGAGCGCCTGCTCGGGATTGGTCGTGGCTTCGAGAGGCTCGTAGTCGACGGTCACCCCCGCCACGCCGTCCGCCGCCCGGTACGGATCGCTCGCCACGACGACCGCGATCGGCTCGCCGACGAACCTCACGACCCGGTCCGCGAGCGCGGACTGACGGAACGCCTTGAGGCTCACCGCGGCCACCGGCGGTGGCGGCCACGCCCCGGAGAGCTCCGGCAGGTCGTCGAGGGCGAAGACGCCGACGATGCCCGCGGAGCTCCGGAGCCGCCCGCGATCGATCCGGGAGACTTTTGCGTGAGCATGGACGCTCCGGACGAATGCGATGTGCAGGGCGTCGTCCAGACGGAAGTCGTCGACGTAGCGACCGCGCCCGGTGAGGAACCGGCGGTCTTCCGCTCGCCGCACGGACGCGCCGATGAGGGAGGATCGAGACGACACGGCGTCCTGTATCATAGCCGGGTGCAACGCAGCACGGGACGGTTCCTGACGACGCACACGGGCAGTCTTCCGCGGCCCGACGACCTCGTGCGGATGATGTTCGCCAGGGAGGAGGGCGTGCCGGTCGACCCGGCGGTGCTGGCCGCGCGGATCCGCGCGGCCGTGGGGGAGATCGTTAGGAAGCAGCGCGAGGCCGGCCTCACCGTCGTCAACGACGGCGAGGTGAGCAAGCCGAGCTACGCCACGTACGTGAAGGATCGTCTGCACGGCTTCGGCGGGACCAGCCAGGCGCTCCAGTACCAGGACCTCGTGGACTTCCCGGGGATCGCCAAGCGGGTCTTCGGCGATCCGGGCCGGGCGCGCCGACGGGCGCCGGCCTGTGACGGCCCGATCAGCGTCCGGGACGCGCGCGCCCCGCAGACCGACGTGGAGAATCTCCAGGCGGCGCTCGGCGCCGGGGCCGAGGACGCGTTCCTCACCGCCGCGTCGCCCGGAGTCATCTCGCTCTTCTTCCGCAACGACCACTACCCGAGCCACGAGAAGTACCTGGGCGCCGTCGCCGACGCGATGCGGCACGAGTACGAGACCGTGGCCAAGGCGGGCCTCGTCCTCCAGATCGACTGTCCCGACCTGGCGATGGGACGACACATCCAGTTCGCCGGGCTGAGCCTCGAGGAATTCCGGGCGAGGGCGCGCCTGCACGTCGAGGCCCTCAACCACGCCGTCGCGAACATTCCCGCCGATCAGCTGCGCATCCACCTCTGCTGGGGCAACTACGAGGGGCCGCATCACTACGACGTGCCGCTCGCCGACATCCTGGACATCGTCCTCACGGCCCGGCCCAACGGCATCTCGTTCGAGGCCGCGAACCCGCGCCACGCCCACGAGTGGAGGGTGTTCGAGCGCGTGAAACTGCCGGACGGCAAGGTCGTCATCCCGGGCGTCATCGACTCGACGACGAACTTCATCGAGCATCCCGAGCTGGTCGCCGAGCGCATCGGTCGTTATGCGCGGCTGGTCGGCCGCGAGAACGTCATCGCCGGTACCGACTGTGGGTTCGGGACGTGGGTGGGCCAGGCCGCCGTCGATCCGGACGTCGTCTGGGCCAAGCTCGCCAGTCTGGCCGAAGGCGCGCGGCTCGCATCCCGCGAGTTCTGGTAAGCAGACCTCATGAGCAGGCCATGAGGCCGGCAGTCATCGCGCTCGTCGTCGTCCTCCACCTGCTCTGCGACCTCGCGTCGCCCACGATCGGCGCCTTCCGCCTCGATCCGAGCGAGTCGGTGGACGGCGTCAGGGCGGAGGAGGCCCAAGCCGATGCGCCGGCGCGCGCGCTTCACGCCTCACCGCAGCCAAAGCCGCTGGTCCTGCCGACGGGATTCGTGAAGGTCACGCCCGATCCCGGTCACCCGCGGTCAACCCAGGACCTCGTGCCGCTCCTTCCCCGCCGAGACGCCTCACCCGACGACGCTCCCGCCCGCTCGACCGAAGACCACTGATCTCCGCGTCCCATTCCTGATCCGGGACCGTCCCCGACGCTCGGCACATCGGGTGGGGTCGGGACGACAACATCGAACCCATGCACCCCGCGGGCAGCCAACGGGGACGCGGAGAGTCAGCGTGAAACTGAAAGAAGGGCAAGAGGGTCTCATCATCGCGCTCGCGATGGCGGGGATCGTGGTCGTCATCGCGGTATTCATCAAGCTCGTGTTTTGAGCCCGCAGATACGGATGGCGCGCTTGCGGATCGGTGATGTGGTGAAGCGTCGCGGCGTCCCGGGTCAGCAGCGCGGGCGGGTCATCGGCTTCGCCGACGGGGGCAGTGGCCGGGTGATCCTGGTCGAGTGGGTAGACAAGCGGATCTTCCCGAATCCGAGTCCCGAGCCCGAGGGCGGTCTCGAGCGGGTCGAGAGCGACTCGACCCGCTGAGCCCTGTCGGCCCGTTGGCGCGCGGGCCCCGATCGAAACCGCTTGAGCCTTTTGCGGTGATGGTCGATCGAGGCACTGGAGGGACCTGTGAGCGTCAACGTCCTTGAGGATCGGCTGGCCGAGCTGCCCCGGGCCCACGAGCACACGCGCGCCCATCAGGAGGAAGACTTCCGGCCGTTCGCCGGCGTGCTCCTCGGGGTCGCCGCCGGATCACTCGTCTGGCTCGGCCTGGCCTGGTTCCTCCGGAGCCTCGGTTAGTCACTTACAGTAGGGAGCCTCGAAGGGCCCCTTTACCCCGAACGCACGCCTTACCAGTGGATGGTTTCGCCTGGACTCAGGAGGGCGACGCTCTCCGCGAGGTCCCGGCGCAACGCCTCCTTGAGGAGCCGCTCGGGCGGCTCCTTGAACGGCTCGCGATTCATCTCGAACGTCCCCCAGTGCATCGGCACCAGGATCCGCCCCCGCACGTCCTCGAAGAGCTGGACGGCCTCCTCGGGGTTCACGTGGTTCGGGTGGTGCGATTGCCAGCCGCTATAGCCGCCGATCGGAAGCGCCGCCACGTCGAACGGCCCCAGGCGGCCGATCGCCTTGAGCGACGCCGAGTACCCGGTGTCGCCGGCGAAGAAGAGACGCTTGCTCCGGGCGACGATCACCCACGAGGACCAGAGCCTCAGGTTCTGGTCGGAAAACCCCCGGCCCGAGGAGTGCTGGGCCGGTGTGCAGACGAACGTGAGGCCGCTGAGGCGCGCCGTCTGCCACCAGTCCAGCTCGATCGCCTCGTGAATGCCCAGGTCTTCGAGCCAGGCCTTCATCCCGAGGGGCCCGAAGAAGGTCGGACGGTGCTCGCGGGCGAGCCGCTGGACGGTCGCCGTGTCCAGATGGTCGTAGTGATCGTGGGAGATCACGACGGCGTGGATCGGCGGGAGGTCCTCGAAGCGGATCCCCGGGGGAATGAGGCGGCGCGGCCCCGCGACCGCGAGCGGGCTCGCGCGCTCACCCCAGTGCGGGTCCGTCAAGATGTTGACGCCATCGAGCTGGA
>Ga0209399_10001271_pt1 | contig 13254 bp, 10 predicted proteins | sample OV2TP3_FD_184130 | JGI IMG/M metagenome (GOLD analysis project Ga0209399, IMG submission 184130) | Hot spring microbial communities from Beatty, Nevada to study Microbial Dark Matter (Phase II) - OV2 TP3 (SPAdes) (version 3) | ecosystem: Environmental > Aquatic > Thermal springs > Hot (42-90C) ... | reverse complement strand
GCGCGACGAGGTCCGGCACGTCGGCGAGCCGGTGGCGGCCGTCGTCGCTCCCGATCCCTACCGGGCGGCCGATGCGGCCGAGCTCGTCCGCGTCCGGTACGAGCCCCTTCCGGCCGTCGTCGACGCCGAGGCGGCGATGGCCCCCGGCGCTCCCGAGGTCCACCGCGGGCAGAAGAACGTCGTCGGCAGGATCCGCTGGGCGATCGGCGACGTCGACCGGGCCTTCCGCGAGGCCGACCTCGTGATCGAGGAGCGCTTCACGTACGCGCGCGTGACGTCGATGCCGATCGAGACGCGGGCGGTCTGCGCGCAGGTCGGTCCGGACGGCGCGGTCACGGTGTGGGCGGGGCATCAGGGACCCTACTTCTTGCGCGACGCCCTCGCCCAGATCCTCACGCTCCCGGCCGAGCGCGTCCGCGTGATCTGCCCGGACACCGGCGGCGGCTTCGGCCCGAAGTTCGCCGTCTACCCGGAGGACGTGCTGGTGCCCGTCCTGGCCCGGCGCCTCGGCCGGGCCGTGAAGTGGGTGCAGACCCGGACCGAGTTCATGCAATCGAGCCAGCATGCCCGCGACCAGATCCACGATGCGCGGCTCGCCGCGCGTCGTGACGGGACGATCCTCGGCCTCGAGATCAAGATCGTCAAAGACGTCGGGGCCTACCACTGCTGGGCCTTGATCGAGCCGTCCAATACCGTGAACCACCTCCCGTCGCAGTACCGGATCCCCAACATCCGGGCCGAGGGGTTCTGCGTGCTCACGAACAAGGTGCCCAGCTCCCCGTATCGCGGCGCCGGACGGCCGGAGGCGGTGTTCGTGACGGAGCGGCTCGTGGACCTTCTGGCCGCGCGGCTCGAGCTGGACCCGGCCGAGGTGCGGCTCCGGAACACGGTGCAGTCGCACCAGATGCCCTATCGCTCGGGGCTCACGTACCGGGACGGCGTGCCGATCGTCTACGACGGCGGTGACTATCCGGCCGAGCTCCGAAAGGCGCTGGAACTCTGCGATTACGACGGCTGGCGGAAACGTCAGGCCGAGCTCTCCGCGGAGGGACGCTGCGTCGGCGTCGGGATCGCCACCTACCTGGAAGCCGGCGGCATCGGCTGGCCCTGCGAGGGCGCGAGTGTCAAGGTGGACGACGCCGGCAACGTCGAGGTCCTGATCGGCGTGTCGTCTTCGGGCCAGGGGCACGAGACGATCTTCGCCCAGGTCTGCGCCGAGCACCTGGGGGCGCGCTTCGAGCAGATTCGAGTGCGCGGCGGCGATACGACGCTGCTGCCTTACGGCTTCGGCACGGGCGCCAGCCGGGTGGCAGTCAACACCGGCAACGCGGTCATGATGGCGGCCGAGGCGGTGCGAGCGAAGGCCAGCCGCGTGGCGGCCCGGTTGCTCGAGTGCGGCGAGAAGGACGTGCGGATCGAGGATGGGCAGGTCTTCGTCACCGGCGCGCCGATGCGCGCGGTCCCCCTCGGGACCGTGGCGAAGGCGGCGCTGCGGGACCGCTCGTTGGCCGCGCTTGGCGGTCCCGGCCTCTGGGACACGAAGTTCTACTACCCGCCGACGGTGACCTGGTCGAGCGGGATCCACGTGGCGGTGGTCGAGGTCGATCCCGACACGGGGAAGGTCACCGTGCTGAAGTACGTGATGGTCCACGACTGCGGCCGCCAGCTCAACCCGATGCTCGTGGACGGGCAGCTCGTGGGGGGCTTTGCGCAAGGGCTCGGCGTGGCCCTCGGCGAGCACGTCGTCTACGATGGTCACGGGCAACTCCTCACGGGAAGCCTGATGGACTATGCGATCCCGCGCGCCGACGATATTCCGGAGCTCGCGACGGAGCACTTCCACTTCCCGACCGACCTGAATCCCCTCGGCATCCGGGGCGCGGGCGAGGGGCCGACGGGCCCCCCGCCGGCGGCGATCGCCAATGCTGTCGCCGACGCCTTCGGTGGCCGGCTACGAATCAACTTCCCCGTCGTCACGGCGGCCCGAGTCCACGCCCTCCTCCTCGAGGCCGGGGTCGGGAGCGACGCCGTTGGACGGCGGGTTTGAACGGGAGGACGCCATGGGCAAGAAGATCGCGTTCGAGAACGTCTTTCCCTTCCAGGACCTCGCCGTGCTCGTGGCCCACCACGAGGGGTTGTTCAAGGAGGAGGGGCTGGACGTCGAGTTCGTCCAGACCCCAGCCCTCTGGGAGGTCAAGGCCGACCCGGGCGTGACGAGCGCCCACGGAACGAGCGCGCTCATCGGTCACGGCAGCCGCAACGAAGAGGGCACGGCGACCATGTACAACGCCTGCGAATGGGGCAACTACCGCCGGGCGCAGGACAGCCGTGCCGGAGCTCGTCAGGTCGGCCGGCGGGCGAGCATCGCCTACGGAGCGATCATCGTGGAGCCGCGGTCCGCCGTCTCTACACCCCAGCAGCTCGCCGACGTGCCCGTCGGCGTCCCCTACTACAACGGCACGCACTACCTGGCGCTGCAGATGCTGGAAGGCTTCCTCCCGCGGGATCGCATCACGACGTGCCAGGCCCCTCTCATGGCCAGGGAGCGGTACCGGGCGCTGATGCGCGGCGAGCTCCCGGCCACCACCGTCGTGGAGCCCTACATCACGGTCGCGGAAAAGGCCGGCTGCCGGATCCTCGTCGAATCCTGCTTCCACGGTACCGAGGTGGCGACCGACGATCTCGGCGCCGAAACGTACGCCGCCTTCAAGCGAGCGGTGAGAACGGCGATCGGCCGGATCAACGCGGACAAGCGGAAATACGCGCAGTACTTCATCGACTATCACAAGGATGATCCGGACGTGGCGGCCTTGACCGTCGATGACTTCAACCTGGGCAGGATCCAGGTCGCGGAGTTCGGCCCCATCCCGGAGGACGAGTTCGCCCGGACGTACGAGTGGATGGTGAGCTGGGACATGATCCGGGAAGGGCATCGGATGGAAGACCTGGTCGACGTGACCCGTCAGCGGAAAGCGCATGCGTGAAAGGAGATCGGGTATGGCAATGCGACGGATCCAGGCGCTCCTGATCGCGGGCCTGCTCGGCGCCTCGGGCTGGCTCGCCTCCCCACCCGACGCGGCGGCCCAGCAGGTGCTCCGGATCGGAGAGTTCGTCACGCTGACCGGGCCGCTGGCGGCGTACGGCAACCAGCTTCACCGGGCCCGCGCCCTGGGCCTCGAGGAGATCAACGCGAGGGGCGGGGTGAACGTGGGCGGCAGCCGCGTGAAAGTGGAGCTCGTCTCGCTCGACGCGGGGCCCCCCGGCGAGGCGCTCAAGGTCTTCGAGCGGCTCCTGAGCGTGGAGAAGGTGAGCCTCGTCCTGGACGGCCTCTTCTCCTCCACCCAGTACGCCATGGGCCCGATCCTGAAAGGCAAGAACGCCATCGTGATCTGGTCCGGCGGCAACGACCCGGGGACGACGGTGGGCGTGCCCAACGCCTTCCGGAACCACTTCGACGGCGGGAATCCGTTCATGAAGGTGAGCGGCGACTTCCTCCGGAAGATGGGGGTGAAGCGGATCGCGACCTACGGCACCACGGGCCACGTGGAGTTCAAGAAGTTCGTGGAGGAGTACCTCCCGAAGCTGCCGGGCGTCCAGGTCGTGGGCTCGGAGTGGCACCGCTTCGGCGAGAAGGACTTCTTCCCGATCCTGACCAAGTTCAAGGAGCTGAAGCCGGACGCCGTGATCTCGCACTCCATTGGCGCCGACATGATGACCATGGTGAAGCAGGCGCGCGAGATCGGGCTCTATCCCGGGCCCCTCTGGATCAATCAGAGCGCCATGGGCCCGCTCATGATCGACGAGGAGTCGCGGAAGATCATGGAGGGCACGTACGAGAGCCTCACGGCGGGCTCGTCGACGACGAACGAGCCCACGCCCAAGGCCCGGGCCTTCTTCGAGAAGTACGCGAAGAAGTACGGCGAGCGGGGCTTCGGTCCCTGGACCGAGCCCGGCTGGGACAGCCTCTTCATCATGGTCAAGGCCGTCGAAAAGGCTGGCACGGTGAGCGACGTGCCGAAGATCATCGCGGCCTTGCACGGGCTCACGACCGACGAGATCCCCGAGCTCCTGCTCCAGTACAAGCCCGGCAAGATCTTCGACAAGGAGGGTCAGGCTTCCCCGAAGATCATCATCAGCCAGTGGAAGGGCGGGAAGCACGTGCAGGCGTATTCCGGCCACGGCGACTGACGCCGAGCGCGCGACGCACGGCCCGAAGGAGGGGCGGAAGCAGGCCCTCAGGCAGAAACACGATGAGGGCGACGAGGAGGATTCCGAACAGGAGGAGCCGCACCGCGGCGAACTCGTGGAGGACCTCGCGGATGAGCTCGAGGACGAACACGCCGAACAGGGGTCCGTAGACCGTTCCCGTTCCGCCGAGCATCACGGCGAGGAAGAGGTCCACGGAGACGGCGAAGTTGAAAAACTCCGGGTGGGCGTATTCGAGGTAGTGCACGTAGAGGCTCCCCGCGAGTCCGGCGAGCCCCGAGGCGAACACGAAGGCGAAGGTCTTGTAATGCATCGGGTTGATCCCGAGCATGAGGGCCTTCGTCTCGTTGTCACGCACCGCCATCAACGCGCGGCCGATGGGCGAGCGGAGCATCCGGATCATCGCCCAGTGGGCGAGCACGGTGACGGCGAGCACCAGGTAGTAGTAGGCGATCCGCGACTCGAAGCCAGCGGGCCTCGGCACCCCCCGAAGCCCGAAGCCGCCGCCCGTCAGGGCGTGCCAGCCGTCCATGACCTCGGTGGCGATGAGCTGGAAGGCCACCGTCACGATGATGTAGTAGATCCCGCGGGTCCGGAAGGACGGCACGCCGATCGCCAGCGCCACGAGGCCCGTCACGCCCACCGCGATCACCAGGTCGACCCAGAAAGGGAGCCCCAGGCGCACGGCCAGGATGCCCGACGTGTAGCCCCCGATGCCGAAAAATGCCGCGTGGGCGATGGACACCAGGCCCGTGTAGCCCATCAGGATGTTCAGGCTGGACGCCAGGATGGCGAAGATCAGCATGAGGATGGCGAGGTGGGTCAGGTAGCCCTCGCGGCCGACGAGCGGGAGCGCCGCCAGCGCCAGGAGGAGCAGGGCGGCGAGGAGCCCGGCCCTCACCGTGTCGCCTGCACGTCCGCCCGGAGAACGCGTTGCCCGAAGAGGCCGGCGGGCCGGAGCACCAGGACGAGAATGAGGAGGCTGAACGCCACCAGCTGCTTGAACTGGGAGGTGACGTAGGTCAGCGTCAGGCTGTCCACCACGCCGAGCAGGAGACCACCGACGATCGCGCCGCCGACGCTCCCGAGCCCGCCCAGGACGACGACCACGAACGCCTTGAGGATGATGGGGCTCCCCATGTCGAAGCTCATGGTGAAAGTGGCGCCGACCAGTGCCCCGCCCAGGCCCGCCATCCCGCTCCCGAAGGCGAAGCTCCATGAGGCCACCCGATCGATCGGCACGCCGAGGAGCCGTGCGGCGACCGGGTCCTGGGCCACGGCGCGCATGGCCCGTCCCATCCGGGTCCTGGTCACGTAGAGCTGGAGACCGATGAAGGCCGCGGCCGTGACCACGAAGATCAGGATCCGCATGGACGGCAGGTAGACGATTCCCGGGATGGTGACGACGCCCTGGAGGGCTCCGGGGACCGGGATGGAGCGCCCCTCGCTTCCCCAGAGGAGGAGGGCGCCGTTCTCCAGCGCCAGCAGCACGCCGATGGCCGAGACGAACATGGCGTCCTCGGTCGCGCCCCTGAGCCGGCTGAACGCGAGCTTCTCGATCACCACACCGAAGAGCGCCATGCCGAGGGCCGCCGCCAGGGCGGCGATTCCCAGGTTCAGGCCGAACCGCGTGACGCCGAAGTAGGCGACGAAGGCCCCCCAGACGAGGACCCCGCCGAGGCCGAAGTGCGGGACGCGCAGGATGCTGAATATGATCGTCAGGCTGATGGCGACGAGCGCCAGGATCGCCCCATCCACGAGCCCGTTGGCCAGGACCTGGATCACGTCGCGGCGTCGAGGAAATCCGCGAGGCGCTCGCCGATCATCACGCAGGTGAGGTTGGTGTTGCCGTGCGTGACGGACGGCAGGATCGAGGCATCCGCTACCCAGAGATTCTCGAGCCCGTGCACCCGGAGCTGCTGGCTCACCACGGCCATGGGGTCCTCCGCCGGCCCCATCCGGCAGGTGCCGGCCCCGTGGAAGTAGGTGTCCACGGTCGTGCGGGCGCAGTGGCCCCAGTCGGCGTCCGGCGCCGGAACCACGATGGGGCCGTAAAGCTCGGACAGGGGCGGCGTGCCGATGAGCTGCTGGACGATCCCCATCCCGCCCAGCGCGGCCTTGAGGTCGTCCTCGTCCACGAGCGTCTGCGGATCGATGCCCGGCAGGTCGGCGGGATCGGCGGAGCGCAGGTAGACGTGCCCGCGCTGGCGCTGCTCGAGGAGGTTGACCGAGAAGCTCAGGAGCGGCCCCGCGCCGGCGATCTCCACCGGAGGGCGCAGGAGGATGTGGAGATCGATGAACTCCCGCGTCGGCTCGCTCCGGGCCAGCACCCCGACCGTGAGGCTCCCCGCACCGGCCACGGAGGATCGGTAGACGATAGGGTCGCCTGCCTTCAGACCCTCATAGGTCATGTAGACCGTCGCGTGATCGTGGTAGTTCGCGCCCACGCCCTCGAGGGGATGCCGCAGGGGGATGCCGTGACGGTGGAGCTCGGCCTTCGGCCCGATGCCGGACATCATGAGAATCTGCGGCGTGCGGAACACCCCGGCGCAGAGGACGACGTGGTCGGCGGTGACCGCCTGCTCGCCACCGGTGACGCGATAGTGCACCCGGGTGACGCGCCCTCCGGCGACCTCCAGCCGGGAGACGGGGGCCTCGGCCCTGATCGCGAGATTCGGACGCGCTCGGGCCGGCCCGAGATAGGCGACGGATGTCGACTGGCGCAGGCCGTCCTTCACGGTCCGGGGGAAGATGACCACCCCTATTGGGTTGGGCGTGTTGACGTCGGCGCAGCGCGGAATGCTCAGCCGCTCGGCAGCGAGGAGCAGGGCGCGGGGCAGCGGGCTCAGCGTCTCGAAGGTGGCGGGACGCCGGAGGTAGAGCGGGCCGTCGCGCCCGTGCAGAGGATCGTCTCCATAGTCGGCGTCGTGCTCGAGGCGCTTGAGGTACGGCAGGATGCGCTCCCAGCTCCAGTCGGGATTGCCCGCGGCGACCCAGTTTGCGGCGTCGGCAGCGATCGGGCGGATCCCGGCCGTGATGTTCACCGACGAGCCGCCGCCCATGATCTTCCCGGCCAACAGCGGGCGGGTGCTGCCGTCCGCGTGGCGCGGGATGGAGTACATGTCGACGTACCGGCCGCTCAGCAAGAGCTCGTAGGCCCGCAGGGGATCCGCGACGATCTCGGGGACGGGCTGCGGGTCGGGCCCCGCCTCCAGGAGCAGAACCCGGCGCGAGGGCGCCTCCGACAGGCGCGCGGCCACCACGCAGCCGGCCGAGCCGCCCCCCACGACGACGACGTCGAAGCGCTCAGCCACGGGCGGCGTCGGCCTCGAGGCGCGCGCGCAGGCGTCGCGCGAAGTCATTCATGAGAAATGTCGCGGTGCCCCGCAGCACCATGTCCCCGATGATCGCGAGCGGGCCCGAGACGTCCACGTCGGCGCGATAGGTCAGCGTGGAGCCCGCGTCGGCCGTCTCCGCCAGGGCGAGGTCCAGCTCGGTGCGCACGGCGCTGCCCGTGACCGAATCCGTGCCCTCGGTCCGCACCTTCATGGCGCTCGGCGGCACGCGCTCCACGATCGTGGACCGGAAATTGAACGACCCGGACATGGGGCCGAGCCTGGTGGTCAGGACCCCCGTGAAGGTGTTGTCGTCCACCTGCTTCGCCGATTCGATGCCGGGCAGACACGACGAGAACCGCTCGAGGTCGAGCAGAAAATCCCAGAGGTCCTGCCGGTCCGCGGGCACGTCGATCTTCCCCTCGATCAGCATCGCGTGCCCGTCACAGGCCGTAGAACCGGAGGCTGTTGGCCGACAGGATCTTGGCCTTGACGGCCTCGGAGAGATCGTTGCGGTCCCAGAACTGCTTGGCATTGTGCGGCGTGCGGTCGCCGTGGGGCATGTCCGATGCGTACAGGAGATGGTCCTCGCCGATCAGGTCCACGACCTGCGGCACCAGCTGCTCGTCGGTCTCGCAGTTGAAGAAGAGGTTCCCCGATTGTAAGTATTCGATGGGCGGACGCTCCCCGCGGTAACCGATCGCCAGCTTCATCTCGCCGAACTTCCAGAAGTGCTCCATGCGCTCCAGCCAGTAGGGGAGCCAGCCGACGCCGGTCTCGAAGAACCCGACCTTGAGATTGGGGTGCCGGTCCAGGACGCCGCCGCCGATGAAGCTCGAGAAGGCCATGAACACCGGCACGGTGAACGGAATCAGGAGGGACTCCCAGATCGTGCTGAAGAGCTGGGTCATGGGCGGGCACGGCCAGCCGACGTGGATCGCCACGGGCAGCCGGAGCCGTTCCGCCTCGGCGAAGAACGGCTCGAAGGCGGGGTCGTGGAGCTGTCGGGTGTTGTACATCCCGTGGAGCATGACGGCCAGGGCGCCGAGGTCCCGCACCCGTTTCAGCTCGCCGATCGCCAGATCCACGTTGCCCAGGTCGACGGTCGCGACCCACTTCAAGCGCTCCTGCCCGTGGGTCACGTCCGCCATCCAGTTGTTGTAGGAGCGGCAGAGCGCCGCGTAGAAGCCGGCGTCGTACGTCAGCGGGTACACGAGGAAGAGGGTCGGGTAGATCACCTGCAGGTCGATCGCCTCGTTGTCCATGCTGTGGAGGCGCGCCTCGACCGGGTGCAGCTCCATGCTGTCCACGTCGTCCAGCCGGAGCTTCGCCTTGACCTTCGTGTACTCGCTGTCCCCCTGGCCATGCCCGGTCGGTGTCCCGAGGATGTGGCACCCGGGGCCGACCATCATCGGCAAGACACGGTCGTCGATCAGCCAGTAGGCCCGCGATCCGGCGCCCACGATCGCCGGCCGCCGGCGCGCATAGGCGGGGTCCAGATGCCGCTCCGCGAACGTGTCGGCCCACTCCTCCACGTGCGCGTCGGAATCGATGACCTGATGGATCGCTCCGATCGTCATAGTGGCACCTCCGTGGAAGACGACGACCCTGGCTGATCGGGATGGTACACCCGGGATTCGCCTCCCACACCGAGGTACGAGGCTCGCACCTCGGCGTTCTGGGCCAGCCCCTCGCTCGTGTCCGCGATGCGCACCTGTCCGAGCTCCAGCACGTAGCCTCGCGTGGAGACCTCCAGCGCGGCGACGGCGTTCTGCTCGACGAGGAGGACCGTCAGGCCCCGACGGTTGAACTCACGGATCCGGCCGAAGATGGCCTGCGTGACCAGGGGCGCCAGCCCCAGCGACGGCTCGTCGAGGATCAGCAGCCTGAGCGGGAGCATCAGGGTCCGGCCGATCTCGAGCATCTTCTGCTCGCCACCGCTCATCGAGCCGGCCAGCTGGTCCCGGCGCGTCCGGAGCACCGGGAACATCTCGAAGACCGTCGCCAGGCGCCCGGCCGCCGCGGCGTGGTCGCGGACGAGGTAGGCGCCCATGTCGAGGTTCTCCTGCACCGTCATGTGGGGGAACGCCGAGCGGCCCTGGCGGACGAGCGCCAGCCCCTTCGCCGCGAGGCGCTCCGGCTTCCAGCCCGTCACGTCCTCGCCGCCGAAGACGATCCGGCCATGTGACGGCGTGAGGAGACCGGCGATCGTGTTGACGAGCGTGGTCTTGCCCGCGCCGTTGGCGCCGAGCACGCAGACCGTTTCGAGCCCGTCCACGGTCAGCGACACGTCGTGGAGCACGGGAACCTTCCCGTACCCGCTCTGGAGCTCATGAACTTCGAGAAGCGCCGCCATGTCCCAGATAGGCCTCGATCACCCGGGGGTTCGACTGGATCTCGTCCGGGAGGCCCTCGGCGATCTTCTCGCCGTGGTCCAGGACGACGACCTGTTCGCAGATGTTCATGATGACCCGCATGTTGTGCTCGACGATCACGAACGTCTTGCCTTTCCCCCGGAGCTCCCGCATGAGCGTCACGTAGCGGGCGATCTCCGCCGCGGTGAGGCCGGCGAAGGGCTCGTCCAGGAGGTACAGGACGGGGTCGGGGTTCATGAGCATGAGCCCACCGAACTCGAGGATCTTCTGCTGCCCGTAGGGCAGGTTGGTGACCGGCTCGTCGCGGACGTCCTCGAGCCCGAGGAAGTCGAGCAGGCGCTCGACGCGCCCGTGCGGACCGTTCCGAACGCGCGCGGCGGCCCGGAGCGTCGGCGCGAGGCGCTTCTCCTGGGCCGCGAAGATCAGGTTCTCCATCACGGTGAGCTTCGGGAACACGCCGGTGATCTGGAAGGACCGCGCGATGCCCGCCAGCGCCACGTCGTTGGGGCGGAGCCCCGTGATGTCACGCTCGCCGAAGAACACGCGGCCGCCGTCGGGCCGATAGAACCCGGTGATGCAATCGAAGGTCACGGTCTTGCCGGAACCGTTCGGGCCGATGAGCCCGGTGATCGAGCCTTGCTCGACGGTGAACGTCACGTCGTTGACGGCGACGAGTCCCCCGAACGCCTTCTGCAGGCGCTCGATCCTGAGCGCGGCCGGCGGCGACTCCGCCGGCCGCGGCTCAGCGACCACCGGCCGTCGCGCGCTGCCACGCCTGGCCGAGCGCGCGCCGGATCAGCACTCCGGCGAGGTGGCGCCGGTACTCGCTCGATCCGTGCACGTCGCCCGGCGGGTCGAGGGACGCTGCGGCGGTGGTCGCCGCCGCCTCGAAGGCCCTGGCCGTCCCGGGCGCGCCCTCGAGCATGCGCTCCGCCTCCGGACAGCGGATCGCGCGATCGGCCACGGCGCCGAGCGTGATCCGGGCGCGGGCGACAGCGCCATCAGGCGCCGCGTCGAGGACGGCTGCGGCCGCCACGATGGCGAAGTCGCCCGCGCGCCGGGCGAGCTCGACGAAGCTCCAGCCGGTCCCCGGGCGAAGCGCCGGGAACCGCGCCTCGCTGAGGATCTCGGCCGGTCCCAGGCTCGTGGTGAGGTACGTCACGAAGAAGTCGCGTGCCGGGATCACGCGTTGGCCTCCGGGTCCCGTCGCGACCATCTCGGCATCGAGCGCGAGCGCGACCACCGGCAGCTCCGCCGCCGGGTCGGCGTGGGCCAGACTTCCGCCGACCGTGCCCCAGTGGCGGATGGTGGTGTGACCGATGTGGCGCGCGGTCTCCGCCAACATCGGACAGACCGAGCGGACGCGGTCGGACAGGAGCTCGTCGAGACGCGCCAGCGCGCCGAAGGCCACCCTGCCGTCGGTCGCGCGCACGTAGGCGAGCTCGGTCACGCGGCCGAGGTCAACCAGCGCCGCGGGCCGGGCGAGGCGCAGCTTCATCAGCGGCAGAAGGCTCTGGCCGCCGGCGAGGACCTTGGCCTCCGGCCCCAGCCGGTCGAGGAGGCCCACCGCCTCCTTCACGGTCGTCGCCCGGTAGTAGTCGAACGACGCCGGCTTCACGGTACCGGGTGCCCCGGGGCCGGATTGGACCGTGGGTGGCCTGAGAAAGGCACGGCGTGGCTCCGTCCGGCCCGAGATGCGATCAGGTTCCGAACCCGCTCGGGCGAGAGCGGCAGCGCGTCGGCGGCCACGCCGAGCGGCGCCAGCGCGTCCGACACGGCGTTGGCGAGCGCCGGCAAGGGGGCGATCGCGCCGCCCTCGCCCATGCCCTTGATGCCGCCGATGGTGGAGGGCGCCGGCGTCTCGATGTGGTGGACCTCGATCGTCGGCACGTCGAGGGCCGAGGGGATCAGGTACTCCATGAGCGTCGGCGAGAGCATCTGGCCGTTGTCGTCGTAGACCAGGTGCTCGAGCAGGGCGCCGCCGATCCCTTGCACGGTGCCGCCGTGCACCTGGCCGTCCACGATCAGCGGGTTGATCATCGTGCCACAGTCCTCGACCACCACGTACCGGAGTAGGCGGACGAAGCCGGTCTCCACGTCGACCTCGACGACCGCGACGTGGGCGGCGTTGGCCCACGTCCCGAAGCCCGGGGGGGCGTCGTAGCTCTGGGTGGCCGAAAAGTCCGCGGGCATGAGGCCCGGCGGCAGCGTCTCAGGCCGGTGGTACGCCATCCGGGCCACCTCGGCGACGGTCTGTCGATGGTCCGGGCTCCCCTTGACCTGGATGACGCCCTCGGCGATCGCCAGGTCATCCGGGCTCACCTCCATGATGTTGGCGGCGATCTTGAGGACGTTGCCGCGGACGATGTCGGCCGCTTTCCAGGCCGCGCCGCCGCCGAGCACGGCGCTCCGGCTGGCGAAGGTTCCCATCCCGTAGGGCGCCGACCGCGTGTCGCCGAACCGGACGCGCACGTCCGAGAGCGGCACGCCGAGGCGCTCGGCCACCACCTGGGCGAAGGTCGTCTCGTGGCCCTGGCCGTGGGAGTGGAGGCTCGAGTCGACCGTGACCTTGCCCGACGGGTCCAGGGAGACCGAGACGGTGTCGTAACCGAAGACGATCGGCACGCCGCGCTTGATGAACTCGTTGGTGGCGTGGGCGGTCTGCTCGATGTAGGTCCCGAAGCCGATGCCGAGGTAGCGCCCCTCCGCCCGCGCCCGCGCCTGCTCCGCCCGGAAGTCGGCGTAGCCGACCGCCTCCGCCGCCTTCCGGAGCGAGGCCTGGAGGCTCGCGCTGTCCAGGATGAGCCCGGTGACCGTCGTGTGCGGGTAGGCGTCGTCGGGCACGTAGTTCTTGAGCCGGATCTCCACCGGGTCGAGCCCGAGCGCGCGGGCGATGTCCTCGAGTGCCCGCTCGATCGTGAAGGCGGCGGAGGGGCGGCCGACGCCCCGGTAGGGGCCGAGCGGACACTTGTTGGTGGCCACGCCGCGCGCGCGGAACGCGTAGCTCGGGACACGGTACGGGCCGACGATCATGTTCGCCGCCATGCCGACGTCCATCGTCGCGGTCCAGGGCCACACCGAGTAGGCGCCGGCGTCGACCAGGACGTCGGACCTGATCCCGAGGATGGTCCCGTCGCGCCGGACCGCGACCTTCACCCGGTGCACGTGCTCGCGCGCGTGGATGCACGCCGTGAGGTGCTCGCGGGTGTCCTCGATCCACTTGACGGGCCGACCGAGCCGCATGGAGAGGAGGCAGATCGCCACCTCCTCGGGGAAGAGATGCGCCTTGATGCCGAAGCCGCCGCCCACGTCGGGCGCGATGACGCGGATGTCGTGCT
>Ga0209399_10001270_pt1 | contig 13255 bp, 9 predicted proteins | sample OV2TP3_FD_184130 | JGI IMG/M metagenome (GOLD analysis project Ga0209399, IMG submission 184130) | Hot spring microbial communities from Beatty, Nevada to study Microbial Dark Matter (Phase II) - OV2 TP3 (SPAdes) (version 3) | ecosystem: Environmental > Aquatic > Thermal springs > Hot (42-90C) ... | reverse complement strand
GATTGCCAATGAGGTAGCCATCGCACAGGCGGTTCAATGTGAAATCCATCTTATTGGCCGTGTAGCGATGTTTCCGCTGGCCTTTGAGGACCTCGTCGAAGACCAACTCGCCCAGAAGCTTCGCTTCTTCCCCGCTGCTGAGCTCGACGTTCTTGATCTCCCGGCTGATGTCCCGTTCTTCGTTGGTGAGAAAGAAGTAGTTGTCACCACTACGGCTGATGAGCGTTTCCCGTTCGAGCCGCTGCAGGCTCTCTTCAAGATGCCGACGCAGGGCCAGCCGGTCAGCATCGATCTGGTCCAGACAGAGCGTGACGAGGTTATCGACATTGCCCTTCATTTCCTCGACGTAGCGGATCAGGAAGAGCACTTGCAAGAGCTTCACGTCGAACGGCTCCAGGCTGGGGTTGTCGGCGGCTTGAGCGATGGTCCGCTTGACGGCGGTGTCCAGGAAGCTCTCGATCGAGGGATAAAACTCATACACCGGCACCAGGACGCCGACTTCCTGGTTGGCTATGGCTTTCCCAGCGAACTGGAAGGCATCCAGGATGGACCGTTCCCCACGGGACAGGTGTAGGCCCGTAGCACCGGCCTTGCGGATGGCCTCAAAGATTTTCTGGACCAGTTGGAACTGGTACGGCGCAAACGGATAGTTCTTCACGAAGTCCTCACCGTCACGATACGGTCTGAACGTCATGCCGCAGTTGGTGAAGGTGAGTTGATGCTTGAGAATATCGCCCTTCTCACGGAAGCGGCGCTGGAGGTCATCCATCACGTCAGGTCGCTTGGCCAAGAGGCGCTCCTGGATCACTTCATCCACGTTGGCACTGGACAGAGACAGCCGCGTCTTGAAGCGGCCTTGTATCTTGGAGAAGTCGTTGGCCGCAGAGGTCTTCATCTCGCCCAGGACGGCATCGATGTCCTCCTGGGACGTGACGACGACCCAGGCGCGCCCCTGGCAGGAGGTGCCCAGGTTCTCGGTGATCGTCTGGAGATTCAGCATCAGATGAGTATCGGTACCGATAAACTGGCCAACCTCATCCACCAGAAAGATGAGGCGATGCTCTGGTCCCTGCTTGTCGAGATAGGCTTTCGCCCATGTGCAAAAGTTCTCGACGGATAATGAAAACCTCTCTTCGGCCCCATCAATCCACCTTTCGGCAGCCTCTTTGCTCTGGCCGGTCGCTGCCGACCATGCCGCGACGACTTCATCGCGATGGAATTGATAGGCATCCCGTTCCTCGATCCATTCGGCGCCGCTGGCTTCTCGGAAGACATTCTGAAAGGTCTCGAGGGTGCCTTTCTCGTCCAGGTAGCGTTCCATGTGCGCGATGTGGGGATGCTCGGGACAGTACCCCTGCATCTCGTTCAAAACCTTTAGGAAGACCGACAAAATGACGTCACGACCAGACTTCGTGTCGGCCTTGCTGTCGATGTTGAAGAGGATCACGTCGGTCTTCGAGGCAACGGCGCGCTTGATGTCGCCAAGCAACATGGCATCCTTGATCTTGGGCTCGAAGAACTCGATGGCCTGCCGGCTTTGGCCCTTGTGTGTGTGCGTGTGGTTCTGTAACAGGTAGGAGAGCACTTTGATGAAGTGTGACTTCCCGGAGCCGAAAAATCCTGAGACCCAGACGCCGATCTTGCCCGACGCCTCAGGATCATGGCTGTGGTCGATGGCATCACAATAGGCAGAGAAGAACTTCCGCAAGTGTTGATGGAGTTCCCTCGTGACTACGAACTCGTCCAGTTCCTGCCAGACCGAGAATGCATCCAACTGGTCGGCCTTCACGACCCCGTTGATCGGGCGAAAGATATCTTTGTGGAACAGGTTCTCGATACGCATGGCTCCGACCTCACGGCACCAGTGTGAATGCCCGGTAGTAATGATCGTTCTTCAGCTTGCCAAACAACCGCAACGCCTGGCCGTCGTACCGACCAGGATAGAACAGGACCAACGGCGTTTGGCCCATGACCGCATGGAGATTGTTGAGCAACGCGTGGGCTCGCAGCATGGGGTAGACGCTGCCCACACCCGACACCAGCACCAGATCATGCCGGTCGGGCTGGGCAACGTCAGCGAAGGCTGGAGCGATCTTGTTGGGATGGAGAAGCGTCGCTAACTGCTTCAGCACGAAAGCATCACCCTTCGTCCTCTGCATCTCAATAGCCTTGTCGAGCAGTTTCCTCTGACGCAGATGCTCGATGACGAAGTCGAGAAGATTCATGTGAACGACCCGCAATCCAGGCCGTTGTTTGGGAATGTGGTCCAGTAAAAACGCGATGTGCTCTCGGATGCGACGCTCGGCTTCAGGGGGGTAGTCGAAGATGTAGAACGCGATCTCGTTGCCGAGGCCTTTACCCCGTAGGAAATCATCCGACGTGATTTTCGGCAAAATCCGGTTCAGACGGTCGGTCAACGGATCGCTCATGGTCCCACCTGGATACAACGCAAGACATAGTGCTCATGGTGCTCCGTCAGGTAGTCGAGCACCTGGGACGCCATGTGGACCGTTTGCAGCTTCAGCGTACGCGTGTTCTCGACGTATCCCGCCTGAGCAAGGATTTGGAATACAGATGACCGCAGCCGAGCCATCGTGGAGTCGCTCCAGCGTGGCATATCAGGGTCACGCCTCCGGCAGTCCACGATGTAATCCTCCCACAGCTTGTGGGAGAGGGCCACGGCATAGCACTGATACTGCTCCTGCACGACGAGACCGAGGAAATCGCCCAGCAGGGTGCTGTGCTTCACCGCCGCAGCCAGACACGCATGAGTCGCAACAGTCCCTGACCCGTCCCGCACGAGTTTCCAGAGGTCGGCATCCATTAATTCCAGGCGACCCCGGAGCAGCAAGGCCAGTCGCGTGGCGGTCTTCGGACTACGGGTCTGGAGGATGTTCCGGTCGTATAGGGCGTCTTTCCAGCCCATGTCATTGGTACCTTGGAGCAAGAGATCAGCGATCTGTCTGCTCTCTGGCACCTTGAGCGCCCCGGCTGTGATGTCGGCTCGATAGCGCATTCCCCTTTCCCGTCAGTCCAGAGCAGCGGCGCCTGTCATACGAATTCCCATTTTACATTAGTCCACATGAGATTAGCACAGTCACCTTCTTGATGCCACAGACGCCATGCGGCTCACCGGCAGCACCTGTGTCCCACTGTTGTCTGGTCAGATTTAGAATCCACGCACACCTCTTACCAGCAATGGCCACAGCGAGGCTATAGCCTCCCGCAGCAGTCGATCCTTCTCCTCAGGACTCTTCGGCCCGATGAGTCGAAAGGCTGTAAGACGGTGATCTGCGTCAGATGGTCGCTCCACACTTAACCGTGGTCAGAAGCACCACCGCTCAATCAGGCGTTGCAGTGCACGCGAGCGACGCCCGCGCTGCTTGGGGGGTGTCCAGTGCGGCGGCGGCACATGCCTTCCGCAGCTCAGTTCCGCAGCTCACCGCCGAGGTGCTCCACGCCGCTGAGCTGCAGGTCGCGGGCGCGGTGGCAGCTGACGAAGTGCCCGGGAGAGACCTCCTCCCAGGCCGGTGCCCGCGTCCGGCAGACATCGATGACATAGGGGCAGCGTGGGTGGAAATAACAGCCGCTGGGGGGATCGGCGGGATTGGCCACCTCCCCCTGCAGCACGATACGCCGCGAGCGCAAGCGCGGGTCCGGCTCGGGAACCGCCGACAGCAGCGCCGCCGTATAGGGGTGCTTGGGATGGCCGAAGAGTGCCTCGGTGGTGGCCAGCTCGACGATCTTGCCGACGTACATCACCGCCACCCGATTGCTGATGTGCTTGATGACGCTCAGATCGTGGGCCACAAAGAGATAGGTGAGACCCAGCTCGGCCTGCAGGTCGAGCAGCAGGTTGAGGATCTGCGCCTGGACGGAGACGTCGAGCGCCGACACCGGTTCATCGGCGATCACCAGGCGGGGATGCAGGGCCAGGGCGCGGGCAATACCGATGCGCTGGCGCTCGCCGCCGCTGAAGGCATGTGGGAAGCGGCGCATGTACTCGGGGCGGAGCCCCACTAAGCGCAGGAGTTCGGCGACGCGCTCTTCACGCTCCCGGCGATTTCTCAGGCCATGGACGAGCAAAGGCTCGCCGACGATATCGAGCAACGGCATACGAGGGTTCAGCGAGGTAAAGGGATCCTGGAAGACCATCTGCATGTCGCGGCGCAGCCCCCGCAGCTCAGCCTTGCTGAGCTGCGCGATGTCGACCACGGTGGCTGGGTCCATACGGAACAATATCTGTCCACGGGTAGGTTCGATGGCCAGCAAAATGCACCGCGCCGTGGTCGTCTTACCGCAGCCGCTCTCCCCCACCAGCCCCAGCGTTTCCCCTTCCTGAATCTCGAAGCTGATATCGTCGACCGCGCGCACATACCCCACGGTGCGTTTGAAGAACCCTTTGCGAATCGGAAAGAGTTTTTGTAGCCGCCGGACCTGGAGCAATGCCTTGCCGTCGCGGAGGCGCTCCTCTATCACGGGTGATCCTCCACACATGGGCTCGGGGGTGCAGCAGCGCTGCTGCAGCTCTCGACTTCACCCCTCACCCTGACCCTCTCCCATGGGAGAGCGAACCTGGATGTCGCTGGCCGCTTGCCTAGCGATAGAGAAAACAGCTCACCTGCTGCTGCACGCTGATGGGCTGTAACGTCGGCACCTCCCGGTCGCAGACCCCGGGCATGAAGGCGTCGCAACGCGGGTGGAAGGGGCATCCCGGCGGCCGATTATACGGATGCGGGACAAAGCCCGTAATGGACGCCAGGCGCTCCCGGGATTTGGACCGGATGCGCGGGATCGAGCGCAACAGGGCTTGCGTGTAAGGATGCCTGGGAGCGTGGAAAATGTCATCGACGGGCGCTTGCTCGACCACGCGGCCCAAGTACATCACCACGACATCGTCGGCCATCTCCGCGATCACACCCAGGTCGTGGGTGATGAGCATGATCGCCATCTCATAGTCTTGCTGCAGGCGTCGCATGAGATCGAGGATCTGGGCCTGGGTGGTGACGTCCAGCGCTGTGGTGGGCTCATCGGCGATCAGCAGACTCGGGTGACAGGACAGCGCCATGGCGATCATGGCGCGCTGTCGCAAGCCCCCGCTGAGCTGATAGGACAGCGCCTCCAGGCGCTGTTCAGGCAAGGGGATACCCACCTGGCGCAGCATCTCGATCGCCTGCTGGCGCGCTTGCCGACGGTCCACCTGTTGGTGCAGCAGGATGGCCTCCCGCAGCTGATTCCCGATGGTGTGGACAGGGCTGAACGACGACATCGGCTCCTGGAAGATCAAGGCGATCTCAGCCCCGCGGATGGCACGCATGTCCGCGCCGTTCGGATCGAGCTTGGTGAGGTCGATGACCTGATCGGCGCCCGACGCGCCAGCGCCCTGCCGGCGGCGGAACAGAATCTCCCCCTCGACGATGCGGCCCGGTCGATCGAGGATGCGCAGGATCGAGCGGGCGGTGATGCTCTTGCCACAGCCGCTTTCCCCGACGATGCCGATGGTGCGCCCTGGATACACGTCAAAGCTGACCCCGTCCACCGCCTTGACGGTCCCCTCCTCCTGCGGGAAATAGGTTTTCAAATTACGTACCGTTAACAGCGGTGTCGGCCGAGTCTGCATGGCGTGGCTCCCGCCCCCTCGCTCGCCTAATGTCCGTAGGGATCGGCAGCATCCCGCAGCCCATCGCCGAGGAAGTTAAAGGCCAGGACCGCGACGATGACGGGCAGCGCCGCCAACATCAGCCACGGAGAGATGGCCACCGTCTGGATGTTCTGGGCTTGCTGGAGGAGGACCCCCCAACTGATCGCCGGCGGCCGCAGCCCCAGGCCCAGAAAGCTGAGCGCGGTCTCGCTGATGATCATCGCCGGCAGCGCCAGGGTGGTGGCCGCAATGATGTGGCTCATGAAGGAGGGGACCATGTGGACGAAGATGATGCGCATCTCACTGCAGCCCACCAGACGGGCCGAGATCACGAAATCCTCCTCTCGCAAGGCCAGAAACCGCCCCCGCACGACCCGTGCCAGCTCCGTCCAACCGAGCAACGAAATGATGATGGTGATGGCGAAGTAGATCTGCAGAATCGACCAGTCGCGTGGGAGGGCCGCCGCCAGCCCCATCCACAGCGGAATGGTCGGGATGGAGCGCAACACCTCGATGAGGCGTTGGATGAGGGTATCCGCCACCCCGCCATAGAACCCCGAGATGCCGCCCAACAGCACCCCCAGAAAGAGGCTGAGGGTCACTCCCACCAGGCCAATGGTCATGGAAATGCGGGTGGCGTACATGAGGCGCGACCAGAGATCCCTCCCTTGCAAGTCCGTGCCCAAGAGGAAGATGGTCTGAGCGGCATCGAGCCCCTCGTCGACGCCGATGAGATGGCGGTTCATCGCCATGAGGCCCAGGAATTTATACTCAAAGCCCCGCGCCAAAAAGCGGATGGGGATCTTGTGGGTTGGGTCCGTTTGGTACACGCGCCTGAAGGTTGTCGGGTCGCGGTAGCCCTTCACGCCATACACATGCGGGCGAAACCGCCAGCCCTCGAACCAGTGGATGGGCTGGGGCGGCATCAAGGAGCGTTGGGCCTCCGAGGCATGGGGATCGGCATAGGCGAGGAAATCCGCAGCCAGCACCGTCAGATAGAAGCCGATGGTGACCACACCGCTCACCATGGCCAGGCGGTGCTTGCGAAATCGCCACCACATCAGTTGCCACTGCGAGGCGACGAAGATGCGTTCCTCGGCGCTGACGGTGCGGCCTGGCGCAGGGCTGGGCGCAGGGGCGAGTGACCGAGGAGGCTCGGCCATCAGGTGTCCTCCAACCGGATGCGCGGGTCGATCCACACCAGGATGATATCGGAGATCAACGTGCCGATGACGGTCATGACCCCGAGCATCAGGACGATCGTCCCGGCCAGAAACATATCCTGGGCGATGAGGGCCTTGAGCAGAAGCGGACCTACCGTCGGCAAGCTCAGCACCAGGGAGACGATGATGCTCCCTGACACGATATACGGAAACAGATACCCGATGGTGCTGGCGAAGGGATTGAGGGCCACCCGTACCGGGTACTTCAGGATGACCCTGAACTCTGGCAATCCCTTGGCGCGGGCGGTCACCACGTACGGTTTGCGCTGCTCATCCAGCAGATTGGCCCGCATGATGCGGATCTGTTGGGCGGTGCCGGCCAGGCCGAGAATCAGGGCGGGAATCGGCAGATGCTTGAGGAGATCCCAGCCTTTGGCGAGGCTCCAGGGGGCCTCCTGATACTCCGGAGAGAACAGCCCCCCGATGTTGGCGCCGAACAGGACGAATCCCAGGTAGAGGATCACCAGGGCGAGCAGAAAATTCGGCACGGCCAGGCCGATGAAGCCGACGAAGGTGAAGACATAGTCGCCGAAGGAGTATTGTCGCACGGCGGAATAGATGCCGATGGGGAGGGCCAGGATCCAGGTGAGCAGCAAGGCCGCGAAGGAGACCACCACGGTGAGCAACAAGCGGTCGCCGATCACCTCGGTGACCGGTCTCCGCCATTCCATCGACATGCCGAAGTCGCCACGGGAGATCATCGCCATCCATTTGAGGTACTGGACATAGACGGGTTGATCCAGCCCATATTGGATGCGCAGGTTCTCGGCCTCCTGCTCACTGACGATGCTGCCGGTAACCGCCATCTGGGCGATGTAAGAGGTGATATAATCCCCCGGCGGCAGCTGGATGATGGCGAAAGCCAGCACCGAGACGGCCCACACGGTGAAGATGGCCAGCACGATGCGACGTCCGATATAGGTGAGCATGGCAGGTTCCCTCCGCGCGTAGCCCATGCTCCCCCTGGCGCTCCCTGAAGGGGCCAGGGGGCGGGGACCCGAGGCCAGGCGGGTGCGCCACTGATGAACGGCGGCTAGCGCTTCCAGAAGAACGTGACCGGCCGCGAGATCGTCGGGGTCTTGGCGTCGGGGCTGTTGTATTGCCGCGATGGCACGTTGCCCATGTTGACCTTCGCCACGCGGACGCCCATCGAGGCCGCGCCCATACCGATCACGCCGATGATGTGGACCTCTTCAGCTGCGATCTTCCAGACCTCTTTGCCTAACCTGATGCGCTCCTCCTCGGGCACGCCGAAGGCCTGTTTCCACTTCTCCATCAGCTCCCGCAAGCGCGGCGGCGGCTCCTTGCCCTGGGTGCCGGCGGACTGGAACCACTGGGCGTACAAGGGTCCCGAAGAGGCGACGGTGGCGATAGAAAACGGGAACACGTGCACCGGGAAGGTGAACAGATGCTCGCTGCCATCGTTGTTCCAGGCCGAGAGCTGCTGCTCATTGGCGGCGGCTCGCCGGATCGCCAGGCTGCGCTCCACCTCCTGGACGATCAAATCCATGCCGATCTTCTTCCACTGCTCCCGGATCATCTCGGCGATCTGCGTGAACTGCAAGAACTGGCCGCCCAGCGTGGTGATCTCGATGCGCAGCCGCCCCTTGCCGTCCATGCGCAGGCGATACCCCTCCGCGTCTTTCTTACCCAGTCCGATTTTGTCCAGCATGTCATTCGCTTTTTTGGGGTCAGAGGTGGCCCACAGCCTGCGGTACTCGGGACCCGGGTTGTACTTATTGTGGTCTGCGGGGACCACCGAGCTGGGCGTGCCGGTCCCCAGCCAGAAGGTCTCATTGATCTGGTCGCGGTCGATGCCCAGCGACAGCGCCCGGCGGAAGTCCGCCGTGTTGAACCACCTGGCGAGTTCCTGGTCGGCCTCATAGCTCAGATTGAACTTGATGATCATGTCGCCGCCATAGTCGCCCGGATCGAGATATAACTTGTAGCCCCCCTTCCGCTGGTTCTCCAGAAACACCGGCACCTTGCCGAGATCGAGGTGCCTGGCCTGGAAATCATACTCCCCCGCGATGGCCCGCAGATTCAGCACCTCCAAGTTCTCCGCCAGCGTTAAGACCACCCTGTCGATGTAGGGGAGCTGGTTCCCTTCCGTGTCCACCCAGATGCTGTAGGGGTTGCGCTCCAGCGTCCAGGTGGGCGTATTGATCGGCGCCACCGTCTTCCAGGGGGATACCACCGGTAACTCCGGGTTGAGCGCCCAGTCGTTCTTGAACAGGAAGAGGCGCACCCAGTTATCGACCTTGGCGTCCTTCACCTTCCTCTCGAGGTCCTCTTTCGACACGTACTTGGGGTGGTACGGCTTCAGGTAGTGTGCCGGGGCATACCCGCCCATGCCGACCAAGCCCTGCCAGGCCTGGCCGCCGAGTGGGGTAGAGCCGGCCAGTACATCGGGGAGGAGGTAATAGGGTTCCGGGAACTGGAAGCGGACGGTGTAGGTGTCCACCTTCTGCAGTTCCCCCGGCTTGCCATTGATCATCATGGCCGCCGCCGGCGTGGGCACGAGCTCTTTATTCTGGTACATGTCCTCATACCAGAACACGAAGTCAGCAGCAGTGAAGGGATGACCATCGCTCCACTTCATCCCCCGCCGCAGGTGGAGCGTCAGCGTGCGGCCGCCGTCGCCCATCTCCCACCCTTTGGCGATGTTGGGCACGACCTTGTCGCCGGTGTAGTCCCAGAACAGGAGGTGGTCGGGGCCTGAGCAGCAGCGGTAGCCGTTCCAGAAGTCGGCTGGCCCCGTGAAACCTCGCCGCCAGGTGCCACCGTACTTGCCGATCTCATGCACCGGTTTGATCACCAGTGGGTCTTGCCCGATGCGCTCCGCCACCGGCGGCAGCTTGCCGGCTTTCACCAGCTCCGCCAGCTGCGGTGCCTCTTTGAACGTCTTAGGGAAGCGTGCCGGGTCGGTGATGACCTCCAGCCCCTCCAGCTTGCCGATCAGGGCACTCCCCCCACCGCTTGCGGCAGGCGCCCCAGCCCAGGTCTCACGGCCCGCTCCGCTGGGTGCCAGGACCAACAGCACGGTGACGAGTAAGGCAAGCCCCCCCACGGCGTGACGCGCATACCATAATCGCCTCATGTGGTTCCCTCCTTCTGTGGATGGTAGGGGCCAATCGACGCCTCTATACCCCCATTCGACTGACCTCGTGATAACGTGAGCAGCGGCCAGCTACTACGCGGGTATTCCCTCATAACACAACTGCTCCAATGAAACAAGTCCTTTAGAGAGTCGTTTCTGAAATTCCGACATAAGAGTCCTCCGCCTCTGGCCCTGCACCAGGGCGGCCTCTCCCCTCCTCCCCCCGACGAGGGGGAGGATTGAGGTGGGGGGGACTGCGTGCACGGCCTGTCCCCCCCATCCCCACCTTCCCCCTCGCCGGGGGGAAGGGGTACTCAGAGCCATGACCGACGTGGGGGGAGTTGGCGCTTCAGGGACACATTTCCTTATGTCGGAATTTCAGGACAGTCGTTGTCATCGTGCCATTTCGGCAGCCGCCCTTTTTGGTCCTCACGCAAGCGCCATGTCTTGCCTCTGATGTGAACGATCAGGGTGTGATAGGCAATAGGTCTATAACTCTATACTTTCGCAGAAATTGATTGCGGACCATCGGCTTGACGGCGTTCCCCAGCAGAAAGTCGAGTGCTGGTTAGCTGCCCTCGGGAATTCCAACCCGCTTCAGCAGCGCGAGGGTCTGGGTTAAAGGGAGGCCGACGACATTGGTGTAGGAGCCTTCGACCCACTCGACCAGGGCCCCACCCACCCCCTGCACGGCATAGGCGCCCGCTTTGTCCATCGGTTCGCCAGTTGCCAGATACCAGGCGATGGTCTGCTCCGTGAGCTGACGCATGCGAACACGACTGCTGGTGACATGCAGCAGGGGCTGCCCATGGCGACGTCCTGCCGAATCGACCCGCAGGATCGCAACGCCCGTGACCACCTGGTGAACCCGGCCACTGAGCCGGCAGAGCATCTCACGTGCTTCCTCAGCGTTACCGGGCTTCCCCAGAAGCAGCTGATCGATCGTCACGGTCGTATCTGCACCCAGCACGACCGCGCCGGGGGAGCCTTCCGCCACCGTCTCGGCTTTGGCCAGAGCCAGGCGGCGCACGTAGGTGTCCGGGATCTCACCTGGGTGGGGGCATTCATCGATGGAGGCGGGCACCACCCGGAATGCGAGGCCGGTCGAAGCCAGTAGGTCTCGACGGCGAGGGGAGGCGGAGGCCAGAATCAATGATGTAGAAGGTGTGGGTGGGGAAGACATTGCAACGCGTGGTACTGAAATGTTAGATATCGCGTTTGACGATGAAATCCGTCAACTCCATGAGCAGGTCATAGGCCGGACCATCCGCGAAGGGCTGTAGCTCCCGCTTCGCCTCCTGGACATGACGGCCAGCCTCTTTCAATGCGTACTCGATCCCGTTGTATTGTTGGACCAGCTGGATAATCCGCTGAAACGCCTCCGGCGATCGGTCTTCCCCACGCAGAAAGCGTGCGACCATCTCCGACTCGTTCGCCAGAGCATTCTGTAGGGTGACGATCAACGGGAGGGTCACTTTGCCCTCGCGCAGATCGCTCCCGACCGGCTTGCCGAGACGTTGCTCGTTTCCAACGAAATCCAGCGTATCATCCATGAGCTGGAAGGCGCTCCCGAAGGCGAGGCCGAAGCGTCGCAATCCGTCAGCTTTCTCCGTTGATAGCTCTGCGAGGGTGCCACCCATAAAACAGCACGCCCCAAACAAGGCCGCTGTTTTCTGGTGAATGATCTTCAGATAAGCCTCCTCCGTGAGGGCCTGGTCGCCGCTTTTCAGCGTCTCCATGACCTGCCCTTCCGTCATCGTCATGGTCACGCGGGTGATCTCCCGCAGAATGTGGGGGTCCCCATCTTCGACAACCAGGGCCATGGCCTTCGCGTACAGGAAATCCCCCACCAGAATCGACAGGGCATTGCCCCAGCGGGAGTTGACGCTTGGGTACCCGCGCCGCAGATACGAATGATCGATGACATCATCATGGAGCAACGTCGCCGTGTGCATAAATTCGACCATGGCGGAGAGAGGGAACTTCCGATCGCCTGTATAGCCGGCGAGTTTAGCGGTGAGGAGTAAGAGGAGAGGACGGATACGCTTCCCGCCGCTCAGGAGGAGATAACGGCCAATCTCGCAAATCTGCTCGACCTCGGAGTCCAGCTGCTGCTGAATCTCGATTTCGACGCGAGCCAGATCCTCCTCCACGAATTGGAGGATTTTCTCCAAGATCACAACGCCTCCTGCGGTATGGGAAACTCTTCGGTAGCAGAACGCGAGATTCTCACCGGAGCATGCGCGAGCAGAGCCATCCTAAGCGATGCTTCCCCGATTGTCAAGCCCCAGAAGGGGATTGGGGGTTCCCCCAACCCCCATCCCCTGCCTTTAGGCATTGCGCGCCAGCGCAGCTGCCTCGCGATACTTCCGCAAATTGCCGCCCTTCATCACCTTGCCGGGTAGCGGATGGCCCACGAGTCCCTCGGCCAATTTGGCGCAGTCGATGAGTTGATCGAGGTCGATCCCCGTGTCGATCCCCATCTCCTGGCACATAAAGACGATATCTTCCGAGCACACGTTCCCTGAGGCCCCCGCATGGCCGGCGAACGGGCAGCCGCCCAGGCCTCCCACACAGGCATCGAACGCATCGATACCCATTTGGAGCCCGGCATAGACATTCGCCAACCCTGTCCCACGGGTGTCGTGCAGGTGGAGCGTGAAGTGGACCTCCGGCCAGCGCGCGCGTGCTGCGCCCACGACACGCTTGAGCTGCTCAGGATTTGCCCAGCCCATGGTATCGGCAAGGCTCACCTCCTGCAGCGGGAAATCGTATGCCTTGGAGAGATCTTCGAAGACCTCCACCAGCCCCATGACCCGCTCCAGGGGGATATCTCCCTCAAAGTTGCAGCCAAAGGCTGCCATGATGCCACCCCCTTCGATCGCGACGTTATTGTCCTTGAAGATCTGAATCCAATTGGGCAGCATCGCGATGTTTTCCTGGATGGTCTTATTGATATTGCGCTTACAAAAGGCTTCGCTCGCCGTTAAGCTCAGGCGGCCTTTGATATGAAACTTCTGCGTCGCCAGGACGCGCAGCAGCCCCTTCTCATTCAGGTAGAGTGCGGTATAGCGCACGCCAGGCTTCGGCGTAAAGCGGGACGCCACCTCCTCGGCGTCGGCCATTTGCGGGACGAGATCGGGTCTCACAAACGACGTGATTTGGATCTCCCTGAGGCCCGTCTCCGCGAGCGCCTCGATGAACTGGAGCTTGCTGTCGGTGGGAATGTAGGTTTTCTCAATTTGCAGGCCGTCGCGGGGGCCTTCTTCATGAATCTCCACAAAGCTGGGG
>Ga0209399_10001268_pt1 | contig 13276 bp, 9 predicted proteins | sample OV2TP3_FD_184130 | JGI IMG/M metagenome (GOLD analysis project Ga0209399, IMG submission 184130) | Hot spring microbial communities from Beatty, Nevada to study Microbial Dark Matter (Phase II) - OV2 TP3 (SPAdes) (version 3) | ecosystem: Environmental > Aquatic > Thermal springs > Hot (42-90C) ... | reverse complement strand
CTTCACCCTGGGAAAGCAGGCGACCCGTATCCTGGATATCCAGCTCTCTGCGCTGCAACGCCGCGGGAAAGCGAAATTGCTGGCCAGCCCACGCGTGACGACGCCGAACCACGAACGGGCGTTGATCGAGAGCGGACGGGAGATCCCCTTTCTGACCCAGTCGATCGCCGCGGGCGTTCAGACCTTCACCGTGCAGTTTAAGCGGGCTTCCATCGAGCTCGAGGTCACGCCCCATATCATCGGCACCCACCCCCCCCATGCCATCGCCCTTGATGTCATTGTCGCGCGGAAGGAGGCGGACTTCTCCACCGCCGTAGGGGGGAATCCCTCCCTCATCAGCCGGACGCTTTTTACCCGAGCCGTGGTGCAGGAAGGGGAAGCCGCGGTCATCGGCGGGCTCTTGACCGACGATAACAGCGAGACCATTTCGCAAGTCCCGTTTCTGGGCGATATTCCCGTGTTGGGGTGGTTTTTTAAAGAGCGCAGGCTGGCGGACAACAGGTTGCAGCTCATGGTCTTCATCTCCCCCAGCATCTTGCCGACCCCCCTGGCCGGCGCCGTCGCACCATTGCCGTCCAGGCAGCCATGAGGTGCAGGCTGGAGGGCGGATATGGAGGTGGGAGTGTCCTCGTACAAGGCGTTTTACCAACTGGCGGAGGAGCCGTTTGCGGTGACGCCGGACCCGCGCTTTCTTTTTGAGGCCAGGCAGCATCGTGATGCGCTCCGGGAAGTGCTGCATGTGCTTGAAGCACAGCGGGGCATCATGCTCATCATCGGCGAGGTAGGCACCGGGAAAACGACGCTGTGCCGTGCCCTGTTGCAAGTGCTGCCCCCCCAGTACAAGATCGCGCTGCTCCTGAACCCGCTCATCACCGAGGAGGACCTGGTCCGCGCCATCGTCGAGGACCTGGGGATCCGGGCCGACGACGGTACGATGTCAAGCCTCATGCGCGCCCTCGAGACGTTCCTGCTCCGGCTCGGAGAGCAGGGCGAATGCGCGGTGGTGCTGCTGGACGAAGCCCAGCAGTTGTCTCCGGCTGTGCTAGAGCGGTTGCGCCTCCTCTCCAATTTTGAGTCCTCCACCCGGAAGCTCCTGCAGGTGATCCTGATGGGGCAGACCGAATTGGAGGAGAAGCTGCAGCGGTATGAGCTGCGCCCGTTGAACCAGCGAATCGCGGTGCGCATTTACCTGCGACCGCTGTCCCGGCGTGAGACACGGGCCTACATCGAGCACCGCTTGCGGCGGGCGGGCCTGCGGGGACCCATTCCCTTCGCACGGGCCGCTCTCCGGAGGATTCGTCGGTTCTCGCGCGGGACACCCCGGCTGATCAATCTGGTGTGCGACCGGGCGCTCTTCCTGGGCCACCTGACACGCACCGTCACCATCGGCCGGTCGCTGGCCACCGCCGCCATCGCCGGGCTCAGGCCGCGCCGCTCGAGGTCCTTACGCCGGAAAGTCGCGACCGCTGTCATTGGAGGGCTGGCGCTGGCCGCTTCGGCCGGGACCGCGGTCTGGTGGAGCATGGGGGGGGATCTCTCCCGCACCCTGGCCCTGGTGGAGGTGCAGTCAAGCTTGCCCTCCATGTTGTCTGTGGCGAGGGAGACGACACCGGAGAAGCCGCCTGCGGTGGCGCCCCAGGACACCATCCCCGAGGCGGCGGGGGCGGTTGTGCCGCCACAGCACCTTCCCGAACCGCAGGAGCCAGGGCCGGTTTCTCCCGCCATGCAGCTCCCCGCAACGGGTTTTGCGTACCAATTGTCCGGATGGCTCGCCCTCTGGGGTGTCCGAGAGGAGCGCCCCGAGGCGATCGCCGACTGGCCTGCGATCCCGGACGGCTTCCCGGGGATGCGCGTGCTCGCCGCCCGTTATGGGCTCGAAGCGGTCTTCTTCGAGACGATCGCCTGGGACGACATCGATGCCATCGGCCTCCCCCTCCTGGCAAAAATCGGTCAGGAGGAGTCGTTCTCACTCCTGGTGCGGTTTGCGGGAGACCAGGTGGTCGTGCTGTCCGCCGCGGGCACGGAGGAGGAGCGTCCCCGCAGGGCGCTGCTCTCCCAGCCGTTCCGCTCAGCCTGGTTTCTATGGCGCAACCCGGATGGATGGGCGCTCGTCCCCCCCTGGGAGTGGAGCGGGCGGCAGGTGGCCCTGCTGGCGCTCCGCTTGCATGGCCTGGGCTATCTCAGCTACCCGCTCCCAGCCCTATACGATAGCCGGTTCAGCGAGGCGGCGCGCCGATTTCAGCAGGAGGTTGGTCTCAAGGCGGACGGGATCATTGGGCCACGCACCGCCCTGGTCCTGGCCCGTCGCACCGACCCTGTAGGGGGACCGATGTTGTATGGGGCGCGCACGCCATGAGCGGCTTGAGCGAGGCATTTGCGCGCATCGATCGGGCCAGGGGTGAGCGACGTCAGAGCGCTGAGCCCGCATGGAACCGCCCTCACCCCGCCCCTCTTCCGGAGGGAGAGGGAACTGCGGAGGTCCCCGCGAGGCGGGGTGTCTCCAGGCCCAGGCCTCGGCTGGTGCTGGGCATGGGCTTGAGCGGCGTGGTAGCCCTGGGCTTCGTGCTGGCGTCGCACCTGGGCTGGGCCCGGTTCAGCGCCGATCAGCGCCCGTTCCGGAACGGCCCCCCCGCCGAGCAGGCCACACTCGCCGTCGCCCCCCCCCCCACGCCGGCGGTGACGCTGTCCGAGGCGAAGGACCAGCTCCGCCGCCAGGGCGCGCATGCCGCCCGCAGTGGAGACTTCGAGGGGGCCGAGGCGACATTTCGCCGCCTGCTGGAGGTCGAGCCAGGCTCTGCGGAAACGTACAATAATCTGGGGGTGCTCTATGTGCAGAGCGGGGCACTCCGGCAGGGGATCGCAGCCTTGCGCACGGCGCTTCGCCTGTCGCCCGAGTATGCTGAGGCCATACTGAATCTGGCCGTCGCCCTGGAGCGCCAGGGGGAGATGGCCGAGGCCATGACGCACTATCGACGCTTCCTGGTCCTTGCCGGCGAGGAACGAAACGAGGAACGCAAACGCGTCGTCAGACATCTGACGTCGCTCCAACGAAGGGAACCCCTGCGATGATCCAAGAGTATTTTAGACTCGGTGACATGCTGGTGAGGGAGCAGCTCCTGACCGAAGCGGATCTCGCGCGGGCGTTGGAAGAGCAACGCAAGACAAAACGCCGCATCGGTCAGGTCTTGACCGAGATGGGATTGATCCGCGAGGACAAGCTGTTGGACGTCCTCGGCAGGCAGTTTCACCTCGATTGCCTCGATCCGGAGGATCTGTTCAACATCCCCCCCGACGTGCTGAAGCGCGTCTCCGAGCCTCTGGCGCGCAGTCACACGGTCATCCCCGTGGCGATCGCGGGGGAAACCCTGTCCGTGGCGACGGCGGACCCCCTCAATGTGGTGGCCCTGAGCGAACTGCGCCAGGCCAGCGGCATGCAGATCCAGTTCAAGCTGGCACGGTCGGAGCTGGTCCAGAGGGCCATCGAGCGCCATTACGCCAGGTTATCCGAGGACCGCACGCTGGAAGGGCTCTTACAGCCGGACGAGGCGATCACCATCCGCACGGTAACGCCGCAGGAGGAGGGGGTCGTCGATCTGCGCGAGCTCAGACAACAGGTGGACCTGGCGCCCGTCGTCAGGCTGGTCAACCGTCTGCTCGCGCTGGCCATCGACGAACGCGCGTCGGACATCCACATCGAGCCGTATGAGGACAGGACCCTGGTGCGCAATCGCATCGATGGGACCCTGTTTGAGGTGACCCAGGTCCCGGCCCAGCTCCATCTGGCGGTGGTCTCCCGGGTCAAGATCCTTTCCAATATGGACATCGCGGAACGCCGCCTCCCCCAGGATGGGGCCTTCCGCGTCAGCGCCGGGGGGGTCGAATATGACTTCCGCGTCTCCACGCTGCCTACCATCAATGGGGAGAAGGTGGTCATGCGGTTGTTGGAGCGAGAGGGGGTCACCGCCCACTACACCCTGGCGTCCCTGGGGTTCGAACCGGCACAGCTGCAGGTCTTCGAGGCTGCCATCCGCCGTCCCTGGGGGATGATCCTGATGACCGGGCCGACCGGGAGCGGCAAATCGACGACGCTCCACACTGCGCTCAAGGTCATCCGCACCGCGCGCACGAACATCATCACCGTCGAAGACCCGGTCGAATATCGCCATCCCGGCATCCAGCAGGTGCAGGTGAGGCCGAACATCGGGCTGGACTTTGCCAGCGCCCTGCGCACGATCCTGCGCCAGGACCCGGATATCATCATGGTGGGGGAGATCCGCGATGTGGAGACCGCGCAAATGGCGGTGCGGGCGGCCCTCACAGGCCACCTCCTCTTTTCCACCCTGCACACGAACGATGCGGTCTCGACCCTCATCCGGCTGGTCAACATCGGCCTCGAACCCTACCTGGTGGCCTCGGCCGTGACCCTGGCCGCGTCCCAGCGCCTGTTGCGCAAGCTCTGCGTCCGCTGCAAGGAGCCATACGAGCCGCCGCCTGCCGAGCAAGCGCTCTTCGATTTCCTGCCCGAGCCGCCTACGACGCTCTACCGGGGCCGGAGCTGCGCCAGCTGTCGCAGCAGCGGCTACTCGGGTCGTGTGGCGGTCTATGAGCTCTTCCCCATCACCCCGGATGTACGCGTCATGGTTCAGGGGAAGATCGATCTGGACCTGCTCCGCCGCTATGCCGCGGAGAGCGGGGTGGATTCGCTGCGCCGCAGCGGGTTGCGCAAGGCGGCCACGGGGATCACCTCGCTGGACGAGGTGCTGGCCACCTGCACGGAGGAGGCATGAGATGGCGGTCTTCGAGTACGAGGTGCTCGATCGGGATGGGAAGATCCGCAAAGGGCAGCGGGAGGCCGGGACAGAAAATATGATGCAGGCCAGTCTGGCCCGGGAAGGCCTGTTTGTGATCAACGTCAGGAGGGCCGGCGGGGGCATCGGAACGATCGCGCTGCCGGATGTCGTGGCAAAGGCCTCCGGCCGGAAAGGCCTGGCCGACGCTTTTGCCCGCCTTTTCTACCACGTGAAGACCGCGGAGCTGGTGCTCTTTACCGGGCAGCTCGCCGCCATGATCGGGGCCGGGGTCCAGTTGTTGCGCGGCCTCACCGCGCTGGCGACAGAGATCCGGATCAAGCATTTCAAGCAGGCGATCGAGCAGGTCGCCGCCGATGTCGAGGGGGGTGAGAGCCTGGCCGACGCCATGGCCAGGCACCCCTGGGCCTTCGATCGGACCTATGTCGCGCTCACCCGGGTGGGGGAGACCAGCGGCAACCTGTCGGAGGTGCTGAGCCAGCACACCACCTACCTGGAAAAGGTGACCCAGCTCCGCCGGAAGGTCGTCGGCGCCCTGGCCTACCCGCTGGTGATTCTGAGTGTCGCCGGGCTGATCCTCTTCATCATGATCCTCTACGTGGTCCCTATCTTCGAGCGTGTGTATCGCCAGGTGCAAGCGCCCCTTCCGGCGCCCACCCAGATGTTGATCGGCGTCAGCCAGGGCATCCGCTCGAACATCCTCCTGACCGTGGTGCTCATGGGCGGTGTAGCCCTGGGCCTGTACATCTGGGTGCAGACGGATCACGGGCGTAGGCTCCTCGATCGCCTGAAACTGCATCTGCCCATCTTTGGCCCCCTCATGCGCAAATCCAGCCTGGCCAAGGTGTGCCGCACCCTCGCCCTGCTGCTCCACAGCGGGGTTCTCGTGCTGGAGGCCCTGGAGATCGCGGCCGAGGTGGCGGGCAATCGCATCATCGAGGAGGCGGTCCGCCGCGCGATAAACGATGTCAAGGAAGGAGGGACCATCGCCGACGCCCTGCGCCCGACAGGCCAGTTCCCCTCCCTGGTCATTCAGATGGTGGCGACGGGTGAGGAGACCGGCAAGCTTCCGGACCTGCTCGAGAAGGCCGCCACCTACTACGAGCAGCAGGTGGACAACACGGTGAATGCCCTCTCGACGCTGCTCGAACCGATTCTCATCACGTTGCTGGGAGCCATTGCCGGCTTTGTCATCATCTCCCTCTACCTGCCCATCTTCAACATCGGGCGGGCTCTTCGTGGCGGGGGGGCCAGGCTGTAGATGGCCACGGCGGGACACTGGCGCATTGCGTTACGCTTGCCCATCGTGCTCGGGCTACTCACCGCGACGAGCGCCATGGGGAGCGCTCTCTTCCTGATGTACCTGGCGCGCCCCTATATCGCGGGGCGCCTGCTGTACGAGATCACCGCGTCGGCCTGGGTCCTCCTGCTCGGCGCGATCGTGTCCGGGGTGCTGGCAGCCATGGTGGGGCTCGGCTTTGGCATGGTGACCTCGCGGCGCATCCGGGGGGTGATCCGCCGTATCGAAGCCCTCTTGCGCGACCAGCCCTCCCAGGGAGTACGCCCGGCGACAGACGAGCTGGGGGCGCTCGAACAGGCCTTCGGCCACCTGACCCTCTCCATCGACCGCTTTGTCCGGGACAGCGAAATCCTGGCCCGGCTCCCCCAGGGGATGATCTTCGTCGGGGCGCAAGGGGAGCTGGTGGACTACAACGCGGCGGCGGAAGGGATCCTGGGGGTCTCCCTGGCGCCGTATATCGGGAAGGGCATCTGGGAGAAGGAGGGCCTGCTTCCCGAGGGGCCCGAGAACCATCGGCTCCGGGAGCTGTGTCAGCAGGCGATGAGCACGGCTGCAGTGGTGACGGGTGGCGAGGTGAAGGTCTGGCTGGAAACGGCGTTCCTGCCGGCGGGGACGGATGCCTGCCGGCTGCTCGAGGTGAGCATCCAGGGCTGGCAGGGGCGTGACAGCCCTGGCGTGGTGATCATCTTCCAGGATGCCGCGGCGAAACAACGCATCCGCGAGCAGATCCGCCAGGCCGACCAGCTAGCCTTTCTGGGAGGGCTGGCGGCCCAGTTTTCCCACCAGGTCCGCACCCCTCTGACGACGATCCGGGGGCTCCTGGAGCTGTTGCAGACCGACCCCCCGCCGGCAGAGGTCCGGCAGGAGTACTTCGACCGCATCGTGCGGGGACTGCATCGCCTGGACCGCCTTGCGGCCTCGCTGCTCAGCCTGGCGCACGCCACCCCGACGACGCAGAGGTCGCTGGACGTGCGAGAGGTCCTGCAGGATGTCCTCCCCCGCAACGTCAGCGCGGATTATGCCCCTTCGCTACCGGCCGTGACGGGCGATGCGGACCTGCTCGCCGAGGCGTTTACCAATCTGTTCCAGAACGCCCTGGACGCCGCCGCGACCGGTGGAGAGGTGACGGTTCAGGTGCGGCCGGCCGAGGGGCCGGCGGGCCTTGCCGCAGCCCCGCAGGGGGTGGAGGTCCGGATCAGGAATACCGGGTCGGGCCTGGCTGCGGAGCTGCGCGAGCGGATCTTCGAGCCGTTTGTGTCCACCAAACCGGGCGGGACCGGCCTGGGACTGACGATCGCCCGCCGGATCATCGAAAGCCACGGCGGGCGGATCCGGGTCGAGAGCGACGGGTCCTCGTGGACAACCTTCGTGGTCGAACTGCCATGACGAAACCGCCGAGTGCCCATATTCTGATCGCTGAAGACGATGCTGACCTGGCGTTCCTCTTGCGGGAGGCCTTGACGCGCGAGGGGCATCGGGTCGAGGTCGCGGAGACCGGCGCCCGGGCCCTGGAGCAACTCCGGCGCGGGACCTATGACCTCTTTCTGCTGGATGTGCGATTGCCCGATGAGGATGGCCTGGAGCTGCTGCCGCACTGCCAGGAGCTGGCGCCGGATGTGCCGATCATCCTCATGACGGCCTACAGCACGCGCCAGATCGCCCTGGAGGCCATGCGCAGAGGCGCCTACGACTTCTTCAGCAAACCCTTTGAGCTCCGGGAGGTGCAGGTGGTGATCCGCCGCGCCCTGGAACGGCGTCAACTCCAGCAAGAGCTGAAGGCGCTGCGGCGTGCGCAGACGGGCCAGGGGACTGGGGGCATCATCGGCGCGAGCCCGGTGTTGCTGCGCGTGCTGGCGGTCGCCCGACAGGTAGCGCGCACGGAGCTGACCGTCCTCATCGAGGGGGAGAGCGGGACCGGCAAGGAGTTGCTGGCGCGGGTCATCCATGAGAGCAGCGCGCGGCAACGCGGCCCCTTCGTGGCGGTGAACTGCGCGGCCATCCCGGAAGGGCTGCTGGAGAGCGAGCTCTTCGGCCACGAAAAAGGGGCGTTTACGGGGGCGTGGAAGAGCCGCGCCGGGAAATTCGAGCTGGCGCGGGGCGGGACGCTCTTTCTGGACGAGATCGGCGACATGCCAGCGGCCATGCAGGCCAGGCTGCTCCGGGTGCTCCAGGAAAAAACCTTTGAACGCCTGGGTGGGGACCGGCTGCTCTCTACCAACGCTCGCATCAGCGCCGCGACCAACCGGGACATCGACCGCATGGTGCGGGAGGGGAAGTTCCGTGAGGACCTGGCCTACCGCCTGCAGGGGGTACGGCTGCGGCTGCCGTCGCTGCGGGAGCGGTTGGAGGACCTCCCCCTGCTGATCGAACACTTCCTGGAGGTGGCGAAAGCCCGCTGCGGCGTGCCGGTGGCGACCATCACCCCCGCGGCGCTGAAGTCCCTCTGGGCGTTTCCCTGGCCCGGCAATATCCGCCAGCTCCAGCATGTGCTGGAGGGGGCGCTGGTCGTCGCCGACAACGGCGTGATCCGTCCGGAACACCTCCCCCCGGCGGTGCGGGAAGCCCCATGCGACGCGCTCGAGGCGCACTCGTTGGATGAGGTGCTGGCGGCGCGGGAGCGCGAGCTGATCGGAACGGCCCTGCAACAGGCGGGGGGGATTCAGGCCAAAGCCGCCAGGCTCCTGGGGATCTCCGAGCGCAGCCTCTGGTATCGGATCAAAAAGTTGGGGATCGACCCGATAGCCGTGAATCGTCAATCGTAACCGGGCAACCTGGCGCTCGATCTCGCCACGCGACAAGAGGTATACTCCTTTCCTCGAAGCCCGAATAGGGGGGTGCTACCTCCATGTCCCTCCTATGCCTGCGCCTGGGCCAGGGCTTCCGGCCACCCTTCGACGCGGCCGTCGAGGAGCAGGGCAACCCCCATGCCACCCGCTGCCTGGCGTGCGCCTGCCGTCACGCCAATCCCGCCAGCCACCGCCACCGCTGAATACCGGGCCCGACGTAGCAGGGCCGCCCGCTGCTGTGCCCGTTCCACATCCCGCCGGTCCACGGTCGCCGACACCTCGACCACCACCCAGATCTCCGCCGGCTCGGCCGGGCCGAGAAGGCGCCCGCTTAAGATGACGTCTGCCAGCAGGACCTCCCCCAATTCGTCTTCCGCCAGCTGCTCTCGCAGGGCGTCGGCCAACTCGCTCATGTCGGCCAACCGCACCCGCCGCAGGAGACGCCCGAAATAGGCGGCGGGATGGGTGCGGTAGCGCTCCTCCAGGCGCCAGCCCCGCAGATCGCCCACCTGATCCACCAGCTCCTTCTGCACCGCGGTCAGCTGAGCCACCTGTTCGACCAGCTGATCGACCCGGTCGGTGAGGCGGTCCAGACGCTCGGTCAGGTGGTCCACTCGAGCGGTCAGCCGCACCATCTGCTCAGCCAGCTGGTTCACTGTTGCAGCCAGCTCCCGCACCAGGGCGGGGAGGGTCAACAGCTCCTGGGTTAGCAGGAGCGCCCGCAGCTCTTCCTGCCACTCGGGGTGCTGCCGGAGCAGCTGTACCAGATCCCGAAAGTCACGCAGCTCGAACGCCATCGGGGGACCTCCGCCGCTTACCAGCCCCTGACGGGTCTCCCATGCCTACGCCAGGTGCCGGTGTCCCTAAGACCGCCATGCCAACTCGACCACAGTATAACTGATCGCTGGCTCACCTGGCGAGTGCGATAAAAGCACGAGGGCAAACGTCTAGCTTAGAGGGTGTCCAAAAAGCCCTCTGGTGTCATTGCGAGACCCCCATACCGCGGTGTGGTATGCCCGAGGGCAGAACCTTCATTCACATTCCCTTCCCCCCGGCGAGGGGGAAGGTCAGGATGGGGGGGAAGTCCGCTGATGCAAGCCCCCCCCACCTCAATCCTCCCCCTCGGCGGGGGGAGGAGATCAGAAGGAAGGCCGTGTACCCATCCGCGGTGGTCCAAATATGATGGAGGTTGATAAAGGTTCTGAGCAGCGACGGAAGGAGCGAAGCAATCTCGCTGTTGAAGGCGGATGTTCTGGGATTGCTTCGTCCCCTTCGCTGCGCTCGGGGCTTCGGCTCACTCGCTTCTGCTCATGACATGGCACATCGTGCCCTATGTCATGCTATCGTGGCATACCGAGCAGCGGTATGGAGATCTCGCAATGACGCTTTTTGAACACCCTCTCAGGGCTGCTGAGGCTTCCCTTGATATCGATGGATTTTTTCCACCAGGGTTGCCACGGTCTCGCCCGCTTCAATCATCTGCAAGATCAGGACAAGCGCCAGGGTCTCCAACCAGATGCGCGGTTGGGTTTGGTCATCAAACGGTCGATTGTACACGCTCGTATCCAGATAGACCCGCACCGCCCAGGCCCTCTCAACGATGGTGCCAGCGGGTGAGCGCCGCAGCCGGGATTGTGCGCTGTGGCCGACGTCTGCCGATGCGGAGGAGTCTACCACCGGGAGATCCCTCCAGCCAGGGCAGCCCCCATCTACACAAATTGTTGCTGACCCCTGAAATTTGTAGCCTGTATATGGCAGGCAGGGAGCGAACCTCACTATTTTCTCGGCGCTTACCTGCGGGGGACACAGGCATACATCTTGCTTTTCTTCTGAGAGCCGGTTGACTGTTTATGAACCAAGGCCAAACACCTGAGAGAGGAGAAACACATGAGGCAGACGAGAAAAGCGAAACAGGCGGGTTTCACCCTGATCGAGCTGCTCATCGTGATCTTGATCGTCGGGATCCTGGCGGCCGTCGCAGTCCCGCTGTACTTCGGGTACGTCAAGGATGCCAAGACATCCGAGGGCAAAGCGCTCCTTGGGTCCCTATGGACAGCAATGCAAGGCTGCGCTCAGGGCCTTCCAGGTAACAACACTGCCTGCACCACTATCTCCCAATATGGGAGAATTGGAGTTAACAATGCTGGATTCACGCCAGATGCTCGCTGGGTTGTTACCGGCGGAACTGCAAACATGACTAGTGTGGGCGTTTTTGGCTTGGATGGAGTGATTATTGCGACCGGACAAAATAACCTAAGTGCGGAAGGCCTCATCGTCAATTTCTCCTACAGCAATTCTGCCAACCCCCCTGGTACGTTTACGTGCACCGTCGATGGTATAGTGGCACCGTGCTAACGGCATTAGTCGACCTCCAAAATGACGTAATTGACCCCTAACATGAGCGCACCGTGAGGTAAAATGATGAGGGGTTGTTGAGTTGTGAGGTGATCAAAACCGGCGAGGCGGGTGGAAAATCCTTCCACCCGCTTTTTTTTCAACGCCGAAGATCAGAGATTGACTCCTGCACCAGCGCCCGCAGAAAGGGGCACGCCAAGCTATGAGCATACCACATGAACCCGTTGAGCGACTGTAGAGGCGTGATGCTGAAGGGCGGCCGATGCTATTAGAACATAAAACCCTGCTCCCAAAACGGTGGATTGACCGGTTGTATCTGCGCGGAACATGGATGGTGCGGAAATGGGAGGAATCTCTCGATCCTTTTGCGATCGCAAAAACGTGCGTCTACATCAGCGCAGGCCTTCTTGTTGCGCTCACGGTGTATTCGTTTGCCAGATGGCCTATCATCGCGGGGGACACCGATGTCTGGTATCACCTCAACGGCGGAAGGTACATCTGGACGAATGGATCGATCCCTCGCGACAGTTTCTTTTCTTTCATCTCTCCTTCGAGACCCTGGATCGATTACTACTGGCTGTTTCAAGTGATCGTTTTCAAGATCTATTCGCTTTTGAACTACTATGGTCTCATCGCCCTGCGCACAAGTCTTTATACGGCTGCGATTTTGCTCACCTGGTGGTTCCTCATGAGAAAACAGCAGAAGGATGAAGCACGCCTGTATCTCATGGTGATCTTTGGTCTGTACGTCATATTTCTGATCCCACGATACTTGCTGGTCCGGCCGCATACTACCTCATATCTCTTGACGATCGCCTTTTTGTTGATCCTCGAATCCGATGTAAAAAACAGACTGTATCTGCCGGTTCTCGGTATTCTGTGGACTAACCTGCACGGTGGTGCGTATCCGGTGATGACCTTAATAGTGTGTTCGTATCTCGTTGAGATCGGTGTCAATTGGATGAGACACAGAGGCTCCGTAACGAGCCGTGAGGTGTTGGGAGTTATGCCAGTCGTTGTAGCGATGAACTCGATCTATTTAACTCCACATGGGTGGGACTTGTTGGGGGTGCCATTTACGCAAACGGGTCCGGCATCCCGGTACATCGGTGAATTTAGGCCGGTGCAAGTGGGCGAACTGCTGGCGTTTAACATATCAACAGAAACGCTCGCTCCAACGTATATGACGATATTTAATCTACTATTGGTGGCCTCGAGTGCAGCGGTGTTAGCCTCGGTGTTCAGGAAGAAAGTACGAATAAGCCACCTGCTGCTCTTCGCAGGTGGAGTAGTGTTGTTAACAAAGGGTGTTCGGTTTATGTATGAATTTGTGTTGCTGTCGCTCCCAGTCATTGCATCCAATCCACTCATCCCCGATAGGATGACATTGACCAGGCGGTCAAAGGCAATCGTCGCACTGCTGGTGGTGATAAGCTTGGGGATGTCAATGAGTGCAGTGAGCAACTTTTTCACTTACCGCCTAAAGTATCCCATGTCGCCAGCGAATCTCCCGGTCGGTATCGTTACATTTTTGAACAGAATCGACAGTGGGGGCCGTGTGTTGAACCATCCGAACCATGGTGGGTATCTTCAGTGGATGTTGTACCCGAAGTACACGATCTTCATGGATATGGAGGTGCCTTTTCTGTTCACAGATAAGGATATGTATATTGCGTCCAATATGTTGGGGGATCGGGAGGTCCTCAGATGGGTCCTGGGCCGGTATCAACCTGACTTTATTATGGTTAGCATTCGGAACCCTAGATTCAAGCATTTGATCGAGGCATTTCCAGAGTACATCGTTGTGTTTTTCGACGATTCGGATGTGCTATACGCCAACATGAACGAACACCCGGATATCGCGCGGGAGTTTGGCATACGGGACATCGATCCCTTCTCCCTTGTCGCCCGGAGCATTGACGAGGTCGTGAAGGAGGCTGGAAAAACAGGACTGCGTCTGGTCTTGGAGAAGCTGTTGAGTATTTACCCTGATGGGGGCAATACCAACCAGATTGTCGGACTGATCG
>Ga0209399_10001267_pt1 | contig 13279 bp, 18 predicted proteins | sample OV2TP3_FD_184130 | JGI IMG/M metagenome (GOLD analysis project Ga0209399, IMG submission 184130) | Hot spring microbial communities from Beatty, Nevada to study Microbial Dark Matter (Phase II) - OV2 TP3 (SPAdes) (version 3) | ecosystem: Environmental > Aquatic > Thermal springs > Hot (42-90C) ... | reverse complement strand
CGTCGAGTCATTTTGTTCGCTTTCCTTGTCTCGCTCAAAAATCAAAAATCTCGCCACGAAAGGAATTTCCGAAGAAATCTAATTCAAATTTAAAACGTCTTTACATTTTGCGCTGTTGTTTTGCGCTTTTCGCTTTGAGTTTTACGCTACAACAATCATCCACACTCCAATCAGCGCAAGCGCCGGGACAAGTGCCGGCGCGGCGAGCCAGATCACAAAACCGACGGCGCCGCTGATCAAAACAAAAACGAGCGCGAGCACGCCGAACACAAAGACAGCCATGCGCACCACAAAGCCGACGAGGCGCATCAGAAGATTCACGACGAGCACCTCTCCCCATGCGCCAAGGTCAAGCTGTCGCGGATACTTCTCATCCATCCGCCGCCACGGCGAAAAGAGCGTTGCGAGAAGAAACGGCATCGAGAACACATGCACGACAAACCAGAGCATCCGCATCCAGAGCCGTAGGTAATCAGTGAGTGAGCGCGAGTAGTGCCAAGTAAAATACGAAGGAAGTATAAAAAGTGCGTCGCCCATGCCACCATACTATCACGCACAAACGCAAAACGGGAGCACTGAAGCTCCCGTTCGGAACACAACTTTGCTCCCCTGCGCCGCTCCTTTCTGTTCAGTATTTCCCCTGCTTCTCGGCCCCGGGCGAGCAGCTCCCTCCGCTACCGCCTCAGCCGCTCTGCGCTGCAAAATACTTGGTAAGCCCCGTGTACATAGCTTGCGCTTCGGTAGAAACGCGCGTGCGGCTGCCGAGAAAATCGCAGGCCTCATCGGTGTCGGTAATGAAGTACGCCTCGGTGAGCACGCCCGGGAGTGAGCCGTACACCGTCATGCCGTACCCGTCGTTCTTGATGCCGCGATCGGGCAGGCCGAGTGCTGCGACGAGCGCAGAGTGGATCGGCCGCGCGAGCTCCTTGTCATTCTTTTGCGTGACAAAGCTCTGCGTGTAGTCCGTGCTTGTGTTTGTCGAGCCGTTGTGATGGATCGAGATCAGCACGTCGGCATTCGCGTCCTCCGCTGCCGCGACGCGGCCCTTACGGGAGGCGATCTGCGGCACTTCAAACACCGAAGCGCCTGCGCCCTCGAGCAGCGTTTTGAGCTCGGCGCGTACCGCAAGATTCACATCCGCCTCGGCAATGGGAGTGCCGAGGCAGTACCCAACTGCTCCGGTCTCTCCACCGCCGTGCCCTGCATCAAGCGCGACTATCTTCCCGTCGAAGGGTGCTATCGCGCGTGCTGTCGGGAGCACTCCCGCGAGCGTCAATGCCGCAGCGATAAAAAATACTTTCTTCATGCTCTGGTGCGCTATAAAAAATTATAAAAAAATAATGCCCGACCTTTTTTACCCTACGCGAGTCATGCTATGTGGAATGAAGTATAAAGGAAGTGTGAGAAAAATTCGCTCATGCCATAATACTATCACGCACAAACGCAAAACGGAAGCGCTGAAGCCCCCGTTCCTCTATGCTACGGCCGCCCCGTCGCGCCTATCGATAGTACAACCTATTTCCAAATCGCACGTCAACGTACTCGAGCCCGTCGAGCGCGCGGATTCGCTCCTCAGTTGAAGTGCCGGAGCGCGAGGCGATGAGGGTCGCGAGATTCTCAAGTGCGGCCTCAAACGGCTCACTCCGGCTGAAGTAGAGCTCGGTGCCGGAGGCGAGACGCACCAGAGCGTCGCGGCCGACGACCGAGAGCGCGACCGGCTCAAGTGAGAGATCGCGCGTAAGGAGTGTACGGAGCTCCTCAAGCTCGGCGAGAGCCGTGCGTGCGAGGAATCGCGCCCCGAGAGGCGTCGAAGTGCCGTGCGGCGCGTCAGTAAGCGCTCCGTAATACCGAAAGCGCATCGTGCTTGTGCTTGTGCCGTTCGCTGTCTCAGGCGCAAACACAAGTCCCTCGGTATCAAGAAAAAAGCACGCGCCCGAGCTCTCGTTTGCTCCATCGTCAGTCTCACCGCACCAGAGCGCGTGCCGCTCACGCGAGGTGACCGCGAGCGCGAGCACGCGGCCGGGACGTACCGTGAATCCCACGGACCCAATCTCGGGGAACGCCGCCGCAAGCGCCACGCGGATCGAACGCTTGGGGTAGAGCAGCGTAGTTTGTTTCGCGACCAGAATGCCGTAGGCACCGCGAAGCTCGCCACGCACGAGCGCCTCGATCTTGCCAGTCGGTACGCTTGTTTCGTTCTCAACAACTATCCCCTGTACTGCCAAGCTCTCAAGCCGCGAGACGACGCCAAGCGCCGCGACGAAAAGTATCACGAGTACGCCAGAGAGCAGAAGCGCTCGCTTACGCCGTGAGCGCCGAATCTCCTGCATACGTCGTGAGTAGAGTGGTTTTCGTGGCATCGTGATCCCCTTGCCCTGAATAACGAGGTTAGGAAGACATCGTCAATCGCTATCCGCGGTCAAAAGTCAGAACGCAAAAGTCAGAACCACAGCCGATTAGATCAGCACCAATTTCATTCGATCGAACAAAATTGGTGTTGATAAAAAATCGGCAGGGCAGAGCGGTGGGCGGAAATCAAAAGTTTTTGAGGTTTTGCGTTGTGGTTTTGAGCTTTGACTTTTGAGCTTTGAGTTTGATGCACAAGCGCGATTCGACGCCACGGGATAAAACGTCGACGACATCGCCACACAAAGCATTCTCATCTCCCAATAAACTTCTTCCCCATATACTTCTCCAGCGCCTCCGGCACCATGATCGTCCCGTCCTGCTGCTGATAGTTCTCGATGAGCGGCACGAGAAACCGCGGGGTCGCGAGCGCAGTGTTGTTGAGCGAGTGCGCGAAGCGCAGCTTTCCCTCCTCGTCGCGATAGCGGATATTCAGACGACGCGTCTGGAAATCGTGGAAATAGGAAGAAGAGTGCGTCTCGCGGTAGCGCTTCTCTGACGGCACCCACGCTTCGATATCGTACTTCTTCACCTGCCCTTGTCCAAGGTCCCCGCCGCAATTGACGACGACGCGATACGGGATTCCAAGCCGCGTGAGCAGCCGCTCCGCGTTTGCGGTAAGTTCCTCATGGAGTCGCACCGATTCCTCGTGCCGGGCCTCAGCGAGCACGACTTGCTCGATCTTAAAGAACTCGTGCACCCGGACAAGGCCGCGCGTGTCCTTACCGTAACTCCCGGCCTCTCGCCTGAAGCAGGGGGAAAACGCGAGCATCTTCAACGGCAACTGCTCCCGTGCCAACACCTCATCCATGTAGTAGCCCATCACCGGCACCTCAGCCGTACCCGCAAGGTAAGTCTCATCCTGCGTTTTGTAGAGATCGTCCTCGCCGCCAGGAAGGTACCCAGTTCCGAGAAACGGCTCGCGCCGCAGCAATGACGGCGCGCCGATCAAAGCAAAACCGTATTCGGAAAACGTATCGATCGTAAACTGCCAGAGCGCAAGTGAAAGACGGAGCGCGTCGTTCTTGAGAAAATAGCCGCGAAAGCCCGCGACTTTTGCACCCCGCTCAAAATCGGCAAGGTCGAGCGCGCGCATGAGGTCAATGTGGCTCTTTGGCGCGAATGAAAACTCCGGCGGCTCACTGGAGCGCCGCAGCTCCTGATTCTCGCTCTCGCTCTCCCCTTCCGGCACCGACACGTCGGGAATATTCGGCACCGCGAGCATGAGTCGCTGCCACTCACGCATCGTGTCTTTAAGTCGCGCCTCATCGCGTTCGCCTTCCTCTTTGAGCGCCCGCACGCGAACGACTATATCCTCGCGTTCCCCCGGCGCAAACCGCTCCCGCTTCGCAATCGTTTCCGTGATCGTGTTCTGCTCGGCGCGATTTTTCTCGACGCGCGCGATCAGCGCGCGCCGCTCGTCGTCGGCCTTGATCAGCGCCTCGACGTCGAAGACAACATGCTTCTTCTTCGCCGCAGCAGCGATGAGGTCTTTGTTCTCGCGGATGAATTTGATGTCGAGCATAAAAAAAGTAAAGTGTAAAACGACGAAAAGTGCAAAACAACAACGCAAAACCTAAGACTGTCTGGAGGGCGTCACCATAAGCGCGAGCAAAGGCTCACTGACTTTGTTCCTCACTATTTTTCGGCATAAAAAACGCCATAACCACATACGCCAGTTTGAATTAATTTGAACTGTGCGATTCCTGCCGGCCCATTTTTAAAAACAAGAGTCGACACGAGGCCAAACTTATACAGAATTTTTGCAAAAGGATGAAGTAGCGAAGTCCTCCTATAAAGAATTTTTGAAGAAGGCCGAACCTCCTCCGTCTTGTCCCAAAATTTTATATTTCTAAAACCAACTTCCTTCATCCAATTATTGAAGTCATCAACTTTAGCCAGGTTTGGGATTATGAGGCCGTCGAGAAAATCATTATAGATTTCTTTTTCGGAATCTTTGACGTTCCTTTTTAGGAAACCGTCGGCGACAACAATTTTTCCTTATAATCGTTAGGAAAATTTGTGTACAAGAAATTTTGTAAATGAAAAACCACTTTTTCTTCAACGCCATGAGCTTTTGCTAGTTGATCAGCTTTTTCCAATTGCTTCTCGCTTAACGTAATTCCTACTACCGACGCATTGAAATTTTCAGCGAGCCAAAGTGTACTTCCGCCAATGCCACAACCTGCATCAAGTATTTTCGAGCCAGAAGATATTTGGAGTATATCCGCTAAAAATTTATTTTCATTCAGCAGCGCTTCTTTTACGCTTTTTGTCTCACTCTCCCAAAAACCATAGTGTAACGCATTGCTCTCATTATCTCTGTGCCAGAAAATTTTATAAAACTGTTGGGTCTTATCGTAATATTCGGCTATTTGTTCTAATTGGTTGACCATAACTCGAGATCCTACACTCCGTTCCGAACGACATGTCTTGTAATCATTTTATATCTCCAGCCAAATTTTTCAAAATATTTTTCCGCAGCATCGCAGTAGCCCCTGTGGATAACTTTTGATTTTATACTGACATTCTGCTAATATAGCTCTGTAGTCAATGACTGCCTTGTCCGCCTGAGGCGGATCCGATATCCAAATCACGCCCCGCGAGGGGCGTGGTTTCTTTTATGCTTGTGATATCGGCTTTTATAGCTTGCGCATTGATATACAGGTCCGCCAACTCTTTAAGCGTATAAAATACCTGCCCTGAAGCGACCACAATGAATCCCTTTCTGTTTTTCTTCAAAAACCGCACCAAGTAAGTAAAATCACTATCGCTTGAAAACAGGCAAAACGTATCATACCGTTCCAAAAGCCGAATCGCATCCACACTTATCTCAACGTCAAAATTACTTTTGGGTATCTCAATATATTTCCCGCCCACATTCTCACGCACCGCCGCCCCAGCAACTTTCTTCAACTCGGTGTCCGTCACATAATGCTTGATGAACTGAATCGGTTTCGTGTTTTTGATAAACCCGCACCGCTCTGCTTTTATCGAGAGATGCCACGATGATTTTTTACGTTCGTCCCAACCGTAATAAAATCTCTTTTGTTCCGTGAATGAACTGACAAAAACGGCCAATTTTTCAATGTCGACAATGAGTTTATGCCCCGCCGCAAGCGTCGTACCATCTGCGTCGCGTTCGTCTTTTTCGTACCAATAATTCACATTTCCGTAATCAACAAAACAGAAAATCCTTCCGAATTTTGCTTTATCAATCCCGAGCGTCTTTAGTTTTAAGTCCTGTAAATCCATATCGGAAATGGCACATATGATTCTTCGCCGCAGCAGCGATGAGGTCTTTGTTCTCGCGGATGAATTTGATGTCGAGCATAAAAAAAGCGTAAAACTCAAAGCTCAAAAGTCAAAACCACAACTCAAAACGCAAAACCTCGATAGGAATGCCAGTGGTGTGGGAGCGTATATATTGGAAATTGACTCATTTGACATTTTTGAGTCAGTTTTGAACTTTGAGCTGTGACTTTGAGCTTTGCGTTTTGAGTTTTGAGCTCCACATTATGGTACCATAGCAGAGTGCCAAACGAAATGTACACCATCGAGGACGAGGAAATCCCCGCGCTTCTTCGCGAGCTTCCCGACGCGCCGAAGAAGCTCTATGTGCGAGGCGTACTGCCGCGAGGCACCGACCGCCGCTTCCTCACCGTCGTCGGCGCACGGCGACACAGCGCCTACGGGCGAGAGGCGTGCGAGACGCTCATCGCAGGACTCGCGGGCTACCCCGTCGTTATCGTCTCCGGCCTCGCGCTCGGCATTGACGGTCTCGCGCACCGCGCGGCGCTCCACGCAGGGCTCACAACGGTCGCATTCCCGGGCTCCGGCCTCTCCGAAAAAGTCCTCTACCCAAGCACACACCGCGCCCTTGCGCGAGCGATTCTTGCGAGCGGCGGCGCGCTCATCTCTGAGTTCGAGCCAGATTTCAAGCCGACTGCCTGGAGCTTCCACCAGCGCAACCGCATCATGGCTGGGATCTCGCACGCGACGCTCGTCATCGAGGCCGAGGAGCGCTCCGGCACGCTCATCACCGCAAAGCTCGCGCTCGAGTACAATCGCGACGTCTTTGCTGTGCCGGGGCCGATCTTCTCCCCCACCGCTGGCGGCCCGAACCTCCTCCTTCGACTCGGCGCAACGCCGATCAGATCGAGCGCCGACATCCTCGAGGCGCTGGGGCTCGCCGCCGCGCCGGGCCTGGCTCTAAGACACACCGACACGTCAAATTGCAGCGCGCGGGAACTCCACATCCTTGAGCTCCTCAAGACACCACTCGAACGCGATAGCCTCATCCGCACGCTCGGCACGAGCGTGAGCGAGACGAACACGCTCATTGCGACGCTCGAGCTGAAGGGGCTTATCGTCGAGCGGATGGGAGCGATCTATCGTACTTGACATGACCCAAAGCATTCGGCAGCGACGGTTGTTGTGTGACCTCCCGTGTGCTATACATTGCTGTAGGGTAGAGTTCCACGATTATTTTTGATCACACGAAGGAGTCGTCAAGATGCCAGAGCAACCGGTTGCGGAAAAGGGCAAAACTCATCGCGTATCATTCGATTTCTCCCAGGAAGCTTTTGACGAGCTTGAAAAGTTGAGACAGCGCCTGCGTGATAAAGATGGCCAGGTGCTGACAAGGGCTGAGACTGCACGACAGGCGTTTGGCTTGTTGCGTGCTTATGTCAATACGGTGAGTGCCGGTGAGGCCGTTGGGTGCAAGAAGGCAGATGGCGAGTTTAGTGAATGGATGTTGCCAAACGACGTAACGATCGTGCAAAACGAGGGGTCCGCCGATGGATAAAGAAGCATTCAAGGAACGCGTATTTCGCGACTTTGCGGCCATGTGGACAAAACCGGACGAGCAGGCGATGCAGGCATACGCTGACGCGGCGGAAGAACTCCAAGGATTACCGGAGCATCAACGGACGACCATCACTGCAATGGCCGAAGCGCTGCTCACCAAAGCCATACTGGAAGAATTTCCACTTGCGCTTGTACTCAATGAGATGTGCCGCGTAACCGGGAAAGACCCAAACACAATACTCAATCGCGGCCTCGCGTTCCATGCTGCGTACCTGCGAAATGCTCTGGCACTATTCCGCAGATAAATACACCGACTCAACCCCCACGGCAATCCTCGTGCCGTGGGGGGTCTATATATAACAGTCAAGAGCACACACAGCAACCGCTCACACCTTTTATTTTTGTGCACTGCGAGAGGTGTTTAGGAAATGGCGAGTGCCGTTACAAGTCTATATTGACGAGTTGCTGGCACCATCATGAGCGGCACGATTCAGAATCTCTGACAAAAACTACAGAGACTTACTGACTTGTAACGGTACGAGCCGAGTAGAAAAATGCAGCTGTCTGAGGCCGAGCCAGAGGGGAGGCCGAGTTCTGCATTTTGCGTCAAGCGAGGCGACACCATTCCCAAACACTTCAAGCACGAGCACAAAAATAAAAGGCGTGAGCGGTTACCACACACATATGCACAAAGTCGCCATCTTCGACATTGACGGGACCGTGTTCCGCTCGAGCATATTTGTAGAGCTCGTCGAAGCGCTGATTCGCGAGGGCGTGTTCCCCGGGCGTGCGCGGCGGGGGTATGAGCGCGAGTACCACGCGTGGCTCAATCGCAGCGGCGAGTACGAAGCGTATGTCGCCGCCATGGTAGCTGTCTTTCACAAATATATCAAAGGCGTGCACTACGGCGACCTCAAAGAGGTCGGGAAGAAAGTTGTCCGCGAGCAAGAGCAGCATCTCTATCGCTTTACGCGCGATCTTATTCGCGACCTCAAACGCCGCCGCTACTTTCTTCTTGCGGTCTCGCAGTCGCCAAAGGCCGTGCTCGACCCCTTCTGTAAACGGCTCGGCTTTGACAAAGTCTACGGGAGAATCTACACGCTCGGTCCGGAAGACCGCTTCACCGGCGAGGTGGAGGAATTCCACGTGATCGCAAACAAGGGCGCGGTCCTCCGCCGCGCGCTTGAGAAAGAGGGGCTCACGCTCGAAAAATCCATCGGCGTCGGCGACACCGAGGACGACGCCGCGTTCCTCGACCTCGTCGAAGCGCCAATTTGTTTCAACCCGAACCGCCGTCTCTACCGAATCGCCCGCACCCGCGGCTGGAGAGTCGTCGTCGAGCGGAAGGACGTGATTTATGAGATCGGGCGTGAAGGTGTATGAGATCGGGCATTAGGTAATGCCAGATGTAAAAAAATGGACCTACTCAAGAGCTGTCAGTACTTTGTTCAGCACCGAGTATTTCCATGCGCATGGTTTCGTATAAACGAGTGCGGGGGAGATATCGATGGATAAAAAAATCCCCACCGTGCCTAAAGGTCAACCAGAAAAGAACGGTTAGAAGAACAGATCGCCGACCTCCTCGGCCAGATCAAGATACCGTCAAGCTTTACGGCGTTGGCACTTGGCCAGCTCAAACATATGAACGAGGTCGAAGCGAAAGACCGCACGCGCATCCTGGCGCCCAAGAGGTAGAGGCCATTTACCGCATGTTCGAACCGGAGAAACATGGCTAAAACATGAGGAAATCGGGCATCTCTATGTCCAAAGTCCCGTATTGTGCCGGGGGCGGGATTCGAACCCACACGAGCGATGTCACTCACGACATTTTAAGTGTCGCATGTCTACCGATTCCATCACCCCGGCGTTTATTTTTTCTTCGTGGATTTCTTCCACGATGAGTTGGTTTTAAGCTGTGGCAATTAGGGCAAAGCACCCGTAAGTTTTCGAAGCGGTTGTCGTGCCTGTCTCCATTGATGTGATCAAGTTCAAGCGGCAAGTACCATCCTCTGTTGCTTGCGCCCACCCGCACTCTTCACAGTGTTTAGGTTTGAGATTTGCGGTAAAGAGACGGTTTTGAGTTTATAGCTTTGAAAGTCGCTATGTTGAACTAAAATTTTGCAAGAGGAATAATTGGTTTCCCTATGCGAGTTAAGCCTGCGTTCCAACCCCGACCCTTGAAATGCGTTATGTCGAGTTTATATTCTCGAATATATTTTTTTATCTGCGCATAGTTTCCGCCCGCATCTCGCAGGTTCAGCGCGCACAACACTTGCCTGTAGCTTACAGCATTTTTTACCGCCTCAGTCAGTTGGCTTTCGGTCCAACTTCGTTTTTTCCCCGGCATACATCCATAGTATAAAACGGTAAACGCATTTGCAACGTGATAAGAAACGTTTGCCGTTTTAATATGAATTGTCGGCAGGATCGCCCATTTTTTTGAGGCCCGAGGGGGATTTGCACCCCCGAATAGCGGTTTTGCAGACCGCCGTGTTAGCTACTTCACCATCGGGCCGTTACTAAAAGTATATCACAGAATTTCCGCGTTTCGACTGCAGGTGGTCGGAAAGCGGGAGTTTGAGCAACCATCGTGTATCTTGTATTGTGTATTTTGTATCTTGCATATAGCCGCGGTGTATCTTTGGCCGCTGCGCAGTGTTGTACAGAGAAAAGAAACACGATGCGCACTTCAATCAAAGAAACAAGCCTTCGACTGCTTCCGACGCAGACGCGCTATCTTGAGCGCAAGCTCGCTGCGGTGGAAAAGCTCTTGCGCCAGGATGACACCCTTGCCGCGGCTGATGTTGAAATCGAGCGCACGACGCGGCATCACCGGCAGGGTAAGGTTTTTCGCGCGGAGATCAACCTCCGTGCTGTCCAAGGCAATTTTCGAGCAGAGGCGTACGGCGAGTCAGTCATGGCCGCGATTGACGCTGTGAAGGAGGAAATCACGCGGCAGCTTGCGCAGAAAAAAGATAAATCAATCGCGCTTCGGAAAAAGGGGGCGCAGAAAGTAAAACAAGAGCTGCATGACGCGGTTCTCTAGCCCTCACCTGATCCTCGCGAGAGATCGCGATACGCGATTTCTCGGCCGCCCTCCGGTTGCACACAGGTGACTTCAAGCGCGCCGTTTTTGAAGACTGCGTCTTTGATTTTGACGCGGATCTGTTTGCCGTGCCGCTCGGCGAAAAAGTACGTTCCCGGCCAGGGATCAAAGGCGCGGATTTTGAGGAAGGTTTCGTACGGTTTGTGCACGACGTCCTCGAGCGCGATGAGGCCGTCCTCGCGTGTTATTTTTTTTGTGTACGTCGCTTCTTGGTGGTTTTGCTCCTGCGGTGTAATTTTTTCGGCAAGCCACCTAGGGATCGCGTCGACAAGTAGTTTTCCTCCTGCGTGCGCGAGTACCTCTTCAAGTTCGCTCGCCCTCGGCGGCCAGATGTTTGAGTAGCTGGTAGCTGGTAGCTGGTAGCTGGTAACGATCGGGCCGCGGTCCATTTTTTCATCGAGCAGCATGATGGTGACTCCAACATCTCGATCATCAGCAAGAATCTGCGATTGTATCGGCGATGGCCCGCGGTATTTGGGGAGGAGGGAGGGGTGGACATTTAGAGTCCCGTGCTTCGGGATTTCAAGAAGCCATTGGGGGAGTATTTTTCCGTATGCTGTCACGATACATAAGTCTGGTATAATTTCCAATTTCCAATTTCCAATTTCCAATCTTATCGGTTGTTGAAATTTTATATTGTTCACCTGCGCCCAAATCTTGACTGGCGGTGGAGTGAGTTGGAGGCCGCGGCCTGCCGGTTTATCAGGCGCGGTGACGATGAGCGCAGGGAGGAGCCCTGCGTGTTTGAGCTCATCGAGCACGATGACCGCGAAACGCGGAGTGCCGAAAAATACGAATTTACTGGCAGCACGCAGCATATACACTTTACTCGAATTTCCAAGTTCCAAATCTACAATTTCCAAATAATTTCCAAATCTTAAAGCTCCAATTTCAAAACTCGCACATTCTCGTGTTTGAGATTTAAAAATTTGGAAATTGAGATTTGTTTGAAAATTGGTTACTTGGAAATTGGAAATTGATCCCCGGAGATTGTTTGGTTAGTTGTTTGAGAACATTCAGGTGTCGGACTTCGAGTATGGTGCTACTCGCTGCTGTACAGGCGGTATATCGCGAACGTCCTTTGCCTTGTCGGTAAAGAGAATGCCGTCAAGATGGTCTACCTCGTGCTGGAAAATTTCGGCGAGGAGGCCGCGTGCGCCGCGGGTAAACGGCTTGCCGTGCTCGTCGTACGCGCGCACACTCGCTCTTGTCGCGCGCGAGACTCTGCCATAGAGCCAGCGCACCGAGAGGCACCCTTCCTCAAGCTCCGCTCGCTCCCGCGAGCGCTTCACGACCTCGGGGTTGATATAGACGAGCTTCTCGCGTGCACTGACAGCGGCGGCGAGCGCGGTGTATTCCTCAGGCGGCACCTCGCGGTCTCGGGGTAGAAACGCGCGCGGCGAGACGAGAAAAACGCGCTCGAGTACGCCGACCTGTGGGGCGGCAAGCGCAACGCCGTCTTCCTCACGCTCGAGCGTCTCGCGCATGTCGCGGATCAATTTTTGTACGCGTGGGGAAGCAATGTCCTTGAGAGCGACTGGCTCCACTCTCTTGCGCAAGAGCGGCGCGTCTTTTTGGAGTATTTCAAGCGGCATGGACGCAGTATACGTCTTGTGATATGGTTGTGCCAGTTTCGGGAGTTGAGGCGCGTTCACCTTTTTTGAGGAGACTTCTTATGCCTCTGCCGCCTGAGTTGTGCGATATCGAGGCTGCTACTGCTGTAGTCGGGGACATTGAGGCGCTCATGGAGTATATAGAAAGTGGTCAGGCGCTTCAAGATTGGAATGAACGCATGGCACAGCGGCTAAAAGAACTTGAGGAGCTCTTTTGACGCACAACGACGCATCGAGGATCGTTATAATCGGGCGGCGCATTTCGAGTAGCGCCGCCCGTTCGATTTTTTCTCTTGCCGCGCTCGTGTTAGACTAGCCCCATGTCCGAATACTATACAGCGCGCCGATCGCGCGGGCTCTATGACCCCGAGCGGAACAGGCCGGGTCCTCGCGGTGAGCCGTTTAAGTTGAGCCGCTCGAAGATTGATCTCTTTCTCGAGTGCCCGCGCTGCTTTTACCTTGACCGCCGGCTCGGCGTGGGGCGGCCGCCCGGATTTCCCTTCAACCTCAACAGCGCCGTAGACCATCTTCTTAAGAAGGAGTTTGATTTCCACCGTGCGACACAGAGTCCGCATCCGCTGATGGAGAGCTACGGCGTCGAGGCGGTGCCGTTCGAACATGCGAATATGGATCAGTGGCGCAATACGTTTCAGGGTGTGCAACATCTGCACGAGCCGACGAATTTTCTCGTTTTCGGCGCGGTGGACGATATTTGGGCGAATCCTGCGGGCGAGCTCATCGTCGTGGATTATAAAGCGACAAGCAAGGATGGCACGCCGACGCTTGACGCGGATTGGCAGCGCAGCTACAAGCGGCAGATGGAAATTTACCAGTGGCTGCTTCGGGGTAACGAATTCAAAGTGTCAGACACCGGCTATTTTGTGTACGCAAACGGCAAACGCGACCGCGAAGCGTTTGATAAAAAGCTCGAGTTTGAAGTCGTGCTGATCTCCTACGCGGGGAAGACCGAATGGATCGATCGGGCACTCTCCGATGCCCGAGCGCTTCTCGTCGCCGACGCGCCACCTTTGGGGGGCGATGAGTGCGACTACTGTGCTTATCGCCACGCAGCGGGCGAGGTGTTGCTTGAGAGTAAGCGGCGCGCCACGCGTCGGCCGAACGATATAGCGGCTCGAAAGCCGGTGGAGCAGACGTTGTTTTCATAGAATTATGTTTTTCAGAAAGTCAAAAATCGCAATCATTGTTGGAATCCTCGCCTTTTTGGTGATGAGTTTTTGGGGGCTACAATAGACTTCTTCGGAAATTCCATTCTGCTGCAATTTTTGATTTTTGGCTGCGACGTCGTCAAGCTTCACAAAATGACTCTCGTCGTACAACAAGT
>Ga0209399_10001266_pt1 | contig 13291 bp, 9 predicted proteins | sample OV2TP3_FD_184130 | JGI IMG/M metagenome (GOLD analysis project Ga0209399, IMG submission 184130) | Hot spring microbial communities from Beatty, Nevada to study Microbial Dark Matter (Phase II) - OV2 TP3 (SPAdes) (version 3) | ecosystem: Environmental > Aquatic > Thermal springs > Hot (42-90C) ... | reverse complement strand
AAGTACAACGGCACATGGGAACAGATTTTCCAGCGATATATACACAACTCCCGCCCTCACATCTCGAACGCCGCAAGCTAACAATCGCTTAATGCACTGGTGGCCCCCATCAAGTCGCTCCAGATATTACCCAAGGGGGTTACCGGAAAATCAGCCAGACATTTTTTAAACCTGAGCTTATTTTCTGTTGCAATGACACGCTCGCTCTTGATGACGCGGTTAATTCCTTCAGATGTTGAACTCCAGTGCCGTGTCGGTGAAGGCTTATAAACCCGCCCAGCATATTCAATCGGATAGTGGAATGTCTCAGCATACCCGTTCGATTCCAGGCTGACGGATTGGAATAATCGACCTCCGTTACCATCTTCTATCGAATCTTCCTTATTAACCCGGCGTATTTCTCCTGAACTGCTTTCCCATTGATTATACTGCCCCAACGCCTTGTCTGATTCACGTTTCAGATTATGAAGTTGCTTGTATTTTACGCTTGCCTTGTCTTTGGCATACCAAAGCAGGAAATCCCCCATCGTTGCAAGTGTCTTAACGCGAGCTTCTGGACTGCTAACTGCCGCTGTTTTTCTGAATGCGATTACGGATATCGTATTGTCACGTCCGAATACTTCATCCAATAGATTGCGGACAAGATGCAGATTCTCATCGCTAATCTGCACAAAGATACTCCCCGTATCCGCGAGCAATTCCTTACACAGCAGCAGGCGATCTCGCAGGTACGACAGATACGAATGCACGCCGAGGGTCCAGGTGTCGCGATATGCCTTGACCATCTCCGGCTCCCGCGTGAGATCCTCGTCCCGGTCCCTCACGTCCCGCCTGCCCACCTCCGGCTGGAAGTTGCTGGCGTACTTGATCCCATAGGGCGGGTCCACGTAGATCATCTGCGCCTTGCCCGCCAGGGCCTCGCGCCGGGCCAGCGACGCCATCACCGCCAGCGAATCCCCCAGGATCATCCGGTTCGTCCAGTCCATCGGGTGCTTGTAGAACTGCACCGCCTCGCGGTAGTCGTGCTCCGGGTCCGCGAACAGGTCACGCTGGACATCCTGCCGCCGGACCACATTCAGAATGGCCTGCGTCGAGATGCGCTCGTGGATGTGCAGGGCCACCGGGTCGGCCACGCACCACTGCTGCTCCCGCTTGCCCGCCCACTCCAGCCACGGCTCGTGGTTGCGCAGCGCCTCCTGGAGCAGCTTCAACTCCTCCGGCTCCAGCCTGCGCCGTCCCGCCTCCTCGATCAGAGGCGAGATCCGATCCGCCCCGCCGGTCGCGTCGAACCGCAGGGCGGGCGCCAGGTGCGGGTTGTAGGCATACCTGATCTTCTTTTCCCTGGCGATGTCGCCCCGCGCCGCCAGGCCCGCAGGCGGAATGTTCAGCCGCGTGACGTTCCTGTGCCGGTAGTCCACCACCGGCTCATCGGCTTCATTGTCTGCCTTTTTTTTTCGTGGCATGGAACCCCCGCGTTCATCGCTCACACGGCGATAAATCGCCGTGCTACTTACCACTTCATCGCTCACACGGCGATAAATCGCCGTGCTACTTACCACTCACCATCCACTATCTTCTCCGCGATGTCCCTCACGCTCTCAAGCGTAAAGTCAGGCCGTATGTCCGACGCGCGCGCCTGCTCCCGCGTCGTGGCCCCGGTCAGGACCAGCGCCGTGCCCATGCCCGCGTCCCGCCCCATGCGGATGTCCGTCTCGATCCGGTCCCCCACCACCAGGCACGCCCGCGCCGGGACCCCCACGTGCTCCAGGATGGCCTCCACCATGATCGGGGACGGCTTCCCCACCACCACCTCCACCTTCTTCCCGGTCGTGGCCTCCAGCAGCGCGATCGTCCCCCCGGCGTCCGGGAACTCGTCCCCCTCCACCGGGCAGAAGGCGTCCGGGTTCGTGGCGATCATGACCGCCCCACCCCGCCGGACCGCGCGGTGCGCGAAGTGGATCTTCTCGTAGGTCAGCGTCCGGTCAAAGGCGATGATCACCGCGTCCGTCTCCTCCGGCCTCCGGGCCATCTCGAACCCCGCCCGCCGCAGCTCCTCCACGAGCGGCGCCTCCCCGAGGACGTGCAGCCGCGCCCCCGGCATCCGCCGGCCGAGGTACCGGGCCGCGATCAGGGACGAGTTGATCACGTCCTCCGGCGCGGACGGGATGCCCAGCCGCGTCAGCTTGGCCGCGTAGGTCTCCCGCGTGTCCGTCGGCTTGTTCGACAGAAACACCACCCGCCGCCCCTGCCCCCGCAGCGCCCGCACGGCATCGTCCGCCCCGGGGATCAGCCGTTCGCTCAGGTAGATCGTGCCGTCCAGGTCGAAGATGAAGGCCTTGAAGTTCACGCGCATCACGTCAATCGTATCCGGTAGCCCACCCGCCCGAAGTAGATCGGCGCGAGCGGGAAGTCCAGCGCGGCCCGCACGTAGCCGTCCGGGTCGTAGGACGGCCGGATCTGTGCCGAGACCGGCGCGCCGAAGTCCAGGCGCATCACCTCCCGCCCGCCCCGCGCGATGCCCAGCTCCCGCGTCACCACGCCTAACACCCGGTCGCTCATCCCCCCTGCCGGGCAGGTCCCGTAGTCCAGCAGAATCTCGTCGTCCTCCCGCAGAAGCAGCGGAATCCGCTCCCGAAGCGCCCGGTCGCCCGCCGCCCGCGCGGACAGGAACACGTCCCACCCCTCCGGCCTCAGCACGTAGGTCTTCGTCACATTCAGGTCCGGATACCGCACCTCGATCACCTGCCCGCCCCGCTCCCCCCGCGTCTTCGCCAGGGCCAATGCCCGGCCCGTGCCTCCCTCCCCCACCTGCGTCTCCCACCGGGGCCGGTCCCCGTTCTCGCTCAGGACCAGCGTCCCGGCCCGGCCGTGCCACAGGAAACTCGGCCCGTGCGCCGCCGTAGTCCGGTGCGTGGCGAAGCAGAACCCCGCATAGTAGGCCGGATGCCGGACATAGATGTACTGATTCCCCCGGTCGTCCTCTAACTTCTCCATCCCCGTCTTCGGGTCGAGGCAGGGCAGGCGCCTGAGCGCCTCCGCGATCTCCGCCTCCGGCGGCGCGTAGGTCGCATAATTCCACAGAGTAGAAACAGGCACGTAGCCCCGACTCTTCGACGCCTGCCTCTGGGCCCCCACCGGGTCCGGCGCCTCCTCCCAGGCCCGCCGCGCCTGCGCCGCGGCCTCCGCAGAGGAGAGAAACAATTTCATGAACTGCCGTTCGTCGTGTCCGTCTGCCATCAGATCCCCCAGGCCCCGCTGTCCCCCTCTCGGCGTCAGCCGGTAGCCGCTCCCCGTCCGGGTCTGGTGGGACCCTGCCAGGATCACCGTCCTCCCGTCCGGCTCCGGGAGCATGTGGCGGCTCATCCAGGCGCAGTGACGCCTGAGGACCTCCAGCCACCGGGCGTCCGGCCACTCGTGATACAGCGGGACCAGCCGACCCAGCGTCACGAAAAAGTAGGCGAACGTCTCGGCCCCGTCATTCTCGTAGAGATAGCCCATCGGGGACATGAACTCCCCCAGCAGGGCCTCCCCCGCCCGCTCCGCGTAACCCTTCAACTCCGCGTCGTTCGTCAGCCGCGCCAGGCGCAGCCCCCCGGCCATCGCGCCCAGGAACTGGTTCGTGAAGCTCCGCGCGTGCGCCCACGACTCCTCGGCCGTGAGCACGTAGACCGCCGCCTTCCGCGCCTGCGCGACCAGCCGCCCCCTGAGGTCGTCCGGCAGGAGAGGCCCGGCCACCTCCAGGGCCGCGGACATGTACTCCATCCCGAAGCTGCTCGGCGCCAGCATCGGCGCGTCTATGTCCGCAATGGCGTACTCCGGGATCGCCCCGTTCTCCCCCATCAGCCCGAAGGTGTAGTCCAGCGCCAGCCGGAGCCGCTCCAGGACAGCCGGGCTCCTGTGATAGACATTCCACGGGGCGTCGTAGCCGTAGAAGAACGCCAGCGAGAAATAGTTCTCCATCACGCGGGCGTTGAACGGGGCATAGGAATAGTGCCTCCAGAGCGCCTCCCGGAACCACCCCTGCAGCGGCCCCGGCTCCGTCACCACCGAGTTGGCGACGCGGGCAAAGTTGACGAAGTGGAACAGCAGGTCGTATTCCTCGGGCCTCCACTGGGACCTGTCGATGGATTCAACGGCGGGCACGGGATCGGTGGGCATGGCGACGGCTCCTTGCGATAAACGGGCGTTTCTTACAGGGATTATCCGCAATCTAAGCCCCCATCGGAGACGTGTCAAGCCAAAACCTCACGCCCCGTCTCCGAGACTTTCACTTGACTTTTGGGCGACCCCTTCTTATTTTTTCTAAGCTATCAGCCGTCTGACATTTGAACCGGAGCCGCTCGCCTGCGCTGCCTTCACGGTTGGTTCGAGTGGCTTTTTGCGTTTCAGGAGCAGCTATGCCCAAATCCCTCGTTATCGTGGAATCTCCGGCCAAAGCCAAGACCATCAACAAATTTTTGGGTAAAGACTATAAAGTGCTGGCCTGCATGGGGCACATCCGGGACCTCCCCGAGAAAGACCTGGCCATCGACATCGAAAAGGACTTCCAGCCCAAATACCAGACCATCCGGGGAAAGGGAAAGATCATCACCCAGCTCCGGAGCGCGGCCAAAGAGGCCGAGGACATCTTCGTCGCCACCGACCCCGACCGGGAGGGGGAGGCCATCGCCTGGCACGTGGCGCACGAGGTGGGCAGGGACGGCCGGGAGGTGAAGCGCGTCACCTTCAACGAGATCACCCGGAACGCCGTCCTGAGCGGCATCGCCTCCCCGCAGCCCATCGACACGCAGAAGGTCAACGCCCAGCAGGCCCGCCGGGTGCTCGACCGGCTGGTCGGCTACAAGGTCAGCCCCCTCCTCTGGAAGACCGTGCACGGCGGCCTGAGCGCGGGCCGCGTGCAGTCCGTCGCCCTGCGCCTGATCTGCGAGCGGGAGGAGGAGATCGCCCGCTTCGTCCAGCGCGAGTACTGGACCATCGAGGCCGACCTGGCCACCGGGAAGGGGGAGTCCTTCCGCGCCACGGCCATTCGCAAGGGCAGACACAAGCTCGAAATCCCGAACCAGGCCGAGGCCGAGCGGGTCGCGGAGGAGCTGCGCGGGCAGTCCTACCGCATCTCGGAGATCAACACCAGGGAACAGAAGCGCAACCCCTCCCCCCCCTTCATCACCAGCACCCTCCAGCAGGAGGCCGCGCGCAAGCTGAGCTTCACCGCCAAGAGGACCATGGCCGTCGCCCAGCAGATCTACGAGGGCATCGACCTGGAGGGCGAGACCACCGGCCTCATCACCTACATGCGGACCGACTCCACGCGCCTGGCCCCGGAGGCCGTCGCCGACGCGCGGGACTACATCGCCACGGCCTACGGCCCCGACTACGTCCCGGAGAAGCCCAACGTCTACAGGGCCAGGAAGGGGGCCCAGGACGCCCACGAGGCCATCCGGCCCACGGGCGTCTCCCGCCCCCCCAGGTCCATCCGCCGCTTCCTGACCGAGGAGCAGGCCGCCCTCTACCAGCTCGTCTGGGACCGCTTCATCGCCTCGCAGATGAAGCCCGCCCTCCTCGACGTCACCACCGTGGACATCCTCGCCGGCGACTACGGCCTGCGGGCCACCGGGTCCGTCGTCAAGTTCCGGGGCTTCACCGTCCTCTACACCGAGACAACCGACGACCAGAGCGAGGAGGAGAACCGCCGCATCCCGGAGGGCCTCAAGGTCAACGACCCCCTCCAGCTCCTCGCCCTCCGCCCGGAGCAGCACTTCACCAAGCCCCCGCCCCGCTACACCGAGGCCTCCCTCGTCAAGGAGCTGGAGGCCCAGGGCATCGGCAGGCCCAGCACCTACGCGCAGATCATCAGCACCCTCCAGGACCGGGACTACGTCTCCAGGGAGCGGGGCCGGTTCACCCCCACCCCGCTCGGCACGACCGTCAACACCCTGCTCGTGCGCGCCTTCCCCGACATCTTCAACCCCCAGTTCACCGCCTCCATGGAGGAGGCCCTGGACAAGGTGGAGACCGGCGAGGACGACTGGGTGGCCGTCGTGCGCGGGTTCTACGACCCCTTTGAGAAGGACCTCTCCCGGATGGAGAGCCAGCGGGCCGAGCTCAAGAAGTCCCTCCAGGAGGAGACCGACGAAATCTGCGAGAAGTGCGGCAACAAATTCGTCATCAAGTGGGGCCGCAACGGCCGGTTCATGGCCTGCTCCGGCTTCCCGGCCTGCAAAAACACCCGCCCCCTGAACGGGGACGGCCAGGCCCAGCTCGCCGAGGGGGAGACCTGCGAGAAGTGCAACGCCCCCATGCTCGTGCGGAACGGGTCGCGCGGGCGCTTTTTGGCCTGCTCCGCCTATCCCAACTGCAAAAACACCCGCCCCCTCTCCATGGGCGTCTCCTGCCCCAGAGAGGGGTGTGACGGAAAGATCCTGGAGCGCCAGAGCAAGCGGGGCAAGGTCTTCTACGGGTGCAGCCGCTACCCCGGCTGCGACTTCGCCACCTGGGACCGTCCCGTGTCGCGCCCCTGCCCAGACTGCGGCGCGCCCTTCCTCGTCTCCCGCTCCTCGCAGCGCCGGGGGGAGCATCTCCAGTGCCCGACCTGCAAGGCGTCCTTCCCGATAGAGGAGGAGCCCGTGGAAGCGCGCGCATGACAGACGCCATCCAGCGATACCTGACCCACCTGGCGCGGGAGCGCGCCTTCTCGCCCCACACCGTGGAGGCCTACCGGATCGACCTCCTCCAGTTCTGCGACCACCTGAGGGGACGGATGGGCCGCATCCCGTCCCCCCCGGAGGTGGACCGCACGGCCGTCCGGGCCTTCCTCGGCCACCTCGTCAGGGCGGGGCTCAAAAAGCGGTCCATCGCCCGCAAGCTGACCGCCGTCCGCTCCCTCTTCGGCCACCTCGCCCGCGAGGGGGCCGTCCCGTGCGACCCTGCCGCCGGCCTCCGCTCCCCCAAGCTGGAGCGCAGACTCCCCCGCTTTCTGGACGAGGAGGAGGCCCGGATCGCCGTGGAGATGCCCTACCCCGAAGACGCCGCCGGCAGCCGGGACAGGGCCATCCTGGAGCTCTTCTACGGGGGCGGCGTCCGCCTCGGCGAACTCTCCGGCCTGGACCTGGACGCCCTGGACGTGGAGGCCGGGACCGCCCGCGTCCTGGGCAAGGGGGGCAAGGAGCGCATCGTCCCCATCGGGCGGAAGGCCGCGGAGGCCCTCCGGCTCTACCTGGACCGCCGCCCCGGCCTGATCCCTCCCGGCGTCCCCGACGAGCGCGCCCTCTTCCTCAACCCCCGCGGCCGGAGGCTGTCGGATCGCGGCATCCAGGGCATCGTCTCCCGGCGCCTCCTCCGGACCACCGGCCGCCGGCTCAGCCCGCACGCGCTCCGGCACACCTTTGCCACGCACCTCCTGAACGCCGGCGCGGACCTCAACGCCGTCAAGGAACTCCTGGGCCACGTCTCCCTGTCCACCACGCAGGTCTACACCCACGTCAGCGTGGAGCACCTGAAAAAGGTCTACCGCCAGGCGCATCCCAGGGCGTAAAAAAAAGTGCTGAGTGCTGAGTGCCGAAAGAAAGTGCTGAGTGCTGAGTGCTGAGTGCTGAGTAAAATCCAAAAGCTTCTCAACTCAGGACTCAGGACTCAGGACTCAGGACTGTTTTTTGACTCAGGACTCAGAACTCAGGACTGATCATGCCTCGCATTCGATCCACCACCATCCTCGGCGTGCGGCACAAGGGCAAGGTCGCCCTGGGCGGCGACGGGCAGGTGACCGTGGGGAGCACGGTCATGAAGCACCGCGCCCGCAAGGTCCGCAAGCTCTACCACGACCGCGTCCTGGCCGGCTTCGCCGGGTCCTCCGCCGACGCCGTGGCCCTGCTCGACAAGTTCGAGGCCAAGCTGGAGGAGCACCGGGGCAACCTGATGCGCGCCGCCGTGGAGCTCGCCAAGGACTGGCGCACCGACCGGGCGCTCCGCCGCCTCGAGGCCCTGATGGCCGTGGCCGACGCCGAGCGATCCCTCATCATCTCAGGCGAAGGGGACGTGATCGAGCCGGACGACGGCGTCGTGGCCGTCGGGTCGGGCGCGGGCTTCGCCCTGGCCGCGGCCAGGGCCTACCTGGAGACCTCCAAATTAGAGGCCCACGCCATCGTCGAAAAATCCCTCCAGATCGCCGCGTCGATCTGCGTCTACACCAACGCCCACATCACCGTCGAGGACCTCTGACTTGGACCCCCTGACCCCGCAGCAGATCGTCTCCGAGCTGGACAAGTACATCGTCGGGCAACACAAGGCCAAGAAGGCCGTGGCCATCGCCCTCCGCAACCGCTGGCGGCGGCAGCAGGTCCCGGCAGATCTCCGCGAGGAGATCATGCCCAACAACATCATCATGATCGGCCCCACCGGCGTGGGCAAGACCGAGATCGCCCGCCGCCTGGCCCAGCTTGCGGACGCCCCGTTCATCAAGGTGGAGGCGTCCAAATACACCGAGGTGGGCTACGTGGGGCGCGACGTGGAGTCCATGATCCGCGACCTGGCGGACCTCTCCGTCACCATGGTCAAGGCCGAGCGGACCGAGAAGGTGAAGGACGAGGCCGAGCGCCTGGCCGAGGAGCGCCTCCTGGACATCCTGCTCCCCACCCCCGACCAGAAAAAGAGGGGGAGGCCGGAGAAGACCCTGCTCGCCCGCTACGAGCGCACCCGCAACAGGCTCAGGGCGCAGCTCCGGGAGGGGAGGCTCGACCGCCGGGCCGTCGAGGTGGACCTCCCCAGCGACCGCTTTCCGATGGTGGAGATCTTCTCCCCCATCAGCCTGGAGGAGATGGGCATCAACATCCGGGAGATGTTCGGCGGCGTGATGCCCGTGCAGAAGAAGCGCCGCCGCCTGTCCGTCCCCGAGGCCCGGAAGCTCCTCGCGCAGGAGGAGTCCCAGAAGCTGATCGACATGGAGGAGGTCGTGGCCGAGGCCGTCCGCAAGGTGGAGGAGAGCGGCATCGTCTTCATCGACGAGATCGACAAGATCGCCGGGGACCGCGCCAAGGGCGCCGGCCCCGACGTCTCCCGCGAGGGCGTGCAGAGGGACATCCTCCCCATCGTGGAGGGGAGCAGCGTGATGACCAAGTACGGCATGGTGCGCACCGACCACGTCCTCTTCATCGCCGCCGGGGCCTTCCACATCTCCAAGCCCTCCGACCTCATCCCCGAGCTCCAGGGCCGCTTCCCCATCCGGGTGGAGCTGGAGAGCCTCACCGCCGCCGACTTCGTCCGCATCCTCACCGAGCCCAAAAACGCCCTCCTCCGGCAGTACGCCGCCCTGCTCAAGACCGAGCAGGTGGGCCTGACCTTCTCCGAGGACGCCGCCTGCGAGATCGCCCGCGTGGCCGACGAGGTCAACGCCCGCACGGAGAACATCGGCGCGCGCCGCCTCCACACCGTGATGACCGCCCTCTTAGAGGACATCCTCTACCGGGTGCCCGACCTGGACCGGAAGGCCATCCACATCACGAAGAAGGAGGTGCAGAAGCGGCTGGACGGGATCGTGAAGGACCAGGACCTCAGCAGGTACATTTTGTGAAATGCAGACCCCTCCCCCCATCCCCCTCCCCCGAAGGGAGAGGGGGAGAAGACCTGCCTGCTCCCCCTTCCCCTCTGGGGAAGGGAGGGCGGTGGAACGCGACGGCCAGGAGCGTTTGGTTGGGTGGAGGGGGGATAGGTCGGTTCTTCATATCTCTCCTGCTCTCCTGCGCCTCGCAGGCGCCTCCCCCCGGCGGCCCCCCCGACCGGACCCCCCCGGAGGTGGCCCAGACCTGGCCCGCCCCGGACGCCACGCGCGTCCCTCCTGACAGCGGGGTCCGCATCCGGTTCTCCGAGGCGATGGACCGGAGGTCCGCCGAGGCGTCCCTCTTCCTCTCCCCGGCCCCGCAGGGCGGGCTGAAGTTCCGATGGCGCAAGGATGAGCTGGAGGCCCTGCCCTCGGGGGGGCTCCATCCCGGCAGGACCTACTTAGTCTCCGTGGGGACCGGGAGCCGGGACCAGGCCGGGAACCCCCTGCGGGCCTCCTTCGACTTCGCCTTCTCCACCGGCGACCTCCTTGGCCGGGGGGAGATCCGGGGCCGAGTCCTCCCCCTGGACAGAGGCCGGTCCCAGGTCTACGTCGTCGCCTACGAACTGACGGGCCGGGGCGACCCCGACCCCGCCTCCGACGCCCCGGACTACACCACCCAGGCCGCGTCCGACGGGGCCTTCCGGTTCCCCCGCCTCTCCCCCGGGCGCTACCGGGCGTTCGCCTTCGAGGACCGGGACCGGGACCGGGCCTGCTCCCGCGGGGTCGATCCCCTGTCCGTGCCCGCCGGAGACGCCCTCCTGACGGCGCCCGACGCCGTCGCCCTGCTGGGCGACCTCCGCCCGGCGCTCCGGGACACGGCCCGCGCGACCCTGACCTCCGCGCGGGCAGCCGACCGGACGCACGTGGCCCTCCGGTTCAGCGGGCCCGTTGCCGGACCCATAGACGCAGCGATCTCCGGGCCCTCAGGCCCCCTCAGCGTCCTGGCCGTCCACCTCGACCCCGCCGACCCCTCGCGCGCCCTCCTCCTGACCGGCGAGCAGGCCCCGGGCGGGACCTATCGCGTTGAGGTAGGGGCGGTAGGGGCGCAGCATGCTGCGCCCCTACTACCACCCCTACACCCGAAGGAGGGGGGGACATTCAAAGGGAGCGGGGACCCCGACCGGACGCCTCCCCGCGTCGCCGCCCTCCGTCCGAGGGCCGGGGCGGAGAATGTCCATCCCGACGCGCCCGTGGAGATCGTCTTTTCGGAACCGATGAGGACCGCAGGCGTCAGCCCGGCATGGGTCGCCTCCGACACGACCGAGGCCCCTCCGGGGACCTTCCGGTGGCCCGCCCCGGACCGGCTCACCTTTACCCCTGACGCCCCCTGGGCGCCGGCCCGCCTCCACCGGCTCCTTGCGGAGGGCCGCGCCCTGGCCGACCCCTCCGGCAACCGGCTGTCGGGGGACATCGCAACGGATAGACAATTCGTTGCGCTCTCGTTCACCACCCTCGACAGCAGCCGGCTGGGCAACATCGCGGGCCGCGTCTCGGCCCCCGAGGGCGCTCCCCCCGCGCGGGTCTGCCTGCGGGCCGTTCACACGGACGACCCCGAGACAGAGGCCACGGCGGTCCTCCCGCAGCCCGGGGCCTTTGCCCTCTCCGGCCTCCCGGCGGGCCGTTATGAAGTGACCGGATTCCTCGACCTGAACGGCGATGGAGAGTGGACCCCGGGCCGGCCCAGGCCCTTTTTCCCCTCCGAGCCTTTCGGCGACCTGCCAGAACCCGTCACCGTGCGCCCCCGGTGGACCACGGAGGACGTGGAGATCAGGATTGAAACCGTCAGGTATGTGAAAGGAAATGTGGAATAGGGGCGCGATTCATCGCGCCCCCACAGAATCATGGCCCGTCGTCGCTATTTCTCCCCGCGCCGGTCGCATCGCACCGACGCCCTCGTGATCCTGACCATCGGGATCGTCTGCTCCGGGATGGTGGTCTATCACTTTACCGCTCGCTCCTACGCCGAGGAGCAGCAGATGAAGGCCCGCCTGCTTCTGGAGCAGGTCTACCGGCTGCAGCGCACCCACTTTGAGCAGTACGGCGTCTACCTGCCCATCGACCCCAACCACAACGCAGATGTGCTCAAACTGGACGGCCCCTCCCCCTACCAGTTTCGGGTGGAGGTGCCCGACTCCGCCTCCTTCATCGCCACGGCCTGGGCGGACCTCAACGGCGACGGCAAAAAAGATGTCTGGAGGGTGGACCAGAGCCACCCTGTGCCGATACATAAAGAGGAAGATTAAAGCCCATTGCGGATTGCGGATTGCGGAATGACCGCCCTCAATCCGAAATCCGAAATCCGAAATCCGAAATCGTATGTCCCGTCCCTTCTCCATCGCCCTGCTCCTGCTCCTCGCGTCTGCGCCGGAGGCCCCGGCCTTCGTCATCCAGACCGCCCGGACGCCCACGGGTCAGATCATCCAGCTCCACTGGCCGGACCAGGCCGCCCGGAGCGGCATCCCGTTCTTGATCGACAGCAGGGGCTCTGAGGACATCTCCGACAAGGAGGCCACCTTCAGGGCCTTCCGGGACGCCTTCGGGGCGTGGGCGTCGCGATCCGTCACCCTGGTGCGGTTCGACGACCGGGGAATCCTCGACTCCCCGGCCATCAACTCCCGCGACCGGCAGAACGTCCTCGCCTTCGACGAGACCGGGGCGCAGATCGGCGCCCCCCCGGACGCCGGCATCGTGGCCATCACCCGCGTCAACTCCGACGACCGGACCGGCGAGATCTTTGACGCGGACATCCTCTTCAACGGCCGCGACTTCCGCTTTAGCGTCGGCGACCCATCGGGCCTCCGCCCCCCCTTCGTGGACCTGCAGGATGTGGCCACGCACGAGATCGGCCACCTGCTCGGCATCGACCACACCGGACTGATGGGGCCTGCCTCCCGCCGCCCGGTCATGAACCCCTTCACCAACCGGGAGGCCCCCGGCGCGGCCAGAATCCTCAAGCCTGACGACATCGCCGCCGTGGGCGCCCTCTACCCCTCCGAGGCCTTCAGCGGGACCGGGCGCATCTCCGGGACGGTCAAGACCCCCGACGGCGCAGGGGCCTTCGGCGTCCAGGTCGTGGCCTACGACGAGGCCGGGGACTTTGTCCTCAGCGGCCTGTCGGGCTACCGCACGGGCAGAGGCGGCGGCGGGGAGTACGCCCTCATGGGCCTGTCGCCGGGACGCTACACCGTGGGCATCGAGCCGCTGAGGGGGCAGGTCACCTCCGCCAACTTCAGCGGCATCTTCCGGCAGACGGCCTTCACCACGGACTTCTCCCCCGAATTCTACGACAACGTCCCCGACCGGCTGCAGGCCGAAACCCTCCGCGTGCAGGCCGGGCAGGAGATCTCGGACATCCACTTCTTCACGGGCCTGTTCCTCCCCGGCTTCCCCGCCATCCAGAGCCCGCTCCTCCCGGCCAACACCCCCGACCCGGCCGGGCCTTACCCCGTGCGGGTCGCCGTGTCGGACGACGGAGGGGTATCCAGGGTCACCCTCTTCTACCGGGTCGGAAACAACAGCTACGTCCCCCTCCCCATGCGCCCCGGAACGGGAGGGGTCTACGCCGCAGACCTGCCCGGCCAGGCCCGAGGGAGCACGGTGGAGTATTACATCGAGGCCACGGACACCGACGGGCACACCTCCACCTATCCGACCGGGAACGCCTCCCCCCTGCGCCTGAAGGTCCTGGACCTGACGGGC
>Ga0209399_10001265_pt1 | contig 13294 bp, 9 predicted proteins | sample OV2TP3_FD_184130 | JGI IMG/M metagenome (GOLD analysis project Ga0209399, IMG submission 184130) | Hot spring microbial communities from Beatty, Nevada to study Microbial Dark Matter (Phase II) - OV2 TP3 (SPAdes) (version 3) | ecosystem: Environmental > Aquatic > Thermal springs > Hot (42-90C) ... | reverse complement strand
TCCCGACGGAGCAAATACGACCTCTGCGGGCACTTGCACTGATTCTACTCCGCCGCCCGACACTGATTCCTGCGTTACGCTTGCGACCGTAAAAGAGTGGCAATGTGTCAGCAACACATGTACCGCAAGTTCAATAACTTGCGGAGCGGGGAAAGAATGTTTGAGCGGGGCATGTGTTGATATTGCCGCTGTATGCACAGATCCTGACGGAGCAAATACGGCCATTAAAGGTACTTGCACTGATGCTTCCGGACCCGACACTGACTCCTGCGCTACGTCTGCGACCGTAAAAGAGTGGCAATGTGTTTTAGGCGCCTGCACAGTAAGCACATTGTCTTGCGGAGCAGGGAAAGAATGTTCGGACGGGAAGTGTGTTGATGTTGTCCCTCCGCCATGCGGCGGCCTCGGGCAAGGTTGCTGCGCGTCGGGAGATCCATGCCTGGACGATTTTATCTGCAACGCTGATAGTAAATGCGTGTCGCCTCCGCCTCCTCCGCCATCGTGCGTACTCCCAAACACCTGCGTATCAGGGGGCTCTTGCGCTGTTGTTGTGGCGGGCGACTGCGGCGCGGGAAATGAATGCTGTGCTCCGCCGCCACCCGGAAAACCAGGAGGTCTCGTACCTTGCGGCAGGCTTATAGATATCGGCACTCCCAATGAAAACTGCACTTTCTGCCACTTCTTTACTTTATTCAAAAATATTATTGACTTTATAATGTGGACGCTCGCGCCTATTTTGGGGCTATTATTTATAGTTTTAGGCGGCTTTCTTATTCTCACATCGCGCGGCAGCCCAATGCAATTTAACCAAGGCAAACTATTCATAATCTGGGCCCTTGGAGGATTCGTCCTAATACTTATTGCATGGATTATCATAAATTCTATCTTTGCAGTACTCAATCTTCAGGATTGGACAAAGTTGGGGACATGGTGGAAAGTAACGTGCACGGTGCCGACAACAGTTGTGGAATCTCCTCCACCGCCGCCTCCGCCACTCGTCGCCAGCGGTTGCGCAGATGGCACTACGGAGCAAGATTTTGGGACAACAAGCGCAGGCAAAAATGTTCACGGGTGTAATGGACGTGTTGCTTATTCAGATGTTGTGACCAAGTGCGCTGTAGGATGGCATGTTGGGGATGTGATATTAGACACGGGATTAAGCGTACTGTTAGCAACAAATCAGGGCACAGGCTTAGCTGGAGAGGTAGCTCGGTGGGTCCATATGAAAGGCGATCCGGGTGATCAGACGGGATATGATTTTGCGTCCCCAGGCGTTCGTTGTTGGGGAAGCCCACTTGCTGGCGGGTGCTTGACCAGCGTCGAAGCATTCCGCCCAGCGCATAGTGGCTCCTCTTTGCACGAAATGGTTAAAACTTATTTCAATGGAAATCTCGCGACGACAGGTTACGTTGTCAATGCATCGCCTGCCTTCGGCGCCATCTGCGTTGAAGGACCTCCGCCACCTCCGCCTCCTCCTCCAAGCGGATGTGCCGACGGAACAACGGAACAGAACTTTGGAGCCCTGCCCGATGGAAGAATAGTACATGGGTGCAATGGCTCGAAAACATTCCAAAACGCACCATCTCTCTGCGCAGCAGGAGCCACCATAGGAGATCTTTGGCCCTCGAGTAATGGACTAGGGGCCATATTACAAAGCCAGGTGGGGAACTCTCCTCGATGGGTATATCTTAACGGAGACCCAGGATCGCTAACGGGTTATACAAATACCGCCAACTGGTGGGGCAATCCGCATGGGGGGCTTTTGCCAACAATACCCAACCTACAACGTCCCCTTCATCACGCACCTCCCTTTGGCACAAACCCCTTTGGCCCTAATGGAGAGAGTGACGTTTATTTAAACAATGTTCTTTTTACAAACCATTATGTTGGAAATAATGACGCATCCTTCCTAACAGGAGCTATCTGCGTGGGAAGTGTGCCTCCCCTGGGCGCAGCTCAATCGGAGCGGTTCTACTCCATAGACATTACGGCGCCGGTGATCAACAGCTTCACGGCGACCGATGGGACAACCACCGTGGATGTGAACAGTGATCTTGCTTGGCTTTTCCATAGGCACTAAGGGATACATAGGGACTGGGGTTGATAGTACTGCTTACAGAAAAGACTTCTGGGAATACAACTTATGCCCATAATTATAAAGAATCACAAGATCGATTGGCTTATTGCAGTTGGAAGCGCTCTGCTTTTTTTGGTTTTAGTATATGCTCCGCGTACGAATAACCAGAAAGAAATCCCAATTCTTATTAAAACCTTCGGGCAACAAGATAGATGGGGATACGACTTATATGTTTCAGGTTCGCTCTATATACACCAGCCCAATATTCCAGCAGTGGGTGGCGATATCGGCTTTGCAACAGAGGCCGATGCCAGGAAAGTTGCAGAGCTCATGGTTGGCAAGATGAGAAAGAATATTTTCCCTCCAGCCGTGACCGTAGAAGATCTGAGGGGTGTTGGAATTGTTGAATAGTCTATGGCATAGTGGAGATGCTGGCAAGCTGTTCGACCTGCGTTGAAAACTGACAGGTCTGGGTACGTGGCGGACGATTACCTGCTAACCAGTTGCAAGCAGTCTTCTCTTCAACAATGGCACGAACGTCTGCATCGGGACAACGAGCCCGCAGAGCAAACTTCAGGTTGACAATAGTTATATTCAGTCTGACCTTACTCCGGGCGCGCCTCCAGCCGCTGACTGCGATGCGGCTGCAGAACGAGGCAGGATGATAATAGATAATGCGGCTGGGCTTGTGTATTTCTGTGCCGACACGGAGTGGCTATCAGTAGGGCCTCCACCTCCTCCTCCACCACCACCTACTTGTGGTACATTTGTACTTAAATTAACATCAGCTTCCATGAAACGTTGCAACAGCTGTGGTACTTCTAGTTGTACTGGCGCTGGAGGTCCGCCTAATGAATGCTTCGGGAATTCGTTTAACTGTTCTAATGTTTGTATAGATAACACGGCCGATTTTGGCGGTTCTCAATTTTGGCATATTGTTACGACCGACTTCCCCTTGATAACCACAAAGGGATGTTACGATTAAAGCTAAAGAGTATCTATCCTCGAATGAGATACTGAAGTGAAATCTACCGCTGTGAAATGGCGTAACAAAAAATCGCGCCGATTTCTTAAGGATTATTCGGGCATAGCTTTTTCAATTGTGAGCCTTGATCAGGAAAAAAATAAGGAATATAAGCATCCGCAGATATTCCCGTGGGAAATTTAGGCCTTTTTCGTGCATACATCATGGGCTTGTTTTTTGTCGTAGGATATTGTATAAAATCAACCAGTACCTAAAAACAAGGCAAAAACAAGGGGTGGAGTGAGATGAAAAAGAGCAAAAACGTCTTGATGGTACAACCCGCGTCTGCCGGTGGAAATTTCGAATACGTCGCGATTCCAAGACAAGGATTGCTGTTTCTCTCGCAGGCATTGAAGCAGCATAACAATAACGGCAACGGCTCTTTCAACTACGGGACCCGAATATGGTTTGAAGAACGGTTTGAAGAAATAGATCCGCGTGCCGATCTCCACGGAGTAGATATTCTGATGATTAGCGCGCTTATCAACGAAGCGCCGCGCGGATATCAAATCGCAAGAGAGGCGCGAGCGCACCATCCAGAACTTGTGATTATCGGCGGGGGTCCGCATATGAGTCCTCTGTCGGAAGAAGCGCTCGCCCAAGGATTTGACGCTATTGTTAATAGAGAAGGGGAAGATATTATAGGACACCTGTGCGATGTGCTTTTGACTCATAACGGCAACAACCGTTACAGCTACCTCGCTAGAATCCCGGGCATATCGTATCTTCTAGACGGGAATCTGACGCAAACGAAAAGGACCGGACTTGTAGATCCCGGGTTTTCCCGCGTGCCGGATTTTGATGCCATAGAAGCTCTGAGCCCCGGCACTCCGCTTATGGGTGGAGTCATAGAGACAACCCGCGGCTGTACCGAGAAGTGTACGTACTGCCAGGTCATCCAACAATTTTTGGGATACCGTTTGGTCGCGCGAGACGTAGAACTTGCGCGCCTCGACCAGCTTCAGAAGCTTGCGGCAGACGGAATTATACATGCTAGCCGCAAGGGCGAGTTTAGTATTTTTATCTCGGATGATCTTCATCCTCCGCCTCTTCGAGTCGTCAAATACCGCGACGAACGCCTTGCGCGGCTCAAGGCATGGAAAGGGCGAACCAATAACATGTACATGACTTGCCAGGCAAGGACTGAGATTGCGGAAGATCCGGAACTTGGCAATGCCATGCTGGAAGCGGGTATCAGGATGCTGTATTTAGGAGTAGAATCCGATAACGCGGAAAATCTCAATATCGTGAAAAAGCGTCAACAGCCGGGCGATGTAGATCGGCATCTGCATAAACTGCGTGAGATGGGGTTCAAAATAGTCGCGATGACTATAATCGGTCTTCCTTATGATACGGAAAAGAGTATAATGAACATGGCCGACTGGGTTAGTGAAGTAAGCGATTGGCAGACGGCGAATTTTTTAACACCATTGCCCGCCACTTCCAACTGGCTACTGCCCCCTCTTGCCGCCGATGGCAGTGAACTTCCGTCTGATGAGCAGGGGAACGTGCCGCCGGAAATAGGCATGCGCCCATATCATCTCTACACCGGAAGGCAATTAGTCCACAAAGATGAACGCTGGACCATGGCGGCTTCCAGGGAGTTGTATGACCAATATAGCGCGAAACTCAACCCCGTAGACGATTTTTACAAGTCAATCTTAGGCGCAAGTATAATAGTGCATGCGCGAAAATGGGCTGCGTATATCGCGCCTTTCTTTAGCGCTAATCCTTCGTTAGCCGAACAAGTGAAGCAGGCAATTAGCCGGCCTTCACAAGCGCGCTTGGAAGATCTGCGAAGACTTCTGGCGCAAGAAACAGCGAGTAATAGTATCAGCAAAACCCTCTCGGAGGGCGTAAGGTTGGTCAAGAGCTTCACGCATCTGCATGGCTACGCACCCGCGCGGAGATAATTTACAGCCGAATTGCAAAAGACAATTCGGCTTTTTAAAAACACGTATTTTAATTTGTGCCCCCACGAGGAGTCGAACCTCGATCAAAGGATTAAGAGTCCTCTGCTTTGCCATTAAGCTATGGAGGCAACGCTGTTATTATACGCGCATATTGCGAGACAGACAAGGTTATGCTATAAAAGAAATAATGCTAACCCCCAAACAAAAAATCAAATTAATCGAAGAATATAAACTCCATAAAACTGACACCGGATCAGCCGAGGTGCAGGTTGCCTTGCTTACAGAAGAGATAAAACGTCTCGTGAAACACTTAAAGGCCCATATAAAAGACAACCACTCAAGACGCGGATTATTAAAGATGGTGTCGAAGCGAAAAAATCTTTTAGATTATTTGAAGAGAGAAAGCTCAAAGCGGTATAACAGTATTATTAAAAAGGTGGGATTGAAGAAGTAGTGTTAGTGTTATGCCAATCAACAAATCTTATGCGAATTATGCAAATTGCGAATACTTGTGTATAAGTCTATTCGCAATTCGCAGATTGGCATTGAATTCACAGATTGGCATAACATCATTGGCATGGCCATTAAGCACAAAGCCCAGCGCGTAGCGGTATTTATAGACGTACAAAACATGTATCACTCGGCGAGAAATTTATACAAACGCCGGGTTGATTTTAGCGCGATCTTGGAAGCGGCAGTCGCGGGCAGGCAGCTTATACGGGCTTTTGGATATGTTGTGCGCACAGAATCCGGAGAAGAAAAACAATTCTTTGAAGCCCTAGAACGTCTGGGTATAGAAACAAGGGAAAAGGACTTGCAAATATACTATGGCGGTATGAAAAAGGCGGATTGGGACGTGGGCATGGCCATAGACGCGGTTCGCCTTTCCAATTCCGTTGAGGTCATAGTCATAGTGAGCGGTGACGGTGATTTTATTCCGCTTGTTGAATATTTAAAAAATCAAGGCAAACAGACAGAAGTTATAGCGTTCGGCAAAAGCGCTTCCGGTAAGCTTCGCGAAATGGCAGATGACTTCGTTGATTTATGCGAAAATCATGACCAGTATTTGTTAAAAGGAATAGTTAAAAGTAAAGAAGAGAAGGAGAATAAGTAAGAATAGGTCAGGCCTTAATTTTCAAATTTTAATTTTCATATAACCCCGCTATCTATAGCAACACCTACCTCACCCCGCCCCCTGCCTACCGGCAGGCAGGCCCCTCTACTTAATAAGGAGGGGGGGGAACCCGCATGAGACGTATTTAGAGAGCTCCCCTCCTCCGACTATAGTCGGAGGAGGGGTAGGGGGTGAGGTAATGTGATTGCTGCAAGGTGAAAATTAAAATTTGAAAATTTATAGCACAGCTGCCCCCCTTACTACTCTCTTTTCTAACATTTCATGTCAAAACCAAAAATATATACTCTCGACTTAGGCGGTCGTGAACTTTCTATAAAACTCGCCGGCTGGGCAGACCAGGCAAACGGCTCCGTTATAGTTCAATACGGAGAAACAGTGGTTCTTCTAACCTGCGTTATGTCCGCGATGCTCCGCGAAGGAACAGACTATTTTCCCTTATTAGTTGATTATCAGGAAAGATTTTACGCCGCGGGAACAATTAAAAAATCCCGATTTATAAAGCGCGAAGGGCGCCCCTCCGACCAGGCAACCCTCACCGGAAGAGTGATAGACAGGTCTATAAGACCCCTATTTGATATGCGCATGAGAAACGACATCCAGGTCGTGGCTACCGTACTCGCCTTTGACAAAAAGAATGATCCCGATATTCCATCTCTAATCGCGTCGTCAGTCGCGCTTTTCATTTCCGACATACCTTGGCGCGGCCCGATAGGAGCGGTAAAAGTGGGCAGGATAAACAAAGAATACATATTAAACCCGACAATAGAAGATTGCAAAAACAGCGATTTGCTGATAACTCTCTCCGGCACAAAAGATAAGATTAATATGATAGAAGCCGCGGCCCGCGAGATTCCGGAGGAAGAAATGCTCGAAGCAATGGAATTTGGGAAAAAATACATACAAAAAATTATAGAGTTCCAGGAAGACATAGCTAAAGAAAACGCTGTTCCCAAAAGAGAAGTTCTCCTCAATGATATAGACGACGCCTTGAAACAGGAAATCGGGTCGTTTTTGGACAACCGTTTAGAGACAGTACTATTCGAGGACTCCAAGAAAGAAAGAGTAAGCGCCGTAAGCGAATTAAAACAGCGCCTTGGGGAATTTTTACAGAAAAAATACCCCGAAAATAAGGGCAACGTATCCATGGGCTTAGATTTTTTTGAGAAAAAAATAGATGAAGTTGTCCATAAAAATATTCTTGAAAACGAAAAAAGAGTGGACGGAAGAAAACTCGATGAGCTTCGGCCGTTAAGCTCCCAGGTTGCAGTTGTTCCTCGCGTCCATGGTTCTGCTTTATTTATGCGGGGGAACACCCACGCGTTTGTAACTTCAACGCTAGGCACCCCCGGAGATGAGCAGATTATTGACGAGATGGAAGGGGAGTATAAAAAACGCTTTATGCTGCACTACAACTTTCCTGGATTTTCCGTGGGGGAAGTATCTCCCATGCGAAGTCCGGGGCGGCGAGAAATAGGCCATGGCGCGCTCGCCGAAAAGGCGCTTGAACCCCTTCTTCCTTCTAAAGACGATTTTCCTTATACAATACGCATTGTCTCTGAAATATTATCATCAAACGGATCTTCTTCTATGGCCTCTGTATGCGGAGGATCTCTCGCTATGATGGACGCGGGAGTGCCTATTAAAAATCCTGCCGCAGGCATTGCTATGGGGCTTATGACTGGCGAAGGCGGAGAGTACAAAGTGCTTACTGATATTCAGGGCCCGGAAGACCACTATGGAGATATGGATTTCAAAACTGCCGGCACGAAAAACGGCATCACAGCTATACAAATGGATGTTAAGATAGACGGCGTCCCCATAGAAGTTCTCGGGAAAACAATGAAGCAGGCAAAAAAAGCGCGCATGGAAATTCTTGAAAACATGCAAGGCGCTATATCAGAACCTAGGGAATCGCTCTCTAAGTATGCTCCCAGGATAATGGTTATTCAGATAAATCCAGAGAAAATACGAGAAGTAATAGGCCCAGGAGGCAAGATAATAAATCAGATAATAGATGAAACGGGCGTATCAAGCATAGATATAGAAGACGATGGCAAGGTGTATGTGGCGGCAGCCGCGGAAAGCGAGGATGCCGCGATTAAAGCAATCGAATGGATCAAGAGTATAACTCGAGAAATTAAAATAGGAGAGGTTTTCGCGGCGAAAGTCGTCAAAATTACCGACTTTGGCGCGTTCGTAGAGTTAACCCCAAAACAAGAAGGCCTGGTGCATGTTTCGCAATTATCAGATAAATATGTCAAAAATGTTGAAGACGTAGTTAAGCTGGGGGACACTATTCGCGTAAAGGTAATCAGGATAGATGAACAAGGAAAAATAGCGCTGTCAGCAAAAACACTAAACTGACACGGAACAATACACTGAACTGACACGGAACTTTCTGTGTCTGTTCCGTGATATCCATGGAGGGAAAAATATCACAAATTAGAACAATGGCACAGGACTTGGAGGCGGCAAAGACCCCCAACGCAAAACCGGTTTCGCAATCCATTACTATGCCGCAACCGAGTATTCGGAAGCTATCTGAAATATTAGCCCAAGCTCAAACCCGAGTACAAACCCCTGCTGCCGCGGACAAGCCTCCAACGCAAACGCCTCCTGCCTTAAAACTCGAGGAAATACTACCCATAGAGCCCTCGGACCCGCTTCGCCAAAGCTCGAGCGAGGCGAGCAAGTCCTTCGGCCCTGAGCCTAGGACCGAAAAGCTCAGGGAAAGCCTTTTCGACACAGCTCGCGGCACGCCATTTCCGGCACCTATGCGCACGGCTTTGCGCGAGGCCCCATTGAATCTGCCAACAGGCCTTCCGGAAGAGATTCAAACTAACAGGAGGGAACATTTGCCCGCCTCGCGATCAGACGAGACGCTAAAACCTCTAACTGCCCCGTCTCCGGATATTAAACCTAAAGTACTGTCGCCGGAGGAAATTTTAGGATTTACTACACCAAAACCCAAAGGGGCAACGTTGCCAAGATATGCTCCGGAAGAAAAAATACCCTATGCCCAGAGCCCGTCTGTGGCCCCGATTCCGAAAAAAAATCTGGTCTCAAAAAAATTCGTTCTTTTTACCGGACTTCTCGGCGTAAGCCTTATTATCTCCGCGGGAGCAGTATATTGGAAAATCTTTGTCCGGGAAACTCCTTTAGAGCCCGTAGTACCCGTAATAATTGAAGAACCTAAAATAAACGAGCAGCCCATGCCCGAAGCCCTTATTAGTTATGGCGCGATAGAGGTTATTGAAATTGATAAAATCTCATACAGCAACTTGAAGTCAGAATTGGATAAACTGAAAAACATGCCTTTCCCAGCGGAATTTTTAGTCTATACGCCCGTTAGATTGAAAACCGACAAAAATATAACCTATCTTACGGTTCAAGAACTTTTTTCCGGACTCCAAATTAATGCTCCGGGAGCGCTTATTTCTCAAATAAACGAAGATTTTACTCCTTTTCTGTACAGCCAAGAGGAGGGCGCTGAAAGACTGTGCATAGATGCTGGCATTCCAAACAAACAATGCTACGGCCCAAGACTCGGTCTTGTAGTTGGGATATCTGATCCGGATCGCGTTTTTTCTATAATGAGAGAATGGGAAAAAACTATGGTTAGCGATTTACGGCCAATTCTCTTTTACGAACCCCAAGAAAAACCCGAGGGATCGTTTAAGGCCGGGGAATACAAAAATCTTGAAACGAATTTTATAAATCTCCCCATACCAACTATGTCCATAGACTGGATTCTCGCGGATAATTATCTCATAATCGCCACATCAAAAGAAGCCGCGAGAAAGGTCGCGGACAGACTGAAATGACCCCAATCGTATCATCTATAATTCACACAATTCTCTTCTATGACGCCGTAGGTAAAGTGGCGCTTACTAAGCTAGAACTATATAAATATATTATAAACACGCCCGATCTGCCCGCGTTTGGTAATTTCTTGAAAATATTAGACCAAGAATGGCCGACACTTCAGCCGCACATAAAACGCGCGCGGGGGTTCTACTTCCTAAAAAAAAATGAAGCGGGATATTCCCGCAGAATTCATATCGGGAAAACCGGCATTAAAAAATGGCGTACAGCAAGAATAATGATCCGCGCCATGTCTTTTTTACCGTATGTGCGCATGGTGGCCGTAACCGGCTCTCTTGCGCTTAATACTACCCACAGAGAAAGCGACATTGACGTGCTTATTTGCGCAAAGCACGGCCATATATGGACGGCGAGAATTCTTGTAACAGCCCTTATGCACATACTCGGGAAAAGGCGCCACGGAAAAAAAATATCAAATAGAATTTGCCTTAATCATTATATATCTGACAAGAGCGCGGATTTGGGTCCTCGAAATTTATTCTCCGATCATATCTCAAAGACTATGATCCCCGTATGGTCGCGTACTAAAGAAAGCCTTGCAGAGAGGCTGCTAACGAACACGGTGGCCAAGCCCCTGGAGTCTTTTCTGCGCGCGGCTCAAATACGGAAAATCAAGCATAGGGAAGTTATTTTTGAAGACAGCGCCTTGGTTTTCCATCATCCAAGGCCGCAGAATCAAGAAGCGCTTTATTTATATAAGCAAAATTTATCCCACTTCGCTAAAGCTACGCGGGACAAGTAAGCTTGTGGAGTTTTATCAACAATTTATCCACATATAGACACTTGACAAATTTTTTGTACTGCGCTAGTATTAAGATAGTTCGTTAGAACAAGCTCTGCTAATTACCGGAACATAAACCGAAAAATTGGCAAAGCTTCAAGCGATCTTCGAGGGGCGCCAAGTCCTACGGAACAAAACGAGGAGAGGCTACTGACGTCCCTCGAAGAATTCATTTTATTTACTATCTACCCTTTGCGCACGCAGGGTTTTTTTATTACAATATAATCAATGACTAAAAAAAATTTAGAAAAATTTAAAGAACGTCTTGAAGAAACAAAAAAATCTTTGGAGTCTTCTCTTAAAACTTTCGCGACACGCGATCCAAATATAAAGGGGGACTGGGATAGCAAGTTTCCCGAATTCAGCAAAGACCCTAATGTAAACATGGAAGAAGAAGCCGACGAAGTAGAGGAATACCTAACCCGCCTTCCCGTGGAGCACTCTTATGAACTTCGCGTGCAAGCCATAAACGAAGCCCTCACGCGCATAAAAAATGGCACTTATGGCAAATGCGCGAAATGCAAGAAAAATATACCCTTGAAACGCCTCGAAGCGTACCCTGAAGCAAAATTCTGCCTCAAGTGTCAGGGACAACAGTAATCCTATAAGTCAAAACACTTCTTATCCGCGGGCGGGCATCTTGGATCTGCTCAAGGGTATGCTTTCTTAAAAGATACTCGTTGCGATCAAGAAATTTTAGATTAAACATAACTCCATAGCATACATGCTATGGAGTTTAATCAACAATCCGCTTTATTTTACAGAGTAATAAACGATGCTTGAGTTGATGTCGCGGTATTGCCGGCCGCGTCAGCCGAGGAAACAATGAAATAATAAGTAGTGCTTGCGTTTAAGCCAGGCAAAAGTATTGAGTGGATCAAAATCTTAGCTGGGGAACTAACTACAGGGGCGCTGGATATGATAACCGGCGTTGAGGTCGCGTAAAATACTTTAGAATCCGCCTTTTCGTCCGTATTCCACGTTATTGCCACGGTGGTCGTGGAAACACTATACGAGACATTCGATATTACAGGTGAAACTATATCGTCTCCGCACTTACCCAGAACATCTTTATGATCCAAGTGGGCATCCAGGGCAGGAAGCGCTATTTCTATTGTTTTGCCCTTATGGCAAATAACCGTTTTTTTATCAATAAATAATTCATCTTCGTCGCCGTCATCTTCATCGTCTTCGTTATTCTCTCCTTCTTCGTTATTCTCTTCCTCGTCGTGGCCTTTGCCATGGTCGCCATGGTCTTTGTCTTTTTTGTCAAACTTAAACTTATCCTTTAGGCCGTTGCTAGATGCCTCTATTTCTATCTTTATTTTATTGTTATTATCCTTTATTTTCACTTCAACTTCATCCAAATTAGACACATGGTCCTCCGCAAAAATATTTAGTCTGTCTATAACTCTTCCCACTGCCTGCGCCGCGGCAATTTCATTTCTTTCCTCAAGGTCAGTTTTTGTCTGTTCCAGACGATCCAGGGCAACAGACAATGCTACTTCTGATTTGTGTATATTATTTGGACTCGTTGCAGTAGCCGAGCTTAGCTCGGACGTTGCCGCATGATCCGCGCCGAACAACCCCCCCGCCAAAACAACCTTCACTTCTTCCAGGCGCTCTTCCGCAAATTTAATTTTTAGCTCATCTTTCTTTTTATCGGAAGAAATTACGATCTGAATTTTTTCAACGGCAACATCAATGGGGAAAAGCAGATCTCCGGGCTTGGCGTTGCCGGCGGCCGCTACTGTTGCCGCGGAGCTTGCGATGATCGCAAAACCCACGAAACTTGCCATTATCAGTTTTGGATTAAACATACTAAAGATGTTCATTTTATTAAATAAAGACTTACGCGCATGAATACGCCCTTCTATCCTGGCCTCTATTTTAGACCAGAGCATGCGTTTTTCTTTTTTGTTTAAATCACTTGTTAGATTATATGGTGATGTCATTTTTTTCAATTTCAAATATAACTTTTAATTTTTTAATAGCTCTGTGATGCCAAACTTTCGCCGTGGCTTCTCTGATATCTAGATTATTAGCGATCTCCCCAAATGTCATTCCAGAAAAGTACCTCATTTTTAGAATCTTCCTATAATTATCATTGAGCATAGCAATGTGTTTATCTACATAATGGGCTGTGTCTATTTTTGATTCCAGATTATTTATTTCTTGCGGGACTTTGTAAGCAGCCTCCGTGTAAACCGTCCTATGGGTCCTATTGGTCTCATAGGTCTTGTAAATTTTTCTTTTGGCTATTAAAAAGACAAACCCGTAAAATGCTTTCTCTGATTTATATCGAAATTTCTTTAACCCATACCAAAGGTCAATAAAGGTCTCTTGCGTGATATCTAGAGCATCATCTCTGTTTGAAATGCGCGAGAAAACGTACGCGAAGATTCTATCGCTTGCTAGCTCAAATATTTTTTTGAATGCCTCCTTGTCGCCATTTTGGGCTTCTTCAACTAATACTTTT
>Ga0209399_10001264_pt1 | contig 13294 bp, 12 predicted proteins | sample OV2TP3_FD_184130 | JGI IMG/M metagenome (GOLD analysis project Ga0209399, IMG submission 184130) | Hot spring microbial communities from Beatty, Nevada to study Microbial Dark Matter (Phase II) - OV2 TP3 (SPAdes) (version 3) | ecosystem: Environmental > Aquatic > Thermal springs > Hot (42-90C) ... | reverse complement strand
GATGCCGAGGATGTTCCCGCGCCGCGCCGTCTCGGGCGAGGACAGGCCCTTCAGCGCGAGGATGAAGAACACCGACGCAACGAGATAGGCAAGGGCGACCTGATTCGCCGTCATTCGTCGCTCTTGATTTTCTTCGGCTCTCGCTTCTTGAACATCTCCAACATCCGCCGCGTCACCAGGAAGCCGCCGGCGACGTTGACCGCGGCGAGCGCCACGGCGATCACGCCGAGCACCGAGCCGAAGTCGGTGTCGGCGGGCGCCGCCGCCAGGAGCGCGCCGACGATGATCACGCTTGAGATCGCGTTGGTGAGGCTCATGAGCGGCGTGTGCAGCGCCGGGGTCACGTTCCAGATGACGTGGTAGCCGACGAACACGGCGAGCACGAAGATCACGAGGTTGATGACGGTCGGGTCTACGCTGGCCATGTCAGCCTTTCCTGACGATCTCGCCTTCGATGCAGACGAGCGTGCCGGCAACGATCTCGTCGTCGCGATCGAGCTTGAACCCGCCCGTGCTTGCGTCGAGCATCAGGGCGAGGAAGTTGTAGAGGTTGCGCGCGTAGAGCGCCGAGGCGTCCGCGGGCACCGTGGCGGGCAGGTTTTCCAGCCCGATCAGCTTCACGCCGTGCTTCACCACGATCCTGCCGCGCTCGGCTCCCTCGACGTTGCCGCCCTGCTCGACGGCGAGATCGACGATCACCGCACCCTGCTTCATGCTTTTCAAAGTGTTCTCAGAAATGAGCTTCGGAGCGGGTCTGCCGGGAATCAGCGCGGTGGTGATCACGACGTCGGCTTGCAGCGCGCGCTGGTGCACCGCCTCCGCCTGGCGGCGCATCCAGTCGGCGGGCATCGGGCGCGCGTAGCCGCCCGCTCCTTGAGCGATCTCGCGCTCCTCGTCGGTGAGATAGGGCACGTCGACGAATTTCGCGCCGAGCGACTCGATCTGCTCCTTGACCGCGGGGCGCACGTCGGAGGCCTCGATCACCGCGCCGAGGCGCTTCGCGGTGGCGATCGCCTGCAGCCCGGCGACGCCGGCGCCGAGCACCAGCACGCGCGCCGCCTTGACCGTGCCGGCGGCGGTCATCAGCATCGGGAAGAACCTGCCGATCTCCGCGGCGGCGAGCAGCACCGCCTTGTAGCCGGCGATATTGGCCTGCGAGGAGAGCACATCCATCGGCTGGGCGCGCGAGATGCGCGGCAGCGACTCCATGGCGAAGGCGGTCACGCCGCGCTTGGCCAGCGCTTCGAGCCCTGCGGTATTGAAGGGCTCGAGCAGGCCGATGAGCACCGAATCCTGTTTGAGAAGATCGAGCTCGCCGTCAGCCGGGGCGCGCACCTTAAGGACGACATCCGTTTCATACGCCTGCGCGGCCGAGGCGACGAGCTTTGCGCCCGCCGCCTCGTAGTCGCGGTCGGGAATGCTGGCCCCCGCCCCCGCGCCCGCCTGGACGCGCACCTCGTTCTTCGCGGCGAGCTTCTTGACCGTTTCCGGAGTCGCGGCAACACGCGTCTCGCCTGCCCGGGTCTCGGCGGGCACGCCAATTCTCATGAAAGGCTTCTCCCTGGTGCGGTGGCCGCGATTCTACCGCGCTGCCGCATCGGTTTTTGACTTATCAGAGATCGGACGCTTACGCGATGACATGCACGAGCCCGAAGCGCTCCAGTTGCGCCACTTCGCGCGTCACCGCGCTGCGGTCGCGCCCCACTCAACATCCGGATCATGTCGGCCGGATCTTCGAACGTGATGAGCCGCGATTGCGGCAGCCGCTTCCCGGCACGCGCGCGCCGCGCAGCGGCGCGCCCCCTATCATGCCTGCGCTTGATGACGTGCCCGCGCCATCCAGGCGAAGCGATGCTCGCCGATCTCGAACAGCGCGTGCACCGCGAGCGCGAGCACCGCCGCGGGCAGCGCGCCGGCGAGGAGCACCGCATGGTCGTTCAGCGCGAGTCCCTGCGCGATGCGCTCGCCGAATCCGCCGGCACCGATGAACGCGGCGATCGTCGCGGTGCCGACGTTGATCACCGCGGAGGTCTTCACTCCCGCCATGATGATCGGGAGCGCGAGCGGGAATTCGATCTTGGAAAGGATGTCTCTCGAGGAGAGCCCCAGCGCCGTTCCCGCCTGCATCAGCCCGCGCGGCACCTGAACGATCCCGGTATGCGTGTTGCGGGTGATCGGCAGCAGCGCGTAAAGAAACAACGCGATCAGCGCCGGCCACACGCCGATCGTTCCGGTGACCGGGATGAGGAAGGCGAGCAGCGCGAGCGACGGGACGGTCTGCAGCAGGCCGGTGAACACCAGCACCGGCTGCGCCACCCAGGCGTGCTTCGCGGCGATCAGGCCGAGCGGGATGCCCACCAGCGCCGCGATGGCGAGCGAGGCGAACACCAGCCAGAGATGCTCGGCGAGCAGGCGTCCGAAATCGGGCGCGAACAGCGCCGACCAGAAGCCGCGCTGGGTTTGTACTTTGGCACCGAGGAACTCGCGCGCCACATCCGCGAAGGCGACCTTGTCGAGCTCGGCGCGCGCGTTGAGCCGCACCATTGCAGTGGCGTCGATTGTGCCTTCGAGCTTTTTCAGGGAATCAAACTCCTTGGAAAAGCGCCCCGGTATATCCGCCCTGTACAGCAGCACTGCGTCATACGACGGGAAGAAAGCGCGATCGTCGTCGAGCGCCGCGATCGCGTAGCGCTCGATCTTCGCATCCGTGGTGTAGAGGTCCATGACGTCGATCTCGCCCGCGGCGAGCGCCTCGTAGGCGATGCCGTGATCGAGGCCGCGCGCCTTTTGCGGCAGGCCGTAGGCGGCCTGTAGCCCCGGCCAGCCGTCGCGCCGGCCGAGGAACTCGTGGGAGAGGCCGAAGCGCAGCGCGGGGTGCTGGGTCAGGTCGGAGACCTTCCTGATCGCGAGCCGCTCGGCGTCCTTGCGCCGCATGCCGAGGGCATAGCTGTTGCTGAAGCCGAGCGGCACGCTCGCCGCCAGACCAAGCGGCTTCAATCTTTGATTCAGACCTGCAAGGTCGAGCCGCTCCTCGGACTTCAGGATCTCGCGCGCGATGGTGCCGGTGTACTCGGGATAGACGTCGATCGAGCCGGCCTTGAGCGCCTCGAGGAGAATGGCGGTATTTCCGAGTCCCGGTCTGTGCGTCCCGCCTGCCGTCTGGCTGATGATCTCGCCGAGGATGTAGGACTCGGTGAAGCGCTTCGAGCCGACCGTCAACTGCTGCGCCCCGGCGCTAGCCGGCGTGAGAATCAACAGCGCGCAAACCGCGGCCAGCTTTCTCATCTTTGCCTCCAATGAACTGCAGCCGGGCGAGGCTGGCGTAAAGCCCGCCCTCGCGCATGAGCTCGGCGTGCGTGCCCTGCGCGGCGATCTGGCCGCGCTCGAGCACGACGATGCGCCCGGCGTTCTGCACCGTGGCGAGGCGGTGCGCGATCACCAGCGTGGTGCGGCCCTTTTCCAGGGCTTCGAGGCCCTGCTGCACGAGGCGCTCGGCGGCGGCGTCAAGCGAGCTCGTCGCCTCGTCGAGCAGCAGGATCGGGCGGTCGGCGAGCAGCGCCCGCGCGATCGACAGGCGCTGCTTCTGCCCGCCGGAGAGCGTCACGCCGCGCTCGCCGAGCGGCGTATCGAGCCCCTGCGGCAGTCGCTCGACGAATTCGAGCGCGCACGCCTGCTCGCAGGCCGTGGCCACCGCTTCGCGCGTGGCGCCGGGCCGCCCGTAGCGCACGTTCTCGAGCACGCTCGCGGCGAAGATCACCGGCTCCTGCGGCACCACGGCGACGAGGCAGCGCGCGTCGCGCGGATCCATCTGCCGCACGTCGACCCCGTCGATGCGCACCGCGCCCTGCTGCGGATCGTAGAAGCGCAGCAGCAGGGCGAAGACGGTGGATTTGCCCGCTCCCGAGGGCCCGACCAGCGCGACGCGCTCGCCCGGCGCGACTTGCAGCGCGAAGTGCTCGAGCGCCGCGGTCTGCGCCCGGGCGGGATAGGCGAATGTCACGCCGTCAAATTCAATACTGAGTGGTGAATTGCGCGGCGGCGCTTCCGGGACGGCCGGCGCGACGATGCGCGGCGGCGTGGCGAGGAGCTCCGCCAGGCGCTCGGTCGCGCCCGCGGCGCGCTGCAGCTCGCCCCAGACTTCGGCCACCGTCCCGGCGCCGGCGGCCACCACCGCGGCGTAGAACACGAAGGCGGCGAGCTCGCCCTGCGAGAGGCGCCCGGCGAGCACGTCGTGCCCGCCGATCCAGAGAATCACGCCGACCGCGCTGAAGGCGATGAGGATCACCGCGGAGATCAGGAATGCCTTGTGCGAAATGCGCGCCACGCCGACCGCGTAAGCCGCTTCGGCGTGGCGCGCGAAGCTCGCCCGGTCGGCATCCTCGTGCGCATAGGCCTGCACGGTGCGGATCTCGTGCACCGCCTCGTCGATATAGGATGAGACCTCTGCGATGCGATCTTGGCCCGCGCGCGACAGGCGCCGCACCCGGCGGCCGAGCAGCAGGATCGGCAGCAGCGTCGAGGGCGCGCCGACCAGTACGAGAGCCGCAAGCTTCCAGCTGGTGACGAACAGCATCACCGCCGCGCCCGCCATCATCAGGCCGTTGCGCACGAACATCGACAGCCCGTAGCCGATGACCTGCTGCAGGAGCGTGGCGTCGTTCGTCAGCCGCGACACCACGTCGCCGGTGCGCTCGCTTTCGAAGAACGCGGGCTCCAGGGCGAGGATATGGTCGAACACCGCGCGCCGCAGGTCGGTGACCACGCGCTCGCCGACGCTCATCATGAAGTAGAACCGCACCCAGGTCGCCGCGGCGTACACCGCCACGACCCCGATCATCGCGGCGAGCGCCTGGTCGAGGAGGCGCGGGTCGCCGCTGCCGAAGCCGCGGTCGACGACGTGCTGCAGGCCGCGGCCGAGGGCGAGGACGCAGGCAACCGCGACCAGCAGGGCGACCAGCGCGACGGCTATGCGCCATCGATACGGCCATAGGAAGCGCGTGATTTTCATTTGGCGAAGAAGCGCACCTGATTGCGGCCGAGCTGCTTCGCGCGGGCCATCGCGGCGTCGGCGTTGCGCAGCAGCGCCTCGCCGTCGCCGCCGTCGGACGGGAACACCGACATGCCGATGCTCACGCCGAGGCGCAGCCGGCGGCCGCCGACCCGGAATTCGGGCGCGAGCGCCTGCAAAAGCTTCTCGGCGACGATGCGGCAGTCGGCCTCCTCCTTGAGGTCGCACAGCACGAGCGCGAACTCGTCGGCGCCGGCGCGCGCCAGGGTGTCGGCCTTGCGCACGCAGCCGCCGAGGCGCTGCGCCACCTCGCGCAGCACGGCGTCGCCCGCGCCGTGGCCGAGCGCGTCGTTCACCTGCCTGAAGTCGTCGAGGTGGACCAGCAAGGTCGCGACCATCCGGTCGCGGCGCTGCGCCAGGCGGATCGCCTGGCGCAGCCGGTCGTCGAGCAGCCGCCGGTTCGGCAGCCCGGTGAGCGTGTCGTGATAGGCGAGGAAGCGCATCGCCTGCTCGGCGCGGCGCAGCTCGGTCACGTCGGCGAGCAGCTCGACGCTGCCCCCGCCCGGCAGGCGCCGCACCGTGCGGCGCAGCCAGCGCCCGTCCGCGCTTTGATATTCGGAGCCGGTGTCGGCCCCGGCGGCGAGCCGCGCGTAGAGCTCGCTGCAGGCGATCAGGCGCCCGTCCGCGCTCCAGATCGCCAGCGCATCGGGAAAGCTCTTGATCGCGTCGCGCAGCAGCCGCAGCTCGTCGGCCTTGCTCACGCCCGCTCGACCTGCACCCGGCAGTCGTAGAACGTGGCGCCGCCGCCGAGATCGGTGGTGCGCTGGCAGGTGAGGTTGTTGGCGTTGCGCCCGTCGGGCGAGTGCTTCTTCCACCACACCGAGGGCGCCACCACGACGCCGGGGCGCGGTTTGCCGTTCACGCGCGCGCGCAGCCGGTAGCTGCCCCGGTCATTGAACACGCGCACCATGTCGCCGTCGCCGATGCCGCGCTCGGCGGCGTCACGCGGGTGCATGTCGAGATGCGGCTCGCGCTCCAGGCTGCGAAAGCGCGCCATGTTGGCGAACGAGGAATTGAGGAAGTTGCGCGCCGGCGGCGAGAGGAACGCGAGCGGATAGCTTTCTTCGCTCCTGTTGATTTCGGCGGGCGGGTTGTAGAACGGCAGCGGGTCCACCCCCTGCTTGTCCAGCCATTCGCTGTAGAGCTCGCATTTCCCCGAAGGCGTCGGGAAGCCGCCCTGCGCGAACGGCGCGAAGCGCTCGGGGAGCTCGAGCCTCTGCCAGCCGGTCTCCTTGAGCCGGTCCCAGGCGATGCCCTTGAGCGCCGCTTTGCAGAGGTCCTCGTCCGAGTCGCGGAAGCAGGGCTCGTCGAAGCCCAGGCGGGCGGCGAGCCGGCGGAACACTTCCGAGTTGGGCAGCGACTCGCCGAGCGGCGCGATCGCGGGGTTGCTGGCGAGCACGTAAAGATGCCCGTAGGACTTGTGCACGTCGTAGTGCTCGAGCTGGGTCGTCGCCGGCAGCACGATGTCGGCGTAGTCGGCGGTGTCGGTCTGGAAATGATCCATCACCACCGTGAACAGATCCTCGCGCGAGAAGCCGGCGATCACCTTTTCCGAATCGGGGCACACCGCGACCGGGTTGTTGTTGTAGACGATCGTCATGCGCACCGGCGGCTCGGCGCTCGTCAGCGCTTCGCCGAGCCTCGCGTGATTGATGGTTCGCGGCCGCCGCCCGGCGAGGAGGTCCGGGCGCTCGAGCGCCGCGTGGTCGAAGCCGTAGAAGTCGGCGGTGCTGAGCACGATGCCGCCCGCGGCATCGCGCCACGCGCCGGTGAGCGCCGGCAGGCAGGCGATGGTGCGCGCGGCGACGCCGCCGCCGGCGTGGCGCTGCATGCCGTAGTTGAGGCGGATCGCCGCGGGCTTGGTCGTGCCGTATTCGCGGGCGAGTCGCAGGACTTCTTCGACCGTGATGCCGCAGGTTTGCGCGGCCCACTGCGGAGGATATCTTTCAAGCACTCTTCTCTCGAGCTGGGAGTAGCCGACGGTGTACCGCTCGATGTAATCGCGGTCGATCAAGCCCTCGGCGATGAGCACGTGCATCATGCCGAGCGCGAGCGCGCCGTCGGTGCCCGGAAGCAACGCGACGTGCTGGCTGCATTTCTCGGCCGACAGGCTGCGGTACGGATCGATCGCGATCACTTTCGCGCCGCGGCGCTTCGCCGCCTGGATGCGCGACCAGAGGTGCAGGTTCGAGACGACCGGGTTCGCGCCCCACAGGATGATGAGCTGCGCCTCGTCGAAGCGCTCCGGGTCCATGCCCACCGAGCCGCCGAGCGTCGCCTTGATGCCGGCCTTCCCCGCCGAGGAGCACAGCGTGCGGTCGAGAAGCGACGCGCCGAGCTTGTGGAAGAAGCGCCGGTCCATCGAGCTGTACTGCACCATGCCCATGGTCCCGGCGTAGCTGCACGGCACGATGGTCTCCGGGTTCTCGGCGGCGAGCGCCTTGAGCCGCGCCGCGATCTCGTCGAGCGCCTCGTCCCAGCTGATGCGACGGAATTTGCCTTCGCCTTTCTTTCCGGTTCTCTTCTGCGGATAGAGCAACCGATCGGGCGCGTAAGTGCGCTCGAGGTAGTACGCGACCTTGGTGCAGAGCGTCCCCTCGGTGAACGGCATCGCCGGATCGCCGCGGATCGCGGTGGCGACGCCGTCCTCGACCGTGACCAGCATGGCGCAGGTGTCGGGGCAGTCGTGCGGACAGGCAACGCGAACGACCTCGGACATGCGGCGATTTTACGTCAGCGCCGCGTCGACCAGCTCGATCCAGTGGCGCACCGGCGTCGCGGTCGGCGCCTGCAGATGCGCGAGGCAGCCGATGTTCGCGGTCGCGATCGCCTGCGGCGCGCCCTCTTCGAGCGCGGCGAGCTTGCGCGCGCGCAGCTCGGCGGCGATTTGCGGCTGAAGCAGCGAATACGTGCCCGCCGAGCCGCAGCAAAGGTGCGCATCGCGCACCGGGGTAAGCTCGTAGCCGACGCGCGCGAGCAAGGCCTCGACCTTTCCGCGCAGCTGCTGCCCGTGCTGCAGCGTGCACGGCGAATGGAACGCGGCGCGGCCGCGATTCGCCCCCGCGGGCAGGTCCTCGGGCCGGATCACCTCGCAAAGATCGACGGTCAGCTCGGAGATGCGCTGCGCCTTGGCGCGATAGCTCTGATCGGCTGCGAGCAGGTGAATATAGTCCTTCACCGTGACGCCGCAGCCGCTCGCGGTCATCACGATCGCCTCGGTCTCGCGCCCCGCCACCATCGGCCACCAGGCGTCGATCAGCGCGCGCATGTCGTCGCGCCCGGCTTCCTGGCGGTCGAGATGAAAGCGGATGCCGCCGCAGCAGCCCGCGCCCGGCACTTCGAGAGCCGAAATGCCGATGCGGTCGAGCACGCGCGCCGCGGCGGCGTTGATCGAAGGCGCAAGCGCCGGCTGCACGCAGCCGCGCAGCACGAGCATTTTTCGGGCGTGGCGCGCCGCCGGCCAGGCGCCGGCCGGGCGGGTTTCAGCAGGAATCTTCCCTTTGAGGGACGAGGGCAACAGCGGTCGCGCCAGTTGTCCGATTCGCAAAGCGCTGCGAAAAACCGCGCTGCGCGGCAGTCCGAAAGAAAGCACGGCGCGCCGCAGGCGGTCCCACGGCGCGCGCCGCGTGCGCGCCCCGACCACGGCGCGGCCGATGTCGACCAGGCGCCCGTAGCGCACGCCCGAAGGGCACGTGGTCTCGCAGGCGCGGCAGGTGAGGCAGCGGTCGAGGTGCAGCCGCGTCTTGCCGCTCACCGCCGCGCCTTCGAGCGCGCGCTTCATGAGGTAGATGCGGCCGCGCGGGCTGTCGAGGTCGTCGCCCAGCACCTGGTAGGTCGGGCAGGTCGCAGTGCAGAAGCCGCAGTGCACGCACTTGCGCAGGATGGCGTCGGCCTCGCGCCCCTCGGGCGTGTCGCGGATGAAGTCGGCGAGCTGGGTCTGCATCGGCCGCTATACTTTTCGCATGAAGGTGGTGATCTGGCTGCTCGTCCTCGCTGCAATCGGCGCCATGGGATATGCGCTCTGGAAGTGGCGCCAGCGCTGGCTCGAGCGCAAGCGCGCAGCCGAGGAACGCTTTGCCAGCTTCATCGCCCAGGCCAGGCCGCCCGCTCCTTCCATGGAGGCCTTGCAGCCGATCCCTTCTGATGCCACGCTGCTCCAGCAAAAATTGCTGCTCGAAGCGGCGGCCAAGGCCGGCGAGGCGGGCGAGGCCGCGCTGTCGATCCAGCTGTACGCGCGCCTCATCTCGCGGTATCCGCAGAGCGAGCTCGGCGCGCAGGCGCGCGCCGCGGTCGAGGCGCAGAAAAAGAAGCTCGCCAAGCGCTAGAGCTCCGCGTACAGGCGGCCGGGGTTGAAGATCCCCGCCGGGTCGAATGCGCTCTTCAGCTCGCGGTGCACGCGCATGAGCAGCGGCTCGAGCGGCGCGAAGCAGCCCGGCGACTTGTCCGCCGCGCGAAACAGCGTGGCATGGCCTTTGAGGCGCCGGGCCGTATCGCGAATGGCCTTTGGGTTTTCAGCAGATTTGAGCCATCGGAGCGCGCCGCCCCATTCGATGAGCTGTCTGCCTTGCAGGTCGATCGGGGGCGAACTGGACGCAACCGAAAGCCGCCACAGGGGCTCCGGGCCGGCAAAGAAATCGTCGGTGTGCTCACGCACCCGCATCCAGAATCCTGCCTTTTCATCCAGGGCCGAACCGCCGATCTTTGCGGCCGCGGCGCGCACGCCTGCCTCCGAGCCCGAGAGCCGCACGGTGAGCTCGCCGTCGTGCCAGGCGCTCGCCGTGACCGGCAGCGGCTGGCCGGCCCAGCGGTTCATGAGCTCGAGCGCGCGCCCCTGCGGCACTTCGAGGCGCAGCGTGCTCTCGGCCTGCGGCCGGGGCGCGAGCTTGAGCGACACCTCGGCGATCAGGCCGAGCGTGCCGAGCGAGCCCGCGAGGAGGCGCGAGACGTCGTAGCCGGCGACGTTCTTCATCACCTGCCCGCCGAAGCTCAGCGCCTCGCCGCGCCCGTCGACGAGCTTTACGCCGAGCACGAAATCGCGCAGCGCCCCGGCGCTCGAGCGTCGCGGCCCGGAGAGGCCGGCGGCGACGCAGCCGCCGACGGTGGCGTGCGGGCCGAAATGCGGCGGCTCAAAGGGCAGGCATTGCTGGTTTGCCTCGAGAGTCCTTTCCAGCTCCGCGAGCGCGGTACCGCAACGTGCCGTGACCACCAGCTCGGTCGGCTCGTAGGCGGCGATGCCGGCATAAGCGCGCGTGTCGAGGATCTCGCCGCGCAGGGCGTTGCCGTAGAAGTCCTTGCTGCCGCCGCCGCGCAGGCGCAGCCCTTGGCTCCGGGCGGCAGCGGCCCGGATGCGATCCTGGAATTCCGAGAGATTCAAAAGCGGGGCAGTTCGCGGTGCGGCAGTTGTCCGCCGTGCACCCGCATGCGGCCGTACTCCGCGCAGCGCGCGAGCGTGGGCACGGCCTTGCCGGGATTCAGCAGGCCGCGCGGGTCGAAGGCGCGCTTCACGGCGCCGAACAGCTCCAGCTCCTGCGCCCGGAACTGCACGCACATCTGGTTGATCTTCTCGACGCCGACGCCGTGCTCGCCGGTGATCGTGCCGCCGACCTCGACGCATTTCTCCAGCACCTCGGCGGCGAACAGCTCGGTGCGGTGCAGCTCGTCGGCGCTGTTGGCGTCGAACAGGATCAGCGGGTGCAGGTTGCCGTCGCCGGCGTGGAACACGTTCGGGCAGCGCAAGCCGTATTTTTTCTCCATGGCGGCGATGAAGCGGAGGACCTCGCCCAGACGCTTGCGCGGAATGGTGCCGTCCATGCAGTAGTAGTCGGGAGAGATGCGGCCGACCGCCGGAAACGCGGCTTTGCGCCCCGACCAGAAGCGCAGCCGCTCGGCTTCGTCGCGCGACACCGTCATGCGCGTCGCCCCGGCGCGCGCGAGCAGTGTTTTCATCCGCGCGATCTCGTCGTCGACCTCCTCGGGCGTACCGTCGGACTCGCACAGCAGGATCGCCGCCGCTTCCAGGTCGTAGCCCGCCGACACGAACTGCTCCACGGCGTGAGTGGCGGGCCGGTCCATCATCTCCAGGCCGGCGGGAACGATGCCGGCGGCGATGACGTCGGCGACCGCGGCGCCCGCTTTCTCCACGTCGTCGAACGAAGCCATGATGACGCGCGCGCACTGCGGCTTCGGCAGCAGCTTCAGCGCCACCTCGGTGACCACCATCAGCATGCCTTCGGAGCCGACGGCGAGCGCGAGGAGATCGTAGCCCGGCGCATCCGGCGCCTCGCCGCCGATGGCGAGCGGCTCGCCGTCGATGGTGAAGCCGCGCATGCCGAGAACGTTGTGCAGCGTGAGGCCGTACTTCAGGCAGTGCACGCCGCCGGAGTTCTCCGCCACGTTGCCGCCGATGGTGCAGGCGATCTGGCTCGAGGGGTCCGGCGCGTAGTACAGGCCGAACGGCGCCGCGAGCTCGGAAACCACCGCGTTGCGCACGCCGGGCTGCACCACCGCCACGCGCGCGAGGGGATCGATGCGCAGCACGCGCATGAACTTCGCCATCGACAGCAGCACGCCGTCGCCCGGCGGCAGCGCGCCTCCCGAGAGGCCTGTTCCCGCGCCGCGCGGTACTACGGGAATCTTCATTGAAGAACAAGTCTTAAGCACGCGCTGCACCTGTTCTTCGGTCTCGGGCAGCGCGACCACCATGGGCAGCTGGCGGTAGGCGGTGAGGCCGTCGCATTCGTACGGCCGGGTGTCCTCTTCCTCGTGAAGCACCGCGCGCCGCGGCAGGAACTCGAGCAACGCGTCGACTACAGGTAGGGCTTTGCCCACTTCAGGCCTTCGACCGTATCACCCCGGGGATTGTATTCGCATCCCACCCAGCCCGAGTACCCGAGGGCGTCGAGGCGGCGCAGCAGGAACTCGAAGTTGATCTCGCCGCTGCCCGGCTCGTGGCGCCCGGGCACGTCGGCGAGCTGCATGTGGCCGATGCGGGCGAGCACGCGGCGTTCAGCACGTCGATCGCCTGCGCCGAGCGCGACAGGAAAAAGCCCGGCACGGTGCGCGTGTTGATCGGCTCGAGCGTGAGGCTCAGCCCGGCGGCGCCGAGCTTGCGCGCCGCGAAGCGAACGTTGTCCACCAGCACGGCGAAGTGCTCGCGACCCGCGGGGGCGAGGCCGGCAAGGCAGTTCAGCCGCGGGCAGCCCGCCGCCTTGGCGTAGTCGATCGCCCGCTCGACGCCGTCGCGGAACTCGCGTTCGCGGCCGGGCAGGCAGGCGATGCCCCGGTCGCCCTTGGCGAAATCGCCCGCCGGCAGGTTGTGCAGGACGATTTCGACCCCGGCCTCGCCGGCGCAACGCGCGATCTCCCCCGCCGGCCAAGCGTAGGGAAACTGGTACTCCACGAAGCGGAAGCTCCGGAAACAGCGTCGAGACGTTGGCGGCGAGCTTCGGCATCGAGTCAGCATAGCTCGATTAGCGGGCGGCCACTGACAGTGCTAGACTTTTTTCGCTGCAAACCCATCATACGAACAGGAGAAAAGAATGGGTGCCATCCTCCAGTCGCTCGGCCGGACGGTCATTGCCGGCATCGTCCTCCTCGTCATCTTCATCATCATCGCCGGCCTCGGCACCGGCACGTGGATCCGCGCCGGGGACCATGCCTGGTGGGCGTTTTTCTTCCGCTGGCTGCACGTGCTCTCGGGCGTGATGTGGATCGGGCTGCTGTGGTACTTCAATTTCGTGCAGACGCCCTCGATGCCCAAGATCCCCGACGAGCAAAAGCCCGCGGTGAGCAAGGTGATCGCGCCGACGGCGCTGTTCTGGTTCCGCTGGGCGGCAATGGCGACGATCGTCACCGGGCTGATCCTCGGCTGGATGAACGGCTACCTCGGCGCCGCGCTGTCGCTGCAGAAGGGCTACCACGCCATCGGCCTGGGCATGTGGCTCGGCGCGATCATGTGGTTCAACGTCTGGTTCATCATCTGGCCGAACCAGAAGAAGGCGCTCGGCATCGTGCAGGTGGCGCCCGAAGCGAAGGCGGCCGCGGCGCGCATGGCCGGGCTCACCTCGCGCTTCAACACCCTGCTCTCGATCCCGATGCTCTACGCCATGGTGGCGCAGCAGAACGGCGGCCTGTAAGCCGCCTTACTTCGGGGGCAGCCCGCCGAGCTTCGATCCCGGCTTGATGCCGCGCTCGGCGAACCAGCCCTGCGCCATCTCGAGCGCGTAG
>Ga0209399_10001263_pt1 | contig 13297 bp, 11 predicted proteins | sample OV2TP3_FD_184130 | JGI IMG/M metagenome (GOLD analysis project Ga0209399, IMG submission 184130) | Hot spring microbial communities from Beatty, Nevada to study Microbial Dark Matter (Phase II) - OV2 TP3 (SPAdes) (version 3) | ecosystem: Environmental > Aquatic > Thermal springs > Hot (42-90C) ... | reverse complement strand
CGGGCTCGTAGCCCGGCGCCGCGACGCACTCGACGAAGAGCTTGCTCATCGCTTCCGCGGTCGCCGCCGTCACCGCCTGATTGAACCCGATCACCGACCCGAAGGCGGACACCGGGTCCGACGACAACGCCCGCTCGTAGGCTTCGGCCTGCGTCTTCGCCACCGCGACGCCGCACGGGTTCGTGTGTTTCAGGATGGCGCAGACCGGCTCGTCGAACTCCCGCGCCAGCTCCCAGGCGGCGTCGAGGTCGAGCAGGTTGTTGTAGGAAAGCTCCTTGCCCTGGAGCTGCCGCGCGCCCGCGACGCCGCCGGCGCCGGCCTGGTAGAGCGCCGCGCGCTGGTGCGGGTTTTCGCCGTAGCGCAAGTCGAGCGCCTTGCGCCCGCCAAGCGAAAGTACAGCGGGAAAACCTCCGCTCGGCTCCCGCTTCAGCTTGTCGCCTTCGACGCGCACTTCTTCGAGCGTGCGCGTGATGGTGGCGTCGTATCCGGAGGTGAGAGCAAAAACCTTGCGGGCGAGTTCAAGCCGCGTCGCCAGCGACACCGCCCCGCTCCCCCGCAGCTCTTCGACCACCCGCGCGTAGTCGTCCGGCGAAGTCACCACCGCCACCCCTTCGAAGTTCTTGGCCGCCGCCCGCAGCATCGTGGGCCCGCCGATGTCAATCTCTTCGATCAGCTCCGGCGGCGTAGCCCCCGCGCGCGCCGCCGTCTGCGCGAAGGGATAGAGGTTCACCACCACAAGATCGATCGGCCCGTAGCCCTGCCGCGCGAGCTCTTCCAAATGCTTCGGGTCGTCCCGCCGCGCCAGGATGCCGGCGTGGATGGCCGGGTGCAGCGTCTTGACCCGCCCGTCCATCATCTCCGGCAACCCGGTCACTTCGCTCACTTCGCGCAGCGCCACGCCGTTCTCCCGCAGCAGCCGCGCCGTGCCGCCCGTGGACAGGATTTCGACCTTCATCTCGGCGAGCGCCCGCCCCAGCTCCACGATCCCGCGCTTGTCGTGGACACTGAGCAGAGCCCGTTGGCAGCGTTTCATCGGAGTCTCTCCCTCCTGGCGTCCGGGAAGGTTCAAACGGCGGCGAGGCAGGGGAGGCAGGAAGCAGAGGACCGGATCAGGCGCCCTTGGCCTTCAGCTTCACCTGGCCGCCTTCCACCGAGACCGTGTACTCGACCTGCTTGCAGCCGAGCTGCTGCTTGAGCTGCTCGGTCTTCGTCCGCACGAACTTGTGGAACTGCTCGTAGTTGACGTCCGCCTTCTCGCCCGCCTTCTGCTTGGCTTCCAGCATGGTGTGGTAGAGCGACTGGACTTTTTCCGACTCGCGCAGCGGGTCGCTGAAGGCGACGTGCGCCGCTGCGGCGCCGCTGGCGTGCGGCTTGTGCTCGCCGTGCAGGTAGGCCTCGTGCTGGCGGGCGGCTTCCGCCAGCCGCTGCTCCTCGAGCTGGCGCGCCGTCTTGCTGTAGGAGTAGGCGGTGTGCCCCGCTTCCACTTTCTTGGCCCGCTGCCGCCACACTTCGCTGAACTTCGCGTAGCGCGAGGCCAGGTTGTTGTAGCGGAAGCTCTGGGCGTACTTCATCTTCGCGCTCTGCTCGGCCAGTTTGTTGATTGTGCTCTTGACGCGCCACTCGGTGTCGGAGGGCGGGCGCTTGCGGCCGCCGGAAAAGTAGGTGTCGTACTCGATCTGCAGCTGGCGGATGTCTTTCTCGAGCTGGTTCAGCTCTTCGTCAATCGTGGCCACGAGTCGGCTCCCGGCGCAGCGCTACTGTAGTCGCGCCCGTGCCGGGCGTCAAGTTGACCCTCGCGCTCCCCTGTGATGCAATACCCGCTCGACCATGACGCCGCGCGCCCCCAAAACCGCCGCGCCGCCCCAGGCACGCCTGCGCCGGCTGCCTTCGGTCGACGAGCTGCTCGCCGGCGAGCGGCTCCGCGTGCTGGCCGCCGAAGTCGGCCGGCCGCTCGTCGTCGCCGCCGCCCGCCAGGCGCTCGCCGTGCTGCGCCAGGAAATCCGCCGCGGCCTCGGGGGCGCCGAGCTCGAAGCGCGCCTCGCTCACCTTGACCAGGAAGCCGCCGCCGAAGCCCGCGAGCTGCTCGGCCACTCCCTGCGCCCGGTCATCAACGCCACCGGCGTCGTCCTCCACACCAACCTTGGTCGCGCCCCGCTCGGGCGCGAAGCCGCGGCCCGCGTCCTCGAGCTCGCCACCCGGTACTCGAACCTCGAGTTCGACCTCGGCCGCGGCGCCCGCGGCCGCCGCGACCTCCACGCCGCCAAGTTCCTCGACCGCCTGCTCGGCGCCGAGGCCAGCCTGGTCGTCAACAACAACGCCGCCGCCGTGCTGCTGGCGCTGAACACCCTGGCGCAAGGCGGCGAGGTGGTGGTCTCCCGCGGCGAGCTGATTGAAATCGGCGAAAGCTTCCGCATCCCCGACATCATGGCGCGCAGCGGCGCCGCGCTGCGTGAAGTGGGCACCACCAACCGCACCCGGCTCGCCGACTACGCCCGCGCCCTGTCGAAAAACACCCGGCTGCTGCTGCGCGTGCACCCGTCGAACTTCCGCGTCGTGGGCTTCACCGAGCGCCCCGCGCTCGACGAGCTGGTTCAGCTGGCGCGCCGCAAGCGCCTCCCGCTCGTCGAAGACCTCGGCAGCGGCCTGCTGGCCGACCTGGCCGCGCAGGGGCTGGGCGACGAGCCGCGGGCCGCCGCCAGCCTCCGCGCCGGCGTCGACCTCATCACCTTCAGCGGCGACAAGCTCCTGGGCGGGCCGCAGGCGGGCATCCTCGCCGGCAAGAAAAAGTATGTCGAAGCCTGCCGGCGCAACCCGCTCTTCCGCGCCCTGCGGGTCGACAAGATGACCTACGCGGCGCTGGAGGCCACCCTGCGCAGTTACTTGCAGAGCCGCGAGGAAGAAATCCCCGCGTTGCGGATGATCCGGCTGACGGCGGAGGAAATCGGCGCGCGCGCCGAGCGCCTGCGCGCCGCGCTGGAAGCGCAAGTCGGTGGCCGCGCCGCCTTGACGGTGCGCACCGGAGAATCCGTCGTCGGCGGCGGTTCAACGCCCGGCTACGCGCTTCCTACGAAGCTGCTGGCTATTGTCCCGCGCGGGGTGAGCGCCGCCGAGCTGGCTGCGCGCCTGCGTCGCGCCGACCCGCCGGTCATTGCCCGCGTCGAAGCCGACCGCGTCCTGCTCGACCTCCGCACCGTCTTTCCCGAGCAGGAGCCCGCGCTGGCCGAGGCGCTCCGCGCCGCCCTTCTTTGAAATTTGAGATTTCAGATTTGAGATTTCAGATCAGCGGGCGCGCTCGAGGTAGGTGCCGTCGGCCGTGTCCACGCGGATGACTTCCCCCTCGCCGATGAAGGGCGGCACCTGCACGATGATGCCGGTCTCCATCTTGGCGGGCTTCGTCACGTTGGTGGCCGAAGCGCCCTTGAGGCCGGGCTCGGTCTCGATGACTTTCAGCTCCACCGCGGGCGGCAGCTCGACCCCGATGGGTTTCCCCTCGAAGAACTCGACCTTGAGCTGACAGTTCGGCGTCAGGTAGCCGACCGTATCGCCCAGCGCCTCCCGGCTCAACGCGTACTGCTCGTAGGTGGTGGTGTCCATGAAGGTGTAGAGGTCGCCCTCGTGGTAGAGGTACTCGACCTCCTTTTCGTCCAAGAAGGCGCGCTCGACGTAGTCCTCCGAGCTGAAGCGGTGCTCGACCATCGCCCCGCTGTGCAGGTCGCGCAGCTTGGCCTGCACGAACCCGCGCTTGTTCCCCGGGGTGCGGTGGGTGAGGCTGAAGACGGCGTAGAGGTGGCCGTCCTGCTGGATCACCATCCCCGGGCGCAGTCGGGTGGCCTGTACCGTTTCCATGATTCATTCACTCTCGATGATTGCCTTGCGGCGAACTACCAGTATAGCCGCGCTCGCCGCGCCCCGTCAAACCGCCCTTACCCGCGCAGGCGGCGCGCACGCGCCCGAGCAGGCGGCGGTACATCGCCGGCGTCAGCCGCCCCGTCTGCGTGTTGCGCTGGCTGGGGTGAAACGCATCGAACAAGCGAACGGTGCGCTTCACCCTCTCTTGTTCAGCCCAGCGGCCCCCGCCGCTGGGAGCGGGCAAGTCGTACGCGGCGCCGTGACGGAACGGGAACGCGGAGCGGCGCTCGATGCAACCCGCGTCCTGCAGCAGACCGAGGAAGGTTTCGTGCGCGAAGCGTCCCAAAGCCAAGACCGCGCGCAGGTTCTTGAGCAGCCGCAGCTCTTCTTCGAGGTAGGGCTGGCAGTTGGTTTGCTCCCGCGGCGTGGGCTTGTTCCCCGGCGGGCAGCAGCGCACGCTGGCGGTGACGTAGCAGTTCTTGAGCCGCAAGCCGTCGTCGCGGCTCACCGAATCCGGCTGGTTGGCGAAGCCCGCCTCGTAGAGCGCGCGGTAGAGAAAGTCGCCCGAGCGGTCGCCGGTGAAGACGCGCCCGGTGCGGTTCCCGCCGTGGGCCGCGGGCGCCAGCCCGAGCACCAGCAGCTCGGCGCGCGGGTCGCCGAAGCCCGGCACCGGCCGGCCCCAGTAGTCCCACTCCCGGAACATCCGGCGCTTTTCCCGTGCCACCCGCTCCCGGTAACGCACCAGCCGCGCACACTTCCGGCAAGCGACCACGCGGGCGTTCAAGACGGCCAGTTCTTTCATAGCGAGTTGAACGAGGTTCTACCACAGAGGCGCGGCGATTGCAGCGAAGAAGCCCCGACGGCTGCCGAAAAAAAAGCTCCGGCCCCGATGCCTCGGGGCCGGAGCCTTACTCCATGAGGGGGTGTGCTCCTGTTTCAGCGCCCGCCCCAGCGGAAGACCAGGCCGGTGGAGAGGCGGAAGTTATGGGAGTTGTCACGGATGACCGGCTGGCGCACGCGCACCAGGATGTAGTCGGCCTGGAAGGCGCGTACAGCGACGTGTTTGGTCAGCTTGGCATCCACGCCTCCGCCCAGCGCCCAGGCGAAGTTGTTGTCCGATTCACCGAGGGCACGGAAGCGTGACACGCCGATCATCGTCTGCGCAAACGGGGTCACCTTGTCGGTGCGGGCCGAGACCCGCGGGCCGAACAGGAACAGGTGGTTATTATGGCTGAAGCCGGCGAACTTGCCGTAGTGCCCGGAGAAGTCCGCCACCAGGCCGAGGTTCTTGTGGAAGTTACCGGCGAGGTTGAGGTTCCAGCCGTTGGTGTTGTCGCGGTCGGCGATGAGGTCGGCCCGCATGTAAGAGTAGCCCGTAAAGAGCTCCGCCCGCGGGTAGTCGTCCGCGCGCGCCGGCCCGGCGACGAGCAGTGCCAGTGCGAAGAATAGAAACAGTTTTCTCATCAGACTTGGCTCCTTAGTCGGATTGTGTCGCGCCTTCGAAGCGCCCCTCGATGAGTGAGGAACGCCGAGAACTGCGGCGCAACACTGGTTATGATGCCTCGTAGTGTCCGGACAGTTGTTCGTGAGCGGGCGGAAATGCGAGGGTTGTCTTGGGATTCCTTGTTTTCTATCTTCCGCTTTCTGTTTTCGCTTTTTTCCCTTCGCTCATAAGGCGCTCAATTCCCTCGACGGTGCGGGGGAGAGAAGAAGTGAGCAGCACGGCGCCGGTCTCGGTGACGAGCACGATGTCTTCGATGCGCACCCCGAGGTTTTCTTCCGGAATGTAAATCCCCGGCTCGATGGTGAGAATCATCCCCGGTTGGAGCGGCCGGTTCGGGTCGCCGGCGTCGTGAACGTTCAGCCCGATGTGGTGGCCCAGACCGTGGATGAAATACTTCCCCAGGGGCTCGCCGTGCTGGTCTTTGCCGTGAGTGTTGATGTAGTCGTAGGCGATGCGGTAGAGCGAGTTCTCGCCCGTGCGCGCCATTGTCATCCCCGGTTTGACCGCGGCAATCGCCGCATTTTGCGCGCCCAGCACAATCTCGTAGATGTGCTTCTGCCGGGCGGTGAACGTCCCGCTCACCGGCAGCGTGCGGGTGATGTCGGCCGTGTAGCCGGCGCATTCGCCGGCCACGTCGATCACCACCACCTCGCCCGCCTGCATCTGCCGGCGGTTGTCGCGGTAGTGGAGCACCGTCGAGTTGAACCCGGAGCCGACAATCTGCGAGTAGCCGGGCCGCTCGCAGCCGGCGCGCTCGAAGGTGTATTCCATCAACGCCGCAATCTCGTATTCGTACATCCCGGGCTTCATCGCCCGCATCGCCTCGCGGTGCGCCTCCATCGAGCGCTCGATGGCAAGGCCGAGCAGCCGCTGCTCGCTCTTCGACTTCACCTGCCGCAGCGCCCCGATAGGACCGCGGACGTTCGAAAAGTTCGTCAGCGGCGCCGCCTGCCGCAGCCAGGCCAGCCACCGCCCGGCGTGCGAGTGCCCGGCGGCGGGCCCGCTCGAGATCGGGAACAGGGTGTAGAGCGCCGGGAAGACTTTCAGGGCGCGCTCCAGCTCGTCCCGCAGCGCCGAGACCGGCTTGACGTCGGCGAAGCCGGTCTGCGCGCGCGCCTCGGCGTCGTCGGGCCCGAGCTTCGGCCCGTCCCAGCGCTCGCGGGGTTTGTCGCGTGGCGGCAGGAACAGCGTCTCCTTCGGCAGGCCGGCGGCCTTGGCCTCCGCCGTTTGCGGGATGAGCAGCAGGGCCGCCCCGGGCTCGTCGTGGCCGGTCAGGTAGTAGAAGTTCGGCTCCTGCCAGAAGGCGGCCTCGGGCGAGACGTCTTCGCCGTCGCCGTGCGCGAAGAGCGCCACCGGCCCGCTCACCTGCTCGAGCAGACGCGCCCGCCGCCCGGCGTACTCCTCGAGCGCCTCCTTCTCCCGCCCCGCGGGAGCCGACACGGCCAGCAGCACAAGCAACAAAGCTCCGCCAAGCTGCTTCCTCATTCCGCCTCCTCTGTGCTCTCTCTGCGATCTCTGTGCCTCTGTGGTGAAACAAGACTCACCACGGAGGACACAGAGGGCACAGAGAATAAGAGGGAGAAGCTACACCGGGCCGGGCTTTACCGCAAGCGCAGCGGCCGCGGCAGGTGGAAGGCGCCCGCCACCCGCTCCCACAACGGCTGCGTCAGCGAGAGCACGCCGGTGTAGAGGTAGCCGTACAGGAAAAGCCCGAGGAAGGGCACGGTGGCGTAGTGTTCGTTCCGGAAGGCGTAGGCGGTGGCCCAGACGAAGTACCCGCCCAGCGTCAGCTCGAGCCAGGGCAGCCAGCGGCGTCCGGCCGACCGGTAGACCTTCGTGTACCAGGGCTCGCGCCGGGCCTCGATGCGGTACTTGGGCGTGCGCACGAAGGGCGACTCGATCCCCCCGACCGCCTCCAGCACCGCCCGGGCGTTGCCCAGCGCCACTCCGATGCCCACCGCCATCAGCACCGGCAGGAAGAAAAACGTCCGCGTCCAGCCGCCCGGGTCGCGCTCGCGCTGCGCCACCAGATAAAAGCTCGAGACCGAGCCGGTGGCCACCAGGAACAGCGGCAGGTCGATCCACAGCACCTGCCACCAGCCGCCGTAGAGCCGCACGATCATCGCCGGCAGCAGCAGCACCGAGAGCGCCACCATCAGCGGATAGCTCACGCAGCCGGTCAGGTGGTAGAAGGCCTCGAGCTTCACCTGCCAGGGCAGGGGCGCGCGCCACACGCGCGGCAGGATTTTCTTCGCCGTCTGCAGCAGCCCTTTCGCCCAGCGCGCCTGCTGCGCCTTGAAGGCGTTGATGTCGACCGGCAGCTCCGAGGGGCACTCGACCTCCGGCAGGTAGAGGAACTTCCAGCCGCGCAGTTGCGCCCGGTAGCTCAAGTCGGTGTCTTCGGTCAGGGTGTCGTGCTCCCAGCCGCCGGCGTCTTCGATGGCGGCGCGGTGCCAGAGGCCGGCGGTGCCGTTGAAGTTGAAGAAGAGTCCGGCGCGCCAGCGGGCGCCGTGCTCGAGCACGAAGTGGCCGTCGAGCAGGATGGCCTGCACTTCGGTGAGCAGCGAATAGTCGCGGTTCGTGTAGGTCCAGCGCGTCTGCACCACCGCCAGGCGCGGGTCGGCGAAGTAAGGAATGGTGCGCTGCAGGAAGTCCGCCGGCGGGAGGAAGTCGGCGTCGAAGAGGGCAATGAACTCCCCGCGCGCGCGGGTCAACCCTTCCGCCAGCGCCCCGGCCTTGTAGCCGGTGCGGTGGGAGCGATGGATGTAATGGATGTCGAACCCGAGCGCGGTGTAGCGCTCGACCACGGCGCGCGCCACTTCCACCGTGTCGTCGGTCGAGTCGTCGAGCACCTGGATTTCCAGCCGCTCGCGCGGGTAGTCGAGCCCCGCCACCGTCTCGATGAGCCGCTCGGCGACGTACTTCTCGTTGTAGAGCGGAAGCTGTACAGTAACTCGCGGCCAGTCGGCGGGCGGCGGCGGCGCGGGCGGCTGCGGGCGCGCGTGTCGTTTATAGAGATAAATCATCCGGTAGCGGTGTAGCCCGTAGAAGGCCAGCGTGCCCAGGATGGCGAAGTAGGGCACGAGCAGGAAGAGGTCGAAAGCGTTCAGGCCGTACAGCCCGCGGAAGGGGTCGTCGGCCACGAGGAAGCGCAGGGTGCGCTCCAAGGGGCCGGCGGCGATGAGGGCGAGGTGGGTCATCAGTAACTAGCTATGGATTCCTCCGGGCGATATCTTCTACGGCTCCTCTTGCTGGCCGCGCTGCTCGAGGTTGCCTTCCTCCTGTTGCGGCGGCTGCATCCCTGGGACGAAAACGTCGCCGCGGTTATCGGCCTCGGCCTGGCTGCGAGCCTCGTTTACTTTCTCTCCACCCGGCTGGCCTTCGTCTGGCGCGAGCCGTCCCGCGCGGCGCTGTGGGTCGTCCTGCTGGCGGCGCTTGTTTTCCGCCTCACGCTGTTCGGGCTGCCGCCGAGCCTCTCCGACGACCTCTACCGCTACCAATGGGACGGCCAGGTTCAGTTGGCCGGGCACAACCCGTATCGGGTCGCGCCGGCCGACTCGAAGCTACAGGAACTTCGTCCGCCGAACTACGATCGCTTGCCGGGGCGGGACGTTCCCGCCGCCTACGGCCCGCTCACCGAGCTGCTCTTCCGGCTGACGGCGCGACTGGACGGCGTGGCCGCCTTCAAGCTGCTAAGCGTCCTCTTTGACCTGGGGACGCTCGTGCTGGTTGCGGGGTTGCTGCGGCTCCGCGGCGAGCCGCCGGTGCGCGCCCTCCTCTACGGCTGGTGCCCGCTCGTCGTCGTGGAGTTCGCCGGCAGCGGGCACAACGACTCCCTCGCGCTCTGCGCGCTGGTCGCTGCCAACTTTTTGATTATACGGCAGCGCCCGGGGGCGTCAATCCTGGCGCTGGCCGCAGCGGTCGCGGCGAAGTGGTTCGCCGCCGTGGCCGCGCCGGTTTTCTTTTGGCGGGCGCGCTGGCGCAACCTTCTGCTGTTTGTCGCTGCGGCGGCGCTGGTGATTCTTCCTTACCGCGACGCCGGCTGGGGTTTGCTGCGCGGGCTGGCGACCTACGCGGAGAAGTGGCGGAACAACGAAAGCCTTTTCGCCGTGCTGGCCGCGGCGACGGGCGACGAGCGCGTCGCCGCCGGGCTCGCCGCCGGCGTCGTCGCCGGCCTGGCGCTCTACTGCCTGCGGCAGCGCCTCGAGCCGCTGCGGGCGACGTATCTTCTGCTGGCCGCGCTCTTGCTGCTCTCGCCGAGCGTTTTTCCCTGGTATGTCACCTGGCTTGTCCCCTTCCTCTGCTTTTTTCCGAACCCGGCGCTGCTGGCCTGGACGGCTACCGTCTGGTTGAGCTACCACGTGCTGATCGACTACTCGGCCACTGGCCTCTGGCAGTACAAGCCCTGGCTCGTGTGGCTGGAGTATTTGCCCGTATACGCGCTGTTGCTCTGGAACGGGCGGCCGACTAGACGTTGACGGTGAGGGTGGTGTCGAGGCGGGGCTCGCCGGTCGGCGTGCGGGTGACGGGGCGGTAGAGCGTGTCGCGCTCCACCGGCTCGCGGCCCGCCTCGCGAATCAGTCGAATCAGCTCGGAGCGGCGCAGCGCCTGCGCCGTCTTCGCTCCCGCATCGTGGTAAATCTTTTCCTCCACCACCGTGCCGTCAATGTCGTCGGCCCCGAAGCGCAGCGCCACCTGCGCCACCTCCGGTGTCAGCATGATCCAGTAGGCCTTGACGTGCGGGACGTTGTCGAGCAGCAGGCGGCTGGCGGCGATGTTCTTCAAGTCGAGGAAGCCGGTGGTCGGCGGCAGGTGGCTCAAGGCGGTGTTGGCGGGGTGGAAGGCGAGCGGGATGAAGCAGACGAACCCGCGGGTCTCGTCCTGCAGGGCGCGCAGTTGCAGCAGGTGGTCGACGCGCTCTTCTTCCGTTTCGATGTGGCCGTAGAGCATGGTGGCGTTCGAGTGCAGGCCGAGCTCGTGGGCGGTGCGGGCGATCTGCAGCCACAGTTGCCCGCTGGTCTTGTGGTCGCAGATGACCTTGCGCACCCGCGGGTGGAAGATTTCCGCGCCGCCGCCCGGCAGCGACCCGAGGCCGGCTTCCTTCAGCTTCACGAGCACGTCGCGCACCGGCAGCTTCGAGATACGCGAGAGGTAGTGCACCTCAACCATCGTGAAGGCCTTCAGGTGCACCTGCGGGAAGCGCTCCTTGAGCCCGCGGATCAGGTCGAGGTAGTAGTCAAAGGACAGGTCGGGGTGCAGCCCGCCGACGATGTGGAACTCGGTCACCGCTTCCGAGTAGCCGCTGGCCGCCGTCTGAAAAACCTGCTCGAGCGCCATCGTGTAGGCGCCGGGGACGCTGGCGTCGCGCCCGAAGGCGCACAGCCGGCAATGCGCCACGCAGACGTTGGTGGGGTTGATGTGCCGGTTGACGTTGTAGTAGCAGACGTTCCCGTGCCGCCGCTCGCGCGCGTGGTTCGCGAGCCAGCCCAGCGCCAGCAGGTCGCTGGTGCGGTAGAGCGCGACGCCGTCCTCGAACGCCAGCCGCTCGTGCGCCTGCACCTTCTCCGCAATCGGATCGAGCCGCTTGTCTTCGAGGATGAGTTCAGTTTTCATCGGCTTGTCATTCCGAGCGAAGCGAGGAACCTGCTTTTCTCCCTCAAGCTTCCAGCCTCTAGCGTCCCGCGACCAGAATGTCGACGCCCCAGAAAAGCAGCAGCAAGACGCTAATATACCCGTTCACCGTGAAAAAGGCAGCATTCACCTTACTCAAGTCGTGCGGCTTGACGAGCGAGTGCTCGTAGGCGAGCAGCGCGCCGGTCAGTCCCAGGCCCGCGTAGGCCAGCGCGCCCAGCCCCGCTTCGCGCGCCAGCCAGACGAGCAAAATCAACATCAGCGCATGCAGCGCCCGCGAGATCCACAGGGCCCCTCCGATTCCGATACGCGCCGGCAGTGAATAAAGACGCACGCGCCGGTCGAACTCGACGTCCTGGCAGGCGTAGATGATGTCGAAGCCCGCTACCCAGCAGAGCACCGCCAGCGCCAGCGGCAGGATTTCCCAGTCGAGTGTGCCGCGCACCGCAATCCACGCGCCCGCCGGCGCCATCGCGAGACACGCGCCCAGCACCCAGTGGGTCAGCGTCGTAAAGCGTTTAGTGTAGGAGTAGAGCAGAAGAATCGCAAGGACGAGCGGCGAGAGCTTGAGCGCCAGCGGGTTCAACTGCCAGGCGGCCACGACCAGCACCGCGGCGGAGACAAGGGTAAACAGCCAGGCGAAGCGCAGCGAGAGCTTGCCGGTGGGCAGCTCGCGGGCGGCGGTGCGCGGGTTCTCGCGGTCGTAGCGGATGTCGGCGATGCGGTTGAACGCCATGGCGGCGCTGCGCCCGCCCACCATCGCCACCACGATCCAGAAGAGCTGCCACGGCGTCGGCCAGCCGCCCGCCGCCAGCAGCGCCCCCAGCAGCGCAAACGGCAGCGCAAACACCGAGTGCTCGAACCGGATCATCCGCAGCGTCGTCAAGAAATGCTGGAACCACAGATGAACACTGATGAACACAGATTCTTGTTGTGGTTGTTCTTTTTCTAATCTGTGTGTATCTGTGTGCATCTGTGGTTTCAAGCTTTTGTTCCTCGCCACTGGCGCTGCTTTTCCTGCGGCAGGCCGAGCCGGGCGAGCACGCGGCAGCAGAACTGCGTCACCAGCTCGTCGAGGCTCTTCATCCCGAAGTAGTACCCCGGCGAAATCGGGAAGTTCACCCCGCCGGCCTGCGCCACGCGCAGCATGTTTTCGAGGTGAATGGTGTTGAGCGGCGAATCGCGCCAGCAGAGCAAGAGCGGCCGGCCTTCTTTCAGATGGACGTCGGCGGCGCGCCGGATCAAGTTGTCGGAGACGCCGCTGGCGACCGCCCCGAGCGTGGCCAGCGAGCAGGGCAGGATGACCATCCCGTCGGTCGGGTAGCTGCCGCTGGCGAGCGGGGCGCCGATGTCGGCGTTGTGGAGGTAGGTGAACTTCTTGGCCGCGGCGCGGCCCACCAGCGCCGCCGGCAGCTCGGCCAGGTTTTTGGGCGCGAGGCCGAGCTCTTCTTTGAGCAAGCGCACGCCGCCGCTCGAGACGATGAGGAAGACGCGGGCGACGCGCTTGTCCGCGGCTAACAATTCGGCCAGGCGCTTCGCATAGACCGCGCCCGACGCGCCGCTCACGCCCACTACGATGGTCTTGCCGCTCATCAGGGAAACTCGCAGTCTAGGCTCGCCCTTCCCGCCAAGTCAAGGAACCGCGTCCATATCTGCATGTCATCCCGAGCGAAGCGAGGGATCTCTTCTCTTCACAGTGAAGAGATTCCTCGCCCTTCGGGCTCGGAATGACACCGTACCCTAGCCTGGGGTGCTTCCTTGGCAGCCCGTCGTGTAGAATGCTCCTCTAGCCATACGGCGATGACCGAGAAGGAGATTCAGAAGCTGCTGGAGGCGGTGCGGCGGGGGAAGCTCCGGCCGCAGGCGGCGGTGGAGCGGCTGCGGCGGCTGCCGTTCGAAGACCTGGGCTTCGCCAAGATTGACCACCACCGCACGCTGCGCCAGGGCTACGCCGAAGTCATCTACGCGCCCGGCAAGCGCCCCGAGCAGGTGGTGAAGGTCGTCCGCCGGATGCTCGCGAACCAGCACAACATCCTCATCACCCGCGGCACCCGCGCGCTCTACCGCCGCGTCAAGCGGGTGGCGCGCGCGGCGCGCTTCCACGAGTTGAGCGGCGCCATCACCATCCAGAAGAGTCGTGAGATCGTCGGCAAGGGCTTGATCCTTGTCGTCTCGGCGGGGACTTCGGACATCCCGGTGGCCGAGGAAGCGCTCGTTACTGCCGAGCTTTTCGGCAACCGCGTCGAGGCGGTGTACGACGTGGGCGTCGCCGGGCTGCACCGGCTGATGCGCCACCGCGAAAAGTTGTCCCAG
>Ga0209399_10001262_pt1 | contig 13303 bp, 13 predicted proteins | sample OV2TP3_FD_184130 | JGI IMG/M metagenome (GOLD analysis project Ga0209399, IMG submission 184130) | Hot spring microbial communities from Beatty, Nevada to study Microbial Dark Matter (Phase II) - OV2 TP3 (SPAdes) (version 3) | ecosystem: Environmental > Aquatic > Thermal springs > Hot (42-90C) ... | reverse complement strand
TACCTCGGCATTGAACCGTTGCAGCAAATTGACAAGGAACACCCGTAACGACAATCAGTTACGGCGTTTTGTTGCCACAAAATCGGGAAGGCTTCAAAACGGGCGGGCGGTCAGGTGACGGAAGGCGCGCCTACGGGGAGGGTGTCGAAATCAGAGGGGTCGCCGATGCTGATGCCCTTCACCGAGGGGTCGATGCGGCGCAGGAGCCCGCTGAGCGTGCGCGCCGGCGGAAACTCCAGGAAAACCTTCGCCCCGTCCTGGATGAGCCGCTTCATGGAGGGCTCCCACAGGACCGGGCTGACGATCTGCCTGGCGAGCGTCTCCCGGATGTCGTCCGGGTTCTGGACCGGCTGGCCGGTGACGTTGCTGACCACCGGAAACTTCGGCGGATTGATGGGGACGTTCGCCAGCGCCTGGCGGAACGCGGCCGCGGCGGGCTGCATCAGCGGCGAGTGAAACGCCCCGGCCACGTCCAGCCGGACGGCCCGCTTGGCGCCCTTGGCCTTCGCCGCCTCCTCCGCCCGCTGAATCGCGGGGACCTCGCCCGAGAGCACCACCTGGTCGGCGGCGTTGAAATTCGCGGCCACGGCCCCGCTCTGCCGGCAGATCTCCTGGATCGGCTCCTGCCCCAGCCCGATCACCGCCAGCATTGCGCCCTGATGGTGGGCGGCGCAGTCCGCCATCGCCTCCGCCCTGGCCTGCACGAGGTAGAGGGCGTCGCTGAACCGGAAGGCCTCCGCGATGGTGAAGGCGGTCAATTCCCCCAGACTCAAGCCCGCCGCCCCGATGGGCCTGGCGGAGGGCGCCAGGGCGTGGTAGGCCGCGAAGGCCGCGATGGAGGTGACGAAGAGCGCCGGCTGGCACTTCTCGGTCTTGGTCAGCTCTTCCTGAGGGCCCTCGAAGCACAGCGCGGCGACGTCAAATCCCAGATGGGTGCCGGCCCGCTTGTAGATGTCCCGGGATTCGGCGAACCGGTCATAGAACGCCCGGCCCATGCCCACCGCTTGCGCGCCTTGCCCGGGGAGGAGATAGGCGACGGAGGTTACCACTGGAGGAGGATGGAGCCCCACGTCAGGCCGGCCCCGAAGGCGACCAGTACGACGTGATCGCCGCGCGTGATGGTCCCGCCCTGGACCGCCTCATACAGGGCGATGAGGTTGGAGGCCGCTGAGGTATTGCCGTAGCGGTCGACGTTGACGAACACCTTCTCCATCGGCACGCCCGCGCGTTTGGCCACCGCCTCGATGATGCGGATGTTCGCCTGGTGCGGGATGAAGCACTCGACTTCCTCCGCCTTGAGCCCGGCCTGCCGGATGACGGCCTGAGCCGAATCCGCCATGCGCCGGACCGCCAGCTTGAAGATTTCCGTGCCGTTCATCCGCAGGAAATGCAGCTGCTGGTCGACGGAGGCATGGGAAGGCGGATGCCTGGAGCCGCCGCCCGGCATGTAGAGCAGCTCCGCGGCGGAGCCGTCCGAGCCCATGTCGGCCGCCAGGATCCCGCCGCGCGACACCGGCGTCATGACGCACGCGCCGGCGCCGTCCCCGAACAGCACGCAGGTCGAGCGGTCGGTCCAGTCGACGAAGCTCGACAGCACCTCCGCCCCGATCACCAGCGCCCGCCGGTAGCGCCCCATCGCCAGATACTGCTGGGCGGTGATCATCGCGAAGACCGACCCCGAGCAGGCCGCCGACAGGTCGAAGCAGACCGCCTGCGGGGCCCCCAGCCGGTTCTGCACGAGACAGGCCGCCGATGGAAAGAGCATGTCGGGCGAGGTGGTGGCGACGAGGAGGAGGTCGATGTCCTTGGGGGTCAGCCCTGCGTGCTTGAGGGCATCCTTGGCGGCCTCAACGGCGAGATCGCTGGTGGCGGTGCCGGGCTCGGCGATCCGGCGCTCGCGGATGCCGGTGCGGCTCTGGATCCATTCGTCGGAGGTCTCCACCATCTTCTCGAGATCGAAGTTGGTGAGCACCTTCGCGGGAACATGCATCCCCACGCCGACGATGCCGATCCGCTTGGGACTCATGTCGGCGCGTACGACCGGACCGCCTCCGCCAAATGGCGGTTGGCGTCGTGCCGCGCGGACTCATAGGCGACCCGGATGGCGTTCTTGATGGCCTTGGCGGAGGAGGCGCCGTGCGCGATGATGCACACCCCGCTGACGCCCAGGAGGGGGGCCCCGCCCTGCTCGGCGTAGTCAATCTCCTTGCGCAGGGCGATGAAGGCCGAGCGCGACAGCCACGCGCCCAGGCGGGTGATGGGGCTCATCCCGTAGGAGCGCTTGAGGACTTCCTTGATGGCGTAGGCCAAACTCTCGGCGGTCTTCAGGGCGACGTTGCCGACGAACCCGTCGCAGACGATGACGTCATACTCGCCGGAGAAGATGTCCCGTCCTTCAGCGTTGCCGGCGAAATTGATGCCGGCGCGCTCCAGCAGCCCGTAGGTCTCTTTGATGAACTCGGGGCCTTTGGTCTCTTCTTCCCCGACGTTCAGCAAGCCGATGCGGGGGTTGGGCTGCTCAAGCACGAAGCGGGCGTAGGCCTCCCCCATGAGGGCGTACTGCAGCAGGTGGACGGGCTTGGGATTGATGTTGGCGCCGACGTCGATCAGCATCGTCTCGCCCTTCAGCCCCGGCAGCGTGATGGCGATGCCGGGCCGCTCGACGCCGGGCAGCAGCCCCAGGTTCAGCGTGGCGGCGGAGACGACGGCCCCGGTGTTGCCGGCGGACACGAACGCGTCGGCCTGCTCGTTCCGCAAGGCGGCGATGCCGACGTTGATCGAGGAATCTTTTTTCTTCCGGATGCTGGCCACGGGCGGCTCATCCATGCCGATCGTCTCAGAGGCATGCAGGATGGATACGTTGCCCGGGCGATCCGAATACCGCGCGAGCTGCCGCTCCACCACCGGCCGGTCCCCGGCCAGGATGATGTCGACCGGCATCTCCCGTGCCGCGCGGACGGCTCCCGCCACGGTGGTGTCCGGGGCGGTGTCGCCCCCCATGGCGTCGAGCACGATTTTCATTTGGAGGCGTCGGCGTCCGATTTGACGGTGACGACCTGGCGTCCCCGGTAGAAGCCGCAGGCGGAACACACCCGGTGCGGCCGCACCATCCCGCCGCACTGGGGACAGCGTCCCAGCGTCGGGAGGGTGAGGTTCCAGTTGGCCCGGCGCTTGTTCCGGCGGGCCTGGGAATGTTTCCGTTTCGGCAAGGCCATGGCTCACGCACCCTCTCGGTGTGAACAGCTCGTCACATTGAGGTTCTGTCCGCACGCCGGACAGAGGCCTTTGCACTCCGGCCGGCAGACGGGAATCATCGGATAGGCCAGGATGATCTCCTGGCGGACGTCCTCGGTGATGTCCACGACGTCCGTCGGCCGGACGTGGTAGCTCAGGGTCATGTCGGCCGCCAGCGGCGAGGCGAAATCGCTCAGGCATCGGGCGCAGCGCAGCTGCAGCCGGCAGCGCGCCTGGGCCTGCACGACGAGCTCATCCTGGGCCTTGGTGATGAACGACGAGACGGCGATGGGCGCCTCGAGACGGAGATCGTCGCGCTCCAGGTCGAGCGTCTTGGGATCGTAGCTCGCCTCTTCATGCAGCCCGTCGACCGGCACCCGATTCACGTGGATTTTCATCCCACGCCCTGCCTGCCAGCCCGTATGGGCTGGCGAAAATTCGGATGGACAGAAACTCTGGATATTTTCGCGGCTCGCCTTCGGCGAACCCAGGCAGGGCGTGGGATCATCGTCGCGATCTCCAAGCACAATCAGCGTCAGGCTCCCGTCCGCCCCAGTTTCCGCTTGAGCGCGCGCTCCACAAACCGCGGCACGAACGCCGACAGGCCCGCCCCCAAAGCGGCCGCCTCCTTGATGAGCCGGGCGGAAACATACGCGTGGGACTCGCTGGGCATCAGGAAGATCGTCTCGACCTGCTGGGAGAGCTTGCGGTTCGTCAGCGCCATCTGGAACTCGTACTCGAAGTCAGACACCATCCGCAGGCCGCGGATGACCGTCCGGATGCCGTGGCGGCGCGCGTAGTCCACGACAAGGGAGTCGAAGTCGGTCACGGTCACTCCCCGCAGCCCCCGCGTGGCCTGCCGCAGCAGCGCGACGCGCTCCTCCACCGTAAACAGCGGGTCCTTGGCCGGATTGTGCGCCACCGCCACCAGGACCCGGCCGAAGATCGTCAGGGCCCGCCGGATGAGGTCGATGTGGCCGTAGGTCACCGGGTCAAACGTCCCGGGGTACAACGCCCGCATCATCGTTGTGGCTTCACCTCATAAAAAGAAAGCCCCGTGTCGCCATACCAGTGCTGTCTCGTGAGCGTCAGGGGGCCGATCTGTGAGGGCGGCTGGTTCGCCCGCGCGTGCTCCAGGCAGAGAAAACCAGCGGGCGGCAGGATAGCACACTCAGCGACGGCGTTCAAGGTTTTTCTTCCCCACGCCCCTTCGTACGGCGGGTCCAGCAGGATCAGGTCGAAGCGTTCCCGCCGCCTGCCCAGGGTCTGAAGAGACCGCAGGACGTTTCCCCGCATCACCTCGCCATGTCCGGCGACCGTCCCGGGCCGGATCCGGCTGAGCGTGTCGCGGATGGCCGCCGCGCAGGCCGGCTGCCCCTCCAGGAAGACGACCCTCGCGGCTCCGCGGGACAGCGCCTCGATGCCCAGCGCCCCGCTGCCTGCAAAGCCGTCGAGGACGCGCGCGCCAGGCACGCGGGGGCCGAGGATGTTGAACAGCGCCTGGCGGACCTTGTCGCCGGTGGGCCGGATGCGACGGGGGGCGCGGATCGTCAGTCCCTTGAGGGCGCCAGCGGCGATTCGTGGCATCAGACGGCAGAAGAACGGACCACACGATTCCGGAGCGCCGCCGCGTCGGGCCGGCTGAGCTGCGGATCCTGCTCGACCAGCGCAAACGCCTCCTGGCGGGCGGCCTCGAGCACCTCGCGGTCCCGGACGAGACTGGCCACCCGGAACCGCAGCCATCCATGCTGCTGCCGGCCCAACAGCTCCCCGGGGCCGCGGAGCTCCAGGTCGGCTTCAGCGAGCCGGAACCCGTCGGTCGTCGAGCCGAAGGCTGAGAGGCGCTGGCGCGCCAGCTCATCAGTCGTCCCGCTGATGACCAGACACAGGCCCTGCTCCGCGCCGCGGCCGATCCGTCCCCGGAGCTGGTGGAGCTGCGCCAGCCCGAACCGCTCCGGATGCTCGATCAGCATGACGGTGGCGTTGGGGACATCCAGCCCGACCTCGACGATCACCGTCGAGACCAGCAGGTGGATCTGCCGCTCGAGGAAGCCGCGCATCACGGCGTCTTTCTGTTTGGGCCGCATCTGGCCGTGCAGCAGCTCCACGCGGAACTCCGGGAACACCTGCGCCTGCAGCGTCTTGGCCATCTGGGTCGCGGCGCGGAGCTCCTGGCGGCTTGGCTCCACCAGCGGATAGACGACGTAGCCCTGGCGGCCCCGGCGCAATTCCTCCCGGATCAGCCGGTAGACTTCAGGACGGTCTGAGTCCTCGTACAGAAGGGTGCGAATGGGCACGCGGCCCGGCGGCAGCTCGCGAAGGACGGAATAGGCCAAATCGCCGTAGACCGAGAGCGCCAGCGTCCGGGGGATCGGGGTGGCGGTCATCACGAGGACATCGGGGGTCTGGGACTTGGTCGCCAGGGTGCGGCGCTGGGCGACGCCGAATTTATGCTGCTCGTCGATGACCACGAGCGCCAGGTTCTTGAACGCCACCGCGCGCTCCAGCAGCGCGTGCGTCCCCACGACGACGCCCACCGTCCCGGCGGCGATGCGCTGCCGCAGCCGCGCGCGGTCCGTGGGGCCGGGGCCCTGCGACAGGAGCGCCACCGGCACCCCCACGGGCTCGAAATACCCCCGCAGGACGCGGGCATGCTGCTCGGCCAGCAGCTCCGTCGGCGCCATGAGGACGGCTTGATAGCCGCTCTGGACGGCGACCGCCATCAGGGCGGCCGCCACCACGGTCTTGCCGCTGCCGACATCGCCCTGCAACAGCCGCAGCATCGGGGCGGGCGCGCGCAGGTCCACCATCATCTCGTCCAGCGCCTGACGTTGGCTGGGCGTCAGCGCGAACGGCAGCCGCCGGAAGAAATGCTCGGTCAACGGCCCCTCGAGCTGATAGCGCCGGGGTTTGCGCCTCGACGTCATCCGGGCGCGCCGCAGCGCCAGGCGCAGCTGCAACAGAAACAGCTCTTCGAACGCCAGCCGGTGCTGGGCCTGCGCCAGGGCCTCCCAGCTCTCCGGAAAGTGGATCTGGCGCAGCGCCTCCGCCAGCGGCGCCAGTTGGCGGCGCCGTCGCAGGTCCTCCGGCAGCAGGTCCACCGCCGAGGCGCCGTATCGGTTCAGGACCGTGTGGACGACGCCCCGGAACCACCGCTGGCTGAGCCCCTCGGTCAACGGATAGATGGGGACCAGGCGGCCCATGTGCAGGGCGGATTCGCCCGGCTCGCCGTCCGAGGCGGCATCCACCCACTCGATCTCCGGATGCACCATTTGCATCCGCCGCCCCGCTTCCAGATGGCCGTACAGAATCAGCTCCTCCCCCACCCGGAGCTGCTGCGCCCGATAGGGTTGGTTGAACCACACGCAGGTCACCGTCCCCGTGTCATCGCCCATCCGGGATTCGACCAGGCTGCGCCCACGCTGAATCCGCCGGAGGGACACCTCCAGGACGCGGACCTGCACGGTGGCGTCGTGGCCGGGCGTCAGCTGCCGGATCGTCAGCAGATTGCTCCGGTCCTCGTAGCGGCGCGGGACCGCCAGGAGCAGGTCGGCGACGGACCGGATCCCCAGGCGCGCCAATTGGGCGGCGCGGGCCGGCCCGACCCCCTTCACGTACTGCGCGGGGCGGTCGTCCAACGACTCTTGGCGAGCCATGGGGAATCGGCTATAATGAATTTCTGTTCAAGGAGAGCGCCATGTCAGGACGGGTCTGCGGGATTTGCGGCAAAGGTACGGTCGCCGGGCGCACGTATACGCACCGCGGGATGCTCAAGAAAAAGGGCGGCGTCGGGCGGCGGACGGTCCGCAAGAGCGCCAGACGCTTTCTGCCGAACCTTCAACCGGTCCGAGCCCTCATCAACGGCTCCGTGAAGCGCCTGCGGGTGTGCACGGCGTGTCTCAAAAGCGGGCGCGTCGTCAAAACTCGCTGACGGGACCGGCCGCCGCGCACATCCGCGCGTCACGCAGCGACCACACGACACCGTCGTCGGATGCGCCGGGCATGCCGACCACGTCGTAGCAGCGGCCGGACACGAGCCCTCCCGCCCGCCCTTTCGCCCGGACGCGCACCCGCCCATCATTCAGCCACACGGCTCCGTGGCGGGTGGATTGCGCCTCAAGACGGCGCACCAGCAGCAGGGGCGCGGGATTCCCAGGCCCGAACGGCCTGAACTGCGGCAAGGCCGCGACCGTCGGCGGCGTCACCTCACCCAGCGATGTCTCGGCATCCACGCGCAGCCGCGGAATCAGCGTCCGGTGCGCCAACGAGGCCCGGGCGTGGGAGTTGATCGATTCTCGGAAGCCGTCCAGGTGAGCGGCCTGGATCGTCAGGCCGCACGCCTGCGGGTGGCCGCCGTAGCGCAGCAGCATCCCCTCGCAGCATCGCAACGCCTCGAGCAGGTTGAACGCCGACGGCGAGCGGCCGGACCCGACGCCGACGCGCCCGCCCAACGCAATCGCAATCGCCGGACGCCCGAACCGGCCGGCCAGCTGCGCCGCCACCGGCCCCATCAGTCCCGGATGCCAGCCCTGCCTCCCGACCACCATCACGACCTGCTCCGTGAAGGACATCCGGTTGGCCAGCTCATGCGCCTCGGCGAGAATCCGTCGGCTGAGGGCTTTGCTGCGGTCATGATGCTCGCCGAGCATCCCGGCGAACCGCTCCACCCCACTTGACGTTCGTTCGACCAACAGCCGCCAGACCGACTGAGCATCTCCCATCCGGCCGGCGGCGTTGAGCCGCGGCACGAGGCGCTGCAGGATCTGCTCCGGCGTGGCCTTGGTCAGCCGCACATGCGCACACAGGCGGGCCAACCCCCGCCGTTTCGTCGCCGCCAACCGCGCCGTCCCCTCCGACACCAGAATCCGGTTGTCCCCCACCAGCGGCGAACAGTCGGCCAAGGTCCCCAGCGCGGCCAGCTCCAGATACGGCTCGATCCGCTCAGGATCCTCCGGCCACAAGGCCTGCGCCAGCTTCAGGGCGAGCCCGGCGCTGCAGAGTTCCCGGCCCGCCCCGTCCCCGCAATGCGGATTGACCAGCGCGACCGGCTCGGCGGCGGAGGAGGCCGAAGGCACGTGATGGTCCAGCACGATGGTCGCGATGCCGCCGCGGGCCAACTCACGGATCTCCTGCTGCTGGTTCGTCCCGCAGTCCACGAGGATCAGGAGCGTCACCCCCAAGCGCTTGAGCCGCGTGCTCAGCGTCGCTGGAAACCCGTAGCCCTCGGTCAGGCGGTTGGACAGCCGCACCAGCACCCGGCCCCCGGCCTGCTTGAGCGCCTCCGAGACGATGACCGCCGCTGTGATGCCGTCCGTGTCGGAATCGCCGAAGACGAGGATGGATTCCCGGCGGCTGACCGCCTGCCGGATTCGCGCGACGGCGCGCGCCATGTCCGGCAGGGCGAACGGATCCGCCAGCGCCGACAGCTGCGGCGAGAAGAACCGCCGGGCCTCCCCGGCGCCGCGCACCCCCCGGTTCAGCAGGAGCTGTCCGATGAGAGGCGGGACACCGCAGCGCCTGGCCAGCGCGGCCGCGCGCCGCGGATCGGAGGGCAGGACGTCCCAGGTCGAAGGCACCATGCGTCAGGCGGGTCTGAACAACCGCCTCCAGGTAATCACGAAGGCCGAGGCGATGTACACCGTGGAATACACGCCGGAGACGAACCCGATCAGGAGGCAGAAGGCAAAGTCATGCAAGACCTCTCCGCCGAAGAAGTACAATGCCAGCACCTCGAACATGACCGTGAGCGACGTGAGCAGGGTCCGCCCGAGCGTCTGGTTCACGCTGAGGTTGATGATCTGCGGCAGGTCGAGCTTGCGGCTGGCCCGCAGGTTTTCCCGCACGCGGTCGTAGATGACGATGGTGTCGTTGACGGAGAAGCCGGCGATCGTCAGCAGGGCCGCGACGATGATGAGGTCGATCGGCCGGCCCGTCAGGCACAAGAGCCCTGCGGCCACCACGACGTCGTGGATGAGGGCGATGGCGCCGGCCAGCCCGAACTCGAAGTGCCGGAACCGGAACGCCACGTAGAGCAGGATGCCGACCATGGACCAGGCGATCGCCAGCCACGCCTTCTGCCGCAGGATGCTCCCCACCGTCGGCCCGACCCGTTCCACGCGGGCCAGCTCCGGCGCCGCCTCCTGCCCGTACTCCGCATAGAGGGCCTCGCGGGTGCGGCTCATGGTGTCCTGGATCTCTGCCTCGGTGTCGTCCGGCGTGCGGATCAGCCACTCGGTGGGGCTGCCGAATTCCTGGATGACGGCCTCGCCCATCCCGACCTTGCCCAGCGTCGCGCGGACCCCATCCGCGGTCAGCGGCCGGGTGAACCGGTATTCCTGCAGCAGCCCGCCGGTGAAGTCGATGCCGTAGCGCTGCGAGCCCCGCTGGACGAACGCCACGGCGCCCACGAGGATCACCAGCGCGGAGAGCGCATAGCACACGCGACGCTTGCCGATGAAATCGAACTTCGTCTCTCCGATCAGGTGCGCCATCGGCAGCGCGTTCAGCCGTCCGGTCCCGACGAGGACGTCGAAGACCACGCGGGTCACGAAGACCGAGGTGAACATGCTGGCGATGATCCCGGCGGTCAGCGTCGTCGCAAACCCCCGGATGGGGCCCGTCCCGAACCAATAGAGGAAGACGGCGGCGATGAGGGTGGTGACGTTGGAGTCCACGATCGCCGAAAAGGCCTTGCCGTAGCCGGCCTTCAGCGCCAACCCCAGCGGGCGCCCGGCCTTGAGCTCTTCGCGGATGCGCTCATAGATGAGGACGTTGGCATCCACCGCCATGCCGAGGGTGAGGATCATCCCCGCGATGCCGGGCAGGGTCAGCGTGGCGTGAAGATAGCCGAGCGAGCCCAGGATCATCACGAGGTTCATGGCCAGCGCCAGCACCGCCACGAGGCCGGCCAGCCAGTAGTAGCCGACCATGAACAGCATGATCAGGAGGCCGCCGACCCCCGTCGCCATGAGCCCCGCGCGGACGGAATCCTTCCCCAGCGACGGCCCGACGGTCCGCTCTTCCTCAATCATGATCGGCGCCGGCAGGGCGCCGGCCCGCAGCACGATCGCCAGGTCATGCGCCTCTTCCCGGGTGAACCGCCCGGTGATGCGGCCGGCGTCCGAAATCCGGCTCTGGATCACCGGCGCGGACTGGACCTTGCCGTCGAGGACGATCGCCAGCCGCCGGTTGATGTTGGCGCCGGTCATCTGCGAAAACTGCTTCGCCCCTTCCCGGTTGAGCCGGAAGCTCACTTCCGGCAGCCCAATGTCGCCGACATCCACAAAGGCGTCCGAGAGAATCGCGCCGGTCAGCGCGCCGTCGGTCTCCAGGAGGAGCGGACTGCCATCCAGGGCATCCACCAGCTCATAGCCGGGGGGGACCTCGCCCTTCAGGGCCCGTTCGAGATGCTGCCGGTTCTCGGTCACCAGCTTGAATTCGAGGAGCGCGGTCTGGCCGATCAGCTTCAGCGCCCGTTCCCGGTCCGTGACGCCGGGCAGCTGGACCACGATGTGGTCGGTGCCCTGCCGTTGGATGAGCGGCTCGCGCACGCCGAACTGGTCGATCCGGTTGCGGATCACCTCCAGCGCCACGCCGGTCACATCCGCGTCGCGCGCCTCGGGGGCGATCTTGGCGGTGTCCACGCGCAGGACCAGATGCATCCCGCCCTGCAGGTCCAGGCCCAGCGAGATCCGCTTCGAGAGGGGGAACGCATACCAGGCGGACAGGGCGAGGGCGGCCAGGACGACCGGGACGCGCCACTGCAAATTCGCGGGCATGCTCAGGCCTTGCGCTCCGCCGGCGTCGCTTCCGCCTCCGAGCCGTGGGACTTCACCAGCCTCGCGATGGCGGTTTTCTCGACTTCCAGCCGGACATTCTCATCCACCCGAAGGGTGATGGTGTCGGACTTCACGTTCAGGACCGTCCCCAGGATGCCGCCTGAGGTGACGACCTCATCGTGCTTCTTGAGGTTCTTCAACATCTGCTCATGCGTTTTGCGTTGCTTGGCCTGGGGACGGAACACCAGGACATAGAAGATCAGGAACATCATCGCAAACGGAAACAGCATCGCCAGCGGACTCGGAGCGGCTTGTGTCGGCATCAGGACCTCGGTCGTGCCTCCTTCTTCACGGGAATCGGCTCCATCGTGTGCTCCCCCAGCCGGACCAGCTCGGCCTCCGGATAGTAGTAGGCGAGGATCTCCTTTGCGGACAGCCCGCGGCGGGCCAGCGCGGCCGCGCCCCATTGGCACAACCCCACGCCATGCCCCCATCCCCGCCCCTGCAGGATGACCCCGTCCGGCTCCCGCAGAATGGCAAAGCCCGTCGAGCGGACCCGGTCAAACCCGAACCACTTCCGGAACTCATACCCCGCCACGTCCACCACGCGCCCGCCGCCCCGGATGCGGACCTGGCCGACCCGCCCGGTGGGGCTGTACGCCAGGATCTCTACCTCCTGCCTCGGCCACACCGACCCGCGGCCGGCCTGCTTGACCGCCCAAGCGACATCGGCGCCCGACAGGCGCCGCTGCCACCGGTAGAACGGCGACTCGACGCAGAACGAGCAGGCGACGCCTCCCTTCAAGGGCGCCAGGTCAAACGGCCCCATCACTGAGGCCTCTTCCGTCAGCCCGCCGCACGTCGAGTGATAGAACGCGGGAAACACCTTCCCCTCAAACGTCAGGACGAGCCCGCGGGTGATGCCGACCGCGCGGGTGCTCCTGCCCCGCTCGGCGCTCCTGCCGCCGTACACCTGCGACAAGACGTCTGCGCTGACGTCATAGGCCAGCGACGTCTTGGAGAGCTGCTGAAACACGGTATAGGTGCGCGCCGCGATCGCCAGGGCTTTCAGGGCTTCGATCGGCCAATGGAACGGCGCTTCTTTGCTGAGCACCCCCTGCAGGTACTCTTCCAGCCCGACATGATTGATGACGAGGAGGGTCTGATCGGGTTGGGCGAGGATTTCGAGGGTGCCGCGCAGCCGCCGGCCGTTGAGATTGATCGTCGCATCGCGCGCCGGCTCGACCCGCACCCCCGGCTGCGGCAGCACCTGCCCGCCGATGGCGATCCCTTCGCGGGCGGCGCGGACGGCCACCTTGGGCAGGCGCGCGCCTTCCTGCAGCGCGTCGGGCGTCCGGAGGGGGGTGATGCGGAAGCGGCCGTGGATGGCCAGGGCGACCTCGGGTTGATTCTGGACGACGGCGACGCGGATGACCGGCGGTTCCGCCGCCGCCGGCGGCAGGAGGCCGATCAGCACGGCCGCCGCCACCAGGAGCGCCCGCCCCATCATTTCGAGAACAGCTCCAACGCCTCCTGCTTCACCGTCGCCAGATGCTGATACGCCAGCCGCGTGGCCTTCCGGCCGCGGGCCGTGCGCTTCAACAACCCCGCCGACAGGAGGTAGGGCTCCACGATGTCCACGATCGTGTCGCGCTCCTCGTTCAATGCCGCCGCCAGCGCCTCGATCCCGACCGGGCCGCCGCCGTAAAACTCCATGATGGTCTTCAGCACCTTGCGGTCGATCGGGTCCAGGCCGAAGCCGTCCACCCCCTGCGCGGCCAAGGCGGCTTCCGCCGTGTCCTTGGTGATGGGGCCGCGTGCCTTCACCTGCGCGTAATCCCGCACGCGCCGCAGCAGGCGGTTGGCGATGCGCGGCGTCCCCCGCGAGCGCCGAGCGATCTCCTGGCAGGCCGCGGTCTGGACTTCGATCCCCAGGATCTTCGCCGAGCGGCGGACGATCTCCTCCAGCTCGCCGGGCTGATAGAACTCCAAGTGGTAGACCATGCCGAATCGGCTGCGCAGCGGATTCGACAGCAGCCCCGCGCGGGTCGTCGCGCCGATGAGGGTGAAGCGCTTCAGCCGGAACTTGATCGTCTTGGCATACGGCCCCTTGTCGACGACGAAATCGATCTCGAAGTTCTCCATCGCCGGGTACAGGAATTCCTCGACGACCTTGGACAGCCGGTGGATCTCGTCGATGAAGAGGATATCCCCGCGGCCCAGATTGGTCAGCACGCCGATCAAATCCCCGGCCCGCTCGATGGCGGGGCCGCTGGTCGCCGTGATCTTGG